>ENA-UZWW01003309-UZWW01003309.1-metagenome-genome-assembly--contig:-Day-5--50m-contig-3309_pt1 | contig 95551 bp, 88 predicted proteins | sample MGYA00260348_ERZ794908 | MGnify/ENA metagenome assembly ERZ794908
GAGTTTTTATGACGATCTGTATAGCACTGCAGCTCTTGATTACCGCCCCCCCAACAATTCTCTTCCCATTCCCACTTGCTCTCATCTACGTCCTTGCCTGCAAATTCATCTTGCCATACTAATTTCCAGCCCTTTTCTTCAGCATAGGCGATATCAGTGATGTCTGTTGCAGCCTGAGCTGCAGCTGGAACACTTAATATGGTCGCGCTAACAATGCTCAGTGCGCAAAAAGAAATCGTTTTCATATTCATTACAAAATATCCCCACCGCTGTTGATAACGTCGCGATACCAATAAGCTGAACTCTTGGGTGTACGCTTTTGCGTATCATAATCCACATGCACTAAGCCAAATCGTTGTTGGTAGCCATGAGCCCATTCAAAATTATCCATAATAGACCAGTAAAAATAACCAGCCACGTCCACACCATCGGCAGCCGCTTGTCGCAGACTCTTCAAGTGACGGCGTACATAATCAATGCGACCTGGATCTTCTACCTGGCCATTAGTATGAACCCAATCACAATTTGCCATTCCATTCTCTGTCACAACAATGGGTAGGCCATAGCGCTCGTAGTAGAATTTAGGCCCCCAGTACAAACATTCTTGTGTCACATTCCAATCCATTGTGGTCCGACCAGAGCCAATCAATGGTTCAGCTTCAGGCTCACCTGCGGCATTTAACTTTAACGCTCCACCAGAATAAATATTTGCGGCATACATATCTAAGGGTTGGTTAATGGTTTCCATATCACCAGTGCGTATTTTGGGCAAAAATTGTTCAAATAACGCCAAACCGTCCTCAGGATATTCACCTTTCAACATTGGATCGGCATACCAGGTATTGCTGAAGCAGTCTAAACGATTGATATCAAATGTAGCCTTCCTAGCAGCTTCAATTAACTTGGGATCATTACTGGTTGGGTAGGTCACCATACCCACAGGTGCGGCACCAATGTTCAAGGTTTGCTTGGCATTGGCTCGCATAGCTTGAACCGCTTTACCATGGGCCAATAACGAGTTGTGCGAAACCTGCAATACCTTCTCAAAAGACATCTTTAAGCACGGAGCATGTTCGGCTGAATGATGGCCCAAACCAATAAAACACTGAGGTTCATTTAAGGTGAACCAGTTCTTGACACGATCCGAGAATTTATTAGTAATCAATTCAGCATAATCAGCAAACCAATCAGAACTATCACTATTCAACCATCCGCCCTGATCGTACAGAGCTGTAGGGAAATCCCAATGGAATAAAGTAATCCAAGGGTCGATGCCCTTTGCTAACAAAGCATCGATAAGCTTGTCATAAAAATCCAAACCTTGCTGGTTAACCCGCCCTTTACCTTGTGGGAGAATACGCGGCCAAGCAATAGACAAACGATAAGCTTGCATCCCTAATTCTGACATCATATTGACGTCATCCTGATAACGATTCAGGTGATCACAAGCAACCATGCCATCACTGCCATCTTTTACCCAACCAGGCTGGCGACAGAACATATCCCACACGCTATCTCCACGGCCCTGATCTTTAGCGCCACCTTCTATTTGATAAGAAGAGGCAGCCGTGCCCCATACAAATCCATCTTTAAACTTTTCCATCGTGTTATTTGACCCTTATTAGCAGATAATTTATTGGTTAACTACTTCAGTTCAATGACTGAGTCCCTGATCACCAAATCAGTTTTAAACTTAATGCCCTCAGGCAACTTCTTGTTATATATTTCTTGGTAAGCCATGGTGGCGCAGGCCTTGGCCATGTCGTACTTTGGAAAATGCATGGTAGACAAACGGGGGCTAACATAATTAGACATGAGAATGTCATCAAACCCTATTACGGAAAAATCTTTTGGAATAGAATACCCATGCCTTGCAGCCCATTCATATACACCAAAAGCAGCTTCATCGTTACCTGCTACCACAGCAGTAAAGGCAGTGCCGGAATCAACCATATGCTGCATACCTTTAATACCTCCTTCCACTTCGAAACTGGTGTGTACAATCTGCTTGCCAGTAACCGTTAAACCCGCCTCTCGCATTGCTCGTTTAAAGCCGGCAACACGCTCATTGGCATCTTGTTTGTACTCTTGCCCTGCAATGTAAATAATATCCTTGTGGCCTTGTACAATAAGATGGCGAGTTGCTTGATAAACACCATCATCATTGTCTAAATACATATTGCGGATTTCTAACCCATCTACATGCTGATTTATCAAATAAATAGGAATGCGTTTTTCCAGATCTTTAAGGTATTCGCTATCTAACCCTTCAGTTAACAAGATCAAACCGTCTACCTGCCTTGCCATAAGAAAATCAACCGCTTCCTTTTCGGCCTGCTCCTCTGCAAAACCACTGGCGATAATTACGTGCTTATTTAGCTTACGCAAAGTTTCCTCTACGCCTGACATTACCGGACCATAAAATGGGCCATCAAGATGAGAAACAATCATGCCCAAAGTATTAGAGCGTTTTGATGATAATGACTGGGCAGCAGAATTGGGCTGATAACCCAATTCCTTCATAGCGGCAAGCACTTTTTTTCGCGTCGTTTCTCTCACAGGTGCCGCGTTACTCGTCACACGTGATACCGTTGCAGGTGATACACCGGCTAGACTGGACACTTCTAATATACTGGCTTTTTTCATATCAATATCATTTCCTAATGATCAGCCTTCTTTATTTATACAGGGCGAAACAACGAACAAAATGATCTTCAGCCACTTGGGTGACATCAGGCATCCTCTCATGGCAAACATTACTTACCTTTGGACAACGACCAGCGAATGGACAACCCTTGGATTCAGGCTTCCATAATGGTATCTGAGATTTGCTATGATCTTTGCTGATGCTATTTTCGCGTTTTCGCCCCACTTCAGGCACTGCACTTATTAACAATTGCGTATACGGATGATGAGGTGTTTGCGTTACAGAATCACTCTCGCCCCACTCAACCATATGGCCTACATACATCACCCCAGTTCGTTCAGCAAAATAGCGCGCTGTGGCAATGTCATGAGTAATATACAGGAAGCCGATGCCCTCATCTTTCATATCCGTCATTAAATTGAGGATACCTAAACGAATAGACACATCCAGCATGGAAATAGGCTCATCAGCCAATATAAACTTCGCACCTGTTGTTAACGCTCTGGCAATGGCCACACGTTGACGTTGTCCACCAGAGAGTTCATGGGGAAACTTATCCGCCGTTTGCTTGGCTGGCGACAACCCTACCCGTTCCAGAGTGGCCAGCATATAATCTTCAATTTCGTTACCCTCTAACCGGGGCAAGTGAATGCGAATAGGGCGGTACAAGTGATGGCGAATGGTATGGACAGGATTTAATGAGCCAAAAGGATCTTGAAAAATCATCTGTATTTGTTTAGCCAAATGCGCTTGGCTAATCTGGTTTTCGGGGCAATTAATATCCTGGCCATTTAGACGCAACACACCATCGGTGGGTTTGTACAAACGTGTTAAAGCTCTGGCGCAGGTACTTTTACCACTGCCGGATTCACCCACGATAGCTAGTGCTTCGCCTGCTTTAATAGTCAGACTGACACTGTTTACAGCGCGCATGTATTGACGCTTAAATAAAGCACTGTCCAAAGCAAAATCAACAACCAAGTTCTCTACTTCGAGAGTACCCATTTGTTCATTCGTAATATCAGCAACATTGGCCATCAACTGATTACTAGAAACCATTACAAATCCCCCATCGTAATATTGTGACAAGCCACAGAACGATCATGAGGCGAAGCAAAATACCGAATAGCCGGGGAGGATTCAGCGCAGTTCGTATCACATTGTTGACAACGTGCCTGAAAATAGCAACCAGCCGGTGTTTCCAACAAATTTAGCGGATTGCCTGGGATACCTTCAAGACGCACTTTAGGCCCGAATATGGTAGGAAAGGAATTCAACAAACCCTTAGTATACGGGTGCACTGGCTTATTCATTAGATCATTGGACTTGCCAAGCTCTACCAACTTACCCGCATACATAACACCAATACGATCCGTAATTTCACCCATCAAGCCTAAATCATGGGAGATGAAGAGAATGGCAAATCCGAACTCTTCCTTAAGCTCATATAGCTGATCCATAATTTCCCGCTCAACAACCACATCCAAGGCAGTTGTTGGTTCATCCATAATGATTAATTTGGGGCGTAGAATAAGGGCAATAGCAATCACGACACGTTGCCTCATGCCGCCTGATAATTGATGAGGGTATGAATTCATTCTAGAAGGGTGAATACCTACTAACTCCAGATTCTCTTCGGCGCGCTTACTAGCTTGTTTTAAGCTGACATCTTCATGGGCAAGAACTACATCTGTTAATTGCTCGCCAATAGTAATGACTGGGTTCAAGGCGTTCATGGCACTTTGAAAAACCATACTCGCCTTTGCCCAGCGAAATGAACGGAGTTCTTTTTCAGACATGCGCAACACATCTTGGCCTGCAAAAACAATTTCACCATCAGTGATTAAGGCTGGAGCACTATGTAGATTGGCAATAGCGAAAGCCAGCGTACTCTTACCGCAACCTGACTCACCAGCCAGACCAACGGTTTCTCCAGGGAAGATATCCAAACTAACTTTATTCACGGCTCTAGCATTGCCCTCATCGGTAATGTAATCCACGCATAAGTTTTTTATACTCAACAAAGGCTGACTCATAAGGCGGCCCTCTTGGCTTCAACTTCTACCTTCATTCGACGCCATGTCTTTATGTAGCCACCCGTTTTGAGTTTTGGATTTGATATTTGATCAATAGACATATTTAACAACGCCAAGCCACCACCAAATATGGCAATAGCGGCCCCTGGCACCACCATGTCCCACCAAGCTCCCACTACAAAAGCAGAATTCGATTGGGCCCAGAACAACATGGTTCCCCAGGTTACAATTGTAGGGTCGCCCAAGCCCAAAAACTCAAGCCCCGCTTCAGCCATAAGCGCATAAATACAAGTACCCATGGCACCACCAACTACGATGCTTATCAGGTTAGGCAAAATCTCAACAAATATAATTCGCCACTTAGATTCCCCCATCACTTCTGCTGCTAAAATAAACTCTTTGTTGCGTATCGCCATAGTTTGACTACGAATAACCCTTGCCCCCCAGGCCCAAGACGATAAACCGATGATAAGCGCTATCACCAAAGGGCCAACTTGCCCTAAAAACGCAGCTAGAATAATTAGTAAAGGCAACTGTGGAAACACTAAAACCACGTTGGTTAATGACATCAGAAATTCATCTATACGGCCACCAAAATAGCCCGCACTAATACCTACCGCCACGGCTATGAGCGTAGTTATGGCGGATGCACTAAATGCCACCAACAACGAAATCTGACCACCATGCAAAACCTGACTGAACACGTCTTTGCCTGATCGAGTAGAACCCAATAATAACTCGGCGCTTGGCGGCTGATGGCCACGAGCAACCCGTTTATTGGGTTCGTTATCAGCAATCACAGATGCACAAGCACTCATAAAAATCACCGTAGCAATGATCACAGAACCTAAAATTGCCGCCGTATTACCTCGGTAAAAGCGACCTAAAAACTTTATAAATGGATGACTAAACATGCCTTTAAATCTCATTCTTCACTCTAATTTTACTATCTATTCTAATTACGCAGACGTGGGTCTAACCACAAATAGAGCAAATCTGCGATAAAGTTAAATACCAGCACAAACACCACAATTAAGAGAAAACAGGCCTGCATGGTGGGATAGTCGCGTGCCCCTAAAGCTTTAAACAGCAACAAACCCACACCCGGGTAATTAAATACAGTTTCTATAAAAATAGCGCCAGCCATAACAAAACCAACTTGCATAGAAACAGCAGTAACCACAGGCAACAAAGCATTGCGCGCCGCGTAATGGGTCATAATACGGCGATTGCTTAACCCCTTGGCCTTGGCCATGGTAATGTAATCTTCGCCTAATACATTGATCATGGCGTTACGCATATTAAATATCCAAGAACCAATACCTCCCAAAATCATACAGATAATAGGTAACACAGCGTGATGTAGCACACTGGTAATATAATCCCAAGTCCAGCCCGGCTCTAGATCAGGGTTAGCACCATAGGAGAGGGGAAACCATTTCCAAGTTAAGGCCAAAATAAAAAAGATAAACAATGCAGTAACCGGCTGCGGCATAGCGCCTACAAATGCCCAAAACCCCGGCATGAATCGATCAGTAAAACCACCTCGATTGTAGGAGGCGTAGGTACCAATCAATAGCCCGATCATTACAGAAATAACCGTAGACATACCGGCTAATCCGATAGTCCATGGCACTTTAACCGCCAACAGTTCTGTTACGGGAAGTGGGTAGAGCATGATCGTAGGCCCAAGATCCCAAGTAAAAATACTCTTAATGTATTTCAAATACTGGACCCACATTGGGCCATCAACGAAGCCTAGCATCTCTTTGTAAGCCTGCAGGGTTTCAAGAGGCATTCGCCCCTGAGCTGCTGCAAATAACGCATCTACAGGATCACCAGGCATCAATCGTGGAATGACAAAATTAAACGTAATTGCCACCATAATAGCGATGAAATAAAAGCTAAAGCGCCTTACTACAAAATTCATAAGTACAGGTATTCTTATAATTAAAATGTTAACAGCGGCCAGCTTATTAACCGGCCGCCTTTGAGATTACTTAGCGTACAGTTGCTCAAAAGTGATTAACTTTCGAGATGATTCATAGAACACAGGTTGTACGAAAGCATTTTCAGCTGTTGGCCAACCGCCAATACGCGTAGCATTATACTGATACCAGGTTGGATTGGAGAACAAAGGAACAAAAGCCAAACTTTCAGCAGTAAATGCCATCAGCTCTGCAAGAATAGCTTTGCGACGTTCTGCATTAGAGGTTGCCAAATATTCATCTATCAATGCATCAACTTCTGGGCTACTCACACCGTGGTTTGTATGCCAAGACATACCTTGACGAGAAGTATGGAAGTAATCTTGATAGGCTTGAATTGGATCTTCGGCGTTAGTTTTAGACCAGTTAATAGACGCCTGATAAGTGCCCTCTTTCAATGCAGTGTCGTAAACAGACCAATCAACTGTCTTGGTGTTAGCTCTAATACCAATTTCAGCCAAATATTCACTAACCATCTGCACTGTCTGCACCCAGTCAGTCCAGCCGTTTACAACGTGAATATCGAAATTGATCTCTGTTCCATCTGGATTCTCCAGAAAGCCATCTCCATCCACATCTACATAACCAGACTCATCCAACAAATCCATCGCTTTATTTGGATTATACTCTGCCAAATAGTCATACTTGGCATTCACTTCATCGTTAAAATGGGACTTGAAAAATTCACCAATTCCCGTCACATGAGTTTCAGGTGTTGGGTAACCATAGGCCGCCAAATCCACAATCATTGGACGATCTAGCGCCATAGAAAAGGCCTTGCGGAAATTGATATCGCTAAACGGCGCTTCACGGGTATTCAAATAAACGTTAATTAAATCATTAGCTGGATACCAAAATCCATGGTTTTCCGGATTTGGGGCAACATAAGTCTTTTCAATGTCAGCAATGAAGTTGGAACCCCAGTCAATTTCGTCATTGATCAATGCGGCCTGAATCTGAGAGTTATCAGTATATTGACGGAACTTAATACAATCCAGATAAGGTAAGCCTTCATCAGCTTTGTAGTAATTAGGGTTACGGCAAATTTGAATTTGGTTATCTTTTACCTGCGTCACCTCAGTAATAGGACCAGAACCAACCGGGTTACCATTCTTATAAGTGGAAATATCCTCAACGTCTTTCCAAATATGCTCAGGTACCACATGCAGACGCGGCAAGTGCCAATCGATAGTGCCATCTCTATCCGTGAACTTAATATAAACAGTCAGTGAATCTGTGGCCTCAGCTGATGCAAACTTACCAGAGCCCCACTGCCCTGTCGCATCAAGCTTAGCGTCATCCTTACCTAGGTTTAAAGAAAAAACCACGTCTTCAGCATCGAGGACTTCACCATCTGACCAAGTCAGACCATCTTTTAAGTTAATAGTTAAACCCATCAAATCTGCATCATAAGTAAAGCGACTGGCTAAGCGCCAATTTATCTCACCTTTCAAAGCATTTACGGCCCATAGAGGTTCAAACATGGTACCACCAACCATGTCTCCCTGAGCACCTGAGTATGGATTAAAGTCCTCAACAAAAGTCTGCGTAATAATAGGCACAGTTAGTACTCCACCCTGTGCATGCTTACCTTCTGCATGTGCAGTGGCTACCATGCCTGTCGCTAATGTTGAAATAGCAAGCGCTAAGCTCAGTTTCTTCATGGAATTACCTCTTATATTTTTATTTGATACACCGGCTAGGCTGCCAATATATAGTTCAATTTTTTTTCTAATATATGAAATCGTTTTCATTCTATTTGTAAAAAAAAAGGCCGGTGGCCGAATCGATATGAATGAAAACGATTTCATAAACTATAAAGACAAAAAAACCACTTGTCAAATAAAAAACTCACATTAAATACGAGAATGGTTGCGCTCTTTTAATCATCATATCCCCCAATAATAGTTCTGCTTGATTAGGTGTGATAACAGCGGATGTCTCCTGAAGATGCCCCCTGGTCAATAGATGAGCACATGGTGGAGCTGTGATCCTTGGCCGGAGATCATGCCCATAATCTTCCAACTATTGAGTTTTAGACAAAGCAGCCTTGCTTTCATGTCTAGATACAACCAACAGAAATATACCTAAGCTGGCCTCAATTATTGACCTGCCTATTATGACAATATCAAGCCCAGTATGAATATCAAAAAGGATCGAAGTAATTGAGAAAATGGACGTTAGCAGCCAGAATAACCCCGCATAATAAGCGAACAACCGCCCCCCTCTAGGGGTCGTATAGTTGGGCAAATACCAACATAATACAACTAGTGTTGAGCGAAGTATGATGTTACTGATCATCATTCTGTGCGTAACGGGAGTTAAGTCAGTCCCGTAAAGAAAATGAGAACTTAGGTTGGGCGCCAGTAATAAAACTAAAATCCAAGCGGCAAGGCAATAAGAACGAAAAGCTATACACCCGCCTAGCCAATCCTATGGATGATATTGTCTCGCTAATTGTTGGGGTTGACCCGTGAGTGGAATTTTTACCCCCCCCTGTAAATAATGGTTTTATTGGTAATGTTGGTTACTTTGGTTCTTTTGGTTCTTTTAAGCAATACCCCAGCTAAAGATTCTAAAAAGACCAAAAAGACCAACATTACCACCCCCCCTATAGCGAAAAGGTACTAGGACGAAAATTCGTAAAGACGGTGTTTCAAGAGCGCGTTATTTAATTAGTTACAAAAGATACTAAGGGGCAATGGCCATTAAGGAATTTAACAGAGCACAAATCGCGGTCGCGTTTGACGTTAATTTAACGACCGTGGACAAATGGCGTCGAAGTGGATGCCCAGCAGAACAACAGGGCAAAAATGTTGTATTTACCGTGCGCGCAGTTAGCGATTGGTTGCGTGGGCGAGATTCGGCGAGCAACGACGCGCTAGATTTAAGCCAAGAACGCGCCAAGCTAACCAAGCTGCAAGCTGCAAGCTGAAAAGGTTACACTGGAGCTAGAACAGCAACGCGGCAATTTGATACCTATGGAATTGGTAATTGAGGGGTGGCAGGGGCAAATAGCCAATTGTCGCGCTAAGTTATTGGCATTGCCGCCCAAAGTAGCAGCCCAGGCAGTGGGTGCAGATTATGTAGAAATTGAGCAGCTATTCAAAAGCGTTATTTACGAAGCACTAGACGAACTTGCCGGCGACGGTGTGCCAGAAGAATATGAGTAACGCCTAGAGGTAATGGCTGCTAAACTGGAGGCTGCACAAAACAAATAGGGTTAGCTATAGCGCTAGCTATTAAGGAGCTATTAAGGAGCTATGCGAGTAGCTCTAGCTCACCTTTCAGCCCCGCTATAAAGGCCGGTTGGTCGTCACTAGGCTGTAACGATTTAACGGCGTCGAGTAAGTGCGTTATTTGAACTGGATTGAGTTTGGACCATAAGTCATATGCTAGTTTAGCTTTGATATCTGATTGGGTTATTGGTGTTTGTGGACTATTCATGGGTTGTTTTCCTTGGTTACGACATTAACTACAGATTGGTTTTTTGGTACCCTAGTTGGTACCCTATATCAAACAACCGCCATTGAAACGCCGTATTTAAAGGGATGTAGCGAAGAGTTCGACTCCCCCCATCTCCACCACACACCAAAAAGACTTTGTTTTGACTTGTATATCAACAAGTTAGACCAAGGTCTTTTTTCGTTTCGTAGCACGACAAGACCACAAGTCATTGTTTTTGTTATAAATTAATAACTTATAAGCCGACTGATTCGACTCCCCCATCTCCACCACATACGAGATTCAACAAGCACGGTTGAGACTCAATTGTGCAAGCTAGCCGCCGCATGGTACTACCGATTTACGCTCTCGTAGGCGTCAATATAGTGCTCTTTGTCGACTTATTTGTGCGCAACGCCATTCCGCCAGCAGAGATTCCTATTGGCATAGCCACAGGGGCACTAGGCGGGCCTTTCTTCTTATGGCTATTAATCCGCAGCTCACGCCTTTTTTATAGCTCAGTTACTAGTTAAATATAGTAAAGCAGAAGAATCCCTGTCAGTAACACGGCCACCCATGCCATCATGGTTTCCGTCGGCCTCAGCTGAGTCAACACATGGGTAATATCGTAAGGCTGGTAGGTGGCTTCCCATGGCAGCAGGGCATAGACCGTGTGCGCAGGGAAGGCGCCGATGGCTATACATAGCCCAGCGGCAATGGCCATGGCAAGCAACATATTATGGGGCGGCTCCGTGGTACGAATACCTGAATCATGAGCAAAGAATGCAAAATAAGGAATTTTAATTCCTGCATGGTGGAACACGCCTGCTGCAGCAAACAACAGCAACAGCCAAACCACATCGTAACCTTGCGCCACAGCGGCTCACTAACTAATGAGTTCTTTTATGATCAAAGTATTTTCCTGCAAACTTGGGAGGCTGAATTGACTCAACCAACTGCTATGGGCGGTGATTCTTATACCTCGAGCCCTGAAGAGCAAATCGTCGTAGACAGTATTTATAGGGCTGTTATGGAACAGCGTATAGCGCCAAAAACCAAACTCAGCGAAGCAAAGCTATGCGAAACTTTTGGTGTTGGGCGCATGCGAGTGAGACGTGCGCTGTTATTGTTGGCGAGCCAAGGAATTGTTGACTTAAAATCTAATCGAGGTGCCTTCATTGCCGGTCTCAACCCTAAAGAAGCCAACGATGTTTTTACATCACGCATGCTCATAGAACCACAACTAGTTAATGGACTCTGCATTGCAACCCAGAGCCCTGATGTTAGTATGCTTGAAGAGCACATTAAGCTAGAGCACGCAGCCAGGACAAACTCAGATCGCTCTCACATTATTCGACTCTCTGGTGAGTTTCATGTCAAGCTAGCAAGTATTAGTGAAAATTCTGTTCTCACTAGAATTATTCGTGAATTAGTCACAAAGACCTCACTGATCGTCGGTCTGCTTGGCGATAGCGGACATTCCAGTTGCCCCGATGGTGATCATGCAAACATTCTAGCGGCTATCAAGAAGGGCGAACCAAAATTGACTGAAAAACTGGTATTTGAACACCTGCAACATATTCACTCAGGCTTAGACCTTTCTAAATCCAAACCCCTAAAATCTGATCTAGCTAAAGTATTTGGCATGGAGTAAGCCTGCAGATAGCCCTTTGTCCAATAGATAATCTCTAAACTTAGCGCCATCTGTAGAGGTGTGTATTTTATTAACATCAAACATACCAATGTTTTAAATTAAAACATTAACTAATTAACTTATTAACATATATATATTATTTATGAATATATTTATATTATTATCCTAGCGCGACATATTAACCCCAAAATATATTGTAAAAACGACAAAATGACGCTACCATTAGTTAAATCATCTTTAAAGATGCCGACCTTAAAGTACAAATTAATACAGTGAATTTGTTATGTCGCTAGATATTATTAATAAGAATTGGAAACTGGGCGTATTATTAGTCCCTGGCTACAACTTTGCCGAAATGAGCCATATTGTTGAGCCCCTGAAAGTAGCTAACCATCGGCTTGGCCACACGCTTTATGAGTGGCAACTGTTCTCCTTAAACGGTGGTCCAACCATGTCGTCTTGCGGCATGCAGGTTGAGACACTGGCGCTAACTGCGGCTTGGTCTTTAAGCCAGCTTGATGCCTTAGTCATTTGTGCCACCAACACCATTTACCAGCTTCCCGTGCAGGGTTTTACCGCACCACTAAAACACCTCGCTCGTTCTGGCGCGCTTATGGGCGGTGTAGGCACAGGAGCCTACTACCTCTACCTTTCAGGATTGTTGGATGATTGTCGCTGGACTATAGATCACCGTCATTTAGATGAGTTGCGCCAGCAAGGTGCGACGCCAAACCGAGCTATTTTTAACGTTAACAATAATCGCTTCACCTGCCAAGGCGGCAGCACTAGCTTAGACATGATGTTACATATCATCCACTTACACCATGGTAAGTCGGTCGCTATTGCGGTGGCAGAAGAGATGAACTGTGCCACTTTGCGTACCCCAAAAGAGCACCGGTTAGATAACAAAATAAACCCCTACGGCTGGCCCAATGCATTGCAGCAAGTCGCATCTTTGATGGAAAATAATATAGATGAGCCATTAAGCTTGTCTGAAATAAGCCAGTATGCGGGTTTAGGGAAACGTCAAATTCAACGCCTATTTAAAGTTTATATTGGCATTTCGCCAAGCACCTATTATTTAGAGAAGCGCCTAAATCATGCGCATAAATTATTATTTGAATCCAAATATACCGTTGAAAATATCGCTATTCGTTGCGGCTTCTCTTCGCTGCCTAGTTTTTATAAATGTTATAAGAAACGTTTTGGTTTACCGCCGTTAAAAGCGCGTCACCAAAAGGCGTTAATGTGGTCGGCTTAGATTAAGAGATCCTGACCTTCGTCAGGAAGACGGCGGCAACGAAAAAGCCCAGCATATGCTGGGCTTTTTATTGTCTGAACTTTTATTCTTAGACTGGGGCTTTCGCCCCAATCTAAAGTCCGTTAGAACTTAGCGTAAGCTTCACGCAACTGAACCATTGGATGGTTCTCAGACATTTGGAACTTCAACAACAACTCACGCGCAATCATGTCACGATCTTGCTGGTTGTCTGGAAGCTTAATGGTATCAGGGATGGTGACCCAGCCGTTGATGTTACGATCGAAAACAGCAGCGCGGTCTTCTTCATAGCCCATGTGAACGTCTTCCAACCAATTAAGGTCTTTCCAGTTCATTTTGTCCATGTACTCAGTAAGGTAAGGAGTACAACGGTCCATATCAGGTACCAAGTTAACGTCGTAACGGTAACCGATTGTCTGACCAATCATTTTCTCGCGATCTGAGTCCAGGCCGTCTGAATTTAAGTAATGATCTACATCTTGTGACATTGTAATGCCCTCCTAGAAACGAGTCATGTCAGGACGACCAACAGTGTGTTGGCTACCTGCTAGTGGAACTTGAGCCATGGCCGACGCTTCCATTGTAAGAGCCGCAATATCTTCTGGCTCTAGAGAATGGATGTTGGTCTTACCACACGCACGTGCCAATAACTGACATTCGATGGTTAGCGTGTGTAAGAAGTTATATACACGCTCAGAAGCTTCGTCTGGGTTGAGACGAGCACGTAGCTTAGGATCTTGTGTTGCAACGCCTACTGGACAGCGGCCAGTGTGACAGTGGTAACAAGAACCGGCTTCTACGCCCATTTCGTTCGGGAAGTCGGCTTCGTCGATGTCGCGGTTACAGTTCAATGCCATCATCGCAGAGTGACCGATCGCTACAGCGTCAGCGCCAAGTGCCAAAGCTTTCGCCAAGTCACCACCGTTACGGATACCACCAGCGTATACAAGGCTAATTTCACCAGTCTTGCCTACGTCATCAAGGGCTTTACGCGCTTGGCGGATTGCAGCGATACCAGGAACACCAGTTTCCTCAGTAGCGATGTGTGGGCCAGCACCAGTAGAACCTTCCATACCATCGATATAGATAGAGTCTGGCTCACACTTAGCCGCCATACGCACGTCGTCATATACACGAGCCGCACCCAGCTTAAGCTGAATAGGAATCTGCCAATCGGTCGCTTCACGAATTTCTTTGATTTTCAAAGAAAGATCATCTGGACCTAACCAGTCAGGGTGACGAGCAGGTGAACGCTGGTCGATACCTGCGGGTAGTGAACGCATCTCAGCAACCTGATCGGTTACTTTCTGACCCATTAAGTGACCACCCAAGCCTACTTTACAGCCTTGGCCGATAAAGAATTCACACGCATCCGCAAGGCGCAAGTGATGTGGGTTAAATCCGTAACGAGACTGGATGCACTGATAGAACCACTTCTCTGAGTAGCGACGCTCATCAGGAATCATGCCGCCTTCGCCAGAACAGGTCGCAGTGCCTGCCATGGTTGCGCCACGTGCCAATGCTGTCTTAGCTTCGTAAGACAATGCACCAAAACTCATACCAGTGATGTACACAGGAATGTCTAATACCATAGGGCGTTTGGCTTTAGGGCCAATCACGGTTTTGGTCAAGCACTTTTCACGGTAACCTTCGATTACGAAACGTGTCAAAGTACCTGGCATAAACGTCAAGTCATCCCAGCTTGGGATTTTCTTGAACAAAGACATGCCACGCATCCGGTAACGACCAAGGTCGGCCTTGATGTGGATGTCGTTCATGACTTCAGGTGGGAAGATAAAACTCTTACCAATTATTTCTTTTTCGTTAACAACTGCCATAATAAGTATCCTCGCTGCTCTTAAAGAACTAGCTTCTTCTCTGATGGTTCGAGGTTGTCGTAGTTCCACAACTGCTTACCAGCGACGATCTTTTGCATGTTATCGATGCCGTTAGGCGCTTCCATACCATAGAGATCTAGCTTGGACTTCAACCACTTACGGTCAAGGTCATTTAGGTCAGCAGGCACGGCATCTACGCCTAGGCCTTCAATCTCGCCGCCTACGTAGATGGTGCCATCGTACATAGAGTCGCCAAGGTTCATGCCGGCGTCGCCAAGAATAATCATACGACCACGTTGCATCATGAAACCGGTGAATGCGCCAGTCTTACCACCAACGATGATAGTACCGCCTTTTTGGTCGATACCGGTACGAGAACCCACACTGCCCTTACACACCAAGTCACCGCCACGAATGGCCGCGCCGAAGGTAGAACCCGCATTTTTCTCGATGACAATGGTACCCGCCATCATGTTTTCGCCACATGACCAGCCAACACGGCCAGAAATGTTTACGTTGGGTCCGTCGATCAAACCACAACCAAAGTAGCCGAGGCTGCCAGTGATGTTAAGCTGTAGACGGTTAAGGATACCAACACACAAACCATGCATAGAGCCTGGGTTGCTTAGGTTAATAGTGCCACAACCTTCTGCCATCAACTCGCGTAGACGGATGTTAATATCGGTTGGGTCCATACCTTCACAATCCAAAGTGCCTACTTTGTTTGTGTCGACTTCTGGAGCCCATGCATAAGTAAAGTTAGCCGATTCGCCAGCATCAAAAAACTGTTGCTGAGTTCGGTTGGTGAGCTTTTCCGTATGCAATCCCATGTCATGGGATTGGCTGGATTTGCTTACAGTTGCCATACGCGCACCTCGCCTTCATAAGGGTCAAATGTGTCAATTTCGTGATCGAAGATATTACGGATTGAAACTTCTTCAGAAGCCAATGCGATAAAATCATCACTCTCGTAGATCACCATAGGCTTAGCCGCCATCACGTCCTTGGCCATGCCAAGAGAGTCAGAAGTAGCCACTAGGTAAGTGAATACACCGTCTAGGTCTTCTACCGAACGACGCATGGCTGTTTCTAGGTCATCGCCTTCGCTAATGCGGTTGGCAATGTACACAGCGATAAGCTCAGAGTCACAGTTAGAGTTGAAACGGTTACCTACACGCTCTAGAGCGCGACGGTTAGTCCAGTAGTTAGTTAACTGGCCGTTGTGTACTACTGATACGTCGGCAAATGGGTAGGCCCAGTAAGGGTGAGCTGAACGAATATCTACGTCAGACTCAGTGGCCATACGGGTGTGGCCAATGGCGTGAGAACCTTGGAATTCGTTGATGCCGTACTGTGCAGATACCACAGAGGCATCGCCTAAGTCTTTGATCAACTCAAGACCATTACCGCAAGACATCACTTCAACGCCTTCGATGTCTTCAACGTAATCGATTAAGTTTTTAAGGTCACCGTCGAAAGACAATTCGTAACGCAACGCGTAAGTCGTTGAGTTTTCTTTCTTGGCTACTTTGGCGCCTAACTCAGCTATACGCGCATCGACTAGGTCGTTACGAGATTGAAGCTGGTTTGCAACGTCAAAACCTTTTTGAGTATCAGCTTGCTCTGCAAGGTTGATACGCATGATGTAGTTACTAATGGGGGAGCCATATAGCGCATAACCGGTAGAATCTGGTCCGCGATGCTTCAAAGCTTGAAGCATATCAGTCATTTCTTGTCCGATGTTTGCACCGCCCGCCTTCTTATGAATAAGGCCTGCAATACCACACATGGTCGCGTCTCCTAATATTTACTTTTAGAGTTTTTATAAAATTGGCTGCTATGATCGTAACCTTAGCAGCCGGGGTTTTCTGAAAACTTGCTGTTTATGGCAAGCAATCAAGATACGTATCTGTATCCCAGTTAGTCACAGTCTGGTTAAAGCGTTCCCACTCATCATTCTTGTGGCCACTGTAAACAGTGTACATTTCGCCAGGCATTGAAGACTTGATGACGTCGTCAGCATCAAGCTCAAGCATGGCTTCGCCTAAGGACATCGGTAATTTCTTAACTTCTTTACCATCTTCCATAGCCGCGTAGATGTTACGTTCTTCCGCTTCACCCGGATCAAGGTCATTGTCGATACCATCGTCAAATGCCTTAAGTAGTGCTGCACCCATAAGGTATGGGTTTACCATGGAGTCTACTGAACGGTACTCAAAACGGCCTGGCGCAGATACACGCAAGGCACACGTACGGTTTTGGTAACCCCAGTCAGCGAAGATTGGTGCCCAGAAGCCGGTGTCCCATAAACGACGGAACGAGTTCACTGTCGAAGAACCGATAGAAGTTAGTGCTGGCAAGTGAGCAATTACGCCACCGATGCACTGTAAGCCAATAGGGCCTGGCTTTGATTCATGGATTGATGGCACTGGCATAAAGGTGTTGTTACCACCTTCACGGTAAGTGAATGGACCAGGCATACCAGGAAGAGAATCGCCACCGGCAATCTCTGGGTGACATACGTCTTCACCGCCTTCCCATAATGACATGTTGTGGTGACAACCAGACGCAGATACGCCCATGAATGGCTTACTCATGAAGCAAGCAATCAAACCAAATTCACGTGCAACCTGTGCACAGATCTGGCGGTAAGTCGTTAGACGGTCAGCATTTTGTAGTACATCATCGTACTGAGTGTTTAGCTCTAGCTGGCCAGGTGCATCTTCGTGGTCGCCTTGAATGATGTCTAAGCCCATTTGCTCAGAGTACTCAATGACGCGCATAAATACGGGACGCAGTTCTTCAAACTGGTCAATATGATAACAAGTTGGCTTAGTGACGCCGCCGTCTGGCTTGCCGTCTTCGCCTTTCTTCAACCACATCATTTCTGGTTCGGTACCACAGCGCATTTCTAAGCCGTGCTTACCTTTAAATTCTTCGTGGATACGGCGTAAATTACCGCGGCAGTCTGAAGTCAGAAAAGCACCTGGATTCACACGCTCTTCACGGTTGCGGAAAAGTGTACAGAAAACACGCGCTACGCGCTTGTCCCATGGAAGTTGTACAAAAGTGTCTGGGTCTGCAATACCCACAAGCTCAGAAGCTTCTGGGCCGTAACCAATGTATTCACCATGACGGTCAATGGCTAAGTTAGCCGTAGAACCATATACAAGCTGAAAACCTTTAGCAGCTGTACGTTCCCAGTGGCGAGCTGGAATTCCTTTACCTACGATACGACCCGTTACGGAAATAAACTGGTAGTACACATAGGTAATGCCTAATTCGTCGATTTTAGCGCGGACTTGTTGAACCAGTTCTTCTCGACCTGGCGCGTCAACATATTGCTGTAAATCTGTCATCGATGCCTCCTCAATATTATTTTTGTTTGGGCTTAGGGACCTGCACCTTTTAACCAAAAACCAAATTGGTACACCAAAGGTCCACATAAAGCGCTGTAAAGGTATATCATTTATGAATTTACTGAGGCAAGCATTTTTTTGTTACTTATTTAAACAAATGGCGTATTTATTTTCTAAGTGCCTATTTTTAAAGAATAATATTTTTTAGATAAAACTCTAGTTAATTGCCAAACTGACGCCACCATACGCAGCCTTAACCATTAACAACCAATTACTATACCAATTACCGAATTAATTATGCTAGGCTGTGATAACTTACTAACCACTTACAGACAACAATAATGTTCCCCAGCACGGCACCAGACTCATACATATCCTTAGATAGACGACAGTCTAAACCTAATGGTGCCCGCGCCTTAGCTACTGCTATCAGCGAAGCCATCCAGCGCAAGGTGTACCGTGCCAACGAGCGTTTACCTGCCGAGCGTGACTTAGCACAGCATTACGACGTATCGCGTGGCACTCTGCGTAGCGCGTTATCACTATTGGAACAGCAAGGCTTGGTGGAACGTAAAGTGGGTAGTGGTACATTCGTCAGAGCTGAAAGCAACTCCAGCAGCAGCCAGTTCGCTGATACCACCAGCCCAATGCAATTAATGCAAGTACGCAACATGTTAGAACCGGCCATCGTCAGCCTTGCAGTGCACCACGCCGCCGGCCGTGATTTAGAGCAATTACGCACCGCCCTAGAGCGCGTAGAAGCTGCCCGCACTGCCGAACAGTTCTCCATTGCCGACGAAGCCTTTCATCAAGCCATCGCTCAAGCCTGCGGCAACCCATTGATGATATGGATTTACGAGCAAGTTAACGAAGTAAGGCGCCATGAGTTATGGCGCGCCAGTCGCGGCAAGGTATTAACCCAAGAAAATATGACCCAATACAATGCCCACCACCGGGCGCTGTTTGAAGCCATTAGCCACCGCGACGCTCAAACAGCTAAAACCACCATGACAGAACACCTCAGCAAAGCGCAACAAGACCTAGTGCGTTAACCAACAAACCGCCTACCCATGGCAGATGTAAATAAATTTTACAAAATACTACATTCTATACACGCCGCAGACAAAGCCTGTTCACATCAAGTTGTTACGCTGTCCTACGGACTGTCGCTGTAGTCAGCGACGATAACGTTATTATTTGAGCCACCGGCCTATGAAACCCCTTAGCTATTACAGTGCCAACCCCATGCCTCACCCAGTTTTGGGTGATGACGGCACACAACGCTACCGAGTACCTGCCCAACATTTAATCTCATTGCAGCTTGCTGCTGGCTCTACACTAACGCTGCACGATCCTGAAGGTCAGCAAGAAGCCCAAATCATGGCCTTTGATGCCCAAGGCAAGCCCGCCATCAATAGCCTAGGCACCGAGGCCAATAGTGATATAGGCTATCTACGCCAGTGGATGGATACCAATAACCACAGCAGTTGTAAAGGCATTTCAGTATTGGGTGCTGATTCCAAAGCTGCAAGCAAACACAGTTTTACTGTGGCCAACGACTGCCTATGCCTGATAGCCGCACCTGGCGAAGACATGAGCCTAGAGCAACTCATACCACCTACCGACCTCATTGTCGGTATTAGTGGTGCAGCCGTTATTGTAGAAGACGAATTGCCAGCACCGCTTGGCGTGGTTGATCGCGAGATACGTATTAACAACAGCACCGCCGAAGGTTATTTAGTGAAGGCCGGTGAATACATTCAAATCATCGATGTCGCAGGGCGCCAGTGTTCTGACTTTATTGCACTCGACGCTACACGCTTAGCAGACGGAGTAGAAAAACCCATCTGCGCCGTGACCACCCGTACCATTATGGCTGCGGCGTTTCCAGGGCCCGGCTTGCATGACAAGTTTTACACCGACGATCAGGTCAATATCCTTAACGTCATCCAAGACACCGTAGCCCGCCATGACACCTTTAATCTCGCCTGTAGTGCAAAGTACTATGATGACAGCGGCTACCCTGGGCACACTAACTGTACAGAAAACTTAAACGCCGCCTTAGCGCCACTTGGTGTTGCCGCACGCCGCGGCTGGCCGGCCATTAACTTTTTCTTTAATACGGGTTATGACGATTACGACCAACATAGCTCTTGCCAACCCTGGACGCGACCCGGCGACTACGTGCTGATGCAAGCTCAAGTTGATCTAGTGTGTGGTTCTACCGCATGTCCAGATGACACCAGCCCCGCCAACGGCTGGAACCCAACAGACATTCATGTGCGTATTTACGCAGCAGACAGTAACTTTGAGAAAGGCAACGCCTTCCGTAAAAACGCCGTAGCAGACTCCACTATGACTAAGAAGACCGCATTCCACGACCGCTTTGCCACCATGACCCAGCATTTCGTTGATTACAATGGATACTGGCTTGCCAATCACTTTAGCAATTACGGCGCCATTGCCGAATACTGGGCTTGCCGTGAAAAGGTGGTATTGATGGACTTAAGCCCACTACGCAAATGCGAAGTGCTTGGCCCTGATGCCGAAAACTTAATGAACTACGCGGTTACGCGTAATATTCGTAAGTTAGCTATTGGTTCAGTTATTTATACCGCCATGTGTTACCACAATGGTTGTATGGTTGATGACGGCACTGTATTCCGCCTTGGCCAAGACAATTTCCGCTGGGTCGGTGGCTGTGACGGTGCCATTGAATGGTTACGTAAAGTGGCCACTGAAAAGAATTTTAGTGTGGTGATCAAAGATTCTAACGATCAATTACACAACCTTCCGGTTCAAGGCCCATTGAGTGGTGAAACCCTGAAGAAAATCATCTTCACCCCAGATGAGCAAACCACCCTTGAAGACCTACGCCCCTTCCGTATTACCCACGGCCGTATCGGCGGGCCGCAAGGTGTACCTGTTACGGTGTCTCGCACCGGTTATACAGGCGAGCGTGGTTACGAAGTTTGGTGCCACCCTAAACATGGCCTCCAAGTATGGGATGCCGTGTGGGAAGCCGGCCAAGAGTTTGGCATTACACCTCTTGGCTTAGAAGCGCTAGACAACCTCCGTATTGAGTCGGCCTTGATCTTTGCCGATTACGAATTTAACGACCAAACGGACCCCTTTGAAGCTGGCATTGGTTTTACCGTGCCGCTAAAGACCAAAGAAGAAGACTTTATTGGCCGTGATGCATTGATCGAACGTAAAGCCAACCCACAACGTCAGCTTGTAGGTTTGGTATTAGAAGGTGAAGAGATTGCAGGCCACGGCGAATGTGTACGTGTAGGCCGCCAACAGGTAGGCACTATCACCAGCGCGGTACGCTCTCCAATTTTAAACCAAAACATTGCCTTATGTAGCATGTCTATAGACCACATTGAGCCTGGCACACAGGTAGAAGTGGGAAAATTAGACGGCCACATTAAACGAATTCCAGCAACCGTAGTGGGCATTTCCCACTACGACCCAACTAAGTCCCGTGTAAGGGCTTAAGCTGGAGCTGTAATAAAAAGCTGATAATTGACGGCTCGCGTATTTGCAATTGGTAATGTAAATACCTAAACATCAATACATAAAAATAATACAGAGGAAAAACGAATGAAATTTAAAAATACGTTAATCGCCGGCGCAGCTGGCATCCTATTGTCAGTCGCTGGCGTAGCTAAAGCAGCCGACAGTACAAAGCCTATTGTTATCCCTATCCACAACTGGTCTAGCCAAGTGGTAATGGCCCACGTTATTGGTGGCATTTTTGAAAGCATGGGTAACAATGTTGAATACGTTCCAGCCGACAGCCAAGCGGTATATGAGTCTATCCGTAATGGAGACGTAACCATCTCTCACGAAGTATGGCAGTCAAGTTTTGGTGGTTCTTTCTACAATGCCATGGCTAAAGGTGGCTTGATCGACGCAGGCACTCACTCTGCAGCAACCCTAGAAGAAATGGGCGTTCCAACTTGGGTAATCGACGAGAACCTATGTCCTGGCCTACCTAATTGGGAAGCGCTTAAAAACTGTAAAGATGTGTTTGCTACAGTGGATTCAGACGGCAAAGGCCGTTGGTTAGAAGGTCCGCAAAGCTGGCACGGCACCTTGATGGAAGAGCGTATTGCAGCGCTTGGTCTGAGTGATGACTACATGGTTAAATATGCCGGTGGTGCTTCTTCCCTTTGGGCAGAATTAGCTGCAGCTAAGAAAGAAGGCCGTGCTACCATTATCTTTAACTGGACACCAAACTTCACCGATGCTGAAGGCTTTACCTTCATTGAGTTCCCAGAGTACACTGCAGGTTGTCGTGTAGTTGATGGTGGTGATGGAAGTTGTGGTTCACCAAAAGGTTGGTTGAAGAAAGCAGCCAGCTACAAGTTCCCGAAGAGTCACCCAGCTGCATACACTGCGTACAGCAAGATTTCCTTCTCTACAAGTCAAATCGGCTCAATGGCCGCTTTGGTTGACACAGACGGAATGGACCACAAGGATGCTGCAGCTAAATGGCTTGCAGATAACGAAGCCACTTGGGTAGCTTGGACTAAGTAACACTTAGACATTAATACCTAAAGCAGCTAAACCCTCCGACTGGTCAGCCAATCGGAGGGTTTTCTTTTCATATAGCGGCTCGTTTTAAGCCCACTATGAATGGCTTACTACTTAACTAATTAATTAATAAATAAAAGAACTTACTTATGTCTCTGCAAAATGCCACATCACCTTCCAACGAGCCTGTTATTCGTTGTGAATCAGTTTATAAAATTTTCGGCGACAACGCAGAAAGTTTATTAAAGAAAGCGAATGGTGCAGTAGATGCTGCAAAGTTCAAAGAAGCAGGGTGTATTGTCGGAGTTAACAACGCCTCATTCGACATTTATGAAGGCGAACTCCTCATTATTATGGGTCTATCTGGCTCTGGAAAATCCACCTTATTACGCTGCATTTCCAGGTTGACCGACGCCACAGCTGGCAAAATCATCATCGAAGGTGATGACATCTTAAAGATGAATAACAAGCAGCTCATTGAGTTGCGCCGCAACAAAATGGGCATGGTATTCCAAAACTTTGCCTTATTACCTCACAAAACCGTGCTAGAAAATATTGCCTTCCCGTTACAAGTGAAAGGCATGAACACCAGCGACAGTATAGATCGCGCCATGGAGATGGTGAACCTAGTCGACTTAACAGGTCGTGAAGATTACTACCCACGCCAATTATCCGGTGGCCAACAACAACGTGTGGGTATTGCACGTTCACTTGCCATCGAACCTGACATCTGGTTCCTTGATGAACCATTCTCTGCACTTGACCCCCTTATTCGTAAAGAAATGCAGGATGAATTCCTCCGTTTGCAGTCCACGCTTCACAAAACCATAATGTTCGTGACCCATGACTTTGACGAAGCGTTGCGCTTAGCTGATCGTATTGCCATTATGAAAGATGGCGTGATAGAACAACTCGATACCCCTGCTAACATCGTGCTTAACCCAGCCACTGAATACGTACGTAAATTCACCGAAGAAGTGCCTCGCGAAAAAGTACTAAAAATCGAAGCCGTTATGGATGCTGTTAATGCTGATGTTTCTTTGGGTGAGCTTAGCGTCAATGCAAATACCATTATCGAGGATGTCGCTGAGTCCATTTTAAACTCAAATGTCCCAGTGCGTGTTATTGATGACGAGGGTCAAACCGTAGGGTCCATCACAGCGGCTAAAATCGTTCATGTATTGTTTGGTGAGCATTCAATTAACCTAAGCGAGACGACATCATGATTTCAGCATTCATGCAGAAAAAATATCTGCAATTTGTTGCCTTGCTGGTTATTTTTATTCTACTGTACCAAACCATAGGACCCGCAGAAAACAACCTACTTTGGCGCTTACCGCCTTTAATTCAAGCATTCCCGCTATGGATCAACGATTCGATCAGCTACATGATGTTTGAATGGTGGCCCATTGACGTATATGACCCAGACATTGAGGAATATGAAGAGAGCCCATTAGTGCGTGAATTTACACGATTAACATCGGGCTTCATTTTGTTTTTGATCGAATTCATCCGTGAAATAATGCTCGGCGGCGCTAAAACCATCGTCACTTTTGCCGGCTGGGACTGGGCCACGGCAAACCCTTGGGCAAAAATGCCTGGTTTACCTTGGACCGTAGTCGCTGGTGGCGCCACCATTTTAGGCCATGCACTAGGTGGGCGCGGGCTTGCTCTATTAGTCGGTTTTTCAATGACCTACATTTCTGTATTTGGCCAGTGGCAACCGGCTATGGAGACCCTGTCGTTTGTATTAGTCGCTGCCCCGGTTTCGGTTTTTATTGGCCTTATGTTTGGTATCTGGGCGTTTAGAAGTAAAACGGTTGAAACTATACTCAACCCGTTGCTTAATATGGCGCAGATCATCCCTCACTTTTCCTACTTGATTCCAGTCATGGTGTTTTTTGGTATTGGTGACCATGCCGGTGCCATTGCTACGGTAATTTTTGCAACACCACCTATGGTACGCCTCACCTTACTTGGCCTCAAAAAATTAGGTCCCGAAGTGGCGGAGTCTGGCATGATGAGTGGTTGCAACAATTGGCAACTATTAACCAGGGTATTGGTACCTACGGCCCGCCGTGACATATTGATTGGTGTCAACCAAGTCATCATGCAATGCTTGGCCATGGTGGTGTTAGCGTCACTGATAGGCGCCAAAGGTTTAGGCATTGACCTTCTAATCGCTCTTAACCGCCTTGATATCGGTGCCGCCACCGAAATAGGCATTTGTATCGTACTCATTGCTATCGTGCTAGACCGCATGTCACTAGCCTGGGCCAATAAGCAAACGGATTATTTCTCTAACCTATCGTTTTTGGAGAAGAACAAATACTCCCTTCTATTCGCTGTAGTATTTATCGTGGGTATAATCCTAGCTTATGTGGGGCAGTTTATCTTCCCTGCTGGATTCAATTATCTGAACATCGTGCCACACAATAAGGGGATTTCTATCGCTCCATTATTGCAAGCCGGCGTTGACTGGATATGGGACACCTATTTCTTCGCCCTCAAAGGATTTAACGAGTGGCTAATTCTTTCTTTCTTGATGCCCGTTAAAGCCGCCTATTTGGGCATGCCCGTCATCGCCACCTTTACCTTGATGATGGGTGTCGGCCTGATTGTAGGAGGCATTCGAGTGGCCTTAACCGTGGGTGGATTTTTGCTATTCATTGCTCTCACCAAATGGTGGGACCGGGCACTGATTACCGCCTACCTAATGAGCGTATCGGTACTTGTATCAGGCATTATCGGCATTACATTGGGCACATTGTGTGCGCAAAATGCTAAATCCACACGCTTTATTTTAACCTATTGTGACACCTTTCAGACCTTCCCGTCGTTCATTTACTTAATTCCAGTAATGATGCTGTTTGGCATAACTGATACCGCCGTAATTATCGCCATTATTGTGTATGCTTCAATCCCTGCGCTTCGCTACACCGTAGAGGGTCTATTGAGTGTGCCCGAGACATTACAAGATGCCGGTACAATGGCAGGTGTGAGCCGTGTGCAGCGTTGGTTGTCTATTGAATTGCCAATGTCATTCCCTCACATTGCCTTAGGTCTTAACCAAACAGTGGTGTTTGCCCTGTCTATGGTTATTATCGGTGCCATGATCGGTACAGATGATCTGGGTCAGCTGATTCTAGGTTCCCTATCCGACAGAAATGGCGTAGGTAACGGTCTCATCCTGGGTATCTGTGTGGCTTGTATTGGCCTTGCTATTGACCAAATATTGCGAACCTGGGCTAACCAGAGAAAGCAGGCTTTAGGCTTAAACTAATAAATTCAGGGCCGGCTAATTAGCCGGCCTTCTTGTATCTCTGGGCGTACTGCTATACAGTCTGAGAAAATAATAAGAGTAGCCCGTATGAAGACGCATCACATCCTCATTGTCGAAGATGAAGCCATCACTCGAACTAAGCTTGCCGGCTACTTTGAGTCCGAGGGCTATCAAGTGAGCGCCGTCGGTTCCGCTAAAGAGATGCGCGAAGTACTAAGCCGTGAAGACATCCGCATGCTTTTATTAGACATCAATCTTCCCGATGAGAGCGGATTGTTGCTGGCCCGTGAAGTACGTGCCCAAAGCAATATGGGTATTGTCTTAGTGACTGGTAAAACCGATGATATTGACCGCATTGTTGGGCTTGAGATTGGCGCCGATGATTATGTCACCAAACCCTTCAACCCTAGGGAATTGTTAGCCCGGGTCACCAACCTACTACGGCGTATTCATACCGTTAACGACGCACCGGTGCAGCACAAATCTATTTACCATTTTGACAACCTCGTACTAGACGCGTCTAGGCGCCTTTTGTTGGGCAGAGATGAAGAAGAGATCAAGCTAACCAGGGCAGAGTTTGAGTTATTGTTAGTATTTATGACGCATCCTGGCCAAGTACTCAATCGCGACCGGTTATTGTCTCAAGTGACCCATAGGAGCTGGGATCCCAATGATCGTACCATCGATGTATTGATCATGCGCTTACGGCGCAAGATTGAACGCGATTATAAACAACCCATACTGTTCGCCACAGTGCACGGCGAAGGCTATTTGTTCAGCGGCCTGGACGAGCATAAGGGCAGTTAATTCAAATGCGCTGCACGCCAGTTATTGAGCGCCTTCTGTGAGTTTTTGATCAGACTCGGCAAATCCTCCAAAATCAAATCTATACTCGTGGGTTGGCCATGTTTGGCTTGATTCTCAAGCTGATTGACGAGTTGATGTAAGGTCTCCAAACCAAGGCTGCCTGAGGCATTTTTAAAGTTATGGGCCAGGTCACTAAGCTTTACCCAGTCTTGCGCCAATCGTGCTACTTCTATGGCCGCTAGATTATCAATACAAGCTTGGTCGAATAGGCTCACCATATCTTTCATACAGGCTTGCCCTAAGACACTCAAATCGTCATTTAATAGCTTTTCGTTGACTAAATGAATGGCTGAGATTTTCGGCATGGAAACTAATTTCTCCTGTGCTTGGCTTACGCCTAGCAATAATTCGTTAAGTCGGTCTGGCTCAATCGGTTTACCCACAAAGCCGTCTAACCCAGCATCTAGATAGGACTCAACCTCCTGCGGGAATATGTGCGCAGACATGGCAATAATCGGCACCTGCACGCCCAATCGCTGGTGGACTTGATGTATTCTTAAAGTGGTTTCCACGCCGTCCATACCCGGCATACTGATATCCATCAATATCACGTCAAACTTCTGCTCGGCCAACGCCAATGCCTCAAAACCATCCTTAGCTAAGGTCACCACATGCCCTTCATGTCGTAGGTACCCTTCTACCACAATACGCCCTATTTCGTTATCCTCCACCAACAACACCTGCAACTTCGGCACAGCGAGAGGCGCTGACGGGGCCACTTGAGGCACTTGTGGTAAGACTGTGTCTGGCCAATAGGGCAGTTCAAACCACACCTTAGCACCCTGTTTGGGGGCAGCATCTAATCGATGGCTAATGCCTATTTCGCCACCCATGGTGTCCACTAGCCTTCTGCAAATAGACAAACCTAAACCGGTACCCCCAAAGCGCCTAGACGTGGATGCATCATACTGAGTAAACGGCTGAAACAACGTTTCATGCATGTGCTGTGGAATGCCTAACCCGGTGTCAACTACTTCAAACCGCAAATACTCTTGTGCATGCCTAGTCACCAAACTGATGTGCAACTGAATGTAACCGACACTGGTAAACTTCATGGCATTGCCTAATAAGTTGAACAACACCTGTTGTATCTTGCCTTGGTCACCTAACAAGCTCATCTGTTTCAGCTTAGGATCTAAATGAATATCCAACTGCAAACCCTTTTCTGTAGCAGCACCCGACATGAGCACAACCATGTTGCTCACCACATCTTCAATGGGGAAGGCATGGTGTTCAACCTGCATTTCACCCGCCTCAATTTTCGCATAGTCCAATATGCCATTAAGTATACCCAGTAGGGCTTCGGCAGCGGCTTGGCTCAAATTAATGTACTTGGTTTGCTGATCGTTAAGGTGGGTTTTTTGCAGTAATTTAAGGGTACCTAGTACACCACTCAATGGGGTGCGAACCTCATGGCTCATGGTGGCCAAGAATGCCGTTTTTGCAATGTTGGCTCGCTCTGCCTCGGTACGTGCCAACGCATGCTTTTCCGCCGTGGCTTGCAGCTCTATATTCACATCCTGCAGCTCACTGGTACGCAATTGTATTTCTTGCTCAAGTTCCGATTGGTAATTACGCAAGCGCCTTTCCACGGCTTCTTGCTGCTGCTCCAGCTCTTGTCGAGCGCGGGCATTTTCTTTAAATACCTGCACGGTTTTGGCCAACCTGCCTAACTCATCGTCGCCGCGAATGCGCAGTGTGTAATCCAAGTTGCCTTGCGCCACCGCCAAAAAGGCAAAGTTGAGCTGCGTTAAACGTCCAAACAGATTACGCTTTACATAAAACCAAAGCACGCCAATAGCAATGGTCGCTAATACCAAACAGGCAAGCAATAATAAGTTTCGCCCATTCGCTACTGCGGTACGCGCTTCATCCGTCGCGGTCTGCACCGTTGCACCGGCTGCGCTACTGGCAATATCGGCCTGTTGTTTAAAATCTAGGGTAAGCTGGGTACTGGCCTCGTTGAGCAACACCAATTGGCTATGCACATGAATGCTTCTGCGTTGCAGGCCAAATAAGTTATCGATAGTGCTAGAGGTCACGGTATTCTTAACTATCGACAACCAATCAAGGGCTTGCTGACGCCTACCGGGATCGTTAACCTCTTTAATACGGCGCGCCAAAATCACCATATTATCCTCCACGTCAATTTCAAGTTGGTAGATGCCCTTGAGGCTCGTTTGTTCAGGCAATTGATCGAGCAGCACAATCAAACTGGCCGCACGTTGGCGCAACTCATACATGCGATCCATATGATCTAAATCCACTTCGATTAAGCGATCAAAGGCGTCGTAAAGGGCACCTTCATCGGCATTAGTATCGGCCAAATCGTATAAACTAGAGGCCACTGCAGAAGTCATGGTATTAGCGTTAGCCACTAAAGAGGTACTGATATTATGGATCATACCCATGGCGTGCTGGGCTTTTTTATGTTGTATAGCGGCGTTTTGCATATACGCTAAACGGCGCTTCACCAAAGACATTTGCTGCACTAAGTTAGTATTGATTCTCTCGCTCGTAGTTTTCAACACCAGACTTTCAAAGGGGTAATTAGCAACCCCGCCGTACCAACTCGCCAAGTCGTTGAGCTGTTGTAATTGGAAGCCTATGGTATTGGTGATTTTAATGCGTTCAGGCTCGCTCGCCACACCAAGCAGGGCGGGGGCGGCAGTAGCTAAACTGGCATTGATTTCGGTCAGCCGGTGGGCGGAAATAATGGCAGGTATCGCATTATCGATGACCGAGTTTTGTTTACTCGCCACACGCTCATAACCGAGCCAACCGATGGCAGCGGCAATCACTAATAAACTAATGGTTAAAATCATCGCGAGTAGTAATTTACTACCGATTCCTAGGTTGACAGCCATAGGGCCTCAAAAGGTAAACTAACATAGCGTTAAAGTACCATAAAAAGCACACCTATAAACGTTCAATATGACTCAACTGAGAGTAGAGAATAAGCCGTTAAGATGATGAAACTGCCGCATTTAATAATCCTTTTTCAGTGCGCCTGCTTGAGCCTACTGAGCAGCGCTAGCCACGCCACAACTGAGCCGTGGAACTTAGTCAGTTGGCAGCCCGCTTTTGACTACACCGGCCAAGCGCAAGCGTTGCAGTACCACCCCCTTGAGACCGCCAGCCAGCCATGGCAACTCTGTGTGACTTACCCCCACCTAAAAGACCCCTACTGGCTGAGCGTCAACTACGGCATGGTAGCCGAAGCGAAACGCCTAGGCATCGGCATGACGGTATTGGAAGCGGGGGGTTACCCCCAGTTAACCACCCAAATTGAGCAACTCCAACATTGTACCCAGCGTAACAGTGACGCCATTATCGTCGGCACTGTGTCCTTTAACGGCTTGTCACCGAGCATCCGTAAAATAGCCCAGACCACTCCCGTCATTGCCGCCGTTAATGACATTGAAGACATTGGCATTAGCGCTAAAGCGGGTGTCTCTTGGTACAGCATGGGCTTAAAAGTTGGACAATACCTTACTCAACGGCACCAAAACAGCACCAACAAAGTGCGCATTGCGTGGTTTCCTGGGCCTAAAGAATCGGGTTGGGTTAGCTTTATAGACGATGGTTTCAGGACCGCCATTGCCAATACCAACATTGATATAGTGGCGGTTAAATGGGGCGATACGGGTAAAGAAATCCAGCGTAACTTAGTACAAGAGGTGTTAGAACAAAGCACTGGTATTGATTACATCGTGGGTACTGCTCTCACCGCAGATGCAGCCGTAAGCGAGTTATTAAACCGCGGCTTAAGGGGTGACATTGAAATTATTTCAACTTACTTCACCCACAACGTGTTTCGCGGTATCAAGCGGGGGCATATTCTAGCCGCCCCAACAGATGCACCTGTGTTGCAAGGTAAGATAGCCATTGACCAGGCCGTGCGTATACTTGAAGGCAAGCTGACGCACGCCCATTTGAGCCCTAGCATTGTCATGATAGGCCAACACAATGTTGGTAATTACGACATTTCAAACTCGCTTGCACCGGCCTCTTTTTGGCCCACTTTTGAAGTTAAAAGCACGCTCACACCTACAGACTAATGCACCCTATGCACCCCAACCAAACATATGACTTATTTATCATCGGCGGAGGCGTTAATGGTTGCGGCATTGCCCGTGACGCCGCCGGCCGAGGCCTCAGCGTCGCTTTGGCAGAAAAAGACGACCTCGCTAGCGGCACTTCATCGGCATCCACCAAGCTGTTTCACGGTGGCCTACGATATTTGGAATTTTATGAGTTTGGCCTAGTACGCCAAGCGCTCAAAGAACGTGAAGTGTTATTACAAAACATGCCTCACATTAGCTGGCCCATGCGTTTTGTATTGCCCCATGTCAAAGGTATTCGGCCAGCTTGGCTGGTTCGCCTTGGATTATTTATTTATGACCATTTGGGTGGCCGCAAGTTATTGCCAGCCACCAAAACCTTAGATTTAACCCGTCACTATGCCGGAGCGGCGTTAAGGTCTAACTTCAAAAAAGCCTTTGAATATTCCGACTGCTGGGTGCAAGATGCCCGTCTTGTTGCGCTTAATGCCCAAGATGCGGCGCAGCGCGGAGCCGCTATTATGACCCGCTGCAAAGTTACCGCCGCTGTATGTATCACCGACGATGCTGGGCAAAATGTATGGCAAATAGAACTACAAGACTCTCCTTCACTAAGCCTGCGAACTGTCTATGCCAAGACTTTGGTCAATGCCTCTGGGCCTTGGATAAACCAAGTGATAAACCAGCAGTTAGCCACGCAATCTGAACACAAAATTCGACTGGTTCGTGGTAGTCACATTGTAGTTAATAAACGATTTGAGCATGACAGTGCCTATTTTTTCCAGTCGGCAGACCAGCGTATCGCCTTTGCCATACCTTACGAACAGCACTACACCTTGATCGGCACTACCGATAAAGATCACCCTCAAACTGCGGATGATGTAATGTGCAGCCAAGCCGAAGTGGACTACCTGTTAGCCCTAGCCAATGAGTATTTTAAAAACCCCGTTACGCAGGCAGATATGGTTTGGACTTATGCCGGTGTGAGACCGTTATTTGACAACGGCGCCAGCAAAGCCAGTGAAGCAACACGCGATTATGTGGTGTCATTGCAGCAACAATTAGGGGCACCATTAGTGAATATTTTTGGTGGAAAAATAACCACCTACCGAAAACTAGCCGAAGCCACATTGGCCAAGTTAGAGACTCAATTTCCGCACATGGGCCCACCTTGGACCCAACGAGCGCCGTTGCCCGGTGGTGATTTTTTACTGCAAGATAAAGCCCAGCTAGCACAAGAGTTACAACAACAATACCCATTCTTAAGCCCCACCTGGGCCCAACGATTGATCAATACCTATGGCACCAATGCTTGCAACATACTGGGGACTGCTGGTTGTAGCGCCGATTTAGGCCTCGACTTTGGCCACACCTTAAGCCAAGCAGAAGTGCAATGGCTACAACAACATGAGTTTGCTAAAACGGTGGATGACATTGTTTGGCGGCGTACCAAATTGGGCCTAGCATTGAGCCAAACCCAAGTTGATGTGTTAAGCCAGTGGCTAGACGCACACTGAGCTATGGCTGTAAGTAGGCCAGCTTAAAGCGCATATTCTGAATGCGTGGTTCTAATCGCGCACCAAAGTGCGCAGACGTTGTTTCCCAACGACTTAAAGGCACGGCAACAAACACGCCTTGTTGTTGTTTAGCCAGCCGATCTAGCTGATCTAACTGCACCGGCTTGGCTAGGTCATGACTATAAAAGCGGGCCGAAAACTCCAGTTCAGCGGTCAAATAATACCAACGGGAGAAGTTAGACGCCTCGGTCACTTGAGGCTGCTTGGCGACGTACTGGGCCAGACTCTTTTCCGTTTTCATTAGATCATTGTTATTTGCCACCAACAAAGTCATTACTAAAGCCAATACCGGCACCGTCCACATGAACAGGTTTAACCCAAGCTGGCGCCAGCGGCTGCCATTATTTAGAATCACTAAAGCCCAACCCATCAACAAGGCAAAGGCGGGCATTGAGGGCAACACATAAGTCCAAATAACGTTACCCGCAGGCGTAAAGAATACAGGGGTAACTAAGGCCCAAAACAAGAGGTACAGTGCTGCTGGTTTAATGCCAGCTTGCCAGAGGGTTTTACGCCACGAGGCTTTGAGTAAATGCCCCAGCACCAGCAATAAGGCTAATGGCCCCCACGGTGCAGTGCCGCCTAACCAATGGAGCCAAATCATACCTTTGGGTTCTTTATGAGCATGGCCGTATAAATCGCCCATCCAACCTGGGTCGACAAAACGCATAAAGTGCTCGCCCACAATAAAGTAGTTTAAGAACCCCGGAGTTTTAAGCTCTGCCAACACGTACCAAGGCAAGGCAATGGCCAACATTAACAAGGTACCACGTATCCACGGCATGGTTTTTAGGTAATACATGAGCTTACCTTGTATGAGCACCCATACGCCGATGGGGGCACCCGCAATCACAATAGCTAAAGGTCCTTTCGCTAACAGGCCAATGGCTAGGCCAATAAAAAAGCCATAACGCCAGTACCAAACATCTTCTTTAGGTGCCAAGTAGAAGGCCACCATGGCCCAAGTGGTGCCTAGGGCCAAGTAGGGATCGGTCATTACTGTGCCGGCAGCCACAAAGGTCAACAACATGCCTGCATAAACCACCACAGCGGCAGCGGCTACGTCTTGACTGGCTACAGAAATAGCCAAACGCCATACCATCCAAGCCGTGGCAATAAACGCTAACAGCGCCGGCAAACGCCCGGCAAATTCATTAACGCCAAAGAGTTTAAAGGCTAAGGCTTGAGCCCAAAAAGACAGAGGCGGTTTGCCCCAAAAAGGCACACCAGGTTCAAACCATGGTGTAATCCAATCATTGCTGGTCATCATTAAGCGCGCTATTTCGGCGTAACGCGGCTCTGTAGTATCAGCAAACGGCACCAACACCATGGCCAGTATTCGCACCAATAACAGTGCGCCTAACAGCCAAATAAGATTAATTCGAGATAACATTAACTGATTTTCCTTCTGCAGCAGCTGGTACAGAGGCCACTGCACTGGTTGGGGGATTTTGAATGACGTCTTGAATAATGAATAACGGCCGTTGTTTGGCCTCAAAGTAGGTTTTACCAACATATTCACCTAGCACGCCGATCGACAGCAACTGCACACCGCCTAAAAAGGTAATCATGGCAATAATAGAAGGGTAACCATCCAGATCGTTGCCAAACATCAGCGTTTTAAACACGATCCAAGCACCAAACAACCCACCTAAAGTGGCGGTAATAAGGCCCAATAAAACCATGGCACGCAAGGGCGCTACAGAAAACGAGGTAATGCCTTCGAAAGCCAAGCTAAACAGGTTGAAGTAATTCCACTTAGTTTCGCCTGCAGCTCGGTCCGCGACGTCATATTCCATCACCTGCGTCGGGTAACCCACCCACGCAAACAAACCTTTCATATAACGATTTCGCTCGGGCAAACGATTGAGAGAATCCAACGAGCGGCGGCTCATGAGACGAAAATCACCGGTGTCTTCTGGGATGTTCATGGAACCGGTAATACGGTTCATAATACGGTAGTAGAAATAAGACCCCGACTTTTTAGCCCAAGATTCGCCTTCTCGATTACGGCGTTTCATAGCGACTATATCGGCACCGTTGCGCCATTTTTCCAACATTTGAGGGATTAATTCGGGCGGGTTTTGCAGGTCTGCATCAAGTACCACAATGGCCTCACCCGAGGTGTGTTGGAGCCCCGCCGAAAGGGCTGCTTCTTTACCGAAGTTACGCGACAATATAATCGCCTTAACACAATGATCAGCCTGCGCTTGTTCTACAAGGTAGGCGGCACTGGCATCTTTGCTGCCGTCGTCAACCAATACTATTTCATAAGCCAATGCCAAACCATCCATGACGCTTCTTAGGCGTGCAAAGAGCAGAGGCAACACCGCGATCTCGTTGTATACGGGTATCACCAATGACACCACAGGAGAAACCTCAGAAAACTGATTATTAGGTATCGGATTTAGCACGAAAAACTACCTTTTTATATAACACAAAGTTGACCACCATCACCAAACCGGTAGTCGCCACCTGAGCCAACATCGGATTGGGTAAAGCGTAGGTATAGAGACCGTAAAATAGCGCCAAGTTTAACACCCAACTCACCATAACCGTAGGCACATAAGCCAGTATTGCCTGCTTGTGTGCTCGCTTAGTTTTGAAGGTGAAGAAATACTGCAAGAAATAATTGGCCACAGCACCTACTAAAGCGCCAATGCCAGACGCCCAAACAGGCTCAAACTTTAGCGTTATTAAGCCCCATAAGGTTGCCCAGTGGAGTAACGTAGCGATGCCACCGCTGAGCAAAAAGCGTAAGGCTAATTTAGCTAAGTTCAAAATCGATGAAGTCACTGCCATCCTAGGGTTTAACTATGAAAAGAGATTGGAGTTATGACCGCAAAATTATAAAATAATTCACCCCATAGAACAACGAATCAATGCATCAAGTCTAGACCGCGATCAGCGCCTTAGGATATAGTGCGCCGACTTCATATGTTGCGCGAGTTTGATGCCATGTCCAAGACCCAAAATTTAGTACTTATTGCTGCCCTAGCCTTAGTTGCCGTGCTCAGCACCTATACCTACTTTGCCAAACAAAGCCATAACCCATACTGGTATAGCGCGGCTCAAGTCAGCCAAGGCCAACAACTATTCGCCGACCACTGCGCGGCCTGCCATGGGGCCCAAGCCCAAGGCGCGCAAAACTGGATGCAGCCCGATGCCATAGGCAACCGCCCTGCGCCGCCGTTAAACGGCACTGGCCATGCTTGGCATCACTCGTTAGCAGACTTAGCCAATACCATCTCTGTAGGACGAGGCAACATGCCTGCATGGCAATCTAAACTATCAGATGCAGAAATTATGGCAGTACTAGCCTGGACACAAAGCCAGTGGCCAGCACCAACTTACACCGCTTGGTCTGAGGCTAATCCATGACGCAACTTAACCCAACTTTGAGCGCAGCACCTAATCACTTATATCGCAACGGTGCCATTATGGTCATTATGTGCGGCCTGTTGTGGAGCACCGCCGGTGTAGGAGTGCGTTACATCGACCAAGCAACGGGCTGGCATATTGTGTTCTTTCGCTCGGTGGGCCTAGTGCTCACCATGTTGGCCGTCATGGCTTGGCGCAACAAGGGTGATGTCATCACACCGATTAAGCGCACCAATAAACTGAGCCTATTAGCCGGCATTTTTATGGGCGCTTCGTTTTTTGGCAATATATTTGCTCTGCTCCACACCAGTGTTGCCAATGTCACCTTTTTGCTCAGCTCAGCGCCCTTTATCGCCGCCCTGTTAGGCTGGCTCATTTTGGGCGAACGAGTGAAAAGGCGCACTTGGGTGGCTATCGCTCTCACCAGTATCGGTGTGAGTGTGATGGTGGGCCAAGCGCTCACTGGTGACGGCTTGATTGGTATGGCTTTCGCCATGATGATGGCCATATGCTATGCCGCTTTTAGCGTCATTATGCGCCGCGGCAAAGATAACGATATGTTGCCCGCGGCATTGGTGGGTGGTGTATTCTCTATGCTGGTAGCCGCCTATGCAATTGATGATTTTGCCATTAGCTGGACCGACTTACGGATTTGTTTAGCGCTAGGTTTTTTTCAAATGGGCTTAGCTATGGTGATGTTTATCCACGGCTCCAAACACCTACCTGCAGCCGAACTGACCTTGCTCACCATGCTCGAAGTGATTCTAAGCCCTATTTGGGTGTGGTTACTATTTAACGAACACCCCGGCAACTGGACCTTAATTGGCGGTAGCATCATCATCTTGGGCGTTATGGTGCAAGCCATCGGCGCACGCCGCCGCCACCCGCAACCGCAAATATTTTAATTGCGGCGACTGGACTTAAACAAGCGCAACCGGTTGGCATTAGTCACGACCGTCACCGACGACAGGGACATGGCTAAGGCCGCCAACATGGGGCTCAGCAGCATGCCGGTCAAGGGAAATAGCACCCCTGCTGCAATGGGGATGCCCAAGCTGTTAAAGGCAAATGCACCCCATAAGTTTTGTTTAATATTGCGTAACGTCGCATGGCTTAGCTCAATCGCGTCAGCCACACCATGTAAGGAACTATTAAGCAAACACAGGTCTGCACTTTCGATGGCCACATCGGTGCCTTGGCCCATCGCAAAACCTACGTCAGCTTGGCTTAACGCCGGCGCATCGTTGATGCCATCGCCCACCATGGCCACCACTTGACCTTGCTGCTGTAGCTGTTTTATTTTATTGAGTTTGTCTTCTGGCATTAGCTCTGCAGCATAGTCATCAACTGCCACTAAGCTGGCCACACTTTGGGCTGTAGCCGCATTGTCTCCTGTTAACATCATCACCTTAATGCCTTGGGCTTTGAGCCTTTCCACGGCCTTAACACTGTCTTCTTGTAACGCATCTGCCAGCGCAAAGGCGGCAATTAGTTGATCTTTATGAGACAACAAAACAATACTTCTCGCGGCCTTCTCTTGGGTTTCAAGCCACTGCTGGGCCTCACTCAGGTCAATATTTTGAGATTGCATCAACTTGACGTTACCCATCAGGTAGTCATCGCTTATTACGCCCATACCTTGTACTGCGTGAAAGTGCTCACCGTTGGGCATCACCTGTGTTGGGTCAGATGAATACAACAACGGCTGCTGTTGGCAGTAGTCTACAATGGCCAAGGCAATGGGGTGTTCTGATGCTTGCTCTATCGCTACCGCCACAGACAAACTGTGGGCCTCATTAGCACCATTAAAGGTCGCATAATCTTCCACGCTTGGGCGGCCCTGGGTTATGGTGCCGGTTTTATCTAACACTACCCAGTCGATGTTGCTGACTTGCTGCAGCGCTTCGGCGTTGCGCACCAGCACACCTAGCTGAGCCGCTTTTCCCACGCCAATCATCACCGAAATAGGTGTGGCTAAGCCTAATGCACAAGGGCAGGCAATGATGAGTACCGACACGGCGCTAATCAAGCTGTAAGTTAAGGCCGGCTGGGGACCAAAAAAGTACCATGCCAGGGCTGTGGCAATGGCAATAACCAGCACCACGGGTACAAAGATAGCCGCTACTTTGTCGGCTAGCTGACTAATAGACGGCTTACTATTCTGCGCCTGCCGTACCATATCGATAATACGCGCTAAAGCCGTATCTCGGCCTACCCGCGTGGCTTCATAGATCACACTGCCTTGACCGTTGATGGTGCCTGACACTAATTCATCGCCGACTTGTTTGTGTATCGGCATGGGTTCGCCAGTGAGCATAGCTTCATCAAAATAGCTTTCGCCCTGAGTCACCACACCATCTACGGGCACGCGTTCACCCGGTTTAATGCGTAACAGATCACCCACTTTAACGTGTAGTATATTAACCGGCACCTCATCGGCAGCGGCCTCGCCCTTGCGACCAATCAAACAAGCATGACTGGGGCGCAAACCCAGTAAACTCTTTAAGCTAGACTGGGTTTTTTGGCGGGCACGCATTTCCAACGCTTGGCCAAGGTTGACTAGACCAATAATCATCACCGAGGCTTCAAAATAAACGCCTCTAGCCGCCTCTGGAAATATACTCGGCAAATACACCACCAAAATCGAATACAGCCAAGCCGCAATAGTGCCTATGGCGATTAAAGTATCCATATTGGCATGGCCAGATTTTAGCGACTTAAAGCCACTCTTATAAAAATGCTCACCGGTCATTAACATGGTCACTAGTGTCAACCAACCAATGGCCCGCAACACCAGCGGGTTGCTAACGTCCATAGCAAACAACATTAAGACCAAACCCAAACCTACACCAAAACTCGCATACCAGGCACGGCGCTTCAATAGCTGGGCTAGTTCTTTGGCTTGCTGGGCTTCTGCAAACGCAGGGTCTTCAATAATTTGCGCATCGTAACCGGCACTCTGCACGGCTTTAATGAGGTCGAGCGCCTCACCCCCACTCACTTCTGCCGTGCGGCTAGCAAAATTCACTTGGGCAGCTTCAACGCCAGGGGTTTGGTTCAAGGCTTTTTCAATACGCCCCACGCAGCCCGCACAAGTCACGCCTGATAGGGTTAACTGAGTGAGCTGGTCTTGTACGGTATTACTCATGTTCTTCAATCTCTATAGCTGACATTTGCCAAGCTTCAATTAGATGGCAAATATGATGTCCATCGGGCACGCCATCGGGCATGCTTTGCCACTGTTCTAAGGCTAGCTGCATACGTGCCATCTGTGCTTCTAGAAGGCGTATTTTTGCCGCCACCAAAGGCACTCGCTGGCGTAGCATATCCCTCACCATAGGGCACGGTGAGTCGCCTTGGGTCGTATGTTGCAAGATGGCGCCTATATCCTTCAAGCTAAACCCCAATGAACGGGAATGGCTAATAAAAGCCAGCCGCTGGACTGCGTTTTGGTCAAATAATTGATAGCCGTTATGTGGGTCCCGCTGTGCTTCCAGCAAGCCTAAGCGGCTATAATAGCGCACGGTCTCAGCAGTCACTTTTGCTGTTTTGGCAAGTTGGCTTACGGTTTTCATGGGCAGTATCCTAGGAGGACTCAAGCTAACGCGGTTTAGACCTTTAGTATAAAACCCAAGTGTTACATATAGGTCAAGCCCAGGCTATTGGACCATGGGCCAATAGCCAAGTAGGGATGGTTAAGGGAGCACAAATAGTCGGCAACCGCTTCGATGTCTTCTGGGGTCATTTTACCGCCCAAAAGTACGAACAACTGTGGCTCATAGGCCTTATTACATTGTGTAAGCCATGCTCGTGATACCATTTTGCTGTTGCACTTCTCTAACAAACTTCAACAAAAACGCCATGTCACCAAACTGCCAGTGATGCTGCCTTACGCCGTTACGCACTGCCCGAATAAAGGCTTCATTGGCATGGTGGCCAGGATCATAGATGTTGTGTATTAGTGGCGGTCCGCCTATGCCACCGGCGGCATCAACGCCGTGGCATTGCGCACAGTTGGTGTTAAACACCACTTGGCCCTTGCTGGCTATGTTGGACAAGTCACCTACGCTAACATCCACATGGCTGATGTTGTGAGCCGCGTAAAGTGGATTAGCCAGGGTAAAGGTAGTGAGTAGGAGAATTACGGTTTTGAAGGTGTTGTTCATTGAAGTACCTAAATAGTAGCCTAGTATTTTTTGCTTGGTTTTGTGGCGTGTATAGCTGTATATCAACAAACTAGGCTTGTTTAGGAGATTTGGTGGTTAAGGCTTGAATATGGATCTTACTTATAAAACGATAATCAAAATGAGGCGTAGGCAGGACAGCCAAGCCAATGTCTGCATAGCCACTGACCAATGAAATCATGTTTAAGTGGCATTGAAAGTGGCTAAAAAATCGCCCCCTGATTCAATCTGTCACATGTTTGCGCCATGTGCATGTGACATGTTTGTACGTCCATCATAGCATGGTTATCGTGAGGTGCTGGCATATTGGCACCTGCATAGCTTTTGCCCACCGACAAAAGCAGCAAACATAGGGCCAATGATGTGATAAAAATACGAGCCATATCAGGTTTAAGATACAATAAAGCGAGTGTGATACATCAATAACGCGCCACACCACTAACCTAGATTGGTAAATTAACAGTAAAGGAGCCATCATCGTGACCTTAACCGAAGACACTAAAAAGCTATTAATCACCGGTGCCAATCGTGGTATTGGCCTGCAACTTACACAACACTATTTAGCCAATGGCTGGCGCGTGTACGCCACCTATCGCCAACACACTGGCACTGAGCTTGCAGCCCTAAACTGCGACAAACTTACCTTGCTGCCTCTCGACGTGGCCGATGACAGCAGCATAGCTCAACTCCAGCAACACCTTGTTGGTGTTGATTTAGATCTCATCATCAATAACGCCGGTGTATTTGGTCCACGCGATCAGTCTTTGGGCACCATCACCCGTGAGCAATGGCTAGAGGTGTTGAACGTGAATAGTATTGCCCCGCTCATGCTCGCCCAAGCGCTGTATGCCAACTTAGTGGCGACCAAGGGCACCTTTGCGATCATCAGCTCAAAAGTGGGTAGTATTGAAGACAACCAAGGCGGCTCGTTATACCTATACCGCTCATCCAAAACGGCTGTTAATCAAGTGGTTAAAAGCCTGTCTATCGACCTTGCTGGACAAGGCATTACCGTCGTCGCCCTGCACCCAGGCTGGGTCAGAACCGATATGGGTGGCCCCAATGGCCTCATCGACACCCCCACCAGCGCGAATGGCTTACGGCAGGTATTGGGCAGTCTGACCCACTCTGATACGGGCCGATTCATTAATTATGACGGCACAGAAATACCTTGGTAAGGCTCATATTTTGAGCAACTTTTGAATTAACTTCTATGCTTACCTCTAGTTAACTAATTAGAGGTAAGCATATGAGCACGCAAGCGCAACACCAGCAAAATCAACACTATGATGATGAGATAGACCTAAAAGATCTAATTATCCCCTTGTGGCGTGCCAAATTCTTTATCCTCTTAATGGGTAGTTCGGTCACCATGGCTTTGGTGGTGTTTTATCTTGGAGGTTTTGTATTGCAAAAAAGTAGCCATGCTACTTTGCAACTACAGTTTAATTTTAAAGGTGTAGAAACGGGTAAATTCCCCAACGGGTCAAACTTCTCCCCTTTGGAGCTGATTTCCACACCAGTGTTAACGCAAGTATATAAGCAGTTCCAAAACACACATCAGCTTGTCTATAGACCTGTCCTTGGTAGCTGGAAATTTCGCCAAAGCCCAATCCATTCTGACTGACATTCCAGCCGTATGGGCCCAACAAGCGCTGCAAGATCGCGGTGTTTTAGCCATTTTTATCCAACCATTAAGTCAGTCCTTATCAACCAATTTGTCTGAGGACCTGCTGGTCAAAATCAACTTGTTATCGGACGCCCATTTATTGTTAAGCCAGCAAGCTGAGCGCCTTAAAAAGTCTCAGTTTATCTCCATTACCGACCCCGAAACTGGCCGCACAGTTTCCGACGTAGATCACCTGCTTAGCGTTGAGGGTAAGTATAAAATCGCCATCCTTAAAGAAATAATTATCAAATCCGGTGTCGGCGTGGGCAGCCATGACTGGTATCACGATTTTAGAGCAGCACGATTAGGAAAGTTGCAGCGCGAGAGCAACCGGCTAATGCGTTTGATGGCTGTGTACGATGATGCGCTAACACAATTCAGCCAGCCGCAGGAGGCGACTCCGAACCCACGAACCTCGATGACAAGCAACCAACAATCGGGACAGATCTATGCTCCACAACTGAGTGACGGCTTGATTAATTCCTTATTGGAGCTGGGCTCATCAATGTCTGATCCGACGTTCCGGAAGCAGCTTATTGAAAAGAAAATAGATATCTCTTCACAGTTGCAAAGTGTTATCTCAGAGATTGAGTTTTATCAAACGCCAGCCAGCGATGGCAGCTTTGTTAAGCTTGATACCAGCCGCATAGAAAAATCAATTGCAGCCTCAAACAATATGCTGTTTGACCTCAATCGTTCGCTGATTAATATCAGCTCCATAATTAACCAGCGGTATCTAGGCGACAACGGACAACTTTATTATTTATTAGGTTCGGTATTACAACAAGACACTAGTAACATAACTTCTAAAATACAGCTAAAGCTAATATTAGGATTTATACTTGGTTGCTTTATCGCCGTATTGGCCATATTTATACGGCGCGTAATTAGCAGTGACTTAACCACTGCAAGGGTCAAAAATAAAATAAGTGCTTAGCACTATTCTTGTTGCAAGGCAAAACGCGGCTGTGATTCACCCTGCACCACCACCGTTTCTGTAAACATTGCAAAAGGCCTCACCCATAGGCCTTGCTCACCATATAAAGCACGGTACAGCACCAGTACTTCTTCTGTTTCTGAGTGCTGTACCGTGTCTATTACTTCGTACTGAGCGCCTTTATAGTGGCGGTACAAGCCTGCTTTTATCATCATATTTACCGTGGTTTGACTCTAGCCCTTAAGAAGTGGGTACAATACCCTTATCTTGTTTCTTTGCAATACTTCATTATGACCATCAAAGTAGGAATTAACGGTTGCGGCCGCATGGGTCGCCTTGTCTTACGGGCGGCGTGGAATTGGCCAGAATTTGAATTTATTCAGCTTAATGACCCCGCAGGCGATGCAGCCGCTACGGCCCACTTACTCAAATTTGATTCTATTCATGGCACTTGGGCGGCTGACATTGAAGGCCACGGAAATACCGTTTCTATTAACGGCAAGGCCTTAGCCTATAGCCAAAATACCAGCACCCAAGCAACCAACTGGAGTGAGTGCCATCTGGTGATAGAGGCCAGTGGTAAAATCAAAACCAAAGCCTTATTACAAGCCTATTTGGAGCAAGGGGTTAAGCGCGTACTCGTCACCGCACCGGTAAAACAAGAAGGGGTATTGGACCTTGTAGTGGGCGTTAATCACCATCTGTACCAGCCGCACCTACATCAATTAGTCACGGCCGCCTCTTGCACCACTAATTGTTTAGCGCCCGTGGTTAAAGTCTTGCATGAAGCCCTTGGTATTCGCCATGGCTGTATGACCACCATTCATGACATCACCAACACTCAGGCCATATTAGACGCCCACCATTCAGACTTACGCCGCTCGCGCGCCTGTGGCATGAGCCTAATCCCTACTACCACAGGTTCTGCTTCCGCTATCACCCATATTTTTCCAGACTTAAAAGGCAAGCTCAATGGCCATGCCGTGCGCGTGCCATTAGCTAACGCATCACTCACCGACTGTGTGTTTGAAATGCAGCGGCAAACCTCGGTCGAAGAAATCAATCAGCTTCTTAAAACCGCTTCTGAGTCTGGGCCATTAAAAGACATCCTTGGATTTGAAGCGCGGCCACTGGTATCTATCGATTACCGCACCGATCCACGCTCTTGTATTGTTGATGCCCTATCGACCATGGTCATCAACGGCACTCAAGTAAAGCTCTACCTTTGGTATGACAACGAATGGGGTTACGTTAACCGTGCCGCAGAATTAGCCCGCTATATGTGCACCGACGATCATTAATGTCTGAACTAAGCTCGCCTAAGTTGCGCCCCTCTCATTTACGTCAATATGCCCTCATCACCGGTAATTATTGGGCCTTTACCCTCACCGACGGCGCCTTACGCATGTTGGTGGTATTGCATTTCCATAGCTTAGGCTATGATGCCTTACAAATCGCCTTGATGTTTTTGTTTTACGAGCTGTTTGGTGTCATCACCAATTTGCTCGGCGGCTACCTTGGTGCACGCATCGGCCTCAATCGCACCATGAACATTGGCCTAGGCTTGCAGTTGATTGCGTTAAGTATGTTATTGGTGAGCCCACACCTTCTCACAGTCGCTTGGGTGATGGCAGCCCAAGCCATTTCTGGGATTGCTAAAGACCTTAATAAAATGAGCGCAAAGAGCGCCGTAAAAGTACTAGCGCCCACAGGCGAAGGCACAAGCCTATATCGCTGGGTGGCGCTACTGACCGGCTCCAAAAACGCCCTCAAAGGTGTGGGTTTTTTCCTGGGTGGTGCACTGCTAAATGGCTTTGGTTTTTCTAGCAGCGTACTAATCATGCTGCTAGGGCTAGCCGGGGTTTGGCTACTGAGTTTGGTACTGCTTAAAACCGACTTAGGGCGCGCAACAAACAAACCCAAGGTGACTCATCTATGGTCCAAAAACCCAGCCATCAACAACCTCAGCATGGCCCGCTTATTTCTTTTTTCTGCTCGTGACGTGTGGTTTGTAGTCGCACTCCCCGTGTATTTAGCCCAACAGTTAGGGTGGCAATACTGGCAGGTGGGGGCTTATTTAGCGCTATGGGTTATAGGCTACGGCTTGGTCCAAGCACTCACGCCAAAATTAACCCAGCGTTTATACGCTGCCAACGTCACGGCACGCCATAGTTTATGGTGGGTCCTGTTGCTGACGACGACCACCTTGCTCATTGCCAGTGGCCTTGCCCTCGATCTCAACAACACCTGGGTATTGATGCTTGGCTTGGCTTGTTTTGGTCTAGTGCTTGCCGTTAATTCAGCAATCCATAGCTATTTAATTGTAAACCTAGCCCATGTCGATCGGGTGTCCATGGATCTAGGTTATTATTATATGGCCAATGCCGCCGGACGCCTGCTAGGTACCGTATTGTCTGGCTGGGTGTTTATACATTTTGGGTTTATCTGGTGTTTATTGTGTTCTGCACTATTATTAATGGCAGCTGCATTGTTTATGCGCCGACTTGCCCGCACTAAACACTAACTCACATACACTTTACCCACCTGCTTAGGAGCATAAAATGCATACACGAATCACCGTACCCCAAGTCACGTTTAAAACCCGTGTACGCGACGCCAGCATCGGCGGAGACAATCCGTTTCGCTGGCAAGACCTTACCAGTGATGAGGTTTTTAAAGACAAAAAGGTCGTCGTTTTTTCGCTTCCAGGTGCGTTTACTCCAACCTGCAGCACCTTCTAGGTACCCGGTTTTGAAGCTGCTTACGCAGAACTAAAGCAGCTCGGTGTGGACGAAGTTTATGTATTGTCGGTTAACAACACCTTTGTGATGCGCAAATGGATGCTCGACCAAGACATTAAAAACATTAAATTTATCCCCGATGGCAATGGTGAGTTCACCCGCCAAATGGGTATGCTGGTAGACAAACACAACGTGGGTTTTGGCCCCCGTTCATAGCGTTATGCCATGGTGGTTGATAATGGTGTGGTTGAACATTGGTTAGAAGAACCCGGCCGTGAAGACAACCATGGTGCCGACCCATTTTCCGTCAGTTCTGCTGAGTCTGTGCTGGCTGCCATTAAGTCCTAAACAAGGATGCCAGGCTATGTATACAAAATGCCCCTATAGCATTTTATATACAATTAACATATAATCCGCCGCGTAATATCACTTGCATCCGCGTTATCTCAGCCACACTTCAAAATAAAGTGGCACGGTAAGGCACCAGCAGGTGCCGGGCATTGGCCATACGACTTACATTTAAGTACTGCCAATGTAGACCGAACAGAGGGTTACATCACTTCAATACCATCTCTGCCCCATTAAGTGCGGTTTAGGGAGTGACTTTGTTTACGCGCGGACTTTATGGATATTTGTGTTCATTGAGTCCTTAGATTTCTTTATTTCAGGATACTACGATGACCACTTTCTCAGAATTGGCACTTTCTAAGCCAGTACTATCTGCCATCACACGCATTGGCTACGAACAGCCATCCCCTATTCAAGCGGCTGCCATTCCACACCTTTTGGAAGGCAAAGACATTTTAGGTACAGCCCAAACCGGTACTGGTAAAACAGCTGCCTTTGCTTTGCCTGCATTATCTAACATCGACTTAAAGGTAGAAGCACCACAGGTGCTTGTGTTGGCTCCAACTCGTGAACTCGCCATTCAGGTTTCCGAGGCCTTCCAAAACTACGCCAGCGACATGCGCGGTTTCCACGTGTTGCCTATCTATGGCGGCAGCAGCATGAGTGGCCAGTTACGCCAGCTACAACGTGGCGTACACGTAGTGGTTGGTACCCCAGGCCGAGTCATGGATCACTTACGCCGCGGCACTTTGAAGCTAGACAAGCTAAAGACCGTAGTGTTAGACGAAGCCGACGAAATGTTACGCATGGGCTTTATCGACGATGTGACTTGGATTTTGGATCACACCCCAGCAGAACGCCAAGTGGCTCTTTTCTCTGCCACCATGCCAGCTGTTATTCGTAAAGTGGCTAACACTTACCTTAACAACCCAGAAGTCATTAAAATTGAAGCCAAAACAGCCACCGTAGACAGCGTCACTCAGCGCTACTGGAAAGCCGTTGGCACCAATAAGCTCGATGCCATGACCCGCATCTTAGAAGCAGAAGATTTTGATGGTGTTATTGTATTTGTACGCACCAAAACCTTAACCGTTGAACTGGCTGAAAAGCTAGAGGCTCGTGGCCATCGCGCTTCGGCAATCAATGGCGACATGTCTCAGCAATTGCGCGAACGCACCATTGAGCACTTGAAGAAAAGCAAAATCGACATCGTTGTCGCTACCGACGTTGCTGCCCGCGGCATTGACGTCGCTCGCGTAAGCCACGTAATTAACTACGACATTCCATACGACACCGAAGCCTACGTTCACCGTATTGGCCGTACGGGTCGCGCTGGCCGTACGGGTAGTGCCATTTTGTTTGTAGCCCCACGTGAGCGCAACATGCTGCGCTCGATCGAAAAGGCCACCCGCCAGACCATTACCCCAATGGAATTGCCTAGCCGTGAGCAAGTGCAGACGCGCCGTATCGACCAGTTTAAAGCCAGCATCGACAAAGCGCTTGAGCAGTCTGACCTAAGCATCTACAGCGACCTAATTGAAGCCTTTGTGAAGGAACGAGAAATCGCCCCAGAGCAAGTGGCTGCAGCCTTGGCCTTTATGGCCCAGCAAGACCGCCCGCTAGTAATGGAAGAACCTCGCAAACCAGAACGTCGTGATTCACGCGATGCCACACCTGGTTTTGGTGATGAAGAACGCCGTCCACGCCGTGAGCGCAAGGAAGAAACCTTCTCTGGCGAATCTATCGCTATGGAACGTTTCCGTATTGAAGTGGGCCATGACCACCAAGTTAAGCCAGGCGACATTGTTGGCGCTATCGCTAACGAAGCCGACCTAAGCAGCGCCTACATCGGGCGTATCAACTTGCTTGACGACCACTCTACCGTAGACCTGCCTGCCGGCATGCCTGCCGAAATGTTGCAGCTACTTAAGAAGGTACGCGTGCGTAACCAGCCGCTAAATATTGAGTCGCAAGGCGCTGCCGATGACTTCGTCCCAGGTGCTAAGTCGCCTCGACCTAAGCGTAAAGGCCCACCTAACCGTGGTGGTGATCGTCCAAATAACCGCAGAGATAGCCGTAACGACGGCGCTCGTCGCCGCTAGTATTGCGGTTATTGATCAAAGGGTGCCTATAATGGCGCCCTTTTCATTGCCTGTAAAAAAACTATAGCAACTTTTCATAACAGCGAAATAAAAACTCGCCAGATAAATTGGTCATGCGCTGAGGCTCCAACTCTTCAAAACCTAATTTTTCCAACACTCTGCCCGATGCAGGGTTATCAATACGATGAGCCGCCACCACGCGCTGCATATGGTACTGCCGGGCAGCCAACTGCAGCATCAGCTTACCCGCTTCGGCGCAATAGCCATTATTCCAATAAGGCACACCCACCCAGTATCCTAAATTGCCCTGAGCATTGAGCCCAGGAGGAATTTGATCCAAGCTAATCGCACCTACACATTGGTTATCCGCCTGCCTCACCATGGCACGAATAATGGCCGTGCCCGCTCGATGCTGCTGGGCATGCGTGGCGATCCAGGCTTTAGCGCCGTCTTCGGGGTAGGGGTACGGCAGGTTGCCTGCCATCTGCGCCACCTTTGCATCGCTTACCAAGGTTTGCACCATTGCCGAATCTGCCTGCGTAAACGGGCGCAATAGTAACCGCGCCACTGGAATAGGCTGAGCCATTAAATGATCCAATAATCGTATGTTAAACCATAGTTTTACTTTACCCAGGCAGGCAAAGCAACATAAAATGAGAGCCTAAATTATTATAAATGAGACCGTCATGGCCACTATCAACATCGATCTAGACACCATACAAGCCACCACTGCCAAAGCCCTAGCCGCCCATGGCGCAGCACCTTGGATTGCCGATTCGGTGGCACATGCAGTGCGTGTAGCAGAAGCCCACGGCAATCGTATTTGTGGTTTATTCTATCTCGACAGTTACTGTAATCAGCTACGTGTAGGCCGGGTAAAAGGCAATGTTGAACCACAGGTAAGCCAGCCCAAACCTGCCAGTGTCATGGTCGATGCTAAGCTTGGTTTTGCCCAAGCGGCGTTCTCTCGCGGCCTTGATACGGCCCTTGTGGCAGCAAAAACCAATGGCGTTGCCACCTTGGCTATTTGCCACTCACACACCTGCACCTCTATGGGTTACTTCACCGAACAAATTGCCCGCGCCGGTTATATTGCCATTGGCATGACCAACGCCAAGGCCTGCGTTTCGCCTCCAGGTGGCACCAAAGCGGTATTAGGCACTAACCCTATCGCCATGTCTGTGCCCGATGGCAAAGGCGGCCTAGCCATGCAGTTTGACCAATCCACTAGCGCCATTGCGATTGGCAAAATCAACATGGCCGCCACCGCAGGTGAGCAAATCCCCTTAGGCTGGGGTGTCGACAGCGAAGGACAAGCCACACAAGACCCCAATGCGGTATTACAAGGCGGTTCTTTGGTTTCTTCTGGCGGCTACAAAGGCTACGGCTTTGGTTTAATGGCAGAAATTCTTGCCGCTGCATTTACCGGTGGCAGCACCAGTACCCAGCTAGAGCCACTCAAGGCCACCGCCGGCCAGCCACACGATTTAGGCCAATGTTATATCATCATTGATCCGACCAACGTATCGGGCGATCTATTTTGGGACAAGCTGTCTGCTATTTCAGGAGCCGTAACTAGCCAACCGGGCGCACGCCTCCCTGGGTCGCAAAAGGTATTGCCGGAGACGGTAGAGCTGGATGCCGACGTATGGCAAAGTGTGTTGAAGCTAGCTAATCACTAGTCTGAAGTTACACTAGCGTTCTTCAAAGCCGCCGATTCAGGGTACAATTCGGCGGTTACTAATCACTTACCGAGTAGTTCTATGCCTAATATCAATATGCTTGTGGTAGAAGATGACTTAGTTAATCGCCAGATTATCTATGAGTTTCTTACCTTTGGCGAAGTGCATATTGATCTAGCAGCAGACGGTTTGGAAGCGGTAGAGCGTGTTAAAAACAAGGCCTACGACATTATCATTATGGACTTAATGATGCCTAACTTAGATGGCCTAGCCGCAACTAGAGCCATTCGCGCCTTAGACGTCAATGGCAGCGCCGAGGTGCCAGTTATTGCCGCCACCGCGCGCGACCCTATCACCGAGTTAGAACACTGGAAGGCCGCGGGCATTACCGACTACGTACACAAACCATTTTCAGAAGATGAGTTGTGGAACGTTATCAATACCTACGTGTAACCCCCTCCAAGGCCCATAAGATCAAAAAGGGGCGGGGGCCGTTTGCTGCACTGGCACACCAGTCCCCGGATGATTAAAGGCCAGCTTCCATGCGTGTAACTGTAACCTTGGTGCTTGCTCAAAGGCCGCAGCATGGGCATAAAAACCACAACCACTAATAGGGTGACCCAGTTGCGCCATATGCACCCTAAGCTGGTGCGAACGTCCGGTTACCGGTTTCAGTAACACCTTTGTTTGTAAGTTTTCAGCACGACGCTCTAGCACCTCAAAATAGGTCAATGATGCCTTCCCTCGTTCATGGTCCACCATTTGTTTAGGGCGGTTTGGCCAGTCGCAGCATAATGGCAAATCGACCTGTCCCTCATCACCTTGCACCACTCCATAGACCCAAGCTAAATACTGCTTTTGGGTTTGACGTTCTTGAAACTGCCGACTGAGATGCGACAAATTATCTTTACCGCGTGCCAACACCATCACACCAGAAGTATCCATATCTAACCGATGTACTATCAATGCGTCTGGGTAATTTTGTTGCACACGAGTAATCAGGCAATCTCTATTCAATGGGTGCTTGCCCGGTACAGACAACAAGCCACTGGGTTTATCGACTAATATAATCGCCTCATCGACAAATAAAATGGCCACCTCTGCCTGGCACAAAGGGACGATAAAGTCCTCACTCATGGTACTGATCCGAGCGATAGCCTGAATCCACTAACGTTACCGACCTAAGGGCGAGAAACACAAGAATAACCACCACCAAGAGCGCCACTAAACCCGCCTCGAGCCACATGGAAGACACGCTGACAAAACTAAAAACAGCACTCAAGGCAACATTAAAGCTCACCAGCGCTAAAAAAATTATAAACCGCCGTCGCCAACTGCGGTTCGTCGCTGGCAATAGATAAAAGGTGCCACACGCAGGGCAACCATAGGCCTTAGCCGGGTCTCGGTAGTCGTCGCAGAGTTGATTACGAGCAGTGATTTTAAACTCGCAGCTAAGGCACTTATTGGCCATGGTCGGCCTTCGCGGTCATACTAAACCCTTGACGCTGCGGTAAACCATCAGTGATTTGGTAATAGTCGGCCTTTTCTTCTACGTAAATGTGCTCCACAAGCTCTAAACCGCTAGATTGGTCCAAGCTGCCAGCAAAAATAGAAATACTCGGTAAATCGGCCTTATCCCAAAACAAGTTGCCACCACACTGTTGGCAGAAACCACGGCGAATGCCCTGCGAAGAAGAAAACCATTTAAGCCCCTGTTCTTCTAGCAACTCAAAGTCTTGTCGTTGAGCGGAGGTCGCAGCAACATGATGGCCACTGGCCTTTTGGCATTGGCCACAATGGCATGCCACTACTGGGCGTAATGGACCCGTTACTTGATATTTAACCGCGCCGCATAAGCAGCTACCTGTTGCACAATTAGTCATGACCATTAACTCCTGGATAAATCACTGGAAACCAATCTTCGCGCATGGCTTCACCATTATTCTGTACTAACCCATCAAACGGCGGTGACGTTGGGCCACCACGGTCTACATAACGCACGTCATCGCCCATAAAACGGGTAGAGAAGGCACGCCTGCGGCTAGTCAATGCGTTACCCGGTGCGCCATGTACGGTTTTAAAGTTAAACAAGACGCAATCGCCTAGCTCTAACTCTGGCACTAAAATTGTTTGGCTTTCATCAATGGTGGGCATGTCCATGTAATCGGCATCGTTGTTGTACCACGGTTGGTTGCTAGACCAGCGTGTAGGTCGCACTAACTTGGGCCAGCGATGGGAGCCTAATACCACCTGTAATGTGTTGGCTTGAGTCACCGGATCTAAGGGGATCCAGTAACTTGCAGTTTGCTCACCGTTAACACAATAGTAAGGCATGTCTTGATGCCAGGGTGTTGGTTTTGCGGTACCGGGCTCTTTCACCAATATGTGTTCGTGGAACACTTGAATTTGTGTAGAGCGCGTGGCCTCAGCAGCAATTTCGGCCGCCGGCGACTCATAAATCCACCGTTTAAATTCATCGATCCGCTGCCAGTTGCAATAGTCTTCAAAAAAACGTCCTGCGTCTCCTGTAGCCACATTCTCTCGGCCATGCTCACTGGGCTGCATCAGTACTTTATCAAAACCTTCGCGCAAGCATTCAATCCAGTCTTTAAATATGCCTTTGATAACTATGGCACCGTCGCGTTCATAGTCTTCAATTTGAGATTCACTTAAATACATAGTTAATCACTTAATTTTTATGGGGATTACAGTCTACAAGCGCCGTCAGCAAAGCCTTCAATTGAGGCCGGACTTGTGCGCATTTGTTGTCATCTAGCGCATAATCTGCACCATCTTGCATATAAGTGGCTTGTGACAATTCCAACTGAAAAGCATGGGTCTGCTGTTCTGGTTGACCATGGCTGCGGGTAATATAGCCGCCTTTAAAGCGGCCATTACTCACCTGCGTATAGCCCCTATTGATCAGCGATTGCTCTGCCGCTGCCAGCAATTCCGGCGCACATGCCACGCCATCATTAGTGCCTAAGTTGAAATCAGGCAAAGTGCCGTCAAAAAACATCGGCACTTGAGCACGAATCGAATGGGCATCAAACAAAATGGCATAACCAAAACGCTGTTTCAAACGTTCTAATTCGCGGCTCAATTGCTGATGATAAGGCTGCCAGATGTGTTCGATACACGCCTGTTGATGCTGCATAGTCACCCGAGCGCCGTCCTTAAACATGGCACGTTCGCTAAATAAAATATCGGGGAACAGGCCAGTGGTTTTAGTTGCGTATAACGGTTTGTCGTCTTTAGGGCGGTTAAGGTCAATCACATAACGTGAATAGTTGGCCTTCAATACGCCGACCTTTAGTTCGGACAAAAAGTCGTACACTTCTGGAATGTACCAATCCGTATCGGGCAACGACAGCGCTTCTGGTGTTAAGCAATCGGTCACGGCTTGGGTTAACCGCAAGCCAGAATGGGGCATGCTCACCAACACGGGCGTATCGCCCTGCACAAAATTAAATGGTTTGGAAATGCTCATAGTGAAAACCCGGATACTTGTATGGCTACGCTAGTCCAAATGGTTAACCCTACCAAGCTGGCTAAGGTTTGCAAGGTAATAATGTCGGCCATGAGCTTGGCATTACCGCCCATCTGCTGCACAAACGGATAGGCTGAAACGGCTGTAGGCAACGCCCCAAACACCACTAAACATACGGTCACCAAAGGCGGTAAGTTAAGCCATACGGCACCCGCTAATAAAGTCGCAGGGAAAACAATCAACTTACCCATTAAGGCCGCACTTAGCGCTGGCCAATTGCCTTTTAAGGCTCGCACCTTAAGGCTCGCACCAACGCTGAGCAGCAACAAGGGCAGCGCCGCTCGGCTGACCAAATCCATGGATTGATCGAGTATAGTCGGCATAGAAAAGCCGGTAAAATTAATCAACAAACCTATTGCTACGGCAATCAGCATGGGGTTGCGTAGCAACTCTTTCATGATTAATTCGGCGGCCGTTTGAGTGTGTTGTTTACGTACTAGCAAGGTCATGGAAAACACGGAAATTAAGTTCGTGGGCGGCACCAATACGGCAATAATAAGGGCCCCCAGGGCTTGACCCGACAGCCCAAAAATGTCGAACAGTACCGCTAAACCAATAAAGCCATTATGGCGTATGCCGCCCTGGACCATGGATGAGGTGGATTGGCCGTCTAGGCCTAACCATCGTGACACCAGCAAACTATAAATCAGCACTACCAACAAACCGACCATCAGTATGGCAAGCAAGGGTAAAAATAACGTGGCATCAATAGTGGCGTTAGCTAAGGTGCGTACTATCAATATAGGAAACAAAATCCAATACGACAGTTTGGATACACTTTGCCAAAAACTGGTGTCTATTAGGAGTTTTTTAGACAGGCCGTAGCCCAACAACATCACCAATAGTATGGCGCTGACGGTAGAAAGAATCATGTCCATTAAAAATGCCAGTATGACTAAGGAAAGGCCGTATCATACCAGCATTGGATCCAGTTAAAGAAGAGGTTCTATTTAACCAACGACAACTAGCTTGGCCGGCTCGTCGACATTTCTGTTCAGGCCAGATAGGCCGTCCATATCTAGAATAGTGACTTCTTTTCCTGCAACCTTAATCACACCACGTTGTTGTAATTTGGTTAAAGTGCGACTCACCGTTTCGACCGCTAAACCTAAGTAGTTGCCGATATCTACACGCGACATGGTTAAGCGGAACTGGGTTGCTGAAAACCCTAAGCGCTTGAAGCGGAGAGAAAGTCGAATTAAAAAATTACCTAATTTTTCTTCAGCGGAGGTTTTCGCCAATACCAACATCATATTTTGTTCGTCTGCGATTTCTTGGCTCATTTGACGCATTAACTGACGCCTTAGCTCTGGTAATAATGCGGATAATTCGTCTAATTTAACAAACGGAATTTCACACAAGCTCACCGTCTCTAACGCAATCGCGGTACCGGCATAAACATTTTCGTGTAAGCCGTTAAGGCCCAGTAATTCTCCAGGGAAATAAAAACCGGTAATTTGCTCTTCGCCAAGGGCGTTAACCACAGTGGTTTTTACCATACCCGCTCGCACTGCATAAATGGAGGTAAAAGCATCACCCTGGCGGAAGATAGACTCTCCGCGTCGGTAGGGCGCGCTCTTTTTAATGATGCCATCCAATTGAGTCATTTCAGGTTGTGTCAGCGCTAAAGGCAAACACATACTGGATAAACCACAATTACCACAGGACTGAATACTCATGGGCGCATTCATAGCACTTCTCCATAAAAATAAACTGGCGTTATCTCATCCATTGGGATAACTCAATTTCTTATATGAGCTTATGCTAACAAGAGTGCCGAGTCTAACTATTGATCTGGATCAATGTTCGACTTGATCTCCATCAAAAATACGTTATCCCAACTGTTTGAGCCGTTCGTCGTGTTTATTGAGCAGCTCGCCTACACCCCAGTTAGTCTCCTTTTGTACGCGCATGATGCCAATCAGGTTTTTATCACGAATACGCTCTAACTCACGAATAGAATGATGCCCCGATTGCGCATCCGACTGCTGCGCAATAGTAGCAACAAGCTCATCCGTTAACTCAGGCACGTCCATAAGCTTGGTCCACGGCCACTCTAAACAAGGCCCAAATTGAGCAATAAAGTGGGCCATACCAGCTTCACCACCGGCTATGCGGTAGGTTTCAAATAAACCCATTTGCGCCCAACGCAAACCAAAACCATAACGAATGGCATCGTCTATTTCTGTGGTGGTGGCAATGCCATCTTTAATCAACCACAAACCTTCACGCCACACCGCTTCTAAAAAACGATCGGCAATATGTGCATCAATTTCTTTACGCACATGTAGCGGTTTCATACCCACGCCGGTTAACACATCTTTGGCCTGCGCAATAATATCTGCATCATTCACAGGGCTAGGCACTAGCTCTACCAAAGGCAATAAATACACAGGATTAAACGGATGCGCCACCATTATTTGCGCTGGGCGCAAGGCATTTTCTTGTAACTGAGACGGCTTAAAGCCTGAGGTTGAAGAACCAATAATGGCAGCTTCTGGACAAGCAGCTTGCACCTGTGCAAATACCGCGTGTTTAATGTCCAGCCGTTCGGGCACACTTTCTTGAATCCAATCAGCATTAGCCACGGCCGCTTCTAAGGTGTCACAAAAGGTAAGCCGGCCTTCGGCTGGCATAGGCACATCAGACAATTGAGGTAACGAGGCTCGGGCATTTTCTAATACCGCATCCAATTTGCGCTGCGCATCGGCTGCTGGGTCATATACGTTAACGTCCCAGCCGTGTAACAAAAAGCGTGCTACCCAACCGCCACCAATAACACCGCCGCCGATACAGGCTGCTGTTTTATTCATGTCTTTTTCATTCATTGTAAAGGCGCTCGTTTTTCAACTTGAATGAGTTCACGTACTTGGGCCGGTGTCATCAAGGTGGAGCCCATATTGGTGGCGATGGTGGCTGCCTTTTCCACCAACTGAGCGTTAGTTGCTAACACGCCCTTTTCTAACCATAGGTTATCTTCCAATCCAACCCGAATGTTGCCACCCGCCAACACCGCAGCCGCCACATAATTCATTTCGTTACGACCGATGGAAAAAGCCGACATAATCCAGTCTTTAGGTACGTTATTAACCATGGCCATAAAGGTATTGAGGTCATCTGGTGCTCCCCAAGGGATCCCCATACATAGCTGCACCATTACTGGGTCAGTAATTAAACCTTCGCTCACGAGTTGCTTGGCGAGCCATAAATGGCCCGTATCAAAGGCTTCGATTTCGATGCGCGCACCCATGGCCGTCATTTTTTCGGCCATGGCACGTAACATACCTGGGGTATTGGTCATCACGTAATCGGCTTCAGCAAAGTTCATAGTGCCGCAGTCTAAAGTGCAGATTTCTGGCTGGCACTGGCGCACATGTTCAACGCGCTCACTGGCCCCTACCATATCAGTACCCGCCTCTTGTAGTGGCAATGGGTTTTCGGCATCTCCAAATACCATGTCGCCGCCCATACCGGCCGTGAGGTTTAATACCACGTCTACTTCTGCAGCACGGATGCGCTCCGTGAGTTCCTTATAAAGCTCTAAACGACGGCTCGGGGTGCCTGTTTCTGGGTCACGCACATGGCAATGCACCACGGCTGCGCCCGCCTTCGCGGCATCAATCGCACTGTTGGCAATTTGCTCGGGACTGCGAGGCACATGGGGAGAACGATCTTGCGAACCACCGGATCCGGTGACTGCACAGGTGATAAATACGTTTTGGCTAGCTTGTAGTGGCATCACTAAGCTCCTTAATTAGTTAACATCAATGACATGGCGCAATGATGGCACTGCGCCTAAGGGTTTTATTGATGTTTTTAGAGCAATATTTAACCAATACCGAACATAACCGGCTTTGTGGTGATTTTCGGTAGTACAAGTTCTGGGCTAGTTGGCGGTTTTATCCTTGGCCTAGGCCGCAAAATTCAGTCAATCCATTACATCGGGGCACGGATCAACGGGGTAAGCTATGGAGTCTGACCCCTTTGATTTACTTTAATTTGTGATCAACTAGAGCCTAGCGCATATTTAACCCACATCTTTGAGCGCCTGCCCAACGCCGACACAGAGGATAAGCTTGTCGCACTCTTGCCTTGGAATGTCCGGTTAAATTAATTCAATGTGGGGTTTATATGACGCTCACAAGGTGATCTAGCGTCTTCAGACGAGCTGTTATTGTCTTTGCACGACCCTAGCCAATTGTTATCTGGCGCCTCGGTTGGCATCCAAATACTAGACAAGCTTAATGCCCAAGAACGGTTAGTTAATGAGCGACTTGCAGGCTTGGTGGCCATCAACACCACCCAAAATGAAGAGGTCAGCGCTAAGCTAGCAAGCCTTACCTTAGAACGTCGTTCTTTAGACACGCAAGCGCAAATAACTCAGCAACGCATAAGCTGGCGCAAGACCAAGTGGCTCGTATGGACGCTTTGGCACAGGCCAATGTGGCTGCTCGCGTTAAGGTGGATGAGATTGGTGTTGTGGAAATTTAGCGAGGTGGTTCAAGCACCACATCACTAACTACTTAGGGCGCTTGGCAGGGATACGCAAACTTTTGAGAGAACGTTTGATGGTTTTGAGGTGCGCCTTGGCTTCTTCACCCAGTTGCATAGTTACGCCGACGGCAAGTACATCGATCACCACCATTTGGGTGATGCGTGACGACATAAGGGTATTGAGCTCTTTGTCTTCATCCAAATCAATGTATAACGGGATCTGCACTTGTTGCGCCAGGGGGGTATTGCTGGGGCACAATGCAATCACGGTAGCGCCGGCATCCATAGCCAATTGTGTGGTGTGTAACAAGTCTTTGGTGCGGCCCGTTTGCGAGATCGCAATCACCACATCGCCAGGCTGTAGCGTGACGGCAGCCATGGTTTGTAGGTGGGGATCTGAATAGGCTGCTGCAGACATGTTAAGGCGGAAAAATTTATGCTGGGCGTCACTACAAATGGGCGCCGAGGCACCAAAGCCATAACAATCTACGCGCCTGGTTTGCGCTAAGGCAACAATCGCTTTCTCTAGATTAGCGGCATCTAAATCGGACTTCACCCGCATGAGGTTACCCATGGTGGAGTCAAATATTTTTTCTTTAAACTCTTCGACCGAATCACGGCTGTCTAAACGAAACTGTTCGTAGGAGGTATTGGATGCCACAAACTGGGCCAGGGTAAGCTTAAAGCCTTGGAATCCATCAAATCCAATAGCCCGACAAAATCGCACCACCGTGGGCTCGCTCACACCTGCAGCGGCCGCCAAATCGACAATGCGCATTTGTACAACCTTAGCCCGGTGTTCCAATACGTAATCGGCCACTTTGCGTTCAGACTTGCGCAACTGTTCATGGGTTTGTTGTATGGCTTTGAACAGATTTTGATTAATTTTAGGCATTCACTTCGCAGCAGCAGTGGGGTAGTTGTTTTTATTCTACCCCATCCACTTAATCACTAGCTACTAGAGACTTAACTGCGACCCATTAATGGTTAAAATTGCAAAGATACGTCCTTATGACTCGACAGACATGCCGACACCGTAGTCGCTAAATCATGGCTTATACGTTCCTGCAAGCGTAAACCAATAGAGCGACTAATCGCTGCATCATAAGTGGCCAAAGCAGGTGCTAATTCTAATGCAGCGGTTTGTCGCCATTGGATTTCGTCATTGAGAAGTGCCATTGCCTGCACATGGTAGGCCGCGGCTTTTTCGGGATTGTACTTACTGCCCTTAAGGGCTCGTCGTGCCTTAGACAATTTAGATTTAACAGCACTCACACCGGCAAAATAGCCCAACTGCCTTTCTTGCAGTTTAATAGCTGCCATCGCAGTTTTTGCATCCATGGTGTCTATGGCGTCCCCTAATACGGCGACTGCACCCACCATTGCAGCCAACTCTGGCGCTTGTTGTATCCATAGGCGTAACTGCACAATACCATCGTAGGCTTCATCAACATTACGTCGATATTGATTTCGAGCTTGTTTCTCAGCTTTGTTCAGTGTCTCGAAAATAGGCCGTTGGCTAGACCACTCCGATGGAATACTCGCCGTTAAACGCTGGTTTAATGCTGCCAAATCTACAATACGTTGCTTCAATTGGGCCCGGCGATCATCATTGAGGGCAATGTCATCCAAACGCCTAAGCTGCAGTGTTTCATCTTCGCTCAAACGGTTATTGCGGCGTACATGGGCCTGAATTTCTCTTACTTGCCTGTGCAGTGGCGCATAACTGACTTCAAACTCAGTTAACTGAGCCTTAGCCTGATGGATGCCATTGACCTTCTCAAACGTTTGCCGCGCTTTGCTGAGGCTGTCTTGCAACAAGTCGGTACTGGCGCTGGATAAATAGCTCACATCCACAGAGGCCATGGTATCAATAGCCGCCATTAAACTGGCTTCTTGCGTGCCATACAAGGTTAACACTTGCTCCTCTAAGCACGGCTGAATACGTGGATTCATAGGTGGTGGAGCTGAATCCGATGTTAGATACGTACGGTTGGGTAGGTAATTCACCAAACTGGGGAAGAAGCCGGTAATCACCAAAGCCAAAATTTGTAACCCAATAAACGGCACTACGCCTTTATAAATAGACAGGGTTTTAACGGCTTTATCTGCCACCCCTCGTAAATAGAAGAGGGCAAAACCAAAGGGCGGCGTCAGGAACGAGGTTTGTATATTCAAACCGATCATTACACCTAACCATACGGCCGTGATATTGGCACTGGGGTCGGCCATTAAGATAGGTGCAACAATGGGTACAACCACTACAGCAATTTCAATAAAGTCTAAGAAAAAGCCTAAAATAAAGATGACGGTCATGACCACAAAGAACTGCATCCAAAAACCACCCGGCAAGCCGGTAAGCATGTCTTTGACTAATTCTTCACCACCAAAAGCACGAAACGCCGAGGTCAGCATGGCCGCGCCAATGAGAATGATAAATACCATGGAGGTGGTCTTAGCGGTTTCACCCATGACTTCATGGAGGATGGTGCCGTTTTTGAATACCCGCCAGCCACTCCAGCACAGGGCCACCAGTAACGCCGTCACAGCCACTAGACCAAGAGTCACGCCTAGGCGGTCCTCATCGCTGCGCATATTTTTAATATTGAGGTCAAAATTGGCTACAATGAAGCCTAAGATAATGATGGCCACAATGGCAATAAAAGCCGGCCAATACCGCCTTTCATCACGGTGATGTAAGCGATAGCCCGCCATCAACATGGCCCCCACAGCCCCCACAGCGCCAGCTTGGTTAACCGTGGCAACGCCCATGAGTATAGACCCTAAGACCACAAAAATAAGCGTTAGAGGTGGCAATAGACTCATTAGCACTTTGGCTAAAAACTGGCGATCGTAGGCGCCAGAATAACCAATAGGTGGCGCACTTTTTGGCGTTACAAGAGCAGTAATTAAAATATATAACAAATATAAAGCCACTAACAATATGCCGGGAATAAAAGCACCCATAAACATATCACCCGCGCTGGCCGAAGTGATGTCCAATACCGATGGCATGGAAAATTCACCCGTAATTTCGCGATAGGCAGCCTTACGCATGGCACTGGCTTGATCGGCAGCGTTACTTAGCTGGTCTGCTAAGATGATTAACACAATGGAGGGCGGGATGATTTGACCTAAGGTACCGGATGCACAAATAGTGCCGGTGGCCAAGGAATGGGAGTATTTATTACGCAACATGGCGGGTAGGGAGATCATACCCATGGCAATAACTGTGGCGCCCACTATGCCGGTTGTAGCCGCCAATAAGGCGCCCACCAATACCACAGAAATGCCCAAACCACCCGGTACGGGGCCAAAAAGCTGGGCCATAGTCACTAGCAAGTCTTCTGCTACTTTGGAACGTTGCAACATAATGCCCATAAAAATGAACAATGGAATGGCAATTAGCGTGTCGCGCTCCACGTTCCAGTATAGACTTCTAAAGTTGGTGACACCAGCACTGAGCCATTGCACAGGGCCGCCCTCATGGAAATAAGCATCTGGGTTATCGGCAAACACCCAACCGGCTAAGGCGGCTAAACCAATGGCGATTATGGACGATCCAGGCAAAGAAAATGCCACCGGAAAACCGGACAAAAGCGCTATGATCATGAGCAGGACTAAAATCCCTAAAAACAAAAGTTCCATAACGCAGTGTCCTAATCGCTAGTCGCTGTTTCGCCACGTAACACACCAAAGTGCTTGAGCAAATAACTTGAAAATTGAATAATCATAGAAAAAGCAAAGATGGCTAAGAAGCCCACCATAATATACTTCACATACATGCCATAGCCACTTTGAGACACTTCTACACTGAGCAGCGGGCTATTAATACTGCTGGTTTTATCCCACATACCTAGCGTGAGAATGGTAAAACAAAGGGGTAATCCGAGTAAACTTACGCCCAATACGTTCACCCAAGACTGCGTGCGCGGCTTAAAATGGGTGTAGGCCACATCCACTCGAATATGTCCTTCAATGAGTAAGGTGTGGGCCGACGCAAACAAGAACAAAGCCGCGTACCAAAAACGCACTAGGTCGCCCATAAAGGCCTGTTCGTAGGAAAACACAAAACGGGTAATTACAATTAAAAATTCAGCTACGACCACCATCAATGTGAGCCAAATAAAACCTAACCCGCGACTACGCAGGGCGATAAAACAAGCCAGCAGCATCAGGGGTAAGTGAACATAGGTGCCACGAAACTGCGGCTTACCCAATTCAGTGGTAAGTTCGCTCCCTACTATGGGAGATAGTAGCGATTCAATACGCAAGAAGGACACCAACATATCAGCCATGCCAACTAATAACACCATCCAAAAGGCCGCTTTTATGCTGATGGCAGCCCAATGGGAGACTCGCTCGGCAAGCATTTGATAGCTTTGTCCCCGCAACCCAAACACATGTATTGCCGCCAATAAAGGCGCAACGGCATAACTCAATACCTGCAGCCAACCCAAACCTGTGGATGATTTTCCCGCAAGGGTGTTCACTGCTCCTGGCCATAACGCCCAGAAGTTTAAAAAATTATTCAGCACAAAAATAACAGTGGCGTAGACCACAGTAAAAGCAAGACTACGCAGCAGTAGGTCCTTCTTTAGAAAAGCGCTAGAAGATTGTTGCATGCTTAAAACCAAGACATAAGTACATAAACAGAAAAACCCACCCACAACAAAGTTGTGGGTGGGTGTAGGACGAGCGACAAAAATTAACCGCCTAAGGCGCGGTTACGTTGTTGCATATAGGCTTGGTCAGAAATTTCTGCCCAGGCGCCGATATCGGCACGTGCAGTAGCAAAGCTCTTATGAATACGCGAAGCCAAGTCACTATGGGCTTGTACTTCGGCAAACACTTCTTCAGAAGCTTCAGCAAAGCTATCGTAAATGTCATCATTGAACTGGCGCAACTTAACACCTTGGTCATTGACTAAACGCTTAAGTGCCGCACCGTTTTTGGCATTGTACTCGGCCATCATAACGTCGTTTTCCATGGACGAAGCCGCTTCGATCATCACTTGATCTGACTTACTTAAGCCGTCCCACCAAGTTTTGTTCATGCCACAAGCCAACATAGCACCAGGCTCATGCATACCTGGGTAATAGTAGTACTTGGCCGCTTCGTAGAACTTCATTAGCTCATCATTCCATGGTCCCACCCACTCAGTGGCATCAATGGCTCCAGAAATAAGGTTTTCATAAATCTGGCCGCCGGGTAATGATACAGGCGAACCGCCTAGCTTAGCCAATACGTCACCGCCAAGGCCTGGCATACGCATTTTTAAACCTTTAAGGTCATCTACGCTGTTGATTTCCTTACGGAACCAACCACCCATTTGCACACCGGTGTTACCACACATAAGGCCTTTTAAGCCGTAATCTGCGCCTAGCTCATCCCACAGTTCTTGGCCACCACCAAAACGGATCCAAGCGTTCATTTCGGTATAGGTTAAACCAAAGGGTACGGCGGTAAAGTAAGCCCAACCTGGGTGCTTACCTTTCCAGTAGTATTCAGCAGAATGGTACATTTGGGCATTACCAGAGGCGACTTCGTCAAATGAGTCAAAGGCCTTAACACGCTCGTTGGCTGCGTAGTAACTCACTTGTATGCGGCCGTCACTCATATCAATTAAACGCTGAGCAAAACGCTGGGCGCCTGTACCTAAACCCGGGAAATCTCGACCCCAAGTCGACACCATGGCAATTTCTACGCGTTCCTTAGCAATGGCAGGTGCGGCAATGGTAGACGCAGCGGCTGCGCCACCTAAACCCACCAAACCTTTCTTTAATATTTCTCTTCTTTCCATTTCCTTGTACTCCTGTATTGTTTTTATTGAGTTTAACCATGTCAAACTAGTGTAGGACTAACGATGTTATTTACCTCAGCTGTGGTTACAATAGACTCATTGCAGCCAACCATTTGCCATAGCTCAAATAAAACTACTCCCTTAGTAGTACGCTGGCAACAAGACAAATGCAAAATGGTCAGATCAGTTTAGTATTTCAACAACAAGTTATTTTCCATCAATTGCTGAGCCACACTTGATGCCAACTATACGGACACACAAATGGATGTTTCTCGCCTCTTAGATGAACTCAACGGCTCACAACGTGAAGCCGTGGCAGCACCACAGGAAAACTTGCTAATTTTAGCCGGTGCCGGTAGTGGCAAAACACGGGTGTTAGTGCACCGCATTGCCTGGCTCATTGAAGCCGAGAATATATCGCCTTGGTCCATCATGGCCGTGACCTTTACCAACAAGGCGGCACGGGAAATGCGCATCCGAATTGAAAGCCTGATGGGTTTAGATACGCAACAATTGTGGGTAGGCACCTTTCACAGCTTGGCCCACCGTTTACTACGCCGCCATTGGCAAGAGGCGGGCTTACAAAAAGAATTTCAAATACTCGACAGTGACGACCAATTAAGCATCCTTAAGCGCCTATGCAAGCAGATGCAACTAGAAGAAAGCCGTTGGCCCGTACGTCAATTCCAACACTTTATTAATGGCTGTAAAGACGAAGGAAAGCGTCCTCAACACATTGAAACTCATGGTGATTTTCAGCTAGATACGCAAGTAAAGGTGTACGCTGCCTACCACCAAGCCTGTGAACGCGCAGGCCTGGTGGACTTTGGCGAACTGTTGTTACGCTGCCATGAACTATGGCTTAATAATTCAGCTTTGCTGGCCCATTATCAAGGCCGCTTTAAACACCTATTGGTAGACGAGTTTCAAGACACCAACACCATCCAATACGCTTGGCTACGTGTGTTATCAGGCAATGCTGCCAAAGTCATGGCCGTGGGTGACGATGACCAATCCATTTACGGTTGGCGGGGTGCAAAAATAGAAAACATTCAACACTTTGAACGCGATTTTGGTAATGCTATTACCGTAAAGCTAGAGCAAAACTACCGTTCCACAGGCACCATACTTAAAGCCGCAAACGGCCTTATTGCTAACAACAGCGGTCGCTTAGGTAAGAACTTGTGGACCGATGGTAACGATGGCGAGGCTATTTCTCTGTATGCTGCGTTTAACGAAATGGATGAAGCCCGGTTTATTGTTGACCAAATTGATCAATGGCAAAAAGGCGGCGGTTTACGGGCGGAATGTGCCATTCTTTACCGCTCTAACGCACAGTCGCGGGTATTGGAAGAAGCCCTGATTCGCGCCAACATGCCGTACCGCATTTACGGTGGCCAACGCTTCTATGACCGTTTGGAAATTCGTAATGCGTTAGCTTATCTGCGCCTTATCAAAAACCGTAACGATGACGCCGCTATGGAGCGGGTTTTCAACGTCCCTACACGTGGTGTGGGTGCCGCTACGGTGGATAAAATCCGCTTTCATGCCCGTGCAGAAGGTTGTTCAATGTGGGACAGCGCTCAACAAATCGTAGACCACAACACGCTACCCACCCGCGCCCACAATGCGGTACAAAGTTTTGTTGGCCTTATTGACCGGCTCGACGAAGAAAGCGCGGAGGCCTTGTTACACGACATGGTGGATCACGTTATCAAGCAGTCGGGGTTGATCCAACATCACCTTAAAGAAAAGGGTGAAAAAGCCCAAACTCGCATTGATAACCTCAATGAGTTAGTGAGCGCCGCTAAAGGATTTGCCAGCACATGGAACCCAGCACAAGAGTCTGATGACCCTGACTCTGACCTAGACCCAGTAGCCACCACACCGCTAGCAGCCATGTTAGACCAAGCTGCACTGGATGCAGGCGAACAACAAGCCGACGAGTCTGAAGATAGCGTACAACTAATGACCCTTCACTCAGCCAAAGGCCTTGAGTTTCCAGTGGTATTTTTAGGTGGCGTAGAAGAAGGCTTATTCCCCCACAAAATGTCCCTAGAAGAAGGCGATCGCTTAGAAGAAGAGCGCCGCTTGTGTTACGTGGGCATTACCCGCGCCATGCAGCGTCTATTTATCACTTACGCCGAAAGCCGACGCTTACACGGCCAAGATACCTTTAATCGTCCGTCACGCTTTATTGGGGAAGTGCCAGAGGGCCTGATGAACGAGGTACGCCTTAAATCCACTATCAGTCGTCCAGTTACCGCACGGCCTACACCCAAACGACAATACGACCGTTGGGGACGTCACCAAGAGCTCGAAACACCGGTCATCGCGCTGGGCCAAAACGTCAGGCACCCGTTGTTTGGCATGGGCGTGGTGGTGAATGCCGAAGGCCAAGGCCCGCAAGCCCGAGTCCAAGTGAACTTTGAGGACGAAGGCAGCAAGTGGTTAGTACTGGCCTATGCCAAGCTGGAGATCCTCTAGTCATGACGGCCATAAATAGCCCCACTTTTGATACCACATACACCCAGTTACCAGAGCACTTTTATAGCTTTGCCGAACCTACATCGGTACCGCAGGCAACGCCATTTGCACTTAACTTGGCGTTGGCCAACGAGTTGGGCATCGATACGGCTTGGTTAAGCTCCGACGCGGCTGCCCAAGCCTTAGTAGGTAATACGCTTCTAGCAGACTCAAAACCTTTAGCTCAAGCCTATGCTGGCCATCAATTTGGTTCCTACAATCCACAACTCGGTGATGGCCGCGCCCACCTATTGGGCGAGATTGTGGCGCCAAATGGCGAGCGTTTCGACTTACAGCTAAAAGGCTCCGGCCCCACGCCCTATTCGCGCCGTGGTGATGGCCGCTCCCCTTTAGGCCCCGTGCTTCGGGAATACCTCATAAGCGAAGCCATGGCGGCCCTCAACGTGCCCACCACCCGTAGCCTTGCCGCTATTGCCACCGGCCAAAAAATACTGCGCAAAGGGGCCGAACCTGGCGCTGTGTTAACCCGCATTGCGCCTAGCCACATCCGTATAGGTACCTTTGAATATTTTGCGATGCAAGGCGACCAAGCGGCAGTTAAACAACTCGCAGACTATTGTTTGCAGCGTCACTTCCCCAACTTAGCCCAAACTGAACAGCCTTATTTAGCCTTGCTCAATGAAGTGATTAAACGCCAAGCAAAACTGATTGCACAGTGGCAAGGTTTTGGTTTTATTCATGGCGTGATGAACACCGACAACATGCTTATTTGTGGAGCTACGGTAGATTACGGCCCCTGTGCCTTTATGGATCAATTCGATCCAGATAAAGTGTTTAGTGCCATCGACCGTCAAGGCCGTTATCGCTACAACCAACAGGCTGGCATTGGCCAATGGAACCTTGTGCGTCTGGCTCAGGCTTTATTACCATTGCTACACCCCAATGGTGAACAAGCCTTAGCGTGTGCCCAGCAGGCGCTCGACGCATACGTTCAACATTATGGTAGCGCTTATCAGCGGGTAATGAGTAACAAGCTAGGGCTGAGTGCGCCGCAAGCCGAAGGCCAAGCTTTAACCGAACAGTTATTGGCCATCATGGCTGAGCATGAATTAGATTTCACCCAGTGTTTTCGGTATCTAGTTGACCAAGTTGCTACCGACCCCACGCACCAAATCATCGGCAACATTTTTGCCGCCCCAGATGAGCTGATTTTGTGGCAGAAGCAATGGCAACAACGCTTAGCCGATGATGCCCAAGAGCCCGAACAACGCTATCAACAAATGAATAACGCCAACCCAGCATTTATCGCCCGTAATCACCAAGTTGAAGTGGCCATCAGAGCGGCCGAAGACCAGCAAAATTTTGCACCCTTTGAAGCCCTACTTAACGTTGTGCAGTCGCCTTGGGCATATCAGCCGCGGCTAAGGTCGTATGCGTTAGCGCCCACCGCAGCACAAACCGTAAAAAATACATTTTGCGGCACTTAATGCAATTAAAGAGGCTCTCCTGTGAATACACTGCACTTACTTCTACCCCCCTTGCTACTTGTGGGGCTTACCCTCGTGGTCATGGTCATGCTGGCGTTAAAAAAACGCACAGTGGCAAAACAAGGCCTATTGCCCAGGGGGTTTTTTAAACTTAATAACGGCGCCAAAATACCCGCAGAAATGGCCCAACTGAGCAACAACTACGATAACTTATTGGCCTTGCCCATGTTATTTTATGCGCTGATTGGGTTGGTGTATGCCGCCGACTTATTTCAGCCTGCGTATGTGGTGTTGGCGTGGGTATACGTGGCTTGCCGTTATCTACACAGCTATGTACACATCACCAGCAACCGAGTGAAATGGCGCTACCGCACCTTTATGTGGAGTTTTGTTACCTTAGCCTGCATGTGGTTGTTAATGTTGGGTCAGGTGGTGTCGGCTATTGTAGTTTAAACCTCCAGCATAAAGGTTACCGGCCCGTCGTTGGTTAGGCTAACCTGCATGTCGGCGCCAAACTGCCCCGTGGCAACTGTGACTTTGGCGTTTGCTTGAGCTACAAAGTAGTCATAAAGCTGCTCACCAAGGGCTGGCGGGGCCGCGCTAGAAAACCCAGGCCGCAAGCCTTTTTTGGTGTCAGCTGCCAGAGTGAACTGGCTGACGATCAATATACTGCCACCCGCTTGCTGAACATTGTTGTTCATCTTGCCGTCGTCATCACCAAAAAAGCGATAATGCAGCACTTTGTGTAACAACTGATCAGCTTTAGCTTGGTCGTCGCCCTTATCAACACCTAACAGCAGCATGATGCCGTGTTCAATTTGGCCAATACACTGGCCATCAACCTCTACACGGGCGTGAGTCACTCGTTGTAATAATGCTTTCATAAAATAATACTTCGTTAGGCGTACTTGAGCGCAAATTCGCGGGTAGCTTTCACCAAGTTGTCGATAATACCGGACTCTTGCTGCGAATGCCCAGCGTCACGCACGATATGTAACTGGCTTTCTGGCCACAGGTCGTACACTTCAAAAGCCTGCTCGGCAGGGCAAATCATGTCGTACCGGCCATGTACGATAATACCCGGTATGTGGCTAATTTTATGCATGTTGTTTAACAGCTGGTTAGGCTCAAAAAAACAGTCATTAACAAAATAATGGCACTCAATGCGAGCCAATACTAAGTCGAAATGGGCGCCGTCATAGTCACCACCGCTGGTTTGCGCCGGTTGCAAGGTGGCGATACTGTCTTCCCAGCCCGCCCAGGCTTTAGCTGCAGCCATGCGTTTTAATTCATCAGGCCCTGTAAGCAACTGATAATAGGTATTGACCATTTGCCCTTCAGATTCAGCATTAGTGTGTGCCAAGGGCCTTTGAAAACCGGCCCAATTGTCAATAAACATACGACTAGCGCCACCGGCTTCGTAGATCCAATCCACGTCTTTTTGTCGACCTAAAAAAATGCCCCTCAATATAAGACCCAACACCTGTTGCGGGTGTGCTTGAGCGTAAGCTAACGCCAACGTCGTACCCCATGAACCACCAAACAATAGCCACTGTGAGATATCAAGCTCTGAACGCAACTTCTCAAAGTCGCCAATTAAATGCTGCGTGGTATTGGCTTCCAAACTGGCGTGAGGCAAGGAACGCCCAGCACCACGCTGGTCCATTAAAATTATATGGTAGTTGGTTGGGTCAAAAAAGCGCCTTGATGACGGCCCACAACCTCCACCCGGCCCACCGTGAATCACGACCACCGGAATACCTTGTGGATTGCCGCACAGCTCTACATACAAACTGTGGCCATGATCTACCGGTAGATAAAATTCACGGTAGGGTTTGAGTTCTGGATAAAGTTGTTGCATGGTGTCGACTCAATAAAAAAACAGCTTGATGAACAATGATTTAATATCGTAACACCGAAGCGCCACCAACCAAAGCCGATTGTGTAGTAGCCATATTACATGAGCTAAGTCGCCAAACCCTTTGTATGCGGTCATATTTCCTATAATTCTTGGCGACGTGACGACATTAAATACGCCCTGGCCGCTCCTAATACATTAGCTCCTTCACAAACGTATTATTCTGTACCATATAAGCCTACAATGGTGGGTAATGAGTGGTGCTGCTTGGCGAACAAGCAGTTAAATGGGAAGCGTGGACGAGATTACGGCAAACCGGTCTTGAACCAACACTGCCCCCGCAACGGTGGATCGTTAGGCGATTCAGTCCGATACCAGCCCTCAAAACGTAATGAAAAACTAAATCGTGCGGTGGGTACGATGGGTACCAATATGCTTAAACCAAACTTCCCTTTTAGCGCCGTTGTTGGCCAAGCTCCCGTTAAGCTTGCGCTCACCTTACTGGCCATAGACCCAGCCATTGGTGGCGTACTGGTGAGCGGCCCCCGTGGCAGTGCTAAATCCACCCTCGCCCGTAGCCTGGCAGACCTCAATATTACCAATTTAAGCCAATTAGTAACGCTACCCTTGGGTGCCAGCGAAGAAATGGTCACCGGCACCATAGATTTACAAAAAGTGTTGGGCGAGCAACAGGTTAAGTTTGCGCCGGGGCTATTAAGTAAAGCCCACAAGGGTTTGCTCTACGTTGATGAAGTCAACCTATTGCCCGATGCCCTAGTCGACTTATTACTCGACGTGGCCGCCAGTGGCGTCAATCATATAGAACGCGATGGCATCAGCCACCAGCATGCAGCCGAATTCACCTTTATGGGCACCATGAACCCAGACGAAGGCGAGCTACGGCCACAGCTATTAGATCGCTTTGGTTTTGGTGTAGCCTTAGAGAACACCTACAGCGCTCAAGAGCGGGTAGAAATTGTACGCCGCAGGCAACATTTTGATGCCCACCCAGAGGCCTTTTTGGCCGATTACGCGCAGTTACAACAGACCTTACGCACCGGTATTGAACAAGCCCAACAACAACTAAGCCAGGTGACGGTCAGCGACGCCATGCGCCTAGAAATCGCCGAGCGCTGTGTGGCGGCTCAGGTAGATGGAGTGCGGGGTGACTTAGTGTGGTTGCGCGCCGCTCAAGCCCACGCCGCGTATCAACAAACCAGCGACGTCACGCTGGTCAATATTGATGCAGTTGAAGAGTTGGTGTTAATGCACCGCCGTAACAACCACGACAGCCACAGCCCAGATCAAAATTCACCGCCGAGCCCGCCTCCTTTCGAGCGCCCACAGGACAGTAAACCTAAAGCTCAAAACCAGCAGCCGCAACAAGACTGGGGGCAAATGGCCCCCATCAAACAAAGTACCGGCCAATTGCGTGATATCACCGAGCTTGCGCCTAGCCCCCATAACACAGCTAGCTTGTTAACGAATGCCAGCAAAGGCCAGCAGGGCCAAGGCCATGGCCGAGCTACAAAACAGTGGTCACAGCGCGTTAATTGGTTTTCCAGTTTAATTGCGGGGCGCAATAAAGCCGCGGGTATCGACTTACGTTACCGCCGTCAGCGTGGTGGCGACCCAGTAATGCACCTGGTGCTACTGGACACCTCCGCATCCACTTTACATGGCAATGGCCAAAGCCAAGCCAAAGGCTTAGTCGCAGGCATTGCCAAACACGCCTACCTGGCGCGCCAACAGCTGGTGCTATTGGGTTTTGGTAACGACAAGGTGTCTGAACTATACAGCCAAGGTCGTGCGCCTAAAGCCATGACGCCACTACTTAACGACATTGGCGCAGGCGGTGGCACACCATTAAAACAAGCACTTCAACAGGCCAGTGGCTTTGCCACACGCTTGCTTAGGCGTAACCCAGCGACCCGAATTATTAGCACCATTATTACCGATGGCCGTGTGCAGCAGGATTTGTTGGGGCTGCAGTTACAAGGCCAAGCTATTTTAGTAGACACCGAGCAAAGCCAAATTAAACGTGGTCGTGGCCAACAAATTGCGCAAACATTAAAAGCGCAGTACCTAACCTTATCCCAAGCGAGGCTTGTTTAATGAGCAAAACCCATGAAGAACGCATGACCGCCAAAAAGGCCGTCATCGATGCCCGCATTGCTAAAGCCACAGAAGAACGCGGCATCACCATCTTGTTACGTGGCAACGGCAAGGGTAAAAGTAGTTCAGCCTTTGGCACCATGATGCGCACCTTAGGCCATGGCAAAAAAGCCGCTGTAGTGCAGTTTGTAAAAGGCCGTATTGAAACCGGTGAATACAAGTTTTTTAAAGACTACCCTGGTCTAGACTGGCACGTAATGGGTCACGGATTCACCTGGGAAACCAAAGACAAAGCCAACGACATTGCCGCCGCAGAACAAGCATGGGACATCACCCAAGGCCTATTGCAAGACCCGAGTATCGACATGTTGGTGCTGGATGAAATGGCTTATGTGTTCAAGTACAACTATTTGCCCCTTGAGCCTGTATTAGAGGCCTTAGCTAACCGCCCACATCACCAAACGGTGATTATTACGGGCCGAGTCATGCCCGAAGCGCTGGTTGAATACGCCGACACCATAAGCACTGTAAAAGACGATGGCCATGCCTTCCGTAAAGGTGTAAAGGCCCAAGCCGGTATTGAATTTTAATGGCTACCTCACTGTCCTCTGCACCTGCCGTAGCCCACTGCCCCGCATTGTTTTTAGCGGCACCTGCGTCTGGCCAAGGCAAAACCACCATCACTGCCGCCCTCGCTCGGTATCACCGTGATCTTGGCCGCAAGGTGCGGGTGTTTAAAATGGGCCCAGATTATCTAGACCCACAAATTCTACAACAGGCCTCCGGTCAACCGGTTACGCAGCTGGATTTATGGATGGCAGGTACAGAGTATTGTCGCCACCAGTTTTACCTTGCCGCTCAAGCAGCCGACCTTATTCTCGTAGAAGGCGCCATGGGTTTATTCGATGGCGAACCGTCCAGTGCAGACTTAGCGATGACCTTTAATATTCCCGTAGCCTTAGTGATGGACGTTAAAGGCATGGCGCAAACAGCTGCCGCCGTGGCTTTAGGTTTAGCGGATTTTCGCGACGATGTTGAGTTTTGTGGCCTAGTTGCCAACAATTGCGGCACGCAGCGTCATGCACAACTGATTACAGACGCCCTAGACGGCCGCATGCCATTGTTGGCTAATTTGGCTCGTGACCCAGAAGTGTCGCTACCCGAGCGCCACCTAGGGTTAGTGCAAGCGGAAGAAGTGCGTGACGAATTAGAAGTCCGTTTTAACTTGGGTAAAGCATGGTTAGGCGAACAAGCTATTTGTGACTTGCCGGCCCCGGTAACTTTTGCCAGCCAAGACATTGCCCCCCCTAAAAAGCTGTTAGCGGGCACCAAAATCGGCATTGCCAAAGATGCCGCCTTTAGCTTTATCTATAGCGCCAACACCCGCTTATTAGAAGCGATGGGCGCAGAGTTACACTATTTTTCTCCCATTAGCGACGCCCACCTACCGCAGGTAGATGCCTTATGGTTTGCCGGAGGTTACCCAGAACTGCATGCCGAAAAACTTGCCAACAATATAAGCATGTTAAAGGACGTGAGCAATTTCAATGCGGCCAACAAGCCTATTTTGGCAGAATGCGGTGGTTTTCTATATTGCTTAGAAAGCCTCACCGATTTAGATGAGAATACCCACCGAATGTGCGGTATTTTGTCAGGCCAAGGCGCAATGCGCGGCAAACGCGGTTGCCAAGGCATGCAGGCTGCGATGTTGCCAGAAGGCGAAGTACGAGCCCATGCCCACCATCGTTCGCGCAGCCAAAATACGCCGGCGCCTATTGCACACGGTAAACGCCAGCGCCACCCAGCGCCTGGCGAAGCTATTTTTAGACAACAAGGCCTTACCGCTAGCTACCTACACTTGTTCTTCCCATCCAACCCCGAAGCTGTCGCACAGCTGTTCACCAACCCTGTACAAGCTCAAGGTTAAGGCAAATTATGTGGCCCGAATCTAGCGAACAACAACAGCCTCTGCGCACCGGTTTAACCACCGGCACCTGCGCGACCGCCTGTTGTTTAGCAGCGGGGCATTTATTGTTGGGCGATCAGCAAAAAACCAGCGTTAGCGTGACCTTGCCGACTAAAAAGTCGAACACTGGACAGCCAAGCAAGCAAGTCAACTTAGAACTCACTGTGGTTGAAAAACGCGGTTTAGGCAAAGCCTATGCGGCCACCGTAAAAGATGCTGGCGACGACCCAGACGCCACCCATGGCGCGACTATTTGGGTTGACTTAAACCTTGTACCACAACCAGGCATCGAATTTATTGCAGGTACGGGCGTAGGCACTGTGACTCGTTCGGGGTTATTGTTAACGGTTGGCCAAGCGGCCATCAACCCCGTGCCACGGCAAATGATGAGTCAGCAGCTTACGCGGCTGGCTGAGTTTTACCAATACACGGGTGGCTTTGCCGTGACTATCGGCGTGCTTAATGGTGTCAAAATCGCTAAAAAAACCATGAACGGCCGCTTGGGGATTTTAGGTGGATTATCCATTTTAGGCACCAGTGGCATTGTCCGGCCTTATTCTTGCAGCGCTTGGATTGCCTCTATTCATCAAGGGTTAGACGTTGCTGTAGCCAACAATCTTGACCATGTGGCCGCTGCTACAGGTAATGCCAGTGAAGCATTTATTAGCCAGCATTATGGCCTTGATGACATGCAACTCATAGAGATGGGCGATTTTGCTGGTGCAGTGATCAAGCATTTAAAAAAATCTCCCGTAAAACGCCTCTCCATTTGCGGCGGCTTTGGCAAGATCAGCAAACTGGCCGATGGCTACATGGATTTACACAGCAGCCGGTCTTCTATCAATTTACCGAAGTTAGCCCACTTAGCCCATGACTTAGGCGCAGATAGCGACCTAGTATCGGCCATCGAAGAGTGTAACACCAGCCTAGAGGCCCTCGACTTATGCCAGCAGCAGGGCATCAACTTAGCCCACGCCGTGTGTCAAAACGCCCTAATTTTTGCCCAACAAAGCGTACCTAACTCAGTGCAACTCGAAGTCTTTGCGGTTAATAGGCAGGGTCAGCTGCTAGGGTGTGCACGCTAATGAAGTTATTAATTCTTGGCGGCACGGCCGACGCGCGGCACTTTGCGAAAGCTGTTCATCAACAGCAACCTGCCCTAGAGCTGATATACAGTGTGGCGGGTTTAGTACGCCAGCCACAAGTTCCCGCTACCGTAGTGAGTGGTGGTTTTAGCCAGTTTGGTGGGTTAACTAGCTACTGTAAAGAGCAACAGATTGATGCGATAGTAAACCTAACCCATCCGTTCAGCATTACCATGGGCCAACATGGGCAGCAAACCTGTGGCAAGTTAGGTTTAGACTATTGGCGTTTTTTACGGCCCCAATGGCAGCAACAAACGGCTGATGACTGGCGCTTATTTAGCGATACAAAAGCACTATTGTCTGGCCTGTCTGATTACCAGCGCGTGTTACTTACCCTGGGCCAAGTGAGCGCTGATGAACTTATGTTATTAGGTTCAAACCAGCAAATATGGCTACGCACTGCTGTGGAACCGCCACACGTCTTGCCAGCTAACGTCACATGGATCAAAGCCATTGGCCCATTTAACGAGGCTAGCGAACTAGCTTTGTTAAAACAGCACCAAATTCAAGCCATTGCCAGTAAAAACAGCGGGGGTGAATCCACAGTTGCCAAGCTGTCCGCGGCTCGAAGCTTGAACATACCCGTATTAATGTTGCAGCGCCCATCCATTGCCGGGCCTGTAGAAGAAGACTTTGACGCCCTTGTAGAACATGTCTCACAAGCGGCGCAGCACACTAAAGGAAATACTCCATGAGCAGCAATGTAATTACTAAAGACGCCCCTCAAAAGCCCGCCATCTTGTTTGTTGGGCACGGCTCTCGTGACAACGAGGCCGTCTCTGAATTTTACCAATTGGCAGAGCAGTTTTCTGCGCGCTTCCCCGACCGCATGGTCGAAACAGGCTTCTTAGAGTTTGTACGCCCCATTATTGGTGACGCTGTGCAAAAACTTGTCGACCAAGGCGCAACCCATATTCACGCAGTCCCTGGCATGCTTATGATTGGCGCTCACGCCAAAAACGACATTCCTAGCGAACTCAACAACCAACAACTAAAACACGGCATTAAGATTTCATACGGTTCAGAGCTAGGCGTGGATGCTAAAATGCTACAAGCGGCGCAAGATCGTATCAAACAGGCCGAAGCTCAGTTTAAAGACTACGACCCAGCCACCGATCGCAAAGACACCTTACTCGTGGTCATTGGCCGTGGCGCGACTGACCCAGATGCCAACTCCAATATTAGTAAAATCACCCGTTTCCTTGAAGAAGGCATGGGCTTTGGCTGGGCGGCCACTGGTTTTTCTGGTGTTACCGCACCGTTAGTGCCCGAGTGTTTGGAAAAGACCCATGGCCTTGGTTTTAAACGTGTCATCGTCTTCCCTTACTTCCTCTTTACCGGCCGTTTGGTGAAGCGCATTTATGCCGCTACCGATGAATACATCGCCGCTCACCCAGACGTTGAAGTGGTTAAAGCGCCTTACCTTAACGCCCACGAAAAAGTCATCGACACCTTTGTTGAGCGCCTCGATCAAATCACCGGCGGCGACGCCAACATGAACTGTCAGTTGTGCCAGTACCGAGTACAAATCATTGGTGTAGAACACAAAGTTGGCCAACCTCAAGAAGGCCATCATCACCATGTGCAGGGTATTGGCACCGATGACGACCATGGCCATAGCCACGGGCATCACCACCACCATGGCCATGATCACGGCCACAAGCACTAGGCCAATAACAATGAGTTTTGAATATCAGCCCAACCCGCAAGCCATTGAGCAAGACAGCTTCCGTCAGATACGAGAGCTAACGGACCTCAACGGACTATGTGACGACGCCCAACAAGTCGTGATGCGTGTAGTTCACAGTGTGGGCGACCCTTTGGTGGCGCAACAAATGCGTGTCAGCAACAATGCCTGTGCAGCAGGGCGTGAGGCTTTGGCGAGCCACTGCGCCATTTTGTGTGACGTGGAAATGGTCAAGCAAGGCATTACCAAACGCATGATCCAAAACCCACCTTTGTGTTACCTCAACCATGAACACGCAGCCACCATTGCCAAGCAACATGGCGAGACCCGCTCTATGGCGGCACTAGAGTTATGGGGCAAGCAGCTAGCAGGCAGCGTGGTGGTCATCGGCAATGCCCCCACTGCGTTATTTCGCTTATTAGAAATGATTAAAGCTGACGGCTTAAAGCCGGCTCTCATTGTGGGCATTCCCGTAGGCTTTGTGGGCGCGGCAGAATCGAAACAAGCTCTTTGGGACATCCATGAAGAGTTAGGCATTGAATGTATTACCCTACTTGGCCGTCAGGGCGGCAGCGCCGCTGCATCTTCTGTAGTCAATGCGTTGTTACGCTGTAACCTTGGCGAACGTTACTAATGCCACAGATTACGGTGATTGGTTTAGGCATTTGCCAGCCCCCGCTACTAAGCCCTCAGGCCCTTAACGCGCTCAGCATTTGCGACTGTGTTATGGGTTCGCCGAGGCAACTAGACAGCCTGGCCCACGTTGAAACCAGCGCTTCAACAACCCATTTGCCCCTGCCTAAACTTAAGCAGATCGCCAATCACATAAACGGCTTTAAACACGTGGTGATTCTGGCCTCCGGTGATCCCCTATTATTTGGCATTGGTAAATACCTTCAGGCCCAATTTACTAGCCATAAAATCACCTGCACCAGCGGTGTGTCTAGTGTACAGGGTGCTTGTGAGCTCACCGGTTTGTCACTACAAGATGCGCAATTGGTTAGCCTGCATGGCCGCCCCCTAAGTAACCTAAACCGTTATTTACAGCCTAACCGTGACCTGCTAATTCTGACCGATCAAAACAGCCACCCTCAAGCCATTGCCCAAGCCTTGGTGGCCGCTAACCTAGGCCAGTCCAAGCTACACGTATGCGAACGCCTGGGTTATGACGACCAAAACCACCGACAGTTCACCGCCAGCGAATTAGCCACGTCAGCCATGACCTTTGCCGATTTGCATGTGACGGTGGTTAACACGCAAGGCATGGGCAATGTGAAACCTAATTTCCCAGGCATTCCAGACGCGCACTTTATAACCGATGGCGAATCTGGCAAAGGCCTACTCACCAAACGCGAAGTTAGGCTCAATATACTCGCCTTGATTCAGGCCGCACCTCGAGAAGTCGTATGGGACATCGGTGCAGGTTGTGGCGGCGTAGCCATCGAACTCGCCCTTTGGAATCCTTTGGGTAACGTCTACGGTATTGAGCGCCACGACCAGCGTGTGGCCTGCTTAAACGCCAATAAAGACGCCTTTGGAGTGAGCACTAACTTACACACAATTCAAGGCAGAGCGCCTGATGCACTAGCCGACCTTGATGATCCAGACAAAGTGTTTATTGGTGGTAGCGGCGGCGATCTTAGCGCCATATTACAACTCAGTTGGCAGCGGCTTAAGCCCGGTGGCCGCCTTGTGGCCAGCGCAGTAACGGAACCTAGCAAAGCCACGCTAAGGGAATTTTCCCAACACATTGACCTTGCGCCTACGGATTATCTACAGGTTGCAGTAAGCCGCCACGACACCATCGCAGGGCAAGACCTACTACGTCCTGCCCTGCCCGTCACCTTAATGTTCTGGCACAAAGCCCTAACGGAAGTTAACCAATGAACGATTTTAAAGCGCAAGCAAACGTATTTTACGGCGTAGGTGTAGGCCCAGGTGATCCCTTATTAATCACCTTAAAAGCCCACCATCTCATTTTGACTGCCGACGTCATTTGTTATTTGGCAAACGAAAAGGGCACATCCCAGGCCCGTGACATTGCCCAACACAGCATTGCTAGCCGTCACGCGCCTGCCCTAGAAATCGCCATTCCTATGCCTATGAGCACCGATCGCAGCGCTGCCAATGCGGCTTACGATTTGGGTGCCTATCAAATTGCAACACACATTAAATCAGGCCACAGCGTGGTATTTTTATGTGAAGGCGATCCACTGTTTTTTGGTTCCTTTAGCTATTTACTAGAACGCTTGAGTGATACCTGTGAGTGCCTAGTGGTGCCCGGAATTTCTTCGGTTAACGGCGCTGCATCTGCCTTAAAACAACCACTGACCTTGCTGCAAGAATCCTTTGTAGTGATGAGCGGCCGTCATACTGATGTCCAATTACAGCAAGCCCTAACCAGCCACGACAGCGTGGTGATTATGAAAGCCGGCCGCGCCCGACCAAGAATTCTTGCTCTACTAGAACAAACGGCACGCATGGCAGATGCTAACTACCTAGAGTACATTGGTCGTGACAATCAGCACATCGTCACAGACGTAAGCCAGCTAACCAATGCAGTCGGCCCTTATTTTTCCTTGTTTGTCATACTCAAACAGGAGCGTGAATCGTGATCCGGATTTTCGCCCTAACGGATGCTGGCGCGCGCCTTGGCGAGCGTCTAAAGGCATTGTTGCTTGCCCAAGAGCCAGACTCTGAGGTGACCTTTGAGCTAAAGCCCCAGCCCTTTGCTGAAACGGTGCAAACCGCTTTTGAACACGGTGAGCGGCTCGTTCTAATCTGTGCCACCGGCATCGCAGTGCGTACGTTATCCCCCGTATTGATAGACAAGTACCGTGATCCTGCTGTTTTGGTATTAGATGAGCAAGGCGAATTTGTAATTCCTCTGTTGTCCGGCCACGAAGGCGGAGCCAACGAGTGGGGCCGTCAAATTAGTGATTTGTTAAACGCACAACTGGCTATGACTACCGCCCAGCCCTACCTACAACCCGTTTACACCGTAGGCATGGGCTGCGAACGTGGTTGTAGCCAAACCCATTTACTCGAATTTTTGACAGAATGTTTACAGCAACATGGCCTCACCCTTGACGACATCGTGAGTATTAACAGCATAGACATTAAAGCCGATGAAGTCGGCCTGATTGAATTAGCCACAAGCCTTGGCAAGAGCTTTCAAACCTACAGCGCAGAAGCCCTTGCATCGGTAAACAATCAACTCATTAACCCGTCGCAATACGTGTATGAAACGGTGGGAGTGTATGGTGTGGCAGAATCTGCCGCTCTATGGTCGGCCCAACAAGCCACCGGTAACACCGCCGAATTACTGCAAGCTAAATTAAAAACTCCTAAAGCCACCTGCGCTATTGCCCGAGCCTACCCGCCCGGTGCAGGTTCAATTGGCCTACAAGATTAACCCCAAGTAATACCATTGAATACGAGAACAACATGAGCAAATTATTTATCGTCAGTACCGGTCCCGGTGATTCACAGCTAGTGGCACCCCGCGCCCATGCAGCTATCGCAGCCAGTACCGACCTTGTGGCCTATGGCCTCTACCTAGACATTTTGGGTAACGTTTGTGACGGCAAAACACACCACGATTTGCCGTTAGGCGAAGAGATTGGCCGCGCACGCCTAGCCCTAGATCTTGCTGCAAGCGGCAAAACCACGTCGCTTATTTCTAGCGGCGACATTGGCATTTACGCCATGGCCACTCTAGTATTTGAATTGCTCGACATGCAGCTTGAAGGTAAAGAAAACCACCCACAATGGTTGGACGTAGAACTAGAAGTTGTCCCCGGCATCTCCGCTATGCAAGCTGGCGCCAGCCGCGTAGGCGCAATGTTAGGCCACGACTTTTGTACCATTTCATTGTCAGACTTGTTAACGCCATGGGAAACCATTCAAAAGCGTATTGAAAAAGCCGGCGAAGGTGATTTTGTAGTGTCTTTCTACAACCCGGTATCAAAGAAACGGGACTGGCAGCTCAATACCGCCCGCGACATCTTGCTACAGCACCGCCCAGCATCTACCCCCGTATTGTTGGGCCGTCAGCTCACCCGCCCAGATGAAAGCATTAACATTATCCGTTTAGACGAGTTGGACGCCAAGGACGTGGACATGTTCACCTTAGTCTCTGTAGGCAATAGCGAGTCGCGCCACATTGTGAATGGCTCAAAAGAATGGGTTTACACCCCACGTGGCTACAAGAAAAAACTCTAACCCAGACACCAGACACGTCTTTGCGAGGAGCGCAGCGACGTGGCAAACTATAGGAAAAAACATGACCGTATACTTTATTGGCTCCGGCCCAGGCGACCCAGAGCTCATGACCCTTAAAGGACAACGCATTTTAGATGCCGCGCCACTGGTACTTTTTGCAGGCTCCTTAATCCCAGAAGAAAACATGGCAACAGCCAAGTCTCGCGGTGCGAACGTGATCGATTCAGCACCGTTAGCGCTTGATGCGCAAGTCGAATTGATGGCGACGGCTCATGCCCAAGGCCACCATGTGGCGCGCTTGCATTGTGGCGATCCATCCTTATATGGCGCCATTGGTGAACAAATTCGCCGCCTAGAAGAACTAGACATCGATTATGAAATCATTCCCGGTGTCATGGCCACCTCGGCCTCTGCAGCTTGGCTAGGCAAAGAACTCACTCTTTCAGGCGTGTCGCAAACCCTTATTATGACCCGTTACGAAGGTAAAACACCCTTCCCAGAACGTGAGCGCCTACCTGCTTTAGCTGCCACTGGCGCAACCTTGGCCATTCACTTAGGCGTAACACGTATTCACAAAATTGTAGAGGACCTGTTGCCACACTACGGTGAAGACTGCCCCGTTGCGGTGTGTTACCGCACCAGTTGGCCAGATCAGGATAAAGTAGTCGGCACCCTAGGCGACATAGTCGCAAAAGTAAGGGAGAAGAAATTCACCCGCACCTCGCTGATATTGGTTGGCCATGTGCTTGATACCGATAACTTTAACGATTCGTATTTATACGACGAAAATAAAGCCCACATCTACCGCAAGAAGGACCATAATAAAAAGACAGTCTAACTAAAGCACGTTAAGAAACAGATAAACTTTATGTCTAATCACTCCAACACCACACCCATACGTATTGGTATGGGTGAATTTATATTTCTAATGGCCTCCTTGATGTCGGTGGTGGCTTTGTCCATCGACGCGGTGTTACCTGCGTTGGGGTTTATGGCGCAAGACTTTGGCGTTGATGGCAGTGAAATTCAATTAGTCATCACCACCCTGTTCGCTGGTTTTGCTATTGGCCAACTCATATATGGCCCCATCTCTGACCGGGTAGGTCGATTACCCGGAATTTATGTGGGTTTTGGCTTTTTTATATTAGGCTGCATTTTGTCCATGGCCGCGCAATCACTAGAAATGATGCTTATCGGCCGGTTTTTACAAGGCATTGGGGCATCTGGCCCACGCATTATGGTGTCGGCCTTAGCCAGAGATTCTTATAGCGGCCGAGCCATGGCCCGCATTATGTCACTGTCTGGTTCAGTGTTTATGATGGTGCCTATTTGCGCACCAATGTTGGGGCAGGTATTGCTGTGGCTTGGGCCTTGGTACATCATCTTTGCCACCTACATCATATTGGCGCTGTTGTTATGTATCTGGACATGGCTGCGTCTGGACGAGACACTACCCCGGGAAAGACGCCGATCTATACACCCTAAAGTATTGTGGCAGGCATTTGTGTCGGTGCTGAGCAGCCGCGTTGCTGCCGGTTATACCCTCGTGAGTGGTCTAGTTTTTGGTGGCTTTTTGGGTTACTTAAGCTCTAGTCAGGTGTTGTTTCAGCAAATCTACCAGGTGGGTGACGCCTTCGCGCTGTATTTTGGCGCCTTATTCTTTCCTAACCTCATCTCATCCTATCTCAACGCAAAGTTGGTCATGCGCTGGGGTATGTTTAGGCTGGTGCAACTCACAAATGTTTGGGTGTTTATCAGTTCTTTAGGCTTGTATCTGTACGCACAGTGCTACGCCGGTGTGCCACCACTCATGCATACCATGGCATTTTTGTTTGCGATCTTTGCTGGCATTGGTTTTCAGTTTGGCAACCTTAATGCCTTGGCCATGGAACCTTTGGGCGAGATTGCCGGTATGGGCGCTTCTGTAGTGGGTGCTGGATCAATGTTTGTGTCCATTCCTATTGGTGGCTTAATTGGCATGGCAATTAGCACCGACATCTTCCCCGTAGCCTTAGGTATGGCGGCTTGTGCACTTATGTCTTTATTGATAATGCATTGGGTGCGCTTTGGATTTGGCACACCCAAAGCGGGTGATAGTGTGGGGGTTTAGCTATTGCCAAAGTCTGCCGTGGTTTATCATGCGCCGATTTAAACTCGCATTTTATACTGCAGGTATAGGCAATTGGTCGTTGATTAAAAACTGAGCTGCTGGAAAATACATTACTTTAGGTGCGCCCGCCTCATTGCGGGGCCTCGAATTCATGCCAAAAGGTGAACGCCATATCTGTAGGCCCTTTATCTTGCAACAAGGCCAAGCGCATTTTTGCTTCTTCTAAGCTAGGCCTATACCCTGATGACTCCCACCAAAGCACAAGGTAAAATTCCACTTTATCAAACCACTCTTTGCGCCTGCGCATGATGTTTTTATGGACGTCCTCGGTATATACGAAGTTTTTAGAGCATTAAGGTCGGTCCAAACAGACATGTTGGCAGCAATATTCGGATCATCAAAAGCCTGCACGTCCATGGCATTGTTGCCTTCTCCCGTAAACCGCCAAATCATACGTCATAGAGTCTCCCTTACGAGGCTATAAACCTGATAGTTAACAATGTGTTGTCATGGCCATAGGTTATTGGTGTTAGCATAGCTCATATTTCCAACCTAGAGTGTAGATTTCAAAATATCAGGAACAAGTAACGTCAACAGTGAGGTTTTCGTAGCCTTTCAAGTGATTCCTAGGCTCAAGCAAGGCAACAATTTTGAAGTCGTTGATAAGGCCATCACAGTGGTAAAAGCCGCCAACGTGCCATACCAAGTTGGTGCGATGGAAACAACAATGAAAGGCGAGCTAAATCATTTACTAGAAATCGTTAAAGATGCTCAACAGACTTGTTTTGACGCTGGTGCACTGGAGGTTATTACTAATATCAAAATTCACAGTAAAACTGAGAGCGCCACCGATACCTTCTGCACATACGACCGCGGTGTGCCCCCCGAAAACCACATGTTTGTTGGGAAATAATCGTTACCAGCCTAATACCAAAAGCAGCTACACCCTTGCCAATTGAATGAGATTAAGAAAGGTCGCATGAGCGACAATTTATGCCCGCTAGAGTATGATCTTAGCGCCTTTCTATGCCAAAATAGCGGGCAAATTCACACACATATTCAGCCCAAGGTTATCCCATGAAACTGAACAAAATCCCTGCTACTGTTGTCACCGGTTTTTTAGGTAGCGGCAAAACCACTTTATTGTCTAACGTGTTGCGCCAAGTTTCTGGTGGTAAAGACCCTAAGCGTATTGCTGTGATCGTCAACGAGTTTGGCGAACTGGATATTGATGCTGATTTACTACGCAACTGTCCATTAGATTGTGATGACGAAGGCGAAACACCAAGCAGCACTCAGCAAGGCATTTACGAATTAGCCAACGGCTGTATTTGCTGCACAGTGGAAGAAGAGTTTTTGCCCGTCATGCAAGAACTGGTTAAACGCCGCGACGACATTGACCATATTTTGATTGAAACCAGTGGTTTGGCACTGCCTAAGCCATTGGTGCAAGCCTTCAACTGGCCCGACATTAAGCAACATTGTACGGTAGATGCAGTGATCACCGTGATTGATGGCCCAGCAGTAGCTGCCGGCCGTTTTGCCCATGATGCCGATCAAGTTCAAGCCCAACGTTTAGCCGATGAAAGCCTGAACCACGATCCAGACCTTGCTGAGTTGTTAGATGACCAGCTCAGTGCGGCTGACCTTGTGATTGTATCTAAAAGTGACCTTTTGTCTGACGACGAGCGGGTTCGCGTAGAGCAAGTGGTTAACGCTAAAGTCCCGGCCGCAGTAAAAACAGCCTATATTGGCCAAAACGAAGATGGCACCAGTGATGCGTCTATTGAATTGGTAATGGGCCTAGAAGCCGCTGCCGAAGAGCGTATTGAAGCCGTACATACTCACCACGATCACCACCATGATCATGGCGACCACCATGAACACGCCCATGATCACTTTGATTCGTGCGTGATTCACTTAGGTGAAGTAGACGGCGAGCGCTTGCAAGACGCCCTTAAAGAACTTCTGGCTAAGCAACAGATCTACCGCGCCAAAGGTTTTGCGGCGCTGCCAAATAAGCCAATGCGTCAGGTGCTACAGGCCGTGGGCCAACGTTTAGAAACCCATTTTGACCGCTTGTGGGCTGCCGACGAAGCACGCCGCACGTCTTTGGTCATGATTGGTAAACATTTACATGTAGACGAGCTCACTGCGGCCCTAAAAGTGGCTGAGGTCTAATCACTCACCATGCATTTGCTCGCAGCCCAGCCCGGCGGCTTCGTTGAAGAAGAAGGCATTGTTGACCTAAACCAAGATCCCGCTAGCGTGATAATTTTAGCTGCCGCCGACACTAGCCTCACCATGTTGGCCACAGCCGCCGAACAGTTGGGTGACGCGCTGCCGTCTATGCGCCTTGCCAATTGGAGCCACCTGCTCAAACCGGCCGCGTTTGACCTGTATGAACATAAAGTGTTGGAGCATGCCCAACTTGTGGTGGTGTCGTTGTTGGGTGGCGCGAGTTATTGGAACTACGGCTTTGAGCGCCTGCAAGCATGGCAACAGGCTAAACCCAACCGCCAATTGGTACTCATACCCGGTGATGATGCAGAAGACCCAGAACTGACCTTAGCTAGTTCTTGTGAGCCTTCAGTGTGCCAAATGGTGTGGCAGTATTTGCGCCAAGGCGGGGTAGGCAATGGAATTAATTTACTTAAATTTCTCAACCAAAGCTTATTATTAAATAACAAAAGCCAATGGCAGCCCCCTGCCGAATTACCTCAGGCCCTCATTTATCAGCCCGGTCTCGCCCAAGCGAGTTTAGCCGATTGGCAACAACAAACCACAGCGCGAGATTTAGAACAGGCCCCTGTAGTGGCCTTATTGTTTTACCGCAGTCACTTACAAAGCGGCAATACGCGCATGTTCGATGGTTTAATGGCAAGTTTACTAGAGCAAGGGATGAACCCCGTTGCTTTGGCTATTACCTCGTTAAAAGACCCTCAAGCCTTGGCGTTGGTAAATCACACCATTAAACAATGTAACACCAAACTGGTATTAAGCAGTTTGGGTTTTGCCAGCAACAAGGTGGATACCCCTAGCTTGAGCTCTTCACCCACGCAATTTAAGTTGCCCATCGAAGGCGATATTCCGGTATTGCAGTTGGTGCTGTCTTCCACCACCAGCGAAGCCTGGCGAGAGCATAAGCAAGGCCTGCGTTCCCGTGATATTGCCATGCAAGTGGTGTTGCCAGAGATGGACGGGCACGTGTTAACCCGTGCCATTAGTTTTAAGTCTATGGGTTACTACAGCGAACTATGCCAAATAGGCCTTGTAGGTTATGAGTTAGAACCAGAACGCGCGCAGTTTGTGGCTCGCCTTGCCAAAGGCTACTGTAGCCTTGGCCACAAAGCCAATGGTGATAAACGTATTGCTTTGATTCTGGCTAACTACCCCACCAAAGATGGCCGTATCGGTAATGGGGTAGGCTTAGACACGCCACAATCTGCCATCAATGTATTGCAAGCCATGCAGGACGCCGATTATGCCATTGATACGGTACCAGAAAATGGCAATGCGCTGATAGAAGCTTTGCTCGAATCGGTAACCAACAACCCCAACACCTTGCACCATTTGCCTTGTTGGCAGAGTTTAGATGCTACGGTGTATATGGATCATTTCTCAAAGCTGCCCAAAGCCTGCCAAGACGCCGTGTGGCAGCGCTGGGGTGGCCCAGAGCAGGATCCAAAGTACCGACAAGGGCGTATTATGTTGGCCGGTCTGCGCCTAGGCGAAACCTTTGTGGGCATTCAGCCCGCGCGGGGTTACAACTTAGACTTAAGCGCCAACTATCACGACCCAGACTTAGTACCGCCCCATAGTTATTTGGCGTTCTATTTTTGGTTGCGCCACGTATATCAAGTAGACGCGATTATTCACCTTGGCAAACACGGCAATCTAGAATGGCTACCAGGCAAAGGCGTGGCCTTGAGTGATGAATGTTGGCCCGATGTGGCGCTTGGCCCACTGCCGCACTTTTACCCGTTTATCGTCAATGACCCCGGCGAAGGTGCGCAAGCAAAACGCCGCGCCCAAGGGGTGATTATTGACCACCTCATGCCACCTATGGCGCGCGCAGAAATCTACGGTGAACTTGCCGATTTAGAGGTCTTGGTGGACGAACTTTATCAAGCCACGGGCCTAGACACTGGGCGCGAACAATGGCTAAGGGAGCAGATCGTTGCTACCTTAGCAAGCAGCAATCTCAAACAAGAGCTTGGGTTAACCACCAACACCACAGAAAGCGAAATGTTGGCCGAACTGGATACCTATTTATGCGACATAAAAGAAGCTCAAATTCGTAACGGATTACACATTTTAGGCCAGTTACCGGAACACCAAGAACTCAGTGAAACTCTAGTTGCGCTATTGCGCTTACCCCGCGGTGAAGCCCACGAAGAGCAAGGCATATTGCACAACCTCGCCTTAGACTTAAACCTTGCCTCTGGCCTCCACAACTATGACCCACTGGCCTCAGAAGTAACCCAGTGGCAAGGCACAAAACCCAAAGTATTGGTGGCCCAGAGTGACAGTGTGTGGCGCACCAGTATGGACACTAGGGAAAGGCTTGAACTGCTCGCTTTAAGTCTAGTTAGTGAGTACCTACTATCATCTAAAGAAAACGATATAAGCTCACTAACAACCACTCTACCTCGCACAAGCCAACAACTAAGCTACGCCAAGCAGGTGATTTTAGCAGCCTTAAAAGACAGCGTTGTACGTGAAACCCAAGCTCTTATTCAAGGTTTAGGAGGCCAAGCCGTAGAACCTGGCCCCAGTGGCGCACCTACACGAGGGCGCTTGGACACCTTACCTACGGGTAGGAACTTCTTCTCCTTAGACAACCGCAGCGTGCCGTCTGCTGCCGCATGGGCCTTAGGCCAACGCTCGGCCCAAGCGCTTATTGAACGTCATTTACAAGAACACGGCGACTACCCCACACAACTCGGTTTGTCGGTTTGGGGCACGGCGACTATGCGCACCGGTGGTGATGACATAGCCCAAGCCTTTGCCTTAATGGGCATCAAACCTATTTGGGCGCCCGGCTCACAGCGCGTGGCTGATTTTGAAATCATTCCGGCCATGCAATTAAGCCGTCCACGGGTGGATGTTACTTTGCGTGTGTCTGGTTTTTTCCGTGACGCCTTCCCTAACGTCATGAAGCTTTATGACGCTGCGGTACAAGCCTTAGCCACCTTTGATGAGCCCGGTTCCGGCGCCAGCAATGGCAATACCATTCGTCACAACGTAGAACAGCGTCAAGCCGAGCTAGAAGCACAAGGCGTAGGCACAGCCGAAGCGCACCGCCAAGCCAGCTACCGTGTGTATGGCAGCAAACCCGGTGCCTATGGGGCAGGTTTGCAGGGCTTGATTGACGAACGTTGCTGGGGTGAACGAGACGATTTAGCCGACGCCTACCTTAACTGGGGTGGTTATGCTTATGGACGCCAGCTCAACGGCAATAAAGCCGGTGATGGTGTAGCCGCCCATGATGATTTTAAACACCGCTTGAGTCAGCTAGAAGCCGTAGTGCAAAACCAAGATAACCGCGAACATGATTTACTCGACTCTGACGACTATTATCAGTTCCAGGGCGGCATGACCAATGCTGTCACCAGCTTTAGTGGCCAAGCCCCTGCGGTGTACCACAGCGACCACAGCAACCCCAGCGCACCCAAAATACGCACCCTTAAAGAAGAACTTAATCGGGTACTACGCTCACGCGTGCTCAACCCTAAGTGGATTGGCGCCATGCAACGCCATGGCTATAAAGGCGCGTTTGAAATGGCCGCCAGCGTGGATTATTTATTTGCCTATGACGCCACCACAGACTTAATTGCTGACTACCAATACGAACAAGTGAGTGATGCGTTAATCTTTGAGGCACAAAACCAGCAGTTTATGCGCGACAACAACCCTGCAGCCTTAGAAGAAATGACTGAACGTTTGTTAGAAGCCTGTCAACGTGGTATGTGGCAAGAGCCAGGCGACCACCAACACGCTTTACAAGATTTACTGCTCGACTTAGATCAGCAACAGGAAACCGCCTCATGAACCCATCCTCACCTAAGCTGACCTTAATGGTGCAAGGCACTACGTCGGATGCTGGCAAAAGTATTTTGGTCACTGCCTTGTGCCGCATACTGGCCCGCAAAGGCATAAAAGTAGCGCCATTTAAAAGCCAAAACATGGCCTTAAACAGTGCCGTCACCGCCGATGGTGGTGAAATTGGCCGCGCCCAAGCCGTACAAGCCGAAGCCTGTTTTGTGGCCCCTGATGTACGCATGAACCCCATTTTGCTTAAGCCTAACAGCGACTTAGGCTCACAAGTCATTATGCGGGGCAAAGCAATTGGCAATATGAAAGCCGTGGAATACCACTTGCACAAACCCAAGTTACTGCAAGACGTAGTGCATGCCCACCAAGAGTTGTTGCACGATTTTGATGTGGTAATGGTCGAGGGCGCTGGCAGCCCCGCAGAGATCAATTTACGCGAGCATGACCTTGCCAACATGGGGTTTGCAGAAGCCGTAGACTGCCCAGTGGTTATCGTGGCCGACATTGATCGCGGTGGTGTCTTTGCCCACCTATACGGCACCTTTGAATTGCTCAGCCAAAGCGAACAAGCCCGCACCCGTGGTTTTATCATCAACCGTTTTCGCGGCGACAAAGCCCTGCTACAAGGTGGCTTAGACTGGTTAGAAGAAAAAACTGGCAAACCGGTATTGGCGGTATTGCCCTACATTCACAACTTGCACATAGAAGCCGAAGATTCCCTAGCGGTGGATCAGTTTACTAAACGTGAAGGCGAACAATATTTCAAAGTGGTGGTGCCTGTGTACCCTAGAGCCAGTAATCACACCGACTTTGATGCCCTGCGTATGCACCCACAAGTGGATTGCCAACTGTTACGAGACACTCAACAATTTAATGGTGCCGACCTCATCATTTTACCTGGCAGCAAAAATACTCGCGGTGATTTAGCTTGGCTCAAAAGCTCTGGCTGGGATAAACTCATCCAACGCCACTTGCGCCTGGGCGGTAAGGTAATTGGTATTTGTGGTGGTTATCAAATGTTAGGCACCGCTGTACACGACCCCGATGGCACCGAATCAGCCGCCGGCACGAGCCAAGGCTTAGGCCACTTAGCCATTGAAACTTTATTACAAGGCGAAAAACAGCTGCGTAACATACAAGGCCAGTGGCATGGCCGCAGCGGAGACATACCCGTCACCGGTTATGAAATTCACGTAGGCCAAACCACCGGCAACGATTTGGCTGCGCCGTTAATGCAACTCAACACTGGCCCAGACGGTGCGCGCAACAGTGAAAACACCGTTTTAGGCAGCTACGTACATGGTTTATTTGATGAGCCTCAATTGCTAGAAGAATTATTGCAATGGGCAGGATTAGAGCAAACCCAAACCTTTGATTACCCTGCGTTAAGAGCAGCTCAGATAGAACGTTTAGCCGATGAAGTCGAGATTGAGTTACCCGTAGAAAAGATTTACGCCATCATGGGTGGTGAAGTCTGACATGAGTATATTGATGGCTGTGGTCATTGCCTTAGGCTTGGATTATTGGTTAGGAGAACCTAAACGCTTACACCCGCTGGTAGGGTTTGGTGGCCTGGCAGACGGTTTGGAACGCTGGCTTAATCGCGATGATGGATTGCAAGGAGCGCAGCGACGCGGCAATCTCCTGCAGTTAAACGGCGCTATAGCCCTAACCCTGGCTATTGTTCCACTCGGCTTCGCCGCTTACAGCCTAGAGCAAACCCTTGCGGCTAACAGTGTATTCTCAACGCTGTTTGCAAGCCTAGTGCTTTATATCGCCATAGGCTGGACCAGCTTATTACAGCACGCCAAAGCTATTTCCGTTCCGCTTAGCGCGGGCGACTTATTAGCCGCCCGCGACGCTGTAAGCCGAATTGTTAGCCGCGACAGCCAAAACCTCACTGAAGCAGAAATCGCCAAAGCCGCCACCGAATCGGTGTTAGAAAACGGTGGCGATGCCATTTTTGCCGCTTTGTTTTGGTTTATGCTGGCCGGGGTGCCTGGCGTGGTGATTTATCGCCTGAGTAACACCTTAGATGCCATGTGGGGCTACAAAAATGCACGTTATGTACATTTTGGCTGGGCTGCAGCACGCTTTGATGACCTGCTCAACTTCATCCCTGCCCGCCTTACGGCGATGTCTTACACCTTATGCGGCAGCCTCAATGGCCAAACCCAAAACGCATGGCACAGCTGGCGTCAGCAGGCCGGTACATGGAAAAGCCCCAACGCAGGCCCAGTGATGGCCGCAGGAGCCGGCGCTATTGGTGTCGAGTTAGGAGGCAGTGCCCAGTACCACGGCCAAACCCAAACCCGCCCCACCCTCGGTGCGGGTGTAGAACCTAGCGCTAAAAGCATTGATGACGCCTGCAACTTGGTGAATCATAGCTTGGTATTGTGGTTGCTGGTCATTGGGGTGCTGGTATGGATCTGATGACAGAGGGCGCCACCCCATGAGCCAATTGTTCCATGGCGGTGATTTACACGCAGCCTCTAACATCTTTGGTCGCCCGGCCGACGACTGGCTCGACCTGTCTACCGGCATCAATCAACACAGCTACCCAGCACCTGTCGTTGCAGCCGAAGTGTGGCAACGTTTGCCTTATTTACAACCCGCCTTAATGGATGCAGCCGCAGGCTATTATGGGCAGCACGCTTGTTTAGCCAGCAGCGGCAGCCAGCCCATTATTGAGCTATTACCACGGGTTTTACGTGCCTTAGGTAGCACCAAAACCGCTTGGTTGGCCGACGTGGGGTACCAAGAACATCGCCATGGTTGGCACCAGTGCGGCCCTATTAAAACCTATAATGGCCTTTGTGTGCAGCAAGCCACTCTACAAATCGACAACGCTATGGCCAATGATGAAGTCGGCCACTTAGTGATCATTAACCCTAACAACCCCACCGGCACGTTATTCTCAGTGGCACAATTGTTGCTCTGGGCGCAGCAACTCAATAACGGCTTCTTAGTCGTTGATGAAGCTTTCATCGACACCCAGCCCTCGGCCAGCCTGTTATGCCAAACACTGCCTGATAATGTGGTGATATTACGCTCGGTCGGGAAATTTTTTGGCTTGGCGGGCATACGTTTAGGTTTTACCTTCGCTTCGCCACGGGTGTTAGCCGCATTGCAACAGTATATTGGACCATGGTCGGTGAACGGTCCAGCGCAGAGCATTGCCATAGCAGCGCTTAATGACCAAGTTTGGCAACAACACATGCGCCAACAATTAATCCTCCAAGCACCCACACAACTGCACTTATGGCAGCAACCACTGTTACAACTGGGTGCAAGTTTGGCCGCGCAGCACGAATTGTTTCGCAGTTTTGCCATGACCCCCAATCTAGCCCACCAACTGCACCAGAGTGCAGCCGAACAGGGCATACTTTTACGTCCAGTGGATATCAACTCCAGCAAGAGTTTGTTACGCTTTGGTAATATTGATTTAAGCCAAACCAAGGCCATACAACGCTGTCAAAACTGGCTTCAATCGCTGCATACTCGGCGCTAATTACAGGCAATTTAATGAGCTATTTCCCTCTGTTTCACAACACCCAAAACCTCAAAGCCCTCATCGTTGGTGGTGGCAAAATTGCCCAGCGTCGTACTAATTCATTATTGGATGCCGGCGTCGCTTGCGACATCTTGGCTACGGCTGTGGTTGAGCCACTGCGCACACTCGTTGAGTCTGCGGGCGGCACAGTCACTATTGATGCCTACACCAACGATGAAGTAATGTTGGGATATGGGCTGATATTAGCCGTTACCGACGACCGCGCTGTTAACCAAACCATAGCCCAGCATGCAAAAGCCATGGGTTTATTAATCAACGTCGCCGATGCGCCAGACGATGGCAATGTGATTTTTGGTGCCACCATCGACCGAGCACCCTTGACTATTGCCATTAACAACGGCGGCGCGTCGCCGGTGTTATCCAGTATATTGCGACAACAGTTAGAACAATTTGTACCCAAAGCCTATGGTCAACTTGCGGCGCTAGTGGGCCGCTATCGTGAGCAAGTAAAACAGTCCTTGCCGAGCACCACAGACCGATCTAGCTTTTGGCATCAAGTCCTCCAAGGCGCCGTAGCAGAGGCTGTTTTTTCTGGCAAACAAGACGAAGCCGAAGCCTTGCTAAAGAAAGCCCTAGCCTCTGCCGATAAGTTAGGTGAACAAGGCGAGGTTTACCTTATTGGTGCAGGCCCTGGTGACCCAGACTTACTCACCTTAAGGGCCTTTCGTTTATTACAAAAAGCCGACGTTGTACTGTACGACGCCTTAGTTTCAGACGGTGTGATGGCGTTAGTACCACCTTTAGTTGAACGGGTTTATGTTGGTAAACGTCGGGCCAACCATAGCGTGCCTCAAACGGGTATTAATCAACTGTTGGTTGACTATGCCCAGCAAGGTAAACGTGTGGCTCGTTTAAAAGGCGGCGACCCGTTTATTTTTGGTCGTGGTGGCGAAGAGATCGAAACCTTAGCCGAACAGCAGGTGCCGTTTCAGGTGGTGCCGGGCATTACTGCAGCCAGTGGTTGCTCAGCCTATTCGGGGATCCCGTTAACACATCGAGATTATGCCCAATCAGTGCGTTTTGTCACCGGTCAGCTAAGGGATGGCAGCGTCAACTTGGCTTGGCCCGAACTCATTGTAAAAGGCCAGACCTTGGTGTTTTATATGGGTCTTAAAGGTTTACCCTATATTTGTCAGCAACTTATAGCCCACGGTATGGATGCAACAATGCCCGTGGCCTTAATAGAAAAAGGCACCACCCAGGACCAACGGGTATTGGTGTCCGATTTAACGGGCCTGCCACATATGATTGAAGCTGAGAAGGTTATGTCACCGTCACTATTTGTAGTCGGGCGCGTAGTCAGTTTACATGCTAAACTGGCCTGGTTCGCATCAGAGCGAGACGCCAGTTAAGAGGGTTTTAATATGAGCAAAAACACAGAGAAAGAGCTAGCTAAATTGCTACAACAATGTGAATCTGCCTTGCATGTATATGCGGATAAAACGGGCGCCTCTGTATTTGCCGAAGCCCTCAGCCAACCAATTTCCTCTCGCACAGGAGCCGATAAAGCTTTGTCCGATAAGGCCTTAGCTAATATGGCCAAAGGTCTAGCAGACTCAACTGTAGATGCCAACGAACGCATGGCCAAGCTAGAAGCCAAGTTAGTCGCTAAAACCAATGATTTGGAGCAACTAAAACGTCAGCGTCAAGCTATAGCTGACGAGCAAGAAGCAGTCCATCAAGCGGCTGTTAAGCTAAAACGTAAATCCATGTATCGAACCCCAGATGAGTCAGCAGAAGCCCCGGAACCCGAACCGGTTATAAGTGGCGAACGTATTGTACTTGGTAAAATGAAGTTCGGCAGCCACCGCTAAATACCGCCCATAGCAGGATGCTAGTATGCCCCCCATACACCAAACTTTAGCCATTTTCGTTGCCCTGATCTGGGGCACCAACTTTGTTTTTATCGAGTTAGGATTAAACGATTTACCGCCCTTCTTATTCGCCACCCTGCGTTTCACCTTCGCTGCATTACCACTGATATTTTTTCTACCTCGACCACAAGTGCCTTGGCGTTATTTAATTACCTATGGCGTATTGATTGGGCTTGGCCAATTTGGCTTACTGTTTTGGGTTATGGGCAGCCACATGTCGCCCGGTTTAGCGTCACTAGTGATTCAGATACAAGCCGTTTTCACCATCCTCTTGGCAGTGCTACTGTTTAACGAACGGGTACAATTTCAACAACTCATCGCCTTAGCCATTTCGTTTGTCGGTATCGGCATCATTGCCGTACAAGGCGACACCGACGCCACCAGTATTGGTCTGGGCGTGATTTTAATTGCGGCCTTAAGTTGGGCAGCGGGTAACTTGGTAGCCAAACATGCTGGCAAAGTTAATATTATCGCCTTTATCGCTTGGTCCTCGGTATTTGCGGTACCACCCTTAGCCCTTATGTCCTATTATTTTGAAGGCCTAGAGGCGATTAACCAAGGTTTAGTTTCGTCTAGCTGGCAGGCTTGGAGTATTGTGCTCTGGCAAACCATTGGCAACACCTTGCTCGGTTATGGTTTATGGAATTTGTTATTGCAGCGCCATGCCGCGGCTTTGGTCGCCCCATGGGCTTTATTAGTGCCAGTGTTCGGCATGAGCGCATCGAGTTTGGTATTAGGTGAGTCGATGCCATGGTGGAAGTGGCTTGCTGCGACCCTCATTATTGCTGGCTTAGTACTTAATTTACGCGCCACCCAACGCCCTCGATATAGCCCTTAACAAAGAACTGGTTATGAATTTTTTGCCCCGCCGTGTACAGTATTTACTTGCCCTAACCCTAGCACTTTGGTGTATGCAGGCCTGTTTAGGCTGTTGTTTTGGACTCAAACTTCCGACTTACCCCTAGCCGCTGAACCCCATTTATTAAAAGCCTTTTGGGCGGGTTTACGGTTTGATTTGCGGGTCTCTATATTAGCTGCAGGAGTTCCTTAGACTTAGGGTCATCCTCATTCGGTGACTTGAGGCATAGGCTAGGTATCGCCTTCATCAGACGATAAAATTCATTAAGGTATAACGTTACGATAAAGAAACGTTTGCTTCGGTCCTTTTCGTTATTCAGTTGGTTAATAATATAGGTAGTCTTGCCCGATCCCATATTAGCGTCTATGACTTTGATTGTAGGTTGAATTTGGTAATTCACAATGAAGTCCTTATAAGCTTAGGAAAACAGGAATAAAAACCTCCTGAATTAAGCCAAGAACCCAGCAATAGTAGACCTTTTAGAGCCTGTTTGCCGTGCTCTTGTCAAGAGGCCCTACAATTGACCTATACCTTAGATTTAACTCTGTTCTGCCCTTGGGCTAGAAGATCAGTTATTCTTGGTAAATTGTTGATTGAAACAGAGTCGGGTAAAAGTATATCTGAGCTGGTTGCTGAGGT
>ENA-UZWW01000351-UZWW01000351.1-metagenome-genome-assembly--contig:-Day-5--50m-contig-351_pt1 | contig 90355 bp, 73 predicted proteins | sample MGYA00260348_ERZ794908 | MGnify/ENA metagenome assembly ERZ794908
TTTTTTAGCGCTTGTATTAATAGTAAAGATGAGCCTACTACTATTACTGATCCTAACGAATCTAGTGAAATGGCTCTACTTATGAGGGATATGTTTGAAAGAATGGAAATTATTAAAGATAAGATTGAAAATAATGAGACCCTTTCCAAAGAGCAATTATCATTTGCCATCATTCATTCGCAAGAAGCAACAGACAGTAGTTTTATAAAAGAGGGACTTGTTCCTATGTCAGAAGAATATAGTCGTATCATTAATCAGTTTAATAGCTACCCTTCTGAAGAGAACTATAAATCTATTGTAAACACATGCATTAATTGCCATATTAGTATGTGCCCAGGGCCTTTAGAAAGAATTGATAATTTGATTCTTGAGTAATAGGAGAAGAGAATAATTCTGGAATAAAGAAAAACCCACTCAATTGAGTGGGTTTATTTTTGGTGGGCCTTACGGTCCTAATTTCGAACTTTTTTCGAACTTTATTTTTATTTTTTCGTCCATTTTGTATCTATTTATTCTCATACATAAACAAATCTTCTATTGAAGTTTTAAAAAGTTTTGCCATCTTAAAAGCTGTGGGTAAACTTGGATCAAATTTTTCTTTTTCAATAGCGTTTATAGCTTGACGAGAGATTCCAATTAACTCTGCCAGTTCTTCCTGAGTTAATTTTTGATTTTTTCTTAATTCTTTAACTCTGTTTTTCATTTATATTTTCTTGAGTTAATGATAGTCGAAGTTATATATATAAAGCTAATAAAGATGATTAAATATTCAAATTCAGGTTCTGAGTTAATAACTCCAAAATCAAAAGAAATTTCATATGTGCAGCCAACAACAACAGCTAATCCTAATGTGATAGCCATTGCTTCAAATTGAATTTTCTTTTGCAGTTCATCATAAGTCTTAAATAAATTTTTATTTGCGATTATCATTCCAATTCCAATAGCAAGGTTTATTGTTAATCCTATTGTAGTTATTAATAAGCTATCCCAAAGTGAGTTTTCTCCAAATGATAAAAAAGCTAGACTTGCGACCCAAGCAATTGTCCATCCCAGCAAAATTTTTGTTTTGTTTTTTTGTTCTTTCATAATTATATTTTGTAAGGTTTAGTTTACAAAAGTACAAAAATTATTTAATTATGTAAGGTTTACTTTACTTTTTTAATGTAAAAATAATAAACGTTTATTTTTGGTGGGCATTCCTGATATCGAATTCAGAGTTAATATTTTTAAAAATAAGAGATTACTCAGATAATTAAACTATTTCTTTATGTTTGAATTAGTAGATTAGTTAACGATGCAAAAAGTGGTGCAGATTTTAGTTTGAAAGCTTGCAGTAATTTAGTAAAAAGGGTAGTAGTTATAATCTTGCCACCCCCACAATTTGAGCTAACCTAACTACCTATAAGGGTAGTTAGGTTTTTTATATCAAATAAATACCTTTTGACGATTATTTTTATCCTTTTTGAAGATTCTTCTTAATGAAAGAAGTAATTTTGCTGCTATTATCATTAGAATACAAATCAAATGTTATAAAAATGATTAAGAAAATAATACGAGATACTTTAAATGTACTACATCTTGATTTAACAAAAAACCTTAAATACGATAGGTTAACTAAAATAATTTTGAAAAGAGAATTAAAACCTAACAGCAATTGTATTGATATTGGATGCCACAAGGGGGAGATTTTAGAGATGATGTTAAGATACTCTGAAAATGGCTCTCATTTTTGTTTCGAACCATTACCATATCTATATAAGAAATTAGTAAACAAAAATTATAACGCAACAATACATAATTACGCATTATCAGATAAAAATGGCAAATCTACATTTCAGTTTGTAAAAAACGCACCAGCATATAGTGGTCTTAAAAGGCGAAGTTATGATGTCAAAAACCCAATTATTGAAGAAATAGATATTGAACTTAAAAGACTTGATGATGTTATACCTAAGGGCCTTAATATTGATTTTATCAAAATAGATGTTGAAGGTGCTGAATATGAGGTTCTAAAAGGGGGTGTAAATCTTTTAAAAACCAATAAACCCACCATTATTTTTGAGTTTGGTAAGGGAGCTAGTGATTACTATGGTACAACCTCTACTGATATCTATAATTTTTTATGTGAAGAAATAGAGTTAAAGATTTATTCTTTAAGTGAGTATATAAATGGCGGCAATCATTATTCATTAGAGGAATTTGAAAAATGTTACAATACAGGTTCAGATTACTATTTTATAGCTAGTAGTTAGAGTATTATTAGTTTTTGAATAGATAAATGCTATTATTATTCTTTCGTAAACGATTGTTTAGGTGTTTATAAATGTTGCCTTAGCATTGGGTAAGCCTTATCTTAAAGTTTAACAACAAAACAGCATGTGCTTTCTTAAATATTTTTACTTTAGTTTCCAAAATATGTCTATTTGTAACCTTTAAAATATGAATCATAAAAACATACTAATTACTGGAACTGGAAGCTATATACCTGAAGTAATTGTAACCAATAGTGAATTTGCCAAAAATGAATTTTATGATGCCAATGGGATTGCCTTCGAGGCATCACACGAGGAAATTGCAGAAAAGTTTAAAGAAATTACTGGTATTGAGGAGAGAAGATATGTTCGTAAGGACCAGAATGCCACTGATATTGGCATTATAGCAGGCAAACGAGCAATTGAAGATGCTGGAGTTGACCCAGAAAGCATAGACCAGATTATTGTTGCTCATAATTTTGGTGATGTAAAAGATAACACCATTCAAACTGATATATTACCAAGCCTAGCCTCAAGAATAAAACATGGGCTTAAAATAACTAACCCAGGTTGCATTGCCTATGATGTATTGTTTGGGTGCCCAGGATGGATTCAAGGACTTATTCAAGCAGAGGCTTATATAAAAGCGGGAATGGCAAAAAAATGTCTTGTAATAGCTACTGAAACGTTATCAAGAGTATTGGATATGCACGACAGAGACTCAATGATTTTTGCAGACGGATCTGGCGCCTGCATAGTCGAAGAAGTTGCCAGTGATTTACAAGATGGCATATTAAGTCATAATGTAGCATCATTTACAAATGATGAAACCTATTTTTTATTTTTAGGAAAAAGTAATATTACAGAAACAGACCCAAATGTCAGATACATAAAAATGCTTGGAAGGAAAATATATGAATTTGCACTAACAAATGTTCCTTCCGCCATGAAAGCATGCTTGGATAAAGCCAATATTGATATCCATGATGTAAAAAAAATATTTATCCATCAAGCAAATGAAAAGATGGATTATGAAATAATAAAGCGTTTATTCAGACTATATAAGGAGCGAAATATTCCTGAGGGTATAATGCCCATGAGTATCCATAAACTTGGCAATAGTTCTGTGAGTACCGTACCAACATTATTTGATATGGTTAGAAAAGGCACAATTGAAGGTGATCATAGCCTTATAAAAGGCGACATAATTTTATTTGCATCTGTAGGTGCTGGAATGAATGTAAACGCGGTGGCCTATAAATATTGATTTTCAGCCCCATGAATTAGCAATGTTTAATTGAACAACTTTTACACTAAATGTAATGTTTACATTAACTACTATTTCACGGAACTAAGTCTTTCAAAAATATAGCAAACTGCTGGACACACTTCAGTATTCCTCAACGTTAACTGTAAGATTTGGTGCATCTTATTATGGTCGGTATGAGGATACCCTTTGCATGCCAATGGTCTTGAATCGTAGATATTACAACAATTATCGGGCATAAGAAACGGACAAGGTGTTCTATTCATAACATAATCTTTATCATTATCCAACAGCATATACTCCTGGACTACCTTGTTCGGTTTTTTTCTTAAATGTTTTGAGATCTTCGATATATCATTGTCTGTTACAACTGGGCTAATTGAACTACAGCAGTTGGCACATTTCAAACAGTCGATAATCTCAAAGGCCTCAGCATGCATGTTATTTATTAGTGTATTTAATAATGTAGGCTTCATTTTTTTTAACCTATCAACAATTCTCTTATTTTCCTTCCTTCTGGAAAGAGCACTTTGAATATATTTTTTGTATTCCTTGTTCAATTGCGAATAAATTATTGATGATGCAAATATAATAATGGATGAACTTAAAATTGTTACTTGTATTTATACATTTCGTCGAACGAGTATTTAAAACTAATTATAAAATTCTATTGAATAAATTTTTTGTAATATTGAAGTTGGATGCAACCTTTGATCATAGATTTGCCTCTAGAAAGTACAAACATAATTTAAGCAACCATACCACTATGAACTCATTAAGAAATTATCTACTTATTTGTTTTTTTATAATCCTAAGCTCTGCCATAGCTATTTCGCAAAATTCGCAGGAAGATCAAAATGATGATCCCACGCCTGGATGGGTATATATGATGGGTGACATGGATGCAAACTTTTACGACGTTCAAAAAATTGCAACCGAGTACTATAGAATCAACTCCCAAGGAAAAGGAAGTGGTTGGAAACAATTTAAGAGATGGGAATATTTTACCGAGCCTAGAGTATACCCGACTGGTAATAGAATAAATCATGCCCAAATTTGGAATGAAATCTCCAAATTCAACGCCTCAAACACAGGCAATAGCCGTATGTTACAAAACAGCTGGCAACCAATGGGTCCTAGCACATCTGCCAATGTAACTGGCCACTGGAATCCTGGCCTTGGAAGAATTAATGTTATTGCTTTAGACCCAACTGACTCCAATATCATATACATAGGTTCACCGTCTGGTGGCCTATGGAAAACTCTGGATGAAGGAGCCAATTGGACTCCACTTACAGATAATCAACCAGTTTTAGGAGTGTCGGCGATTGCCATAAACCCTAGCAATACTGATGTGATATACATTGGCACTGGTGACAAAGATTCTGGTGATAACTATAGCATTGGTGTACTCAAGTCATTAGATGGAGGAAATAGTTGGAACACAACAGGGCTTGACTGGACAATTAACCAAAACAGAACCATAGCAAAACTTATAATAAACAGCATTAATACCGATGTACTATTTGCTGCAACAACTGATGGACTTTACAGGACAACAGATGCAGGTGCCTCATGGTTTAAAGTATTATCAGGAGACATAGATGACTTGGAGTTCAAACCAGGCAACCCTAATGTTGTTTATGCAATTGCCCCACGAAAGTTTTACAAATCAACTGATGGTGGTGATACCTTTGTTGAGACAACAGGAGTGCCTACTTCTGGTAGAGCACAAATTGCCGTTACTGATGACAACCCTTACTACGTTTATTACTTCTCATCTAACAATGGTATATATCGTTCTGAGGATAGTGGCGATTCATTTACCAAAATGTCTTCCCAACCAAATCAAGGAAGTCAGGCCTGGTATGATTTAGCATTTTGTGTTTCAGATATGGATGCTAATGAGGTTCATTTGGGTGAAATAAATACATGGAGATCAACAACAGGAGGAACATCCTGGACAAAAACAACGAACTGGACATGGAACAATCCAATTGGATACACACATTGCGATATACATGAGATGGTTTTCTACAATGGTACCCTTTATGTTGGTAGTGATGGCCTAATATCTAAGTCAACAGATGGAGGTAATAACTGGATTAACCTGTCAGAAGGCCTCACCATAAGACAGTTTTACAAAATAGGCACATCAAAAAATGATCCTTATAAAATACTTGGTGGCTCGCAGGACAATGGAACAAGCGTATACACAACTGATCATTGGCATGAATGGCTTGGAGCTGATGGCATGGAATGTATACCAGACTATACCAATAGCAATATTGTTTACGGCACTTCCCAAAATGGAGTTTTTTATAAATCCACGTCTGGTGGAAATAATGGAGGAGCAAACATAACTCAACCAGGAGGGGGCAATTGGGTTACACCTTTTGTTATGCACCCTGAAGACCCTCAAACACTTTTTGTTGGTTCATCAGAAGTAAAGAAAACTACAAATGGTATGATGAACTGGACAACTATTTCAAACTTTGGTATGGGTAATTTAAATAACCTAGCAATAGCAGAGTCTAATGGTGATTACCTTTATGCGTCAAGAGATGACAATATTTACCGTACTTCCAATGGTGGTGCAAGCTGGTCGAGTATATCAAATGGATTACCAAACTTAAGTATATCATACATAGCCGTGCACCCCGAGGATCCACTAACAATTGCAGTTAGTCTATCGGGGTTCACAAATGGTGAAAAGGTTTACACAAGCGAAGATGGCGGATCCAATTGGATTAACTACTCATCTAACCTTCCAAATATACCAGCCAATTGCGTAGCCTTTGGAATTGGCGATATTAATCCTCTTTATGTGGGAATGGATGTTGGGGTTTATTACACTGATGGTAATTTGACAGAATGGAATTCTTTTATGGATAACTTACCAAACGTAATTGTAAACGAGCTGGAAATAAATATTGATGCACAGCTTATAAGAGCTGCTACCTATGGTAGGGGGTTATGGGAGAACACACTTATTATCTATGATCCACAAGCCTTATTTGAGGCTGACCAAACACTGATACCTACAGATTGTAGCATTAACTTTAATAGCCTCTCACAAGGACCTCCACAAACATATGAATGGATATTTGAAGGTGCTAATCCATCCACATCAACTGATAAAAATCCGATTGATATTAGTTATAATACACCAGGATCGTGGGATGTTCAATTGATTGTGACAAATAGTCTTGGCTCTGATACTCTTTTGATTGAAGACTATATCACCGTTAGTGCAACCCTATTACCAGAACCTGATTTTATGACAGAGGATTCAGTTGCCTGCAGTGATAATGAAGTACAATTATATGATCTATCACTATATTGTCCAAGTACATGGGAATGGAACTTTAGTCCTTCCACTGTGACCTATCTTGATGGCACTAATGCAAATTCACAAAACCCTAAGGTATCATTTGAACCAGGATTATATACCGTTGAATTAACAACATCTAATTCAATAGGAAGTAATTCACTAACGAAGGTAGATTACATACAAGCAGGTGGCAAGCAACTACCATTTATTGAAGATTTTGAAGCAACGTCATTAACAGATAGAGGATGGACAGTTGAGAACCCTGATGAGCAGATTGGATGGGAAATGAAGGAGGTTTTGGGTAATAACCCTGGAAATAAAGCTCCATACATGAACATGATTAATTATCCCAAATTTGGTGAAAGAGACAGGATGATAAGTCCTTCCTTGAACTTTACAGGTATGAGCAACTTACATTTACGATTTGAGTATGCATATGCTCAACGCTTTTTCCAAAAAGATTCTCTTATTGTAAAAATTAGTGATGACTGCGGTATCACATGGTCAAGGATATATGCAAACGGGCCAGACGGATCTGGTATTTTTGCCACTAGCCCAACAAATGGAAATGATTTTGAACCTCAGAGCAGTGAAGACTGGTGTGGCGATGGTTATGGAGCACAATGCGTTCTTCTGGATTTATCAGCTTGGCAAGGTGTGCCCAACGTTAAAATAATGTTTGAATCATATTGTCATTATGGTAACAATCTTTATGTTGACAATGTGCTGATAGCTAATAATGTTGGTGTATCAGAACAAAATCTAAATAATGAAACTTTTGAATTGATCCCAAACCCATCTGATGGTATATTTAATATTTCTGCAACAAACGTTATTGGTAATTATGATATTATTATCCGTAATATTCATGGACAGGTCGTATGGAATAAGAATTACTCAGATAGTAATATGCCAACATCCTACGAAGTAAACCTTTCGGAAGAAGCCAAGGGAGTTTATTTTGTTGAAATTAAATCAGCCAATAAAACCATGAATCAAAAATTGGTCATAAAATAATTTGGCAATGGGTTGAAAGTACTAATCTTACTGGCAGCACTTTCTTATGACTTCCTTTAATAAGGTTTCACTAGTTTCTTTCCAACTATAATCAATTGATGGATTAATGTTGTTTAAAACAACATCTGTATGCTGATATTTCATATCACTTTCAACATAATAACTTCCTGTGAGATGAAAGCTTGTTGCATTGGTTAACTCCTTTAACTTCTCAATGTTATCTGCACTTATACCTGAGCCTGGCATTATTTCGATACGGCCATTGGACTTATTAATAAGACCTTTAATTAGCCTTGCTCCCTCCATGGCTGTATTTTGTTTCCCAGATGTTAAAATCCGGCAAATATTTAAATTAATTAGATCTTCCATTGCAGCAAAAGGATCTTTGCACATATCAAATGCACGATGAAATGAAACTTTCAATGGATAGGCATAATCTATAACCTCCTTCATTCTTAACTTATCAACTTCACCATTTGCATTTAGAATACCAATAACAATGCCATCAACATTTAACTCTTTTACAACATCTATATCTCTCTTAATAACATCAAGTTCGTAATCATTATATATAAAATCTCCACCTCTGGGTCTTACGAGTACCCACAATTTGCAATCCAACAATTCACTAACAGCTTTTATCATACCAGCTGAAGGTGTTGTTCCTCCTTCATTAATATTATCACACAATTCAACTCTGTCCACCCCGGCCCTACCGGCTGATATGGCTGAATTTATTGAAGAAACACATGCTTCGATTACAATCTTTTTAGGAGAATTCAATGTGACCTGGATCTTTTACGATTGTTGTACTTATATAATTAACGTATTCTATATTGGAATTGCCATTAAAATTTATTTATTTGCTTTGGTTTACCATCATCATCAATATTTACATATATCATCCTTGTGGAGCATACAATTACTTCAGACCTATCCTCAAGGTCAACGGTTCGGGCTTCAATATACATTGTAATTGATGTCTTTCCCATATGTTCAACTCTTCCAGATATGCGAACTCTTTCCTTTACCTTAACTGGCTTCTTAAAAAGGACTTCCTCCATTTTCAATGTGATAACATTGTTGGAACGACACTCAGATGCAGCCATAATGCCGCCAGCTTCGTCAAGCCATGAAAGCATTGTGCCGCCAAATAGATTGTCATTCACACCAATATCACTTGTTTTACAAATGTAAGTTGAGATTAGTTTCATTGTGTATATTTATGTTGGTATTTCAAAAGTAAACAAATAATAATTACTAGTATTTATAATTCCTTGCACATTGATACTATTAAAAATGTGGGCAAAGGTGTCTAAGTATGGCTATCTTAATTAACGATTTAAGAAATTGTTAATATCCTTTTCAATACTTTTTTAAATTAGATAAAAAACCATCTGACTTTAATATATTTTTGGCTTTTAATATGACGCCAATAATTCATGTCAGATTAAAAAAATCAGAGCTTCCCAAAACCTGGGAGTTAACAAAGCATATATATTCTATTCTAAGACGGTCTGACCGTCTTTTTTTGTGTTTTTCAATAAATAATATTTTACATGAAGCAATACCGTAAAGCTAAATTAATACTGGAGGATGGATCAGTTTTCACTGGATATTCATTTGGACACGAAGACTCCATTGCTGGTGAAATTGTATTTAACACAGCCATGACAGGTTATCCAGAAAGTTTAACGGATCCATCATACAAAGGTCAAATACTAGTTCTCACATATCCTTCCATTGGTAACTACGGTGTTCCTGACAATAGTAAAGATAATGGTCTACCCTCAAACTTTGAGTCAGACATGGTTCACATTTCAGCACTCATTATTTCTGACTACTCATCAAAATACAATCACTGGAATGCTTCCAAGAGTCTAGGTGAGTGGCTGAAAGAAGAGGGTGTTCCTGGGTTGTTTGGAATTGACACCAGACTCTTGACAAAGCATATCAGAGAGAAGGGTTCAATGTTAGCAAAAATTGAATTTGATAATTCCATAGATTTTTTTGATCCTAATAAATCAAACCTTGTGGAAATGGTAAGCTGCAATAAAAAGATTATCTACGGCAATGGTGACACTAGAATATTATTAATTGATTGCGGAGTAAAATTTAACATTATACGATACCTCCAGAGATTTAACGCCACTATTATAAGAGTACCTTGGAACCATGATATTACGAACGAAGACTATGATGGCCTATTTATTTCAAATGGACCCGGAGATCCATCGGTGTGCGACAAAACCATAAACAGCCTCAGATACGCAATAAACCGTGACAAACCCATTTTTGGTATCTGCTTGGGTCATCAGCTGCTAGCAATAGCAGCAGGAGCATCATCATACAAGTTGAAGTTTGGACATAGGTCTCATAACCAACCAGTTCAAAAAGTAGGTTCCAATAAAGCATATCTTACCTCACAAAACCATGGTTTTGCCATAAATGGAAATTCGATACCAAATGATTGGAAAGAGTCATTCATCAATTTAAATGATTATAGTAATGAAGGTATAAGCCATAAATCAAAACCATTTTTTAGCACTCAATTTCATCCCGAAGCATCAAGTGGGCCAACGGATACGGCATTTCTATTTAATTCATTTATTGATGAAGTGTTAGAATACAAAAAACAGACAGAGAAATAAATTTTATTCTTAAAATTAATTGAGACCAATAATTATAAAATGCAACAAAAGGTAAAGAAAGCTTTAATACTTGGTTCTGGTGCCCTTAAAATAGGCGAAGCCGGAGAATTTGATTATAGTGGCTCACAAGCACTAAAAGCTCTTAAGGAAGAAGGGATAGAAACAGTTTTAATAAACCCAAATATTGCAACGGTTCAAACATCCGAAGAAATAGCAGATAAAATATATTTCTTACCTGTTACACCATATTTCGTTGAAAGAATAATAAAGAAAGAAAAACCAGATGGAATATTATTAGCATTTGGTGGGCAAACTGCTCTAAACTGCGGAGTTGAGCTCTATTCTCAAGGCATCCTAGAAAAATATAACCTAGAGGTTTTGGGAACTCCTGTAACTGCGATAATGGAAACAGAGGACAGAGAAAAGTTTGCTAACAAACTGCATTCAATAAATGTAAATACACCAAAATCCATTGCAGTGACAACAGTAGCTGATGCAAAAATTGCTGCCAATAAGATATGTTATCCTGTTATCATAAGAGCTGCATTTACACTAGGCGGACAAGGTAGTGGATTCTGTAATAATGAGGAAGAACTCGATAAACTTACTAGTAAGGCATTCTCCTTTAGCGACCAAGTACTAGTTGAGGAATCACTAAAAGGATGGAAAGAGGTTGAATATGAAGTTGTAAGAGATAAATATGACAACTGCATTACTGTATGTAACATGGAAAATTTTGACCCCTTGGGTATTCATACCGGGGAGAGTATTGTGGTTGCCCCATCACAAACATTAACAAACAACGAGTATCACAAACTTAGAAAGATTTCCATTGAGATTGTTAAGTCAGTAGGTATTGTTGGCGAATGCAATGTTCAATATGCATTGGACCCAAACTCCGAGGATTACAGAGTTATAGAAGTTAACGCAAGGCTATCGAGATCAAGCGCTCTGGCATCAAAAGCAACCGGTTATCCTTTGGCATTTATAGCAGCTAAACTAGGACTTGGCTATGGTCTTTTTGAGCTTAAAAATAGCGTAACAAAAACCACAAGTGCATTCTTCGAACCTGCCCTTGATTACATGGTAGTTAAAATACCAAGATGGGATTTGAACAAATTCATAGGAGTATCAAGGGAAATAGGATCCAGCATGAAAAGCGTTGGTGAGATAATGGCCATAGGTAAAAGCTTTGAAGAAGCAATACAAAAAGGGTTAAGAATGATTGGTGTTGGAATGCATGGATTTGTTGCCAACAAGGAATTAATAATTGACAACCTTGAGGAGGCACTTTCAAATCCAACTGACACAAGGGTATTTGCAATAGCTGAAGCATTTAGACAAGGATGGAGCATTCAAAAAATATATGATCTAACTAAAATTGACCTGTGGTTCTTAGAAAAATTATCAAATATTCATGATTGCCATGAACAATTGAATATGGTAGATATCATTGATAATATTGATGTTGACTTACTTACAAGAAGTAAAAGACTTGGTTTCTCTGATTTTCAGATAGCAAGAATTATTCTCAAGGAGAATCATGATGGCTCCAGTGACGAAGGCATGCACACGGTAAGGCTGAAGCGCAAAAATCTAGGGATACTGCCCATGGTTAAGCAAATTGATACTCTAGCGGCTGAGCATCCTGCTCAAACTAACTATCTATACCTCACTTACCATGGAGCAGAAAATGATATAGAACCAAAAAAAAATAACAACTCTGTAATTATTCTAGGATCTGGTGCTTATCGAATTGGTAGTAGCGTCGAATTCGACTGGTCTTGTGTGAATGCATCACAAACTGCCCGAAGTCTTGGATATCAATCTATAATGATAAATTATAATCCGGAAACAGTAAGTACGGATTACGACACAAGCGACAAACTTTACTTTGAGGAACTTAGCTTTGAGAGGACTCTAGATATAATAGAGTTTGAAAACCCTCTCGGTGTAATAGTTTCAACTGGTGGGCAAATTCCAAATAATTTGGCTATGAGGCTTAATAACTCAAATGTTAAGATACTTGGCACGCAACCAGAATTTATCGATGAAGCTGAAAACAGACATAAATTTTCGGCTATGCTAGATAAGCTAGGTGTGGATCAACCGCAATGGAAGGAGCTAACAAATATCCCTGAAATCGTTGATTTTACAGACAAAGTAGGATTCCCTGTTATCATCAGGCCTTCATATGTTCTATCTGGCGCTGCAATGAATATAGTTTCAAATACGGATGAACTGGAACATTTCCTAAATCTTGCAACTCAAGTTAGCAAGCAATATCCTGTGGTAGTATCAAAGTTTCTAACTGATGCCAAAGAAATAGAGATGGATGCCGTAGCAAAGAATGGTGAAATTATTGTTTATGCAATTTCTGAGCACATAGAGTTTGCTGGTGTACATTCTGGTGATGCTACTATTATGTTTCCACCTCAAAAGGTTTACGTGGAAACTATAAGAAGGATAAAGAAAATAAGTAGAAAGATTGCGAAAAGGTTACAGATAAATGGGCCGTTCAATGTCCAGTTTCTTGCAAAAGACAATGATATAAAAGTTATAGAATGTAATCTAAGAGCTTCACGCAGTTTTCCCTTTGTTTCAAAAGTTCTAAAAACCAACTTCATTGAATATGCAACAAAAATTATGTTGGGGGAGAATGTTACCAAACCCAATAAAACTCTTTTTGACATTGATTATATTGGTGTTAAAGCCTCACAGTTCTCATTCTCAAGACTAAGCAAGGCTGACCCTGTATTAGGAGTTGACATGGCATCAACTGGAGAAGTAGCTTGCATTGGTGATGACTACTATGAGGCTATTCTCAAGGCTATGCTTTCAGTTGGATACAAAATCCCAAAAAAGAATATTCTTATGTCATCAGGTCCCATGAGATCAAAGACAGAGCTTTTGGAGAGTGCCAGATTACTTGATGACAATGGGTATAAAATATTTTCTACCAAGGGAACACATGCATTTCTTAAAGAAAATAATATTAGATCCACAGTTGTTAACTGGCCAGACATAGATGAGGAACCAAATACCTATAATATGATTAGGAAACGGGAAATAGATCTTGTGATTAATATCCCTAAAAATCTCAGTCAGAAAGAATTGAATAATGATTATGTGATTAGAAGAGCAGCTGTTGATTTTAATGTTCCTCTGATAACAAATGCTAGGCTGGCAAGTGCTTTTATATTTGCCATAACACGATATAAGTCTGAAGATCTAGAGATTAAAAGTTGGGGAGAATACTAATATGTTAGCCCAGATAAATTTTATTGTGAACCTTCTTTAAACATATCACCTCTGTCTAAATACATCCTAAATTAACGTACATGTTAGGTGTAATTTTATCGGTAATAATGATGTGCTTTGGATGATAATTGAAAATTAAGATAATAAAGTTAGGCAACCTTAGTTTTCTCAACGGATATGTCTTCCTCAATGCGAAGATTGTTGATAATGAATTGTTGTCTATCTGGAGTATTTTTGCCCATATAAAAACTAAGTGTCTCATTAACTAGAGATTCTCTTCTTAGAATAACTGGATCGAGTCTGATGGAAGTACCTATGAAATGTTTAAATTCTGATGGAGATATTTCACCCAGTCCCTTAAACCTTGTTATTTCTGGATTAGGCTTCAACTTATCAATTGCTTCAATACGTTCCAAGTCTGAATAACAGTACCTGGTTTCTTTTTTATTTCTTATCCTAAACAATGGAGTTTGCAGGATGTAAACATGTCCTGCTTTTACCATGTCAGGATAAAATTGAAGGAAAAAAGTTAGTAATAATAGCCTTATATGCATTCCATCAACATCAGCATCTGTAGCTATTACTATATTATTATACCTTAGGTTTTCAATACTCTCATCAATATTTAAGGCAGCCTGCAACAAGTTGAACTCTTCATTCTGGTACACTATTTTTTTACTTAACCCAAAACAGTTTAATGGCTTACCCTTCAAACTGAAAACTGCTTGTGTTTGAACATCTCTTGATTTTGTAATTGAACCACTAGCTGAGTCACCCTCGGTTATGAATAATGTTGTATCAAGTCTTTTTTCATGGTTAGTATTCAGATGAATACGGCAATCACGTAATTTTTTATTGTGGAGACTAGCTTTTTTAACACTTTCCCTTGCTAACTTTTTTATTCCAGCCATTTCTTTGCGCTCTTTTTCAGATTGCAATATCTTTTTTAACAATATCTCGGCCGTATCATTGTGTATATGTAGGTAGTTATCAAGATTTCTTTTTACAATATCATTAACATAATTTCGTATACTTTGTCCATTAGGCTCTATGGTTTGAGATCCTAGCTTTGTTTTTGTTTGAGATTCAAAAACAGGTTCCTGTACTTTAATACTTATGGCTGCAATAATAGATGAACGGATATCACTAGTATCAAAATCTTTTTTATAAAATTCACGAATGGTTTTCACTATCGCTTCACGAAATGAGGTTTGGTGAGTACCTCCCTGCGTTGTATGCTGGCCATTTACAAATGAAAAATACTCTTCGCTATATGACCTTGAACTATGTGAGAATGCACATTCAAAATCTCCTTCTTTTATACGTATTATTGGATATCGTAAAGGACCATTTCCATTTATATTATGCTCTAACAAGTCCAATAGGCCATTTTTAGCTTGCATTTTAGCTCCGTTGAAATGTATGGTGATTCCATTGTTTAGGAATACGTAGTTCCACAACATTTCTTCAATATACTCAACTAGAAACCGATAGTTGCCAAATACCTTGTCATCTGGTGTAAATGAAATCACAGTTCCAGGTTTCTCATCAGAAGCTGCAATTGGATGATCGTTTACAAGGTCACCCCTTTGATATTCAACAATTTTTGTTTTTCCATCCCTTATGGACTGGGCACAGAATTTTAATGAAAGAGCATTTACTGCTTTGGAACCAACACCGTTTAAACCTACAGCTTTTTTAAAAACCTTTGAGTCATATTTTGCACCGGTATTTATTTTACTAACACACTCCTGTAGCTTTCCTAGTGGCATACCACGACCATAATCTCTAATGGTAACGCTTCGCTCATTAACCGAAATATCAATGTCCTTACCATGCCCCATCACAAATTCATCAATGGCGTTATCAATTATTTCCTTTATGAGAACATAAATTCCATCATCCTGAGAACTTCCATCACCAAGTTTGCCTATATACATACCAGGACGTAACCTGATATGCTCTTTCCAATCGAGGGATCTAATACTATCTTCTGTATATTCAGCGGACATCTATTCGATTTTGATGCTAAAATAGCAACAATACTAGCTGTAATTGACCGTCTGGGAAATATTTGTTAAACAAATAATGTTGAAAAACACCTTACATTAACTGTTTCAGAAGATTATGTGTTTATTTTCTTGAATATAAAAATGCAAGTAGGTATACGAGATGATAAAATTGAAATATTTTTCTTATATATGCCATTTATTGTACTACCCTTTTTACTATGGATTCATTGCATGCATTGGATGAAATACGTTTGAACTTCAGCTCGAATAACCTATACGCTCTAAACATCGCAATTGCTTTTGTTATGTTTGGAGTTGCACTTGAGATTAAGCTAGAGCACTTTGTCAAACTATTGAAAAATCCTAAATCAGCATTTATAGGTGTCTTTTCACAATTTCTAATGCTGCCATTCCTAACATTTCTGCTCATACTATTACTTCGCAATTACCTAACCCCAACCATGGCGCTTGGCATGATATTAGTCTCTGCATGTCCAGGTGGCAATATTTCTAATTTCATATCCTCCCTGGCAAAGGGAAATGTAGCTCTAAGCATAAGTCTTACTGCAATTGCGACTCTAGGCGCAATATTCTTCACTCCCCTAAACTTTGCTTTTTGGGGAAAACTTACAATTAACTTCTTTACATCTCAAGATCCTGCAATGATTTTACAGCCGATACAAATCGATCCTTACCAGATGTTTCAAACTGTTGTCATAATCCTTGGTATTCCTCTCATATTTGGTATTTTTATCAATACTAAATTTCCTAAAATCACTTCTAAAATGGTTAAACCCATAAAACAAATATCAATATTACTATTTGCAGCTATTGTCATAATTGCTCTTGTAAAAAACTTTGATTATTTCAAAATAGCCATTGGATATATTTTCTTTATTGTTCTTATCCATAATGCCATGGCAATTGGGTCAGGATATTTCCTTGGTTATATTGGTCGTAGACCTATAATTGACAGGAAAACAATTGCAATTGAAACTGGTATCCAAAATTCCGGTCTTGCATTGGTTCTTATTTTTAATCCAAATATTTTTTCTCCAGACTTAGAATTGGGAGGCATGGCTATTATTGCAGGGTGGTGGGGAATTTGGCATATTATAGGTGGCCTCGCCATTGCAGGCTATTGGAGTAGATTCAGTATAAGTTCAAGAGAAAACATAAAAGTTAAATCCTAATAATGGGACTTCATAACATTGAAAAATCATCATTATCATACAACCTTCTTAAAGCTTGGCTTAGGTTTTGGCATAATAAAGTTTATTACAAGAGTTTTATTGTATTTGGAGAAAAAGAAATCCCAGTAGACAAGCCCATTATTTTCACAATCAACCATCAGAATGCATTAATGGATGCTCTAGCACTGCTGTTTACCACCAATAGAATAGTGGTTTTTGTGGCAAGAGCAGATATCTTTAAAAATTCGAAAATTGCTGCTGTTTTATACTTTCTCAAAATATTACCCATCTATAGGGTAAGGGATGGATTTGATAACGTAAAAAAAAGTAAAAATATAATTGGCAAAACTACTGATATAATTACCTCTGGTGCTTCGATTGGTATATTACCAGAAGGAAATCATTCCAGATTTAGAAGACTACGTCCCTTAAAAAAAGGATTTGCAAGAATCGCTTTTCAAACAATGGAACTAAACGATTTTAATATGGATCTACAGGTTGTACCAGTTGGAGTTGATTATGATAACTTTTCCAAATATAGAAGCTCATTAATAGTTAATTTTGGAAAAGCCATTCCGGTTAATGATTTTACAGAAATATACAAGGAAAACAATCCAATTGGAATAAATAAACTAAAGGAAACACTTAGCAAAAATATGGCACCAACCATATTAAACATACTAAGTGTAGATAATTATGATTATTACAATGAAATAAGAGTATTGTACAGATATAGAATGGCAAAAATACTGGGAATCAGTGACAGGGATGAACATAATAGGCTAATAATAGATCAGGAAACAGTTTCAAAGTTAGAAGAGTATGAATTAATATACCCCAAGAAAGTATATGAAAGTAAGATTCTTACCGAATCCTATGTTGATCTTAGGAATAAGTTAGGCTTTACTAACTCAATTATTAAAAACAATGGAGTTTGTTGGCCAGACTTGTTTTTTGGGTTTATCTATTTACTGGCAACTGTGCCGGCTTTTATTTATGGTTACATAAATAACTTTATTCCCTACTACCTTAGCATATGGGTATCAAGTATTTTTGAGGATGAACAATTTAAAAGTAGTGCAAAATTTGTGGTTTCAGCAATCTCATTTCCGCTCTTTTACATACTACAAAGCTTGTTAGTACTTATCATAACAGACCCTTATATTACTGTTATCTATATGATAACCCTTCCGCTATCAGCAATCATATGCTGGCAATGGACAAGAACATTCACAAAAACATATGGTGGTTTGCGATATTTATTAAAATCGCTGTTGTGTGATAAATTGCTAAAAATCCTTAGAGAATTGCACACCCAAATAATTGCCTCTACTGATCAAATGATGAGTTAGATGTATTTTTTTTGAATTAGCATCAAAATCACAACAAGAAACCTTTCAAATACTACATACTTATATCACTGTTTTTGTGCGCATTAGCATGATTATAAAAACAGCTGAAATTTATGTCAAAAAAAACATTAAAAGAATTCTGTGATTTAAAAAAATAGTATATTTGCACCCCGAAAATCAAAGGGTTTCACATGCGGATGTGGCGAAATTGGTAGACGCGCTAGACTTAGGATCTAGTGCCGCAAGGCGTGGGGGTTCGAGTCCCTTCATCCGCACAAATTTAGAGTTCTTAAAGTTTAAAACTAGATGTACAGGCACTTAAGTCTAAAATAACTAGATATGGATTAAGTAATTTAAATTAATCATTTAATTCCACTGGTAATCTGAATACCAGCTCCATATTAGAAGCTTTAAAATATGAACCTATGAACAGTCAAAAGATTAAATAATTGGTATTTTCATTTCAAATAACAACACTGCTAAGCAGTTTTTAATTTATTAAATAAAACACTTTAATGAATATCACTCAAGAATCAACAGGCGATTTAACCGCCACAATCCAAATCAAACTTAAAGAAGGCGATTACATTGATGCCGTAAACAAGCAACTTGTTGAATACAGAAAAAAGGCAACTATGCCGGGTTTCAGACCAGGTAAAGTCCCCATGGGTATGGTTAAAAAAATGTACGGAAACTCCGTAATTGTGGATGAGGTAAACAAAACTCTTTCTGAAGCATTAAACAAATATATTGTTGAAAACAAAATCAATGTTCTTGGAAATCCAATTCCAAATACAGAAAAAACCACAAATATCGATTTTGCCAACCAACAAGAATTTGATTTCTTTTTTGATGTTGGAATAGCTCCTAAATTCGAGATAAAACTATCCAAAGATATTAAGGTCCCATTGTATTCAATAAAAGTATCAGAAAAGGAAATAGATGATGCTGTTGAGGATATTAAAGTTAGGTTTGGCGAAGATGAGAATCCAGAAGTGTCAGAAGAAGGTGATGCTCTGCAGGGCAAATTTATTGAAGTTGATGCAGATGGTAACACCGTAAATGGTGGAGTTGAAAATGATGGGTTTCTCAAATATGATGATGTAAAGCTTAAAACAGCGCAGAAAATGCTGGTTGGCAAAAAAATTGGGGATAAGATCACTCTTAACTTAATGAAAGCTCTCAAGGATGAATCTAAAGTTGCTTCATTATTAAATAGACATGAAAAAGGTGATGAAAAATTAAATTCCGATTACACACTGGAAATTTCTAAAGTTGTCCGAACTCACATAGCTGAGGTAGGTGAAGAACTTTACAAAAAAGTATTTCCAACAAGAGAAATAAAAACCGAAGGCGAATTTCGTACAGCACTTGCTGAAGATTTATCTAATCATTACCAGAGAGATACAGAACGCCAATTTCTTGGTGATACTATCAAAGAGCTCATTAAAATAGCAAAAATAAAATTGCCCGATGACTTCATGAAAAGATGGCTTATGGAGAGCAATGAAGGTAAAATTACTCAGGAACAACTGGATAATCAATATGATAACTACGCACAAACTTTTAAATGGCAACTTCTTGAAGGTGAATTATTAAAAGAGCATAAGGAAGCAATGGAGGTTAAAGATGATGAGGTTAGAGCTAAAGTGGCCGGATATTTTCAAGCCATGGGAGGTGCTTCTGAGATGAGTCCACAAATTGATGGTATTATCGACCAAGTTCTGAGTAATCCAGAAGAAAAACAAAAAATATTTAACGATATTCAGGACGAAAAACTCATTAAATTATTCAAAGAAAGTATTTCTTCCAAGAAAAAAAGTGTAACCAAAGATAAATTTATCGAAATTGCATCAAAAATAGACTAAGAGGTTAAAGATATGGATAGCAGCAAAGAATTTAGAAAATATGCAATCAAAGACAGAGGCATAAGCAGCCTTTCTCTAGATAAATATAGTTCAGCTTATGGAAACTATATTTCACCTACTATTATTGAAGAGCGTCAGCTAAACATTGCTCAAATGGATGTGTTCTCAAGACTTATGATGGATAGAATCATTTTTCTTGGCGTACCAATTGACGACTATGTTGCTAATATTATTCAAGCCCAACTTCTCTTTTTGGAGTCCAACGATGCCAACCGAGACATTCAGATTTATTTAAACTCTCCAGGTGGTTCAGTTTATGCAGGATTGGGTATATATGATACGATGCAATATATAAATCCAGACGTAGCTACAATTTGTACCGGTATGGCAGCATCAATGGCCGCTGTATTATTATGTGCAGGAACCAATGGTAAAAGGACTGCTTTGAAGCACTCACGTATTCTAATACACCAACCAATGGGAGGTGCGCAAGGTCAGGCATCGGACATTGAAATTACAGCCAGAGAAATTCAAAAACTCAAAAAAGAGCTTTACGAAATAATAGCTAGTCATAGTAAACAAACATACAAGAGGATTTGGAAAGATTCTGATAGAGATTACTGGATGACAGCTCAAGAAGCATTGGATTATGGTATGATTGATGAAGTTCTAATCAAAAATAAAAAACAATAGTATATACTAAGCTTACCCAGTAACCCAAGAATAGTTGTAGCTATGGCCAAAAAGAAAGAAGAAGGTAATTGTTCATTTTGTGGAAGACCAAAGTCTGAAACCAAAATACTTGTTTCTGGTATTGATTCACAAATTTGTGATTTTTGTATTGATCAGGCAAACCTTATTCTTAAAGAAGAAACTTCCGAAAGTTTTGATGGTCCAGTAGATAGAAGTACTTTACCCAAACCGATTGAGATAAAAGATTTCTTAGATAAATACGTGATAGGTCAAGAAGATGCAAAAAAAGTTCTATCCGTTGCCGTTTACAACCATTATAAAAGAATATATCAGGAAAATGATGATAATGATGTCGAGATAGAGAAATCTAACATCATATTGGTTGGGGAAACAGGAACTGGGAAAACTCTTCTAGCCAAAACAATATCTAGAATGCTTCATGTACCTTTCGCAATTGCTGATGCCACTGTGCTAACAGAGGCAGGGTACGTTGGTGAAGATGTTGAAAGTATTCTTACTCGACTACTTCAGTCTGCAGATTATAACGTTGCTGCAGCAGAAAAAGGAATAATATTTATCGATGAAGTTGATAAAATTGCTCGTAAAAGCGACAATCCATCCATAACAAGGGATGTTAGTGGAGAAGGAGTTCAACAAGCCCTATTAAAATTACTCGAAGGAACAGCAGTTAATGTTCCACCTCAGGGCGGGCGAAAGCACCCAGAACAAAAAATGATAAGTGTTAATACCAAAAACATATTATTTATAGCTGGGGGTGCATTTCATGGAATAGATAGAATTATAGCATCACGTTTGAGAACAAATGTTGTTGGCTATAGCTTTTCGGGAGTAAATGATGATAATATAGATATAAGAAATCTACTTCAATATATTGCTCCAAGCGATTTAAAGAACTTCGGTCTAATACCTGAAATTGTTGGAAGGTTGCCTGTTTTAACCTACCTAGATCCATTGGATAAGAAGGCTCTTAAAAGAATTTTATCCGAACCTAAAAATGCTATAACAAAGCAATTTGAGAAATTATTTGGGATGGATGATATTGAGCTAGTATTTGATGATAAAGCCCTAGATTTTGTAGTTGATAAATCAAGTGAGTTCAAACTGGGAGCGCGCGGATTAAGATCAATAATCGAATCCATACTTGTTGATGCAATGTTTGAATTACCATCAAAAAATCGTACTAAAAAGCTCCACATTACTAAGCAATATGCCGAAGAAAGATTTGGCAAGGCTAGTATAGCCAAGTTAAAAGCTGCAGTATAAATATATAATATCTTATTATTTCTAGGTATGATATTTGTAAGTTTATCAGACTATGAAGCATTTAGCACTAATAATCTTCGTTTTAGCAATTTCAATTGGAGTATCCCTCTCACAATCTCTTCAACCATTTATTGTAAAAGCTCAAGTTATTGATGGAGATACACTTCCATCCGTTGAGCTATCTGAGGTTGAAATATACTCCCTCATTATACCCCCGTCAAGAAAAAAACAGAAAAAACTTACTAGGCTAATTAAAAATGTTAAGAAAGTATATCCATGGGCTAAACTAGCAGGCGCTCAGATGCGTAAGTATGAAACAGACCTCATAAATGCCAAGAATGAAAGAGAACGAAAAAAAATAATGAAAAGAGCAGAGAAAGAGATTAATGAAAAATATGGTGGTGATCTGAAAAAGTTAACATTTTCCCAGGGAAAGATTCTAATAAAACTAATAGATAGAGAAACTGGTAGTTCATCCTATGGACTTGTGCAAGATTTACGAGGAAATTTTACAGCATTCTTTTACCAAGCTTTTGCTAGGTTATGGGGTTATAACCTTAAAGTTAAATATGACCCATATGGAGAAGATAAGCAAATTGAGACAATTGTTACTATGATAGAACGAGGTCAGATTTAATCTAGAAAAATTCCATCTTATAAAACTTCATTATCCCGAGAAAGCGAATAAGTAGGGCAAAGAATACTTTTGCTAACAACTAGCATAGATACATCCAACCTTTAAGAGGGGTTCAACTCTTCAATTTTCTTTTTAGATATCTCATCAATATATTCATAATACCCTGATTTATATAATTTTCGTGCCAATTTAAAATAATCAATTGATTCTTGAGCATTTTTTGTTTCAAGGAGCAGACCAAGCAACATTGCTGCTTCCGAAGCAAATTGATAGTTTTCCTCACTACCATCTTCAATCACTCTAGCATATAGTTCTTGAGCTTGTAAAGGATTACCAGTATTTGCCTCTATCCTACCCTTTAGCAAATTATACTCAAGTTCAAATGGAGAGTTGGAAGAATATTTAGGAAATGAGTTTTTGAATGAGCCCAGTTCTTTTTGAGCATTATCATAATATCCCCCTAGAATTAATAATTTAGCGCGGGCAATATAAATATTAGGTATGAAATCTCTATCATAGTCACAAACTGCCTCTCTATCCCTTTCTGATATTTCATTTCCCTTATCCTCACTTATCTCCTTATATCTTTCAAACTCCCCGAGATTATCCTCGGTTAAATAAGATAAAGCAAGTGAATAATTAATCTCCTTATGGTATTGCAATTCCTTCTGATTAGTCAGATAAACTGTAAAATAATTTCTACAGTTAGTATCTAGTTTTCTCAAGAGAATTTTTCCCATCATATAATTATAACTATTAAAATAAAAATCATCTTGATAAACAGGAATACTTGAAATAATATCATACGACTCATTATTTTTTTCTAAACGACATGCAACATTACCTTTAAAATATTTTAATAATGTAAGATCTAGATAGCTAGAATCAAGTGTGTTTAAAAATTCATATGCGGACTCTGGATCCTTGTTTAGCTTAAATGCTAATATATTGTAGAGAGCTGCCTCGGCCTCAATACCTGGTGTACCTTCACAATTTTTAAAGTACTTTTCAAGTATTTTATATCCCTCCACATAACTTCCTGAAACTCCAAAAAAAGTAATCGCCCAGTTTACAAAAGGAGGCATATTTGATATGGCAACATTAAATATCCCATCTAGTTTATATCCTTGATTAAAATCAGGATACTTTTCAATGTTCTTATAAGCTTTTTTATAAGCATTATAGGCTTTTTTCAACCCCGATAAGCGATCACCGTAAATGATGTTAAACATACCCATTTGTAATTGCATTTCAGCCTGGCATGCTAAATAATATGGTGATTCAGTATCTTTACCCTCCAAGTAATCCATTCTCTCTTCATAGTTATCGGTGATATTATCATAACCGCTATCTGACATATTTATCATAAACTGAAATGCTTCACTGGTTTGACTTAAATATGTGCAATAATAATTGTTTGGATTATTAATTAACTCCAACTCAATTAAAGAATCGGCATCAGAGAATCGCAAATCTATTATTGCTTCCCATGTATCACCACAGTTGTCAGTCAAACTATATTGCGAAAACAAAGAAAGTTGGAGAAAAACTACGAGACAAGTTAAAACGATTTGTTTTATGGATTTCATTTTTTTGTTCCAAATATACCTTTTTTCACCATTATTATTATTTGTTAGATTTGCGCATCCATCATTTTAAAATATTCAATTACACATGGTACAAAAACTAAAAAAAGAAATAGGTCTTTCTGCGATATTATTCGCCTCTGTTGGTGGGATTATTGGATCAGGTTGGCTCTTTGGGTCATTTCATGCAGCAGAAGCTTCCGGAACATATAGTATACTGGCATGGATAATAGGTGCTTTTGCAATGTTGCTAGTTGCCTTATGTTATGCGGAATTAAGCACTATGTTTCCAAAGAGCGGTGCCCTTGTTCATTTGTCTCACTTAACTCACGGACAGTTTCTGGGTAGAATATGGTCTTGGATATTATTCCTTGCTTATGTATCAATTCCACCTGTTGAAGTAATTGCCGTAATAACATATGCAAGTAAATATGTCCCCGAACTAATTCAACAAAATACCGGGCTATTATCTACCACAGGCCTAATTGTATCCATAGCAATTTTAGCCATACTAGTTTGTATAAACTTTTTAGCCGTTAAATGGGTTTTAAGAATAAATTCATATATAACTGTTTGGAAAATAGTTATACCATTAACAACTATAGTGGTGCTATGCATATATGCATTCCAACCTGAGAATCTAAATTACGCTAGTCATGGCTTTAGTTTAGCAGATGCTTTACCAACCATTGCAACGGCAGGAATTGCCTTTAGTTATATAGGATTCCGTAATGCCATCGATTTAGCTGGTGAATCATCAAATCCTAAGAAACACATCCCAATTGCTCTAGTAGGTTCAATTATGATAGCAATGTTAATTTATGTGGGATTACAATTTGCGTTTATTGTTTCAATACCTAATGGTGAATCCATTAATTGGGCAAATCTATCTTTTATTAGTGTTTCAGCTCCACTTGCCGTACTATCAACATTAATAGGTGCAACATGGTGGTCATTGGTACTATATGCAGATGCATTTGTATCTCCATTAGGATCTAGTTACATATGCGTTACAACATCTTCTCGTATTACCATGGCTTCTGGAGAAATTGGCTATTTGCCAAAGTTTTTAGCAGACCTCAATAGTTATGGTGCGCCATGGAAATCGCTAGTAATAACCTTCTTATTTGGATGCATATTCTTTTTACCATTTCCATCGTGGCAACAAATGATTAGCTATGTAACAAGTATTATAGTATTATCATTTGGTTTGGGTCCAATTATTCTGCTTATTCTAAGGAATAAACTTCCAGAGCGAAAACGTCCTTTTAGGTTAAAGTGGGCTGGAATTATTGCTCCATTAGCATTTTTTATATCAAACTGTATAATTATTTGGGCAGGTTACGAGGCTATTAGCTTTATGCTAAAGATTATTTTATTCTTTCTAGTAATATATATTATAGGTAATGTTATTTCAAAGACAAAGTTTCCCAAAAGAAAAAGTTGGATGAAGATTCTATGGCTAGTACCATATTTTATTGGTTTGTTAGTTATATCAAAATATGGCCCAGAAATGTTAGGAGGAAATGGCATGTTTGAGTTTTGGCCAACTATTTTATGGACTCTCTTATTGAGTATTATAATTCTTCTTTATTCAGTCAAAAGCAGCCAAGATATTGACGAAATCAAATTCGCTGCAAAAGAAATAGACGAACTTCAAGTTTAAATAAAATATCAATGATAGCAATGTGCTAGCCAAAAGAAGCTTCCATGATTGTCTTATAACTTATCGCTTTAAAACAACAACCTTTTTACTTGTTGAATTATCTCCATTCACAATTTGAATAATATAAGTACCTGCGTATAATGTTTGTGCATCAAAGTAACTTATAGTACTTCCTTTGTTAACTGTTGCCTGCTTAATTACTCGTCCTGATAGATCCAGTAGATTTATTTCTAGGTTATCCTCCACTAAACCTCCAATCTGAATAGCAATCAAGTCACTTGCAGGATTTGGGTATATGGTTATATCCATTGAATCAAACTCTTCATCAGATATTCCAACCGTAGGAATATAAACTGTGGTATTTTCAGTAATTGTTGTAACACTTGCATTGCTATAAACTCCATAAAATGTTGGTCCAACCGCATAAGGGTAAGCAGAATTCCAATATTCATCCACGGTACAAAAATATGCATAGGTTCCTTCAGGATATTCTGGAGTAACGCAAAAGCGTCCATTGTGCTCATCTAAATAATCATCATTTCCAGAATGGGATACCCATTCATAATCCTCTCTAAAATAGCCCAAAGGATATGTGTTACTAACCGGAGGTCCGTCATCAACATTAGTTCCATCTGCATGATGCGTTCTTACGGTAATATTTCTAAGCTGATATCCAGTTTTTATTCTTTCAACACCACCGGTACCATCAGAATTTTTATACCCATATGCACCATAGATTGGAAACCCATCATATGCATATCCTATAAGCGGAGAATGCAGTGTACTATCAATAGCATATAATCCATCAGCATCGTATAGGTTACAAATTGTAGAAAGCACAATTAAATCCAGCTTAAAAGCAGATGGGTTTTGATGGTGATGATAATTCCCCATGGCCGGATGACCTTTTGAACAATCAAAACCATCCATTTCAGCTGGAACAGCATCTCTGTTCCATGCTTGTGTTGCCCCAGGACCTCCGGGACATGGTGGATTCCCAGGTCCTCCACAAAGTGAACTAGTATTTGTATTCCATGCTACTCCATCCCTATAGTCAAAAAGTGAAACACCATTTATAAAAACTCCAATATTACCAGGTGTAGTTGGTGTTGGATTACCTGTATTCTGCTGTGGAATTAGAGTAAATTTATAAATAGCATCTTGATTCATTGCAATGCTAGGATTACCATCTAAAAACGGGCCGGTAGGATATGCAGGAATCCCAGTGGCAGTTACATAAACAGAAGTAGTTGAGTATTCTACCTTCTGACAGTTAACCAATGTATTATTAGAGATTGGTGTAGAGTTACCAGACATATAATATGTACCTATCTGAGTCGTATTTTGCATCCACTGAGTAATTACAGGGTTTAACTGGGCCTGAGTGTTTATTGTTATTAGCAAGAAAGCCAAAAACCAAAAATATTTGTTATTCATAATATATAAGTATTTACTGTTTGTTTTTTGTTGATAATAATATCTCTGGAAATTTATTATTCGGATTAAATACAAATGTTTCATCATTAAGTGTTAGTAAAAAAGCAACCAGATCTACTTTACCTTTTGAATTAAGATCGATAGGTGCTACTAATTCTGGCTGCGAGGTATCACTAACTTCTATTTCTGTGTAATGATTTATAACCTGATATAATTTCGTAAACCTTCCATCGTGCATATATGGATAACTATAACTTAAGTTACGTAATGATGGTATTTTAAACTTCATACTATCTTTAGTTACTTTAGTTATACGATACTTTCCATAATCATTTAAAGTTGTGTCGATTGGTAATCCATTATTGGCAAAACCATAGGTTGAAAATATTGGTTCGGTATGGCAACTATTACAATGCTTAATGAAAAGCTCATATCCAAGCTGTTCTTGTTTTGTAAATTCTTCTACCCCTAATTTAACTCTGTCATACTTAGAATCATCAGAAATTAAAGTCAATTGAAATTGAGATAACGATTTAAGAAAATGTTCTCCAGTAATTGTACTATCATGCCATGCATCATAAAATGCCTTTGGATATCGTTCAGTATTCTTAAGTTTGCGAACAACATTTGAAATATTTTCACCCATTTCGCCAGGATGACTAATTGGCGCAAGTGCCTGCATATCCAAGTTATGAATCGCACCATCCCACATTAGCGATTTTTGCCATGCTAAATTAAAAAGAGCTGGTGCGTTTCTAGTACCAATGGAATCGTTTATTCCATGGCTTAAATTATGATCTGTATGAGCAAAAGCATTGTAAGGAGAATGACATGAAGCACATGAAATGCTATTATCTTTAGATAAGATTGGATCATAAAATAACATCCTTCCCAATTCAATCTTCTCAGGTGTAATTGGATTATCAGAAAAATCATATGATGGTTCAGGGAAATAACTCGGATATTTCATTTTAATAATGTGGTCTCCAGTAAATGCTAGGCCAGCAACTCCAAAAATAATTATTATTGAAATAATGGTTCTCATGGTAAAACACTAAAAATATTTGGTAACTGTCCAGCAAAAGTCATTGCCTTTTTATTGGGACTCATAATCTGATAATTGTGTGTAATATTATCCAATGTAAAAAGTTGGTCTAAATCCATAATTACAACTAAATCAGCAGAATATCCTATGGGTATTTCTACTTTTTGGATTGTATTATATGGTGACATAAAACCACCTATATGAAATTGAAAAAGATTATTTCGTGCTGGGCATTTATTGGCAGTGCCTTCTAATTTAAAATTGATATAACCACTTTGCCACGACCAATACATGCCATTTAAAGGGTCTAACTCCCCTCCTTTTGCACCTTGCATTTGAGTAGCACTATCTATACCCAAAGAGAAATTTAAACTTATTAAATCCAGCTCCGAAGGCAAGGTAAAACTTAAATCCATTGATTCAGGATCTTCCATGTCCATAAGGTAGAACCTTTTTTTAGTGGCTATGTCAAGATCTTTCCCATATGAAAAAGTAATATCTGAAAGGTATAATTTTAATTTATTCACAGTAATACTGTCTTGGATTTCTCTGACAAACACCTTTTCTCTCAAAACTAAAGGGTGATTGCTTAACTCAGGCTGAAATTTAATGTGAATAACTTGATAATCTTTTAGCAAATGACTTGTGTCAATTGAGACCTGCGCATAACCCACAAGGCTTAAAAGAAAAGTAAATACACAATAAATACAAATTAATCTCATCGCTGGCAATATTTAATGATAAAACGATAAAAGAAAGAATAATTTCAATAAAACCACAATACAATCAATGTTTAAAGATATAATATATACGAAATTGCAGAAATTATCAATTGTTTAGCTCATTCAACTAATAAGCCAATCCATGTCTTTAATTAAGGACTATTTTAAAGTAAGCATCTGAGATTATTATTGCAATACAAATAAACCATTTGCAAGATTAGTTCTATATATGTTTAATGTTTTATTAGAATCTTTTTAGTGAAAATACTGTTTGAGTTTGAAAGCTCTAAAATATACAAACCATTTGATAAACCTGCAGTATTAATACTAGTTATTCCTTCGGGTAGATTTAGTTCGGACATTACTAGTGTTCCTAACATATTATAAACCTTCACAGTTGAAATATTCATAGTTTTGGAACTTTTGATTTGAAGTTTAGTATCTGCAGGATTAGGGTATATCTCTAAACCCTTACTTAAATCTTCCTCAACCCCTGTAATAACACTGAAGTAAGCATCCCAGCCTAAATCCGTATTTGATGAGTTTGTGGAAAAGACAATGGTCATCATACCATTTACTGCTGTTATTACTGGAGGCAATTCACTTCCTGAGTATTCACCAATTTTATCACTTCCATCATAAATAGTAACAAAATCATGATCAGCTTCAGTATTAAAAGAATTAAAGACAAGGTCAATTTCTTCTGAGTTTTCAGGCTGTATCATCCATATACATGTTGTGAGATTTTGGTAATTGGCAGGTCCACTTCCATCTGAAATTTCACCGCCCAATTCTGTTATAACATTATTGCTGCAGAATACAGGTATTTCTGAATAATAACCCATCATCCATCCTTTAGAGGTACCTTGGTTATCAGATTTGAACTTAACTAAAAGTTCATCTCCGGAAGACGTTATATCATCAGGGATATTAGTCCCTGTTAAAAGACCTATTACGGATGATGATTCAGAATTACCATCATAAATTATTAAGGTATCAGTAATGTCAATTTCAAAATCATAAAATGTCAACGTTATTGACTCAACCGAGTCTGTAGGTGAGATTAGCCAGCTACAGTTCTGGTTATCGATGTAATTATATATTGGACCACTCCCATCATCAATAGTTCCATTGTTGGAATTTAATGTTGTAGTACCTGTACAGTATAATGGATATGTATAATTAACAGTGTCTGGAAAGCAGTTAATAATTAATTCCTGTGCCAGATTAAAATTGTTACCTCCAGGATTTAGATCACCCGTATAAAAATAACCATCATACGACCCACTCCATCCCCAGTTAAAATGGAAATAATTACCATTTTGATACCCATCGCAAACAAAGGCATGTCCATTGATATTTGGTACCGACCAGCCTGCATAATACATGGGTATCTTTTGGTCGAGATGAGCAATAATTACACTATCCCAATTAAGGTTTGTACTATCACGATATAAATACTGGGTTTCGGGTGAATATTTAAAATAGGTACGAAGCGAATATGCAGCTTTATGATTATACATTCCTGAGCTACTGGGCCCGTAGACTAGATCACATGAAACACCAAGATGGTATAATAATTGAGCAGTGGCAAGGCTGTTATCCGTCACACTAGCTGGCATTTCATTCCAATTATAAGTAGATTCTCCAAAATTTACTGAAAGTGTTCCATATGGTCCTCCATCATAAGAATAGGATCCTACACCCGTTTCTGGCCATCTGAAGTAATTTGCTATTTGTCCCATGCATGTAGGAACACATCCTGTTAAACAATGACCACCTGGGCCACCAGCATCTGACGGACACATCTCATTATAATAAATACCCTGATCCCATGTTGATTCAATCATTGGCTCAGCGCTCCTACCCTGCCTGTATGTAGCCAAATTGTCGGCAGTGCTGTTCAAGTAATAATCCCAAAGAAAGATAGCCTCTTGTTTAGGTTCTTTATTAGTGTTTATTACATCATATACCTGAGTTTTGTATTGTGAAACCCAAGCTTTAAAATTATCTGGTTGATAATCGGGATTAAAACTACCTTTAGCAGAATAGGCAACTATGGGAATTGTTGCATCCGATGCGCTTACAGCTAGCCATCCACCATCGATGAAATTTATAAAGTAAAGCACTGTTTTTGAATGAATTTTTAGAGGATGTACCCTATCGATAAAATCATCGGTTAATTTCAATGACTGCTTACTATTATTTCGCTCAAAATAAAAACTGTTAGCAACCTTAGTGGCTTGTTTAACTGTAATATCATCTGCTTTAACAACGAGTGTCAAACATATTAAGATTGTGGTAATGAGATATGTAAATTTATTCATCATAGGGAGTTTATAATAAAAATTAAATATAATGTTTTTTATTAACATTATGCTACTAAGCCTATTGAGGTGGCGGAGGGGGTAAGGGTGTCCAAGAAGCCCTTATCGCACGAACGTGGAAGTAGTAATCCCATGCAGAATCTGTAACTCTATATGAAGACATTATTGAAGATAATCAATTAGCAAAAATATATTCACTAATTAAAGAAAAAGCACCTAACAAAAGCTAAAACACAAAGCCCTAACCTACCAAACCGTTTCTTCGTATTTTAGCCGAAACGTTGGGCAACATTAAATCAATATGATAAAATACGCTATTATTATCTTTGCAGTAATTTCAATGACCTCTTGTGAAAACGGAACAGAAGAAACGGAAAATGAGCCATCAGTTAAATTTAAGGTTGAATTCCATGGTGCTTTAAAGAACATCATGCACAAAGGGGATGTTACTGCGAAAGCCAATCTGTCCGATTTAAAAGATGTAGAACACCTCTATGCGCTTGGAGCTCTTGAAAACCTTAAGGGCGAAATCCAAATATTTAATAGTAGTCCATTTAACACGTTGATTGCTGACAGTACGCTTTCCTTCGATAATACATTTGAAAAAAAGGCTACACTTATCGTATATGCATCAGTAAGCAAATGGCATTCAGTGAACATTCCTGATGTTATAGTTACATATGATCAATTAGAAAGCTACATTGAACAATCTGCTCAGGAAAATCAAATAAATATTGAAGAACCATTTCCATTTTTAATTGAAGGAACTGCCAATTCAATTGACTGGCATGTGATTAATTGGAAGGATGGAGACACGGAGCATTCTCATGAAAAACATATTAATTCTGGACTAAACGGAACTGTAAATAATCGAGATGTTAAAATGCTAGGCTTCTATTCGAATTCTCATCACGCCATCTTCACTCATCATACAACAAATATGCATATACATGTTAAAACGGACGACAACAAAATTGCGGGTCACGTTGATGGTTTGACATTGGGAAAAGGAATGATTCTGAAATTGCCGGACAATAATTAAAAACGATTGCCCAACAAGAGCTAAAAAACATAACCCAAGCCTACCCAACCGTTTTGCGTATTTTAGCTGAAACGTTATAAACAATAAAATAGAATTTATGAAAAAAGTATTTATTATTCTGAGCATCATTTTATCATCATTTACATCAAAAGCAACCATTCATGTTGTTAACGTTTGGGATGGTTATTTCCGATTTGTTGATGCAATTAATTTCTCTCCAGACATTACAATACAACTTGGTGACACTGTTCAGTGGCTTCCATTGGACGTCCCTATGATGGTTCATACCATTACTTCAACAAATATACCTGTTGGAGCAGCGACATTTGACCAAATATGGCAAGCTCCAGCAGACACCTTTTTTCAATACGTTCCACAAATAGCTGGGCTTTATGAATATGAATGTACTCCTCATGCAACATCTCATGATATGGTAGGGTCAATTAATGTTATTGCAGGTACAACTAATATTAGTAGCAATGGTTTAACAGGCCATGATTTACAAGTCTATCCAAATCCGGCAATGAACTTTATTGAACTCACTGAAACTAATACCGCTTCTGATTTTATTATTTATAACATAAATGGAAAAATTGCACTTTCTGGTATAATTGATGGTCGGATTAACATTTCAACTTTATTAATTGGAACATATTTTATTGAAATCATTGGAGATAAACCTCGTATTATGAAATTTATAAAGCAATAAAAGTTTATAACACAATCTAAACTGCATTAAAACGCAGTTTAGCCTAAACGTTAGCTAATTAAAGTAATCCTATGGACACAAGAGATAGATTAATGGGCCTTATAAGTAACGGTATTGATGTTACGCAAATTAGTGATAATTCGAATAAGAGTATTCTTATAAGAGGATGTGACCCAGAAATGGGTAGACGTGCAATTGAATTATTAACTCCGGTGTTGGGGAATCCTGAAATGGTTTCAGTTACAAACGATGATGACTTCATCACAGAATTACAGAAAAAAAAGTGGTCAGTTATTCATTTTGCACCAGGAGCATGTAGATGTGATTTAACAAAATCAGCCATTCCAGGTAGTCGTACACAAACGAAAGGTTGGGGACTTACAGAGTATAGAACCTTAGTAAAAAAACACCAAGGTCAAGATATTAAAATTGTTGAAACCGCTTATGAACGTCAAATAGTTCCTCTACTCAAAAAAGCCTTGATGAGTAATAATAAAAATAAATAAATAACTACAACACTGTCTAAACCAAATTGCATAACTTGGTTTAGCCGCAACGTTAGCAGAAATCATGAAGAATAATCAAATATTTGTATTGCTTTTTATTTATGTAATAATAGCCACGTTAACAATAATTTTTTTTGATGGTACTGGTGATTCGGGTGATAGTATTCATCATTACCAATTTGCTAAACTTGCACCACTACATCCAGAACTTTTCTTTAATCATTGGGCAAAACCTTTGTATGTTTTATTAGCTAGTCCTTTTGCTCAATTTACCTTTATTGGAGTTAAAATATTCAACTCAATTGTATCGTTATTGACTATTTTTTTTACATTCAAAATAGCTCAAAAATTAAACATCAATAATGCTATTATTGGTGCCATAATCTTAATATTTTCTCCATTATGTTTTGTGCTTACTTTTTCAGGATTAACTGAACCGTTATTCGCCTTGTTTATTAGTATTGGCCTTTATACCATTTTAGTAAAGAAACCTATAATTTCTTGTTTGTTAATTTCATTTCTTCCATTTATTCGTTCGGAAGGATTAATCATTATTGGCGTATTCGGTTTGTATTTCTTATTAAAAAGAAAATGGAAATTAATTCCGTTTTTGCTGTTTGGTCATATCGTTTATTCAATTGCTGGTTTTTTTGTTTTTAATGATTTATTATGGGTGTTTAATAAAATCCCCTATGCACGCATGAGTAGCACGTATGGCAGTGGTGAATTATCGCATTTTGTTACACAATTGATGTATGTCATTGGTGTGCCCATTTACATTTTGTTTTGGAGTGGTGTTCTTATCATAATTTGGAAATCTATAAAGAATAGAATTAGCATTGAGATCCAAATCTTAGTATTTCTTGGGTTTTTCTCATTTTTCATTGCTCATTCTTTGTTTTGGTATTTAGGAATTTTCAATTCAATGGGACTAAATAGGGTCATAATTGGTGTTGCTCCTTTAATTTCAATTATTTCATTAATTGGCTTCAATTTTCTTACAGATGAGATTTTTAAAAATAAAAGAATCCCGAATTTAATTTTTCAAGGTCTCTTAATCGCATACATTTTAATATTTCCTTTCACATCTAATCCAGCTGCAATCAATTGGGAAAGAGATTTGAGTCTTTCTAAAGATCAACAATCAGCGAATCAAATAGCTGATTTAATTTCTCATAATAGAGGTTCTAACCAACGCTTTGTTTTTGCTCACCCTTATTTAAGCGAAGTGCTTAAAATAGATCATTTTGATGATACAAAACGGTTGGAATTGACCGCAGACTTTATGAACCATATTAAGTCAGGAGATATTGTGATATGGGAAAATTGGTTTGCTGTGGTTGAACATGGGGTTACAAAGGAATACCTTGATACAAATACGGAACTAACTTGTCTGCACAATATAAGTGTTTGGGATCAGGGTCGAGAAATACTTTATTCAGTTTATCAAATAAAATAAACTTCTGCTAACATTACCTAAACTGCATTAAAACGTATTTTAGCTGAAACGTTGTGTGTCATTAAAAAACACGAATGAAAACTAAGATCTATAATTTTTTAAACAAACCCTATGCTGTGGTTTTCATTATGCTCATTGCACCATTATTTGGGTTTATTGATAGAAACGTTACCTTTTTCTTTGGCCTTGGTGTTGCTTTCCTAATTTTAAGAGGAAGTGATTTTGATTGGGGAAGGTTCGGGATAGGAAGAAAAATTACTGGAAAAACCGTTTTAAGGAGTTTAATAATTACACTAGTACTTTTCTTCGTATTTCACGTTTTTGTAGACACATTACTTCAAAACTGGCTCGGTGAATATGATCTTTCTTCTGTAGAAGATGTGGAAGGGGATTTAGCTGGATATGTAGTTTTAATGGTCATCGTTTGGGTATTTGCGGCATTTGGAGAGGAATTCCTATTTCGGGGGTATTATATGAAAGCATTAGCAGAGTTATTTGGCAATAACAACAAGGCTTGGATATTCTCTGCAATTATTACATCACTCTACTTTGGGATATCTCACATCTACCAAGGTCTATCAGGTGCAGTGGCAGTGTTTTTATGGTCTTTAACTATTTCCTTGATCTTTAATAAAAACCGAAATAATTTGGTTCTACTTATTTTGATTCATGGGTTTTATGATTCTATTGGAGTAACTATGATATTTTTGAATTCGGATTTTGGGATATCTGAATGGGCATTAAATCTAATAACTAAGTAAAAATAAAAACGACACACAACAAAACCGAAATTGCATTAAAACGCAGTTTAACCAAATCGTTGTAAGTAATTTCGCAATAATTGAGAAATGGAAGAATTAATCAAAAAAATTAAAGACATCATACATTTAAGCATAGAAGCAGAAGATTATCTTATTTCTATTTCAAAAGAAAAAATAGCCGCTAAAGGCTCAATTTTAATTCGTCAGGGACAAACTGTAGATAAAATATTCTTTGTAACGGGCGGTTGTTTAAGATCATATTGCATTGATAAACATGGAAAAGAGCACACGCTACATTTTGCCATTAAAGATAACTGGATAAGTGATTATATAGCTTTTCACGAAAATGAAAAAGCAACACTTACTATAGAATGTTTAACAGAATCAAACGTTATTGAGTTTAAGGCTAAAAAGATTATGGGAATGCTCACGCTATTTCCTGAATTAGAACCCTTTCAAAGGGGGAATTTAGAACGTCTTTTTGTAAGTCTACAAAAGAGAATTTTAAATCAATTACAATTATCTGCTGCTGAAAGGTATGATTTATTTTTAGATGAATACCCCGATGCAGAACAGCATACTCGGAATTATCACATCGCATCTTATTTAGGTATCACGCAAGAAAGCTTGAGCCGAATTAGAGTCGAAAAAGCGAAAAAATAGTTTTCTTACCATAGGTCAATTTTTTTCAAGAACCCTTACCATAATTTTGTATCAAATTATTAAAAATAGTTTAATAGATACAAAGATGAAAGCATTACAAATAGAAAAATACGGTGAGATTAAAGATAGCTTGATCTTTAACGAAGTAAGTAAACCAACGATACAAGCAACAGATATACTTATCGAAGTTAAGGCTGCTGCCATCAATCCAATAGACAAACTTATTATCCTGGGAAACCTTCAAGGCATGCTTCCTATTCCACTACCAAGTACAATTGCTTATGATGTTAGTGGAATTGTAGTTGAAAAGGGAGATGAAGTAAGCTCTTTTGAAATAGGCGACTTGGTCTATTCCAGAGTACCTCAAGAACAAATGGGCACAATAGCAGAATATGTTGCTGTAACGAGTGTTGCGGTTTCAAAAAAACCTGGGAATATTACTTTCGAAGAAGCTGCAAGTTTGCCATTAGCAGGTCTTACTGCCATGCAATCTTTAGAATATGTTGGGATAAATAAAAACGACAAAGTTCTTATTCACGCAGGTTCAGGTGGCGTTGGTAGTTTGGCAATACAGTATGCCAAGGCAAAAGGAGCTTATGTATATACTACAACAAGCACTGACAATGTAAAATGGATTAAAGAACTAGGGGCAGACAGAGTAATTGATTACAAAACAGAGGACTATAAAACCATAGTTAAAGACGCTGATGTAGTTTTTGATACACTTGGAGGAAACTATTCTTTAGAAGCATTTCAGGTTCTTAGGCAAGGTGGAAAAGTAATTAGTATTGCTGGTCCATTAGATGAGGAGACTGCTAAAATGTTTGGGATGGCCGACTACAATTTACCAGAAGAAATAGCTAAACAAATTAGTGGTAAAGAGGCAACTTATAAATATCTTTTCATGCACCCCAATGGAGCACATTTGAATGAAATTAAATTATTGGTTGAAGATGAAAAAATAAAACCTGTAATTGATAAGGTATATCCATTCGCCGACAGCATTGAAGCCATTGAACATCTTGCTACAGGAAGAGCAAAAGGGAAAATAGTTATTACAATCATTTAAAAGACCTTAAAGAAGAAATAATATGTTAAAAAAGATATTAGGTATTGCACCACAATTAGAATCAGATGGATCTTATAAACCTTCAAAACTTGCTTTAAAATTAGGAACTGTTGATAAAACAGATTTTGAAGACATCAAATATGAGAAATACACTGGTAGTAAATCAAAAGTTTTGGTCATTTTTACTGAGCAGAAAAACATGAAAATGAAAAATGGTAAATTGTTTTCTACAGGAAACCATCCGATAGAAGCTCTATTGCCTATGCTGCATCTTAAAAATGCTGGTTTTGATTTCGAAATAGCCACGCCAACAGGAAAGCCTGTTGTTTTTGAAATGTGGGCTTTCCCAGAAGAAGATGAACATGTAAAAGCGATTTACAATGAACTTAAAACCAGCTTTGAAAAACCAATAAAATTAGCTGACTTTATCGATTCGTCATTCAATGATACTGCATCTTATGCGGCTGTATTCGTACCTGGTGGACACGGATCAATGTTGGGGATACCTCAAGATGAAAACGTAGGAAAGGTTTTGAACTGGTCTCACCAAAACGATTTGTTTACGATAAGTCTGTGTCATGGACCCGGTTCATTTTTAGCAACAACCCTTAATAATCAGAAATTTATTTATGAGGGCTACAACATGTGTGTATTCCCGGATTCTGTCGACAAACAAACTCCTATGATAGGTTATTTACCTGGTCACATGCCTTGGGGATTAAGTGAAAAAATGAAAAGTTTAGGCGTTAATCTTATGAATAATAAATCAGACAAAACCGTTTGTTTGGATAGAAGATTAATTACTGGAGCAAGTCCTTTAGCTTCAAATGAATTAGGAAAGTTAGCAGCAGAAACTTTATTAAAGGAATTGAAGTAAAAACTACTTACTACAGTATATAAAAGCAATAGCAGTTTGGGTGCATACTCAAACTGTTTTTGTTTTTAATTAAGTATCTTGCAGTAAGAAAGTAAGTGTGTTTATTCGCTACTGCTCTAATACTAAACGTTATACACCATTAAAAACATCTATACACAGTAAGTACAATAAAATTTAAACATATGATTAATTACATCAAGAGAAAAATAAAAAAGATACAGTTAAAGAACACCTTTGACGAATATGGATTTGAGATAAAAAAATTTCAAGTCAATCCATCTGGTTCGTTTCATTTTTAGTAAGTTTGTTATTTAAACACGCAACTATCCTTACGCAAACCGTTACCATACATTTACAAAAATAGAGTTAATGAATTCTAAATCAGACAAATTAATTCATCGCAAGGTCAGTTCTAGATCTATCCCAATTCAAAAAGTATGTGAAGTAGGGGTTTATTTACCAGAAACCTCAAATATCATAGATTTCATCAAACAAGGGAAAGAAACAATTCTTATTGAGCCTGAACCTAACTCAATTCAAGCGATAGAATCATATTTTCAAAATTATAATAATGTTACACTTGTTCCAGTAGCAATATACAAGTACAATGGCATACTTACATTGTCAAAAGCAGAGGCATCTACGTTTGTATCAGATTTACCTGCGAGTCCGGCATTGATAAATGACCATTATCAAATAGATGATAAAAAAAATATTGATGTCGAATGTAAATTATTTTCAACTATTGACAAAGGAGATATTGATTTACTCAGTATCGACACTGAAGGGAGTGAATGGTATGTTCTTTCAACCATGATCAGTCGTCCAAAAATTATTTCTATTGAAACACATGGTAAATTTTATATAAATCCTTTCTTAAAGGAGATAAAGAATTGGTTGATAGAAAATGATTATGAGGTTTGGTTTAAAGATAAAAGTGATACTGTTTCTTGTAGAAAAGGATTAATCAACTTAAGTCTAAAAGAAAAAGTTAATCTGCGACTTATTAATTTTTATTTGTGGTTTCGCAGAAACAAAAAATACCTTAAATTATGATTAATGCGCTGATCCTAAATAATAGTTGAAAGGTTTTAAATTTAAAGATCCACAATGAGGTTATCAATGATTATAACTTATGGTAACAATAGGTATAGGTCATAGTCGCTCAAAACCAACACTCAAGTCAAGCTAGGCCCCATACCCATTCCGTTATTGCAGGATTAAAGTAACAAAAGACATAAACCCTTTAATGCTTTCATTTTGATAGTTTTATATTCAAACTAAATATAAAAGTTGTTTTTTTAAAAATAATTTTAGCTTCATAACTAATGTCTGAGATGGTAAAATAAACAGCTTTTTTGTATATTCGTTATATACTAACGTATTGCTTAATGTAAATAATAAATTTTCACATCAAAATAATAGACACGTTGGCAGAATAGAGAAACTAATAACTTTTAATATATAATATCATGGGAAAAGGTCAAGACGCAAAGAAAAACGTAAAAAAAGTAGCTGCTAAAACCCCAAAAGAGAAAAAAGCAGAGAAGAGACTAAAGAAATCGAAAAAAGCTTAGCTGTATTCTGAAACAACCAAGCACAAAAATATATAAAAGGCAATAAGCTGTCTCCCGACATGCATAAATGCCTTTTTATACGAAACTTTAGATACAAAACTGACACAAAGTTCTTCTATTTTGATGTTACTGTAAAACTCTACAAAGATGATGAAGCATAATTTATTGTAAAAATTTGTTTTGGGTATGAAACTTCTGTTTTAGAAATATTGAATATTTAGAAAAGAGAGTGTAGTAATTATACAACTCTTTTTGTGAAAGGAGGATAGAATAAGGTTAAGTACTTTAATTATAGATACCTAATTGGGGACCTTTGTTTTATCATCAAAGGCATCAAATTGGTTTTCAACTCATTATAGAGTCTTTAAGTAGTCCGTACGGGATTCGAACCCGTGTTACCAGGATGAAAACCTGGCGTCCTGACCTGACTAGACGAACGGACCTAGTAGTTAGGAGCGGCAAAAATAATAATTTTTTTTACTCCCCAATATTTTTTTTTAAAAAATACCAAATATTTTAGAACTATTTTTCTGGTGTGATATTATCTGCCTGAAACTTGTACCCAAGCCTCTTTCCCGTCTTCAGTGAAATTGAGTCTAGGGTATGCTTAATATCATTTACGGTAACAAATTTGGCAATGTCGTAGTGAGGTGTTAGCAAATCAAAATTGACTGTGTATTTAACAGCAGCATCTATTATTTCCTTTGCCGATTGATCCTTTAAAATATTCTTACCAAAGTTGTTGTACAAGAATCCCAATTCTCGATTTCCCTCGATAAAATAATGGCTCTCTCTATTAATGAATATTCTACCTATGAGGTATCCCACATCATTTACTCTGTTATACTTAAAAGAGTCTGAAATGAAGTTATAAATATTGATTATTCCACAATATGAACGTGTTGGGTCTTCTTTTACATATGGTGTTTTCATTACCTCATGATCCCGGGGAAACTGGAAAACATTTGTATGCATAAGGAACAGTAATACATCACCACCAAATTTGAGATCAATCTCAAAATCACCAACCTTTTTTGACCTTACATCAGCAATGGCGGCCTCCTGTTTGTAGAATTCATTATAACCAACAGCAAATTTTTCAACCTGAGTTTTTACATGATTGAAAGCATCAAGTGTGTTTAGGTAAACAAGATTCTTTAGAGATGACTTAACAGCCACATTCTTAAATAGATCTTCTGTTTCTTTTGATATATCCATTTGAGTTAACTTTTTATTCAAAGGTAAAAGAAAGGAGGAAAACTTTCGATCTTATGGACTCTAAACTTCCAGAATAAATATTGTCCTCAGGTATTCTGAGATTACGAAAACCATACCCCATCTTTGCTTCAACACCAAATTTAAAATATTCGGTATAAAATTCAGCCCCAGCTCCTACCTCCAAGGAAAAGTCGTTTCTATATAGTTTAACATTACTGGTGTTACTATTACTTTCACCCTTTTTTTGTGAAGCTAAATCAAGTGAGTATTTAATACCCGAGAGCACATACATTCTGAAATTATTTAGTCTTTTTGATTTATATCTTACCTCAAAAGGAATTTCAACTATGGTAGAGGTGACACTTTTTTTAACCTCCACAAATAAGGGTTCACCATTGCGATAACGGAGTATGTTGAAGTTAAATATTCTTTCTCCAAATGTTAAAGTAGGTATCAATCTTAGGTCCGTATATTTACCCATCCTCAGGTTTGCTAATATTCCCACAGAAAAACCAGGTGTTGAATTGGATGTTACACTGTACACGTACAATGAATCTCCATATACATCGGGTGATTGATCTGTGCTCCATTTTTTATTGGGTAAATTATCAGCCGTATTAATACTAAATAGCATATTGTTTATACCAAGAATAAATCCAAAGTGGTATGGGCTTTCATCATAAGATGGTAAATTCAATACTTTTCTTCGCTGCGCCTGCACATCGATAGTAATTCCCACAAGTATGAGGAAAAGAAGAAAGGAAAGTGTTATTTTTTTGCTCAATTTCAACAATTTATCATTTAACGTTTTTGGTTTGTCGTTAGTATTGTCCATCCAAATTAATTTTATGTTTCAAGACAAAACGCGCGCAAATTTAATCTTTTTCCAAAATTACTTGTGTGCATAATAAATAGTAGCTATGCCCATGGTTAGCCTCTGTTGTTTGGGCCGCTTAAAACCAGCCTTTTTTAATTCATTCATAAATACCTCATCTTCCGCAAACCCTTTTACGGAGTTAGGTAAATAGGTATATGCACTATTGCTTTTCGAAACAAATTGCCCAAATAATGGCAGTATAAACCTAAAATAAAAGTTGTATAGTTGTTTAAATGGAAATGCTTTAGGCTTGGAGAATTCTAAAACAATTATAATTCCACCAGTATTAATCACTCGGTGCATTTCCATTAACCCTTTTTGCAGTGTTTCAAAGTTTCGAACCCCAAATGCAACAGTTGCTGCATCAAAACTTCCATCATCAAAATTGAGATTCTCAGCATCCCCTTCTTGGAGAGTAATTAGATTACCAAGGCCCTTCTTTCTAATTTTAAGCTTCCCGATATCAAGCATGTCTACTGCAATATCAACACCATGGATATGTTTGGGATTTAGTTTGCTGAGTTCAATTGCCAAATCTGCTGTTCCTGTTGCTACATCTAAAATATTATCATGCTTTTTATCAACTAGTAGTCTTTTAACTTTTTTACGCCATTGTATATCAATGCCTGCAGAGAGAAAATGATTCAAGAAATCATAACGGTGAGCTATGTCGTTAAACATTGTTCTAACCTGCTCTTTCTTTGGTTTATGTGTGAACGAGTTATTGCTCATGGATATTCTTCTGGATTTTAAGTTTTAATCAAGATGTTGTTTATTTCATTAAGCAACTTACCTTTATCAAGTGACACAACTCCAACTTCTTCACAAACAAGTCCTCCAGCAAGGTTAGATATGGCAGCCATAATAGGTGGCTCTAATTTTTGAGAAACACAAAGAGCTGCAACACTTATAACAGTATCGCCAGCACCAGAAACATCAGCTATATTGCGCACATGGGCTGGTATTAGCATTGACTCATAACCACCATCAATACGCCAGCTAATAAATACACCCTTTTCACTCAATGTATTTAAAACCATATCTGCATTTAATTCGTCCTGAAGTTTGGCTACATTTATTTCAATGTCTGCATCATTATTTTCATCAAAGTCAGTATTTAAACCATCTTTGATCTCCTTTAGGTTTGGTTTAAATAGAGTAACATCTTTGTAGTGCATGAAATTTTCTTTCTTTGGATCTATTACAACGGGTATATCAAATTCCTTTGCTTCTTTTGAAACAAACTCTATTAGCTCTGCATTAATAACACCCTTATCATAATCCTGAAATATAATAACATCTACATCGTTAACTTGGATGATTTCTTTTACCTTATTTTGTATTGCCTCTTGATATATCTCTTCAAGATTTTCTGTGGTTTCTTCATCTACTCTTAAAAGTTGTGAGTTATTTCCTATAACCCTGAACTTTGTTGTGGTTATCCTACTGCTGCTTTGGATAATTCCATCCAATAACATGCCTTCACCCTTTAGTAGTTCAATGAATTCATTTCCTTTGGGATCATCTCCAATAACAGAACATAATATTGGCTTGGCACCCAGTGCTTTGAGGTTTAATCCAACATTTGCTGCACCTCCAAGACGATTCTCACGCTTTTCTACTTCTACTATTGGTACAGGTGCCTCGGGTGACATTCTATTTACACTACCCCAAATATAAGAATCCACCATAACGTCGCCAATCACAATGGCAGTTAAATTATTAAACTCATTAAAGAGTTTCGATATTGATTCGGTCGATATCATTTACAAATTTTTAATATGCGCAAAAATAACCATTTGTCATGTTTATTCTATTTTTACGGGCACATTTTAATTGGAATACCAATTTAATCAGATGATATATAACCATAAAAACGCTATCGTAATATTTTTATTATTAATTCATTACAATTCACAATGTCAGTTTTTGGATATATTATCCGGAAATAAAATTTCAAGCATTAAAGGTGATGAGGCTTTATCGAGCTGGTCTCCAAATGGTGATATGCTAGTTTATCAAGGGTTATTGGATAGTAATTATTGTATGTATGTTTACAACACCTCCAGTGATAGCACGTCGTGTTTTAGTCAGAAAAATGTTGACTTTAAAAACCCAACTTGGCACCCAAATGGCACTAGCTTAGTTTTCAACTCTAATATGAATGGCAATGAATATATTTATACTTTGGATTTAACAACATCAGATATTTTACCCCTTTTCAAAAGAAAAATTGAATGTAAAAACCCCTCGTTTTCAAAAACAGGAAGGCAAGTATATTTTTCAGGATACAACAATCTTAAAAAGAAATGGGATATATACAGCTATGATTTTATCTACGACAATCTAAATAATATAACCGAATATGATAAATTCAGCTCCAACCACCCAAAGGTTAGTCCCAATGGCAAATTGATTGCATACACATATGAAAACCCCTTTGATAATAGTAAAGAACTAAAAATAATAAACTGGTACGGTGAAGCTGTTGAGGATTTTCCAAATATAAATGGAAAGCACATATCCTGGGATGCAAATGGCTTAAAGATACTATTTATATCTGATGCACTTGAATCAAAAAATGAGATTTTTAGTGTTTGGAAGGACGGAACACATCTACAGCAAATTACAAAATGCCATAATTATAAGTCATACCCTGCTGTATCCGCAGACGGTAAAAAAATTTCCATTAGTTTAAAAACAGATAACGGATGGGATATTTACATAATTCCATTTGAAGATTATTAATAATATAAATCTTCTTATTTAATTCAAAAATATGCGCAAATTATAGTTTTGTGCAGCCCTTATAAGTTATTTTAAAAATAAGCGTCCAGAAAATAGTTCTTAGAATGAAAAATTAAATAGTTTTGCAAAGTAAAAAAACATAAATATTATGGCACAGCAAGAATTTGATTTACGTAGAATATTACCCACTGGAATTGTAATAGTGGCTATTATTTTTGTAGTAGTGTTCTGGAGTCGTATGACCATCACAATTGATGCAGGTCATGCAGGAATTTTATTCAAAACATTTGGTGGCGGTATTGATACTGATAAAACATATGGTGAGGGGTTCCATTTTATAGCTCCTTGGAATGAAATGATAGTTTATGAAACACGTCAACAAGAAATAGCAGAAGACATGAACGTTTTGTCAAGTAATGGCCTTGAAATAAAGGCAGATATTTCTGCTTGGTATCGGCCTGAATATGATAAGCTAGGACTATTACATGCTAATATTGGAAAAGATTATCTAAGGCGCGTTGTTATACCAGCATTGAGATCTTCAGCACGAAGTGTAATCGGCAGATATACGCCTGAGCAGATTTATTCAACAAAACGTGATGCAATTCAAGATGAGATTTTCGAAGAATCCAAACAGATATTAGAAAAAAAGTATGTGACCGTTAATCAAGTGCTTATACGTTCCATAGTTTTGCCTTCTACAATAAAGTCAGCCATTGAAGGCAAATTAAAGCAAGAGCAGGAATCTCTTGAGTATGAGTTTAAACTTCAAAAAGCTCAAAAAGAAGCACAGAGACAAATTATTGATGCAGAGGGTAAAGCTGAGGCAAACAGAATCCTAAATGCAAGTTTAACAAAAAATATCCTTCGTGAAAAAGGTATAAGTGCCACAGTTAAGTTGGCTGAAAGTAATAATTCTAAAATTGTAATAATTGGCAATAGTGAAAACGGAATGCCCCTTATACTTGGTGACATTAAGTAATTAAAAATTGTTAAAAAAAAACCCGCTAACAGGATTATCTGATAGCGGGTTTTTTTGTTGATATATATTTACAGAAACTATAGTTCTTCAATACATAATTTTATTAGATCAAAGGTATGTTCAATATCATGGTCTAATCCTACAGAAAACCTGACCAACCCAGGCGACAAGCCCATATCTTTTTGTATCTCAACGGGAACCTCGGAAGAGGTACTACGGCCTGAATTTGAGAATAGAGTTTTAAAGTACCCTAAACTTACCGCATGATAACCAACACCTCTATGCTGCATCCTTTCCATGAATGGAGCAGCTCTTTCGGAGGTTCCAAGGTCAATTGCAATGACACCGCTATATCCAAAACCATCATTCATCATTAAATTCATAAGTTCATGCTGTGGATGTCCTGGCATACCAGGGTAAATATATTTAAGTCCTAATTCATCAAATTTCTTGGCTAGATAAAGAGCATTTTTGCTATGCTGAATCATTCTAATGGGCAATGTGGCAAGATTCTTCAATATGGATGAAGATCTGAGAGGATCCAAAACTGGTCCAAGAAGCATGGCCGTACCATTATTTACATTGCTAATTTCCATAATAAACTCTTCAGAAGCACAAATTGCCCCTGCTACACAATCATTTTTACCATTAATAAACTTGGTCATACTATAGACAACAATGTCTGCACCAAGTTTGATGGGACTAATGACTAGTGGAGTAAAAGTATTGTCAACAAGAAGCTTTATATTATTTGCATGCGCTATATCGGCAATAGCAGGAATGTCACTTACTTGTAACATTGGGTTGGTCATACTCTCTGTATAAATAAGCTTAGTATTTGGCTTAATGGCCTGTTTTATACTATCATGATCCGAAATATCTATAAAGGTAACATCAATATTAAACTTACAAACATAATTTTTTAGGAATGCAAAAGTTCCACCGTATGTAGTTACACTTGTTATGATATGATCACCTGAATTACATATTTGCAGTATTGCAGTTGTGATAGCAGCCATTCCTGATGCAGTTACCCATGCAGACTCAGATCCCTCCATTGCTGATAATGCATCTGCAAGGTACTTATTAGAGGGATTCCAATGTCGTGAGTAAAGAAAGCAGCCATGAGCCTCTCCATGAAATGTCTCTTGCATTATACTTTCATTCATAAAGGTGTAGGTTGCTGAATCAGTAATTGATGGATTAACCCCTCCAAATTCTCCAAATTGCTCCAGGTTCTGCAAACTATTAGCAGGATCGTGTTTTTCTTTCATGAGACTCTTTTTTTGGTTTATAAAACAAAATTACTAAATAAAGACCTAATTTATTTTTTATTTTGTAAAAAATTATTAACCACAAGGCTTTATTATCTACGTTTACAAATTTAGTGTATAAATAAAAATCAATTACATATTGTATATTTTGATAAATTCGCTGCCAATGTAGAATATTTCAAGATGAATAATCTAACAAAAAAGTATTCAGTTGTATTTCTTATCCTATCTATTGCCTTTATCTTTGTAAATCTCGTGGGTAGTGATTATGATAGGGAAGTTTTTATCGATGGAGACGGCAGTGGACATTATGCTTATCTAACATCAATCCTCATTTATAATAATGTAGACTTTACTGAAGTATTGGAATTCGAAAAGAAAAAGCGTCCTACGGATTACATGGGGCACTACTTTCATAAGGTAAACGGCATACATATAAACAAGTATACCGTCGGTACCGCATTATTACAACTACCCTTCTTTTTAATAGGATATTTGCTGAGTTTTATACTTGGATACCCACTGGATGGTTATAGTATTATTTTCCAGTATTGTGTCGCACTATCAACAATTTTCTGGGTTAGTCTAGGATTGGTGTATCTTGTGAAATTAATAACCAACTGGGGAGTTAATAATTTATACTCTTGGTTATTTTCATCCTTCTTACTTCTTGGAACCAATTTATTTTTCTACACATTCATCGAACCATCATTTTCACATGCCTACTCATTCGCAGTTATAACAGTTTTCCTCTATTTTATACATAAAGTATTTACTGCATATAGCCGTTACTACTTTGTAATGGCTTCTTTTTTATTGGGGATTATAATTTTAATAAGACCAGCAAATGCAATAATTGTTGCATCATTACCATTTATTGCCGGAAGCTGGTATAACTTTAAAAACTTTTTTAAAAACCAGACCAAAAACAACGACTATTTATTCGGAATAGCAGCAATTATAATCGCCATAAGCCCACAATTAATAATTAATTATTTACAAACAGGTGGCTTATTAATTTACGGATATAAAAACGAAGGTTTTTATTTTACTAAACCTGAGATTTTAAATTTTATTATTAGTTACAAAAAAGGCTGGTTAGTATATACTCCTGCGTTTATACTTCTAATACCAGCAATTATATATTTGTTTAGAAAAAGCACAAAGTTTTCCGCCGTAAGTTTTGTCTTATTTCTAGTTTTTCAGATATATATATTCTCATCATGGTGGAACTGGTACTATGGTGATAGTTTTGGTATGAGGCCAATGGTTGACTATTATGGCCTTTATATGCTTGTAATAAGCATTTTCCTGTACAAAACATGTCATACTATGATAAAAATTATTGGTATCTCGTTTTTGGCGCTTTGCATTATTCTAAATCTAGTGCAATCCTATCAGTATGCCACTGGAATACTTCATGCTGACTCAATGACAAAAGCAGCATATTGGCATGTATTTATGGACGTGGATAAATCAAAATCTAAAATTATTGCAAGTGGTGATGAAACATTTTATGGAGATCTAGAAGATGATGCTTTCTTCTCATCTTTTAACAATCTAGAATATGATTACCCATACTGGAACAATGGCAATAATTTTAATAATGCTGTTGTTTTATCGGGCACAAAGAGTATCGAACAAACTGCTAATAATATTTACAGCCCTTCATTACATTATTTAATTCCCGACTCATTGGTTGGTTACAGCAACATTTATGTAAGGTTTATGACAAAATATTTTGAGCCTACTGAAAATTCAGCCATAAATACAGTTTTTGTTGTGGATATATCGGATAGTATTCCCAAAAGTATTTTCTACAAAACATTTAGGATTAAAGCTATTCCTAATAAAATTACAAATGAATGGAAAGATGCCAGTATTGGATTTAAGTTACCCCTGATAACCAATGACATGCAACAAATTAAGTTATACATATGGAACGTGGATAAGAAAGCATATTATTTGGATGATTTATCTATCGAGTTCTTCACTTATAAGCAACCATAGAAGCCTAAAATATATTTTAACACATATTTAACACCAGAAATTAAGTATGTTAATTTTTAGGTGATACAACAAGTAATTGGAGCCTCTGATTTTATTATTTTTGCCAGCCTAAATACTATTATAATAATGAAGTTTAAAATTGGGGATAAGGTTAAGTTTATTGATGAGATTGGTGGAGGTATTGTAACCGGAATTGTTGACTCCAAACTGGTGAAAGTAAAAACTGATGATGGTTTCGAAATGCCAGTTTTAAGTATAGATCTTATACCAGATCACAGAGCATTGCCCGCTATGGATAATAGCCCCCAAATAATTTCTAATTCGGAGGTGGTCGCAGAGCCTGAGAAGGAACCAGATTTTATTTCTCCAATCAATCCATGGAGAAAAGTTGAGGAGGAAGAGGGAGTATATCTAGGTTTTGAACCACACGAACAACAATGGTTGCTAACAGGAGATGTGGATGTTGTTTTAGCCAATAACACTCCATATGAGCTTTTATACAGTCTATTCTTAAATCGGGAACAAACAGAAGGTATTGATTTTAGCTCAATACCTGCAGAATCTAAAATAGTTATTGAAACAATATCTCGCGAAGAATTAGAAGATTGGAAATCTGGCTACATTCAGGTACTTTTTCATGCTGATAAACCAAAAAAGGTATTTCTACCTGTACATTCGGCTATTGATATTAAGTCCGCTCGCTTTTTTAAAGAAGGGAGCTACAAGGATAATACCATCTTTAATGGTAAAGCAATTATAATAAATATTGCATCTCTAGGTGCAATTCCTTGTGTAACAGCATCTAACAGTGAATTAAAAGATGATTCATATGTAACAGAAAGTAAAGCTACAAGCACAAAAAAGAAACAACTTGTAGACAAGTATAGGTCTGGTTCTGGTGAGGCACTGGTGGATCTTCACATTGGAGAATTGCTTGATAATATTCTAGGGTTATCAAGCAAAGATATGTTGGATATCCAGGTTGACACCTTTAATAAGATCCTAAGCAATGCAATTGAAAACGAATATAATAAGGTTACCTTTATCCACGGTGTTGGCAATGGCGTGCTAAAGTCAACTATAATCAACGAACTTAAAAATTATGAAGGTTTGAAAAATTCAATGGCATCCATAGCTAAGTTTGGTGTTGGTGCAATTGATATCACTATTAATTATTCAGACTAAAAAAAGTAATCCATAACTAGGCGGTAATGAAAAAAATATCACATATATTCTTCTCCATGCAAACCATGGGTACACTGATGCTTATTTTTGCGTTTGCAATCGGAACAGCTACATTTATTGAAAATGATTTTGGGGCAAACGGAGCTAAGGCGGTTGTTTACAATGCTTTGTGGTTTAACATACTGCTGATTCTTCTAGCTATCAACCTAACTGGCAGAATAATACTTGATAAGCTCTATATGCCCAAAAAGTTTACCATTTTTCTATTTCATTTTTCCTTTTTAATAATATTAATTGGTGCTGGTATCACAAGATTCATAAGCTATGAAGGTGTGATGCATATTCGAGAGGGTAATATTAGTAATAGCATGCTTACCGATAATACATTTATTGAATTAACTGCAGCAAAAGATAGTGATGTAAAAAACAAGGAAAAGAGTGTTTTAATGTCATCACTAACTCCCCAAGCTTACAGTGAGTCATTAAAGATTGATAACAAAAAATTCAAATTTAGTAGCATACAATATGTTCCAAATGCAAGGGAAATTATAGTTGAATCTGATGGCGAAGGGAATCCTTACATCATTTTTGTTTATTCCAATGGAGATGGGAGAAGTAATTTTTCTGCTAAATATGGAGAGGTAGTTGATGTTGGAAATATTAGAGTAAACTTCTCTGACACCTATGCTCCTGGCATCATAAACATAAAAATTGATAACGGAGAACTTGTTATCTATTCCGAAGACAATATTATTAGGCTATCAATGCTAACCAGTGTAAGTGATACTCTTGAATATGGCCAATGGCATCCATTCAAGGACAGAATGCTACATAGTATAGGTGAAAATAGAATTGTACTAACAGATTTTTATGAGAATGGTGCAGTTGATTATATACCTTTCACAGGCAAAGGTAGTATGATGGATGCTATGATTGTAGAAGTTACATCTGAGAATAAGCGAAAAAATATAGTACTTAGAGGTGGTAAGGGATACAAAGGAACTGAGAACTATTTCTTTTTTGATGGAGTTAATTTTAAAATGACTTATGGAGCAAAGGAAATAATATTACCATTTGCCATAAAATTAGAAGATTTTCAACTGGAGAGGTATCCAGGATCAAACAGCCCATCATCTTATGCAAGTGAAGTCATTGTTTATGATAACGTTACAAATGAAAGTTTCGATTATAGGATATATATGAATAATGTGCTAAACTATAATGGCTACAGATTTTTCCAATCATCCTATGATACTGATGAACTGGGCACAATTTTATCTGTAAACCATGATTATTGGGGTACATTTTTTAGTTATGTGGGTTATTTTCTGTTGAGCCTAGGAATGCTTCTATCTCTGTTTTACAAAAACACCAGATTCTCTGCCCTGGGAAGACAAATAAAAAATCAGTTTATAAATGGGAGCAATATAAAAATCATACTGCTCTTGATTGCATTAGGAACCACAAATCTGAATAATGCTCAGGGTTATACACCAATATCAGCTCTCCCTTCCATATCGCCGGAGCAGGCCGATGAATTTGGGAACCTCATGGTACAATCCCAGGATGGAAGATTGAAACCTATTAATACTCTCTCAAGCGAGATTCTAAGAAAAGTTTCTAGGAAAAATAGTTTGGGTATGTTAAACTCTGATCAAGTTATGTTGGGTATGCTTTCCTCTCCAATGGATTGGCAGAATGTTAAAATGATCAAAATTGGGCACCCTGAAGTTATAGAGCTTTTGGGAGTTGATGGTAAATTGGCTTCATACCTTGATTTTATAAATTTATCAGAGGGTACATATAAACTTGGAAAGTATGTAACAACAGCATATGAAAAAAAACCAGGTCAGCGAAGTAAATTTGATAATGAAATAATCAAGGTTGATGAACGTCTTAATATTTGTTACATGGTTTACAGTGGGGACATTCTAAGAATTCTACCAGACCCTACAAGTGTTGATATAATGTGGTATTCACCAATTTCTAACATTGGACCAATGTCACAGGAAGATTCAGTGTTTGTTGTATCCGTTATACCTACTCTTTTAATATCTGTTGCAGATGGAGATGTATCTCTGGCAGACCAGCTTATTCAGGGTATTGGAGATTATCAACAAAGATATGCTGGTTCCATTTTACCCTCTAAAACAAAGATTGATTATGAAATAATATATAATAAGATAGAAATTTTCAATAACCTAAGTCGTTTTTATGGATTAATAGGTGTGTTGATGATTATACTATTATTCGTGGAAATGTTTAAATCTTCTAAAGCTCTCACCTCTATTATTAGAGTTCTAATAATTCTTGTTGTTTTAGGCTTTATTGTACAAACTTTTGGATTGGCAATGCGATGGTACATATCTGGCCATGCTCCATGGAGTGATGGGTACGAATCAATGATATATATAGCATGGGTTACCCTATTGGCTGGACTTATATTTTCTCAAGGATCAAAGATGTCAATCGCAGCAACCACATTCCTTTCGTCTGTAATTTTAATGGTTGCTCATTTAAGTTGGATGGACCCAGCGGTAACAAACCTAGTTCCAGTTCTTAAATCATATTGGTTAACAATTCATGTATCTGTGATTACTGCCAGCTATGGTTTTCTTGCTCTATGCGCACTTTTAGGACTAATGAATTTAATATTAATCATATTTAAAAGCGATGAGAATAGGGAGTTATTTGAACTGAAAATAAATGAGCTAACAGCCATTAGTGAAAGATCTATGACAGTGGGTTTATACCTGCTAACAATTGGCACATTTCTTGGCGGAGTATGGGCAAATGAAAGCTGGGGAAGATATTGGGGCTGGGACCCAAAGGAAACATGGGCATTGGTAAGTGTACTTATTTATTCCTTCGTTGCACATATGCATTACATCCCTGGCATGAAAGGTAAATTCGCTTATAATTTTGCATCCTTAATTTCTTACAGTGCCATATTAATGACATACTTTGGGGTTAACTATTACCTTTCAGGTTTACATTCATATGCAAAAGGAGATCCTGTTCCAATACCTGATTTTGTTTACTACAGTGTGGCAATTGTTGCTGCTGTTTCAATTTGGGCATACTACAGGGATAAATTAATGCAGAACAAATAATCTAGTAATACACGTGGTGATATTGCAATTATCATATCAGTTCGTCGAGTTCCATCCATCTCAATGTTTTAGAATCTATCAATTCTATAACTATTCCTATTCTTTGGGATAGCTCATGTATTTTCTCGTAATCTTCGGTGCCAGAATTGAGTTCACCCTCTATTTTAGACTTCTCATTTTCAAGTTTCTCAATTTCACCTACTAGAGATTCATATTCTTTCTTTTCTTTATATGATACCTTAATTTTTACCTTCTCTGTGATATTATCTTTCTGATCAGTTTTTCTTGTGCTATTTGAATGACTTTTTGTTTCTTGTTTTTCAGCATCCTTCTTTAATTTGTAAGCAGAGTAATTGCTGTAATAGTCCTTTATAGTGCCATTACCTTCAAATACAAATAAGTGGTCCACTAGTTTATCTAAGAAATATCTATCATGAGAAACCAATATCAAACACCCAGAATATTTTTCAAGAAATTCTTCAAGTTTATTTAGTGTTAAAAGGTCCAAATCATTTGTGGGCTCATCAAGTATTAGAAAATTAGGATTGCTTACTAAAACCGTTAGCAAATATAGCCTGCGGCGCTCTCCTCCACTTAAATTGGAAACATAATCATTTTGCACTTTAGGGGGGAACATAAAATGATTTAGAAACTGAGATGCAGTTAAGTTTCGATCTTTGCCAAAGGGTATTATTTCTGCAATATCTTTCACAACCTGCAGAACCGTCTGATTATCATTTATCTTTATTCCCTCCTGTCTATAATGTCCAAATACAATTGTTTCTCCTGCAACCACTGTTCCAGCTTGTGGAATTAAGTTTTTCATAACCAAATTTAAAAAGGTAGATTTACCAGTTCCATTATTTCCAACAAAACCTATCCTCTCCCCTTTTTTAAAGGTATAACTAAAGTCTTTGAGTATTGTCTTATCAGGAAAATTAAAACTTACATTATCCATTTCCAGTATCTTACCTCCTATTCGCGACATCGCTACTTCAAGTTTGAGTTGTTCCTCTTTCTTAATGCTTGTGGCTTTTTCTTTTGTTCTGTAGAAGCTATCTATTCTAGCTTTTGATTTTGTTGTTCTGGCCTTTGGCATTCGTCTTATCCAATCCAGTTCTTTCTTCATCAATTTTTTAGCTTTGTCAACCTCTATTCTATTATTTTCCTGTCGTTCAGCTCGTTTTTCAAGAAAATACGAGTAGTTACCGTTATGAATGTATACTTCGCCATTTGTGAGCTCTACTATTTGGTCACATATTCGATCTAAAAAGTATCTATCATGTGTAACCATTAATAAGGTTACTAAGGATGATATGAGATATTCTTCGAGCCATTCTATTATTTCAATATCTAAATGGTTTGTAGGCTCATCCAGCAATAAAACATCTGGATTGTCAAGTAATGCAAGAGCAAGTGAAAGTCGCTTAATTTGTCCTCCCGACATCTCACTAATACGACCTGAAGTATCGGTTATCTTTAATTTAGTAAGGAGTTGCTTCAATCTTCTGTCATAATCCCAACTATCATTTACATCCATTTGTGCTATCGCAAAATCTAGCTGGGAACGTGTTTCTTTCGAATCATTATTAGAGTTATTAGTAACAGCTGTATTATATGCGTCAATAATTTGTTGCATTCTACTTCCTGCTTTCTCAATAACTTCATCAATTGTATGATTAATATCAAAATTTGGCTCCTGGCCAAGAAATGAAACTCTTACACCATTTCGGGTAACCACCTCACCTGAATCACTATAATCATCACCAACAATTATCTTTAATAATGTCGATTTACCAGCACCATTATCAGCAACCAATGCTACTTTTTGTCCCTTACTAATACCAAAGCTTATATCATCAAATAAAACCTTTTCGCCATAGTTTTTTGATATGTGATCAATAGAAATGTAATTCATTATGCATTATATTATGGTCTGCAAAAGTAATCACAAATCATTATCCATTTCCATTTATGATGTTTTTTAGAAATAGAGTAGTTTTGCACCACAAAAAGAGCATAATGGATAATTTTAAGGACTACTTTTATTTGGGTAAAGTTATTAAGCAGCATGGGTACTCTGGAAATTTATCCATCTATTTTGACACTGACGACCCAGAGGAGTATCTTAATATTGATATGGTTTTCATAAATATTTCTGGAAACCTTGTACCCTATTTTATTACTGAACTTAGCTTACTTAATAACAAAGCTGTTGTTAGGTTTGCTGAGGTTACTAATGAAAAGTTAGCAAGTGAATTAGTTGATAAAGAAATATATTTGCCATTGGAACTATTACCTATCTTAAGCGGTAATAAATTTTATTATCACGAAGTTCCCGGGATGATGGTTGAAGACAAAGAGTTTGGTAAAATTGGAAAAGTTAAAGCTGTGCTTGAATATCCAAATCAAGCAGTACTGCAAGTTTTCCATGATAAAAAGGAAGTATTAATTCCCATAAATGATCAGGTTATAGATACGTTTAATAGAGAAGATAATACAATTACGGTTACCACTCCCGAGGGATTATTGGATATATACTTATCAAATTAGCTTTGAAACCATTTAACTTTAAGCAATTTAGTTTAAATCATCATAATTCAACCATGAAAGTTGGAACTGATGCGATTTTATTGGGGGTATGGTGTACTGTTTTTGACAATGAAAAAGTACTTGATATTGGCACAGGTTCGGGTGTAATTGCAATGATTATAGCATCTCGGTCCAATTGTTATGTTGATGCAATTGAGATTGATAAAGACTCTTGTTATGAAGCACAAGAAAACTTCAATAATTCTGATTTTAATGATCGTCTTAATATAATTAATGAAGATTTCAATATCTACAGGAAGAAAAAATCCAAGGATTATGACTTGATTATTTCAAACCCTCCTTTTTTTTCAAATGACCTTCTACCTGCAGATGCTTCACGATTGAAATCAAGGCATACAATAATGTTAAACCATGATGATATACTATTGGGAATATCAAACATACTAAAGTATAGAGGTAGGTTTTGTGTTGTTATACCCAGAAGTACAGAAGAAAAGTTCATAAATACAGCTCACAATTATGGTTTAAACTTGGTTCGCAAACAATACATTATTCCAAAGCAGGGTAAAATTGCAAATAGAGTTAATTTGGAATTTATCCATGGGAAAACTAATAAAATAGAACTGGAAACAATCACTTTACGAGATGATAAAAACAATCATTCCGAACAGTACAAAAGATACATTAAGAATTATCTATTAAATATATAATTCTAGTTGGTTTGTTTTTTACCAGTCATGTATTTACTCACAATCATTGCAATAATAACCGTAAGATAAATTTGCCCCAATACACCCATTAAAATACTTACAGACCTAGCAGGAACACTAAGTGGTATTATCTCGCCATACCCTATGGTTGTTAGCGTAATAAAACTATAATATATTAATGAGCTAAAACGGTCATTTCCATCGGAAATACTTATTGCTCCTGGATTATATGAAAGTAACAATGTATTCAGTAATACACCAATTATTCCTATTACAAGATATCCGCATATTGCGTGTATAACAACTGTAATATCAACGTTTTTACTTGCGGCAATATCCTTAATCAATATTATAGCTACAATTATAAATGTGATTGCACTAATAATAAATACTGCTAGCATTACAATCTTCTGTTGCGCAAAAATGGATATTATATTGGCGATTATGGATATTATAACCATTAGAGAAAGTAATTTATTGTTTCGCCTAATAATCGAAAAAATGGATATGAGAACTGTTGAATATGCAGTGGTTACAAAAACATTATGCATATACTCATTGTCTATAATTGGAAATACAAATACAAATGCAAATATTGCTAGTAAGAGTAAAATTCCATTATCAATACCAAAAACTTTTCTCCTTATTGATTCCATTATTTTATTAATTTGATCTTATAAAACAAATATAGGCATAACTTTTAATAACTAATTACATAAAATTTTGATTTTAATTATTCAATTATCATATTTTTGATATTTAAAATCCTAGAAATCTAAAATCATTTAATCACAAATTTATAATGAAACAAATGAAAAAATCTATTGCTAGACAAATTGCTGAATTTTCGGATCAACTTAAATTTGAAGATCTACCAGAAGAGGTGATTAATGAAGTAAAACGATATATGTATGATTCTGTGGGTTGTGCCTATGGAGGTTATCACACAAAAGATTTGAATATTATAAGAGATATATATAAGGAGATGGGAGGAAAGGGTGAAGCAACTGTGTTAGGTTTTGGAGATAAACTGCCCGCTGTTAATACTACTCTTATCAATTCACTCATGGTTAGAGCTCTTGATTTTAATGATATTTATTGGAAGGATGATCCATCACATCCATCGGACATAATACCTGCTGCATGGGCAGTAGGAGAGCTAGTTAATGCTAATATGAAAGATGTAATCGTAGCAATTGTTTTGGCATATGAATTTGAACAACGTCTTTGTTTGTTCGCAAAACCTGGAATACGGGAAAGAAAATGGCACCATGCCACATTAACCCAGTTTGTTTCTCCTGTAGTAGCAGGTAAATTACTAGGGTTGAGCGTGGATGAGATGGTTAACGCAATTGGCATAAGTGGATGCCATAACCATACAATCGGATGCCCTACTGCTGGCAAACTTACAATGATGAAAAACACCGTTGACCCAATGGCTGTGCAATCTGGCGTTTTTGCGGCTCTTATGGCTAAGAAAGGTTACTCTGGAACAGAACGTGTTTTTGAAGGAAAAGAAGGGTTTATGGATGCATTTATTGGTTGGGATGCAAAAACAGAATCGATGAAGCCTACAGATATGGAAGGCAGAGATGGTATTTCATCATGGGCATGGGATATTGAAGCTCTTGTGGGAGGATTAGGTGAAAGCTATAAGATTATGGAGTGTGGTATGAAGGCATTTCCAACGGAGGCACTTACTCATACCCACCTATCATGCTTGTTGAAAGCCATGATAAGCAATGATCTTGAATATTCAGATATTAAGGAAGTTAAGGTTACATGCTTTGCACAAGCCTATGATATTTTATTTGATCCAACAAAGTACAGACCGGAATCAAGGGAAACAGCAGACCATTCGCTACCATATTGTATGGCAGCAGCAATGGTAGATAAAAAAATTACCACAGAATCATTCTCAGATGAGAAACTTAATGATCCTCGTATTTTTGAAGTTATTGATAAAATTAAAGGTGAGCCTTCACAGGAATTTGAAAAAATGTTTCCTGCCAAACAACCCTCCCGTGTTGTTGTAACAACAAACGATGGTAAAACATATGAGGAATATTTGGAATATCCAAAGGGTGATCCGAGAGAACCAATGTCCATGGAAGATTTAGAAAATAAATTCAACTCATTAGCGGGAGATAAATTCGATGCCACAACAAAGACACAAATAAAAGAAACTATTTTTAACTGCGAAGAAATGAGCGCCAGGAAATTTATGGAATCACTTAATGTATAAAATAAAGGCTAGATTTATATACTGCTGTATTCACTTAAGTAATTACTAATAAAATTATTATAGTTAATATAATTATTACAATTAATGGATATTTTCTTTACTGAATTTATCCATTTTTGGTTTTTGATATTATGGTTTAATTGTTATAAAACTAGGATATTCCTTAATTGACCCACCTGATTTATATAAAGGTTTAACTTTTATTTTAACTTCCAACCTTTTAAGTTTTTCCTGATTTTCCATATCAGATATCAGATCAAAAATTGCATCCAAGTCTTCTGATTTCAGAAGCTTACTAATATCAAAATTAGTATTTACAGTGAAGTGAACCTCTTCTCCGGGTAATACCTCTATATAGTCAAGTAACTCTCCCTTACCATACTGTACCCCCTTAATAAATAATTGCCAATAAAGGCCATTTATTGCAGCCTTTTCTTTACCATTATTAGTTGCACTTATGCTAACGGAAGCAATTGCATCCAGTTCACCTATAATTATCTTTTGACCTAGTCCGAACATTTCTGTCAAACCAATATCGTTTATGTTCTCAACCTCGGAGAAGTCATAGCCCCCAAGTTCTATTATCCTTGAATTATTAATTATAAAGTAACAACTAGCAAATTCTTTTGCTTCGTTAAACTGGCTAAATATTTTGCAAGAAGAAAGGAATAAAACTAGGATAAATGAGTATGATATTAGTCGCTTCATTTTAGTAACATTAATTTTTAGCCCATTAAGGGCTTAAAACTACATTTTGGCACTTCTCTTCCTATCATGTTCGTTTAACAGAATTTTTCTTAACCGTAATGACCTAGGTGTTATTTCCAAGTACTCATCGCCCCTTATTATCTCCATGTATTCCTCGAGAGAAAATCGGACTGGAGGTGGTATTAAAACCTTATCATCTGATCCAGAAGACCTCATATTAGTAAGTTTCTTGGTTTTGTTAACATTAACCACAAGATCACCATCACGGCTATTCTCACCTATAACTTGACCTGCGTATACCTCCACATTTGTATCGATATAAAACTTACCCCTATCAATGAGTTTGAAAATTGCATATGGGATAGCAGTGCCCGTTTCCATGGATATTAAAGCCCCGTTATTTCGTGTTTTAATTTCACCTTTCCATGGTTCAAATGAATCAAATCTGTGAGCAATTATTGCCTCTCCTTCAGTTGCTGTTAAAATAGTATTTCTCAAGCCTATAATACCACGTGATGGAATGCTAAACTCCAGAATCATTCTATCATTCTTAGGTTCCATATTTAAAAAGTTTCCCTTACGCAGAGTAACTATGTCAATAACTTTTCCGGAAAAATCTTCTGGAACTAAAACTGTTAAGCTTTCAATAGGTTCGTTTTTAACCCCATCAATATTTTTTATTATTACTCTGGGTTGACCCAATTGAAATTCGTAACCTTCTCTGCGCATTGTCTCAACCAGTATGGATAAATGCAATATTCCTCTACCAAATACCTGATATGAATCTGCTGAGTCTGTTTCCTCAACCCTAAGTGCCAAGTTTTTTTCAGTTTCCAACAAAAGTCTATCACGCAAATGCCTTGATGTAACATACTTACCTTCTTTACCAAAAAATGGTGAATTATTGATTGTAAAAACCATGCTCATTGTTGGCTCATCAATATTAATTGCAGGTAACCCTTCTGGATCCTCAAAATCAGCAACGGTATCACCAATTTCAAAATCTTCAAGGCCCATAATTGCAATTATATCTCCGGCATTTACATCTTCCTTACATTTCTCTTTTCCAAGTCCTTCAAAAAGATACAATTCCTTAATTTTCTGCTTAATAACACTTCCATCTCGTTTAACTAGAGAAATATTCATGCCCATCCTTAAGGTTCCTCGTTGAAGCTTACCAACGGCAATCCTACCTACATATGAAGAATAATCCAATGATGTAATTTGCATTTGAGGAGTTCCTTCTTTAAATTCTGCTGGGGGTATATGTTCAATTATCTGATCCAGAAGATAAACTACATTATCTGTAGGTTTTGTATGATCATGAGACATCCAGCCCTCCTTGGAAGAGCCATAGACAACAGGAAAGTCAAGTTGATCCTCAGAAGCACCCAAATTAAACATAAGGTCAAATACAGATTCATAAACCTCCTCCGGACGACAATTTGGCTTATCAACTTTGTTAATAACAACAATTGGTTTCAAACCCAAATCAACAGCTTTTTGCAAAACAAACCTTGTTTGAGGCATAGGCCCTTCAAACGCATCAACCAATAGAATTACTCCATCTGCCATATTTAATACGCGCTCAACTTCACCACCAAAATCGGAGTGACCAGGTGTATCTATAATGTTTATTTTTACTTCTTTGTACCTAACTGAAACATTCTTGGAGAGAATTGTAATACCCCTCTCCTTCTCAAGATCATTGCTGTCAAGTATTAGTTCTCCTACCTCCTGATTTTCTCTAAAAAGCTGTACTTGATGTAACATTCTGTCAACAAGAGTGGTTTTGCCATGATCAACGTGGGCAATTATAGCTATATTCCTGATATTCTGCATATTATTAGTAACATTACGTTTAAGGGCTGCAAAAGTAATTAACTTTTTAAAAGTATTTGTTAATACTTCAAAAGATTAATCTTAAATGTCATAGATTTTTAATAATACTATGGAATTATCATCCAATAAAATTTTTAACTTCATCCAAGAAGATATCAGGTTTATCCATATGAATAGAATGACCAGAACCTTCAATGATTACTTCGGTACAAAATGGTATCGAATTAAACATATCTCGTGTATCATTGGGAGTGAATAAAAGGTCATCCCCTGCCTTTAGTACTAGCGTTTCTAGTTTTATTTTATTTAGCTCAGAAACCATATCTAACTGGATTATTGATTCCACCTGATTTTCAAAGGATCTTATACTTTGTGGGTACCTGTAATTAAGAGCCATACTAACCGCCTGATCAACTAAGTCAGTATTTTCAAAAAATGATGGAGAAAATATCCAATAAAACATGTACCTAATCCATAGTTCTTCTTTTATTCCTGATTTTATATACGCTACCATATCTCTAAACAAGTAAACATTTCTTTTGTTAATCTTTGCTGATGTGGCAACAAGAATTAATTTATTTAACATTTCAGGATAATTAATTGCAAGATCAATTGCTATCATTCCTCCCATGGAATGGCCAATAATACTAACTTTAGTAAGATTTAATTCCGCAATCAATTTGCGAGTGCAATCAGCCATTAAACCTATTGAAATACCTTCATTGTCGTGATCAGACCTCCCAACTCCAATATTATCAAATACAATAACTCTATAGTTTTTTGATAATGGTACTATTATTTGTAACCAACTTGATGAATCCGAGCCAAGACCTGCAATAAGTATTATTGGATCGCCTTTGCCATAATCCTGCCAATATATTTTTTTGTTATCAATAAAAACAGTAGACATGTTTCTTTCGCAATTTATGTATTAAAAAGATTTATCTTTAATTAATAATTATCATAATCAAACCTTATGTTAACAATCCACATGTATCCATGATCCTAAAATGATTAATAGGCCTTGTAAACATTTATACCATTGATATAAGTTCCTAATACCTTGGCCTTTAATATATCCGATTGCTCTACCTCCAATAGATCCGTATCCAAAATAACAAAATCAGCCACCTTGCCAGACTCTATAGAACCTTTGGTTTCTTCATCAAAACTTCCCATTGCAGGCCAAATTGTTATTGAATTGAGAGCATCCTTTCTAGAAAGAGAATTCTCCATTTGAAATCCACCATCAGGATATTCGTTTATATCTTGGCGAGCAACACTTGCATAAAAAGTGCGAATTGGACTAATTCCTTCGATGGGAAAATCAGTACCATTTATAATCCAACCATTGGTTTTCAACAGGTCATTATAAGCATATGCGTATTTTAATCTTTCCTTCCCTAGCCTTTCATCTGCCCAATACATATCAGAAGTGCAGTGGGTAGCCTGAACCGAAGGTATTATAGAATATTCTCTAAAATAATTAATGTCATTTGGGTTAACGACTTGAGCATGTTCAACCCTCCACCTTAAATCATTTTTACCTCTTAGATATTTGGCATATGAATCGAGTACAATTCTATTTCCCGAATCGCCAATTGCATGTGTATTTACCTGGAAGTCATTATCCAAAGCCAATATGCATATACTATCCAAGAGCTTTGTTGAGCTAACTTGAGACCCATGAGAATGCAATGCATCTGAATATGGCTCTAACAATAATGCTCCTCTTGAACCCAAGGCACCATCAATATATACCTTAATTGATCTTACTGTTAGCTTATCAGAATGGTAAGGCCCCTTGTCAATGAAATAATTGAAGTTATCAGAATTGGGGCTAAGCATTGCATAAACCCTAATATTTAGATCATTCTTTTTATGCAACTCATCTATTAATAGGATATCCTTTTTATCTAATCCTGCATCAGTAACTGAGGTAAGACCCACTGCAAAACAATCTTTCTGGGCTTTTAATAATGCCGCCGTCTTTTCTTCTGATGTCCAACTAGGGATAACTGATAGCACCTTATCCATTGCATTATCAATCAAAAGTCCAGTTGGCTTATTATCTGCAATAACTATCTCACCTCCATATATCTTTGTATCCGCTGTTATACCAGCTATTTCTAATGCGGTATTATTTGCAATCAACGCATGTCCGTCTACACGATTTAAAACAACAGGAGTTTCTGGAAAAGCTTCGTTTAATGCGCTATTGTCAGGGAATTCTTTGATATCCCAATCATTTTGATCCCAGCCTCTACCTAATATCCATTCTGAAGGATATTCTAAATAATGTTCATTTACCAGATTTATTACTTCATCAAATGAACTTGTTCCCATAAGGTTGGCATATTTTATTTCGGAAATACCATAGCTAAGAAAGTGGCTATGCCCATCATTAAAACCAGGGTATACAAAACTACCATTGACATCAATTATTTCGGTGGGAGAGTATTTGGATAACATGTCTTTAGAACTTCCCAAATCAAAAAAAACACCATTCTTTATAACAACACTTTCTACAATATCAAATGAATCGTTAACGGAGTATATCTTGCCATTGGTTATTATGGAATCCACTTTAATATTATTATCACATGAAATTATCTGAAATAGAACGATGGTTAATACAAGTATCTTTAGACTTAAATTTATATTTAATATGAACTTGTTTTGAGTTACTATTTTCATCCTTCTATTTTTATAAAATAAATTATTTGTAAATCGGCATTAATGATTTAGTTTTCATCTATATGCTCTCAAATCTTAAGCTATTCTTATTAAATGAAACCCCATCTACATCAAAGACTCTGTTTATTAATCCTTCGTCTATAATCGATGGAACACTTCCGCTGTAAAACTCTTTGTTAAATCCAAGCAACCATACTGTTGAAACATTTTTCAATGCCATATCTGTATCATGAGTAGTTATAATTACACTTTTATTGTGCTTACTAACTAATTCCTTTAATAATTTCATTATTTGAATCTTACCTGGCGAATCAATGAAGGCTGTTGGTTCATCGAGTATAATTAATGGTGTATCCTGAACCACAGCCCTAGCCAATAGCACCTTTTGTTTCTCACCATCACTCAATGAATGGAAATATCTGTCAATAAGATTATGAGCTCCAACCACATCGAATCCTTTAATTACTTTATCAATGTCCATTTTTGTTATCTTACCTAGAAACGAACCGTAGGGATATCTGCCCGTTAAAACAACATCCTTAGCTGTAAGATAAGTGTCAGAAATTTTGTCTGTAAGAACTAAAGCAATCTCAGAGGCTATTTCCCTATTTGACATATGCCTTATGTTCTTTCCTTTGATAAAAACATTCCCTGCCAATGAAGGTACCATTCCGGTTATGGTTTTAATAAGAGATGATTTACCCACCCCATTGGGGCCCAATAGTGCTATAAACTCGCCTTTCTTTACCTCACATCTAATGTTCCTTTGCAAAACCTTAATTTCAGTTGAAGAGTTAGTGTATCCAGTATCAACACCAGATAATTCTAAGAGGGTATTTTCTAGTTCCATACTATCCAATATCCAACCTCCTTCCTTTTATTATTACCCATATAACAATTGGCGCTCCTATTATCGAAGTAACGGCATTTATAGGCAGTGAGACATCATAACCTGGCAATTTACTGATTAGATTGCACAGTAAAGAAAAACCTGCTCCAAACAGTATAACAGCAGGAATTAATATGGTATGATTAGAAGTTCTAAAGTAACTTCTAGCTATGTGAGGCACTGCCAAACCGATGAAAGCAATGGGGCCGGTAAAAGCTGTTCCAAGAGCAATTAATAAGCCTGAAAAAAGAATGAAAATAGTTTGTAATATTTTTACATTAAACCCAGAACTAACCGCATACCTATGCCCCAGTAAAAGAGCATTAAGTGGTTTTATAAAAAATAGTGTAGCTAATGATATTAATAGTGTTAGGATCAATATTGTTAGTGATTGACTTACGTTTGTATTAGAAAAACTTCCAAGACCCCAAAGTATAAATGAATGCAAATCTTCAGAAGAACTAAAAAACTGAAGTGTGCCAACAACTGCAGAAACTAAATAACCAATCATAATTCCTATTATCAAAACAGTCACTGCATTTCCTATTCTGCCGGAAACAAATATTATAACCAACAACACAGCCAAAGCTCCAATGAAGGCAGCAGCAACAATGCCAAAGTCACCAAAGAATAGTGAATTACTACCCATGCTAACTCCTGTTATTCCTCCCATCAAAACCAACAATGCCACACCCAGACTTGCTCCAGCACTAATTCCTAATACAGATGGCCCTGCCAATGGGTTTCCGAAGGTAGTTTGCAGCAACATTCCTGCTAGACTGAGTCCCATACCAACAGCCATTGATGTAATTGCCTGAGGTAGTCTGTATTGAAGTATTATAACCTCACCATGTACTGAATATGAATCTGAAATAAATAATGAATTCATCACTTCTGTCCATGACAGATCAACCGAACCATATCTAATGTTTAGCATAAATAACATAAAAGTAACAACTGAAAAAATCAGGAAAGATATATTTCTGTAAGCCAACATCTAATTATTTATACAATTTATAATAAATAGGAGAATATTCCGGAAGCAGATCCGGATGAAAAGCAAAAATTAAGTCTGCAAGTATTACATGAGGCTCCAATGCCCCTCGCTCAAAATAAGATGTACTTTTCGAATCGCAAAATACAACATTCTTATTATTAAAAGCATCGAAATTTTGGTATAATTCATTTTCCATGGCAAGCTTATCATAGGAGAAACCATCATTAGCATAATATCCTATAATTCGCCAAAAGTCCGCATCATTAGCATGATGATACACGGTTTCAAAGTCAATATTAAAACTAGCAGTATTAGTGTTTTCCTTCCAAATATATTCTGCTCCTGCATCTTCAAATAATCGTGCTATATAGCTTTTGCCTCCTGGCACAAACCATTGGCCACTATAGTACTTATCTGAAAAGACTGTTGGAATATCAGTTATGTCAGATGTTAATGATTTATATTTATTATACTCGGTTTTTATGATATTAAAGATACTATCTGCTTGCCTTTGCTTGTTAAAGAACAAACCCGTAAACTTTATCCATTCTGCCCTACCCAATGGATCGGTTTCTTTGAAATCAAAAAATGGAATCATAGTTAAGTTAGTTTCAGCAAGTGGATGCTTTTGAGCTAAGTTGTAAGGTGAATAAAAGACTATGGAAGGATCAACTTCTAATGCCTTTTCCAAAAAAAAATTTCCATTATTTGCAAGGTTTACAATTTTACCCTTTTCAAACAATTCCAGAACCTCTTCATTAGTTATGAAATCTGATTCAGAGATTGCAACTACTTTATCTAAAACATCTAATTTACTGTAAGCATTAAGCTGGGTAGCAGAAAATACTGCAACACTATCTATTGGTTGAACAAATACTGATTTATTGTTTGAGATAACTCCATCTACCAAAAAATAATAGCACGCCAAAACCTGGCTTCTATCATCTGGATTGTAAATAATTAGCTTATAGTTATTATCAACTCTCAATATATCAAAACCAATAGCATATTCAACCAAAGATTCTTCATTCACATCTATTCTACTAAATAAATCATCAACACTATCTAACTTAACAGGTGAATCACAGGAAATAAATACAAACGATATACTCAGTATGCAAACAAAAATATTAAATAATTTTTCTGCTAATTTCATATTAATAAATTGTAATGCAAATGTAATTAAATGAGTTATCTTAATTGAATGTCAATATACCAGTATTTTATTAATTTTACAATTCACAAAGAAGCAGTCAAATGTTTAGATTAATTATTTTATCACTCATATCAATTTTTGTTATTACCGGTTGTTATAAGAAGAAGGATGATAAAATTCGCATTGCAGTATCAAAGGAAAAATCAACTGAATCCAACACAAAATATTCCGATTGGATTTTACATCACGATAGCACCATAGATTTGGTATATATGTATCCAATGGGGATTGATTCAGCATTAGTCAAATTAAAAAGTTGCAATGGACTATTGTTAACTGGAGGGCAAGATATATTTCCAGGTTATTATGGAAAAATAGATGATACTGCACGATGCGGTAGCATTGATAGATACCGCGATAGCCTAGAGATGTTACTTATAGATGCGGCAATGGAATTAGAAATGCCAATATTTGGAGTTTGTAGAGGAGAGCAGATATTGAATGTTAGTCAGGGAGGAACCCTTTATATAGATATACCTTCAGATTACGACACAACTGTGGAGCATCACAATTCAGATTGGTCGCTATGTTACCATCCTGTTTTAATATCAGAAGGATCTCAACTCTCAGATATTTGTGGTGATATTGACGATAACCAGGTTGTTACAAATCATCATCAGGGCATAGAAAAGCTAGGTAATAATTTATCAATCTCAGCATGGAGTGCAGATAGCCTGCCAGAAGCAATAGAATGGAAGAGAAATTCGAATCATAGGTTTATAATGGCTGTTCAGTGGCATCCAGAAGTAATGAGCTATGATCATAGGCTTTCATCACCATTAGCCAAAGCATTTATTGCTGCCTGCGAAATAAATTCCAAGAAACATTAACAATGAGTACCCATAGTAAAGATGTCAATTCACAATTTTAACCATAAGATTATCGTTAAACTGTAACATAGATTTATTGGCGAAAAATAATAACCAAAAACAAGCTCAATTAACGATTATTTTCATGCCTAATTTAGATTATTTTTGTAATCAATTTTTAAACCATGAATAGAAAAACATTAATTATCTTATCAATATTATTATTTTTATTGGTCGGCCATATTAAAGCTGCATGGCTAATGATTCCAATGGATAATACCCAAAAAAATCATCTAAAGGCATATGGAATTGCATATTGGGTATTGGAAAAGGGAGTTGAAATTCAATGGCTATTAAACTACCGTGGAGGAAGCTATCTAATGCCATACAATGAATTATTTGATAATGAGTGTACAATTCGTGGAGTAACTTCTATGGTTTTAACTGATGTTCAGGCCTCATCCATTAGACAGCAGATAATGGAACCTGATGTTAATATGGATATTATAGATCTCCATAAAGTTCCAAAGATTGCTGTATACTCCCCCAAAAACAAGCAGCCATGGGATGATGCAGTTACCCTAGCATTAACATATGCTGAGATACCATACGATGTAGTATACGATCAAGAGGTGATCAGTGGTATGTTGCCAAGTTATGATTGGCTTCATCTTCATCACGAAGACTTTACTGGACAATATGGTAAGTTTTGGGCACATTACAGAAACTATCCCTGGTACAAGGAAGATGTTGCTGCAAACGAACAGGTTGCAGCAGAATTAGGATTCACAAAAGTAAGTGAACTAAAGCTTGCTGTAACAAAGAAAATAAGAGACTTTGTTCTTGGTGGTGGTTATTTATTTGCAATGTGTTCAGCCACTGACAGCTACGATGTTGCCTTGTCTGCCATAAACGTAGATATATGTGATGTAATGTTTGATGGTGATGCATTAGAATCTGGAGCCCAAGAGAAGTTGAACTATGATAATTGCATGGTCTTCAAAGATTTTACTATCGTTCAGAATGCAGGGAAATATGAAATTTCTAATATTGATGTAACAGAAACACGTCCAAAGTCATTAAGGGAGGGAAATGATTTCTTCATGCTCTTTGATTTCTCTGCAAAATGGGATCATATACCCACAATATTATGCCAGAATCATAATAGAATAATAAATGGTTTTATGGGTCAAACAACAGCATTCAATAAGGACTTAATACAATCAGATGTTGTTATAATGGGCGAAAACAAATCAGCTAACGAAGCCAGATATATACATGGCGAGTTTGGCAAAGGTTTTTGGACATTCTATGGTGGCCATGATCCTGAAGATTACAAACATCGTATAGGAGATCCACAAACAGATCTAAACCTGTACCCAAACTCTCCAGGCTACCGTTTGATTCTCAACAATGTTCTTTTCCCAGCAGCCAAAAAGAAAAAACGCAAAACCTAGTTCCTAATTTTATATCGCTCATACTATTAGTTACCCAAATTGAAACTATATGCGATATTAAGTATTATTCAAGGTTGATTATTTGTATTTTTAAGCTCTAAACAAACAGCAAATGCTAAATATATACTTTTGGGCCTTGATATTCATCATTATGAGCTCCATTGACCTAATTGGTCAAACCTCAACTAAAATGTCTTTGGAGAACGCCACAGCATTTCAAAAAGGAACAAGATCAAATGATGGAGAACCAGGACCAAATTACTGGCAAAATCATGCTGATTACAAAATTGATGTAGAATTACTCACTGACAAGAGTATGCTTAGAGCAAAAGGTACAATAACTTATCATAATGACAGCCCTGACACACTAGATAAATTGGTGTTAAGGCTATATCCGGATATTTATAAAAAAGGTAATGCAAGGTCGTGGCCAGTTGCACCAGATGACCTGAACGATGGAACAATTATCAAAGAGTTAGCCATAAATGGAAATAGTATTAACGTCAATGATTCTAGAATTGTTAGAAGGTCTGCTACGAATCTTTTCATTAACCTTGAGTCTCTTCTAATTCCATCCGATTCCTTAAAGGTAGACATGAGCTGGGAACTTTTCATTCCTGAAACCCAAACCATAAGGATGGGAAACTATGGTAATAATAGGTTGTTCATAGCTTACTGGTACCCCCAAATAGCTGTTTATGATGACATAGATGGATGGGATATACTAGAATATTTTGGAACTGTTGAATTCTACAATGATTTCAATAACTATGAGGTTAACATTACTTCCCCCCCATATTTTACGATATGGGCCACAGGTAATTTGATTAATATGAATGATATTTACACAGAAAAAGTAATTAGAAATCACACTAAAGCTTCAACATCATCTGATATTATCAACATATTCACTATTGATGACTGCAGAGAGAATAGAGTTCTTAAAAAAACAGGCAAAAATATTTGGAACTTTGTAGCCAATGATGTTCCAGATTTCACATTTGCAGCATCATTGGAGTCCAATTGGGATGCTGCATCCACAATTGCAGATAAGCAAACAAATAGACGAGTTCTGGTTGATGCTGTATATCCCGATTCTATTAATACTTTTGATAAGGCTGTATATTATGGCTTAAAAAGTGTAAACTTTATGGTAGATAGCCTTCCTGGTTACCCCTTCCCTTATTCCCATATTACATCATTCTGTAATGGCGAAAATGGTGGTGGAATGGAATCACCCATGATGGTAAATGAAGGTGATCCCTCTGATGACGGGTCAGCCATGAGTTTAATTTTTCATGAAATACTTCACACTTATTTCCCATTTTACATGGGTATAAATGAACGTAAATACGCATGGATGGATGAAGGGTGGGCATCCTGGCTTTCATATGGTATTGCTGATGACCTTGCTCCCGACTATAATTATCTTAGCAGGGTGTCAGCATCCTTTGAAAATATAAGCGGCAAGGAGAAAGAGGTACCTCTTATGTTTCTATCATATCAAATCAAAGACTATCAATCTTATCGTTCTCACTCATATTCTAGATCGGCACTGGCATATGCCTACTTAAGAAATGCGTTAGGCGATAGTGTTTTTAAATCTGCTGTCTATTCTTTTATTGATCGTTGGCACAATAAACATCCTGGGCCCTATGACTTTTTCAACACCTTTGAAAATATATCTGGGCAGGATCTAGACTGGTTCTTCACACCCTGGTTTTTTGATAGAGTATACGCAGACATTGGAATAAAAAAAGTAACATTTGACAACAAAGTTGTTGTGGAAAACAATGGAGGACTACCTCTACCAATATACTTGAGTTGTACATACCTTGATGACACAAAAGAAACCTTTTACAGGAATGCATCTGTATGGAAGAATGGAGATAGGGGTGTAATATTTCAGCTCAATAAAGATAAAAAGCCCAAAAGAATAATTGTTGGCAATGATATTGTTCCTGATGTTATCAGGGAAAATAATGAAATTATATTTGAATAATTGTGCAACTTAGAGATTGTATTATTTGTCAATCTCATATAAATAAAAGCAAAACAACCTTAAACCATGAAGATAATACTAACCATAGTTGTTATAATGTTTATAACATGCGCGGGTTCGGCACAAATTGCACCCGACAAGTACTTTGTCCAGTTCACAGACAAAGAAAATTCACCATACACAATCAGTAACCCTAGTGAATTTCTAACCCAAAGAGCCCTTGATAGAAGATATAGGTTCGGCATTCCAATTTCAATGAATGATATTCCTGTAAATACCAGTTATTTGCAGGGCGTTTCTGATGTTGGAGTAGAAATACTAAATCCATCTCGTTGGCTAAATGGTGTTACTATTTTCACAACTAACGATTCTCTTATATCTATAATTGAAGCATTACCATATGTTAATAATACCCTTAAAATAGGTAGCACTAAGTCTAGTAATTCATCAAAATTTAATAATTTGGTTAGAGATGAACCAACAAGAAATGATGGGTTAAAATCCTCAAGCACTATGGATTACGGACTTTCATATGGTCAAATAGATCAATTAAATGGTATAGACCTTCATGACAAAGGTTTTAAAGGAGAGGGCATGGTTATAGCTGTGCTGGATGCAGGTTTCACTGGTGTATTGGAGCACCCTGTGTTTGAGTACTTACGTGAAAATAATAAAATCCTAGGCACCAAAGATTTTGTTTACAAAGGCGGAGATGTATATGTTGGCCATGAGCACGGCTCTATGGTTCTTTCATGCATGGGGGCCTATTTACCGGAGGAAATGATAGGAACATCACCAGAAGCAAATTATTGGCTACTAAGATCCGAAGAGGGACCACTTGAAAATATAATAGAAGAATATAATTGGGTTAGCGCAGCTGAATTTGCAGATAGTGTTGGTGCAGATGTAATAAACAGTTCACTAAGTTATTTTGAATTTGATATGCCAGAATGGTCATACGATTATCCTGATATGGATGGTAATACTGCAATTTCAACTATTGGAGCAGATATTGCTTCATCAAAGGGAATGATCGTTTGTAATAGTGCTGGAAACTCAGGTTACCTTGTTGGTGCTCCTGCTGATGGAGACAGTGTTATGACAGTTGGAGCAGTTGACATAAATGGAGACAGAGCTGGATTTAGTTCCATAGGGCCAACAGCAGATGGAAGAATAAAGCCTAATATTATGGCCTGTGGCGCAGGTGCTACAATCGCAGTTGGAAACTCAGGAATTTCAACAAGTGGTTATGGAACATCATTTTCTTCGCCCATTTTAGCAGGAATGATAACATGCTTATGGCAATCGCATCCTGAAATGACAGCACTAGAAGTAATGGAATCTGTTATGGAAAGTGGGTCATTCTCAAAATTCCCTGATAACTACATGGGATGGGGTATTCCAGACTTCTCGAGTGCAGACTCCATTTTAACCTCGATAAACCCGCAAATAAATATAAACTCATTTGTTTCAGTTGGACCAAGTCCATTTAAAGACCAGCTTCGTGTAGTAGTTGATACAGATAGTTCTGAAATAATAAATCTAGAACTAATTAATCTAGCAGGAAATACTATCATGAAAATGGGATACGAGATATCCAAGTCAAACAATAATATATTTATCAATTCAGGATTATCAGAACTCACTCAGGGAATATATTTCTTAAAGATTATATCCAAAAAGAGAATCCAAACTATTAAAATACTCAAAAGCTAAATTAATCAATGGGTTACTTACTTCTATGACAATAAAATAAGTTATAACTATACCATTTTCAATATATATAGGCTTTTTGTGGTTATCAACAAAAATTACGATTTATTAACAAAAGATTATAGAACCCCATAAAAGTTACATTAATTTTTAACTTTGACAGAGTAATTTATTCATAATCTGAATAGAATAATTAGTTAACATAATTTGTTCAAAATCTGGAGATTTTTATGCAGGAGAAAGATAAATTTGAAAAGAGAGATGATCTTTTTTCTCAGGTAGTTAGAGCAGGAAAACGCACATATTTTTTTGATGTTAAAGCAACACGTGCCAATCAGCAATATTTAACAATTACTGAAAGCAAGAGGCGTTTTAGTGAAGAGCAAGGTAAATTTTTTTATGAAAAGCACAAGGTTTTTTTATATGGAGAAGACTTTGATAAATTTAAGGATGGATTAAATGCAGCAATTGATTTTATTGAGTCTGGAAGCGATAATTCTGAGTTAGTAATAGAAGAAGCTAAACCAGATGAAGAAATCAGCAGCACTGTTGATGTTAGCTTTGAAGATCTTGGCCAGGATACCGAATCCTAAGTTAAGAGTATTTTTCATGGTTAAATCTTATTCATTGCCATCACAATGGATTGTTCAGTAAGTCTTAAAAAAAACGTATAAATCTGTAAATGAATAATAGTTTATTATGGGTAAAACTATTTCAGTAGCAAACCAAAAGGGAGGTGTTGGTAAAACAACAACGGCAATAAATCTTGCCGCCAGTCTTGCTATTCTTGAATACAAAACTCTTATTGTTGATGCCGATCCGCAGGCAAACGCAACCTCAGGTACAGGATTTGATCCAAAACAAATTCAGGCTAGCATTTACGAATGTATCATTGATGATTTGAATGTTGAAAATGTAATTCTAAGCACAAAAACACCAAATCTTGATTTACTTCCTGCACACATAGATCTTGTGGGTGCAGAAATAGAAATAATCAACATGCCAGGAAGAGAAAAATTAATGGCAAACGTTCTTGAGAAAGTAAAACATAAGTATGATTTTATAATAATTGACTGTTCTCCTTCACTGGGGCTAATTACAGTTAACTCTTTAGCCGCTTCTGACTCAGTAATAGTACCTGTTCAGTGCGAATATTTCGCTTTGGAAGGGCTTGGTAAACTATTAAATACAATTAAGATTGTACAAAGTCGCTTAAATGATAAACTTGATATCGAAGGGATCCTATTAACGATGTTTGATTCCAGACTAAGGCTTTCTAAGCAGGTGGTTGAAGAAGTGAAAACACACTTCCAACAAATGGTATTTAACACAATCATTAATCGTAACACCAAACTTGGAGAGGCTCCTAGTTTTGGAGACTCAATAATAATGCATGATGCAGCAAGTACGGGTGCAATAAATTATCTAAACTTGGCAAGAGAAGTACTCCAAAAAAACGATTTGACAGTGATGAATAATGCTGATAAAATTATAAATGAGTAACAAAGGTAAAAAGAGGGCTTTGGGAAGAGGACTTGATTCAATATTATCAAGCCCAGATACGGATATTACATCCGTAGATATATCTGGAGAGTATGTTGCTGGAGCCATTGCTGATTTGGAAATAAGTAAAATTGAAACAAACCCTTTTCAGCCTCGAACTGAGTTTCATGAAATGATGCTAAGAGAATTATCAGCCTCAATAAAAATTCAAGGTATAATCCAACCGATTACAGTCCGTAAGATGGGTTATGATCAATATCAGATAATATCTGGTGAAAGAAGGTTTAGAGCATCACAGATGGCTGGTATTAAAAAGATTCCTGCCTTCATAAGAGTTGCTAATGATGAGCAAATGTTGGAACTCGCATTAATCGAAAATATTCATAGAGAAGATCTAAATGCCATTGAGATAGCAATAAGCTATCAAAGATTGATAGACGAAATTGACCTTACTCAGGAAAAGCTAAGTGAAAAGGTTGGGAAGAGCAGGTCTGCCATTTCCAATTTCTTAAGATTACTCAAGCTTCCGCCAGAATTACAAATAGCCCTTAGAGATAAATTTATTTCAATGGGACATGCTAGAGCTCTTATAACAATACCAGATAAGAAAACACAAAAGCGTATCTTGAAAAATATTGTTGATGGAGGTTTAAATGTGCGGCAGACTGAAGAGATTGTAAGAAATATCATGGCGCCAGTAAGTATTACAAAGAAAAAACAATTATCAATTCCAGAGAAGTTTAAAACTGTTCCCGCCAACCTAAGTACAAAACTTGGAACTAAAGTAAATCTTAGAAGAAATAATAATGGTGAAGGCACCATCGTTATTACCTTTAAGAGTGATAAAGATCTAGATAAGATAATCTCAATTATCGAGGGCTCTAAGTAGAAGTTTATTATGTTAATCAAAAATATTCTTATAGGTATTTTAATATTCGGATTAGGTTTTGCTAAGTTCAGCAATGTTCAAGGTCAAACCTCAACTGACACAATAATTGAAAAAAAGCATTCCCCCAAGAAAGCAACGTATTTATCTTTAATACCAGGTGCTGGTCAAATTTATAATAAGAAATACTGGAAACTACCAATTGTATACGCAGGTTTTGGAGTTACTGGATATTTTGCATTATGGAATAGAAATGGTTACCTAGAATACAGTGATGCTTACATATGCAAGGTTGAAGAAGAACAACAGAGTGGATATGAATGTGATAATGAAATTGCACAAAAATATTCTGCAGATCAAATTAAATCCGTGAGAGATCAGTATAGAAGAGACATGGAGTTTTCATTCATACTAATGGGCCTATGGTATATATTACAAATATTAGATGCAACTGTTGACGCACATCTTTATTATTGGGATGTAAACGAAAACCTTAGTGTTAGAGTACAACCAATTATAAAGCAACAGGTTGTGCATCAGGCTGCATACATGTCACCTGGATTGCCTGCTCACAACGGTATAAGAATTTCTGTCAACTTTTAATTAAATACTTAATTATTATGGATATAATTATTTCAGGCTATGGCCGAATGGGCAAAGAAGTCGAAAAGATATGCAAACAAAGGAACCATAATATTATTGCAATAATAGATAATAGAGATCAGTGGAACACTCTATCATTAACCAACACCACCGCTGTAATTATAGACTTCAGCTTACCAAACTCAGCAATAGAAAATATATCAAGAGCATTTGAGCTAAACATCCCAATAGTAACAGGAACTACCGGATGGTATGATAAATTCGAAAGTATATCCGAATTGTGCAGTACAAATAATGGAACATTGTTTTATGCCCCTAACTTTAGTATAGGTGTTAATATTTTTTCCCAGGTTAATAAATATTTGGCTAAAATCATGAATGGGCTTTATGAATATCAAGTTAAAATAATTGAAACCCACCACAAACACAAAATTGATTCACCCAGCGGAACGGCTATTTCAACTGCCAACGGTATATTGGGTATGAGCAACAGTCTTAATTCATGGTCGCTCAACAAAGAAGAACCCAATTCAATTACAATTTATTCATCAAGAGAAGGTGAAGTAACTGGTAAGCATGAAGTTGTATATGAATCACCTGTTGATATAATTTCATTGTTACACGATGCTAAGAATAGATCTGGATTTGCAATTGGAGCAGTTATGGCAGCAGAGTTTATTAAAGAAAAGAAAGGAATCTTCAATATGGAAGACATAATGAGGTCTTTAGAATAATAATTACATTATATCAACTAAAATGAACACAATAATCGTATTCATAACAAAGATGTTATTCATTGCATTCATGATCTTAATTGTTTCATGTGGGGTTTCAAATAAAAGCGCAAATAAAAATATCCCTGCAAAGGAATATTGTGAGTTCCTAAACTTTACAAATGCCCAATACTCTGATTTGGAATCTGACTATTATACAATCGACTCATTGTTTATTGATAACGATTGCCTAAATGTTTGGGTAAGTTATAGTGGTGGATGTGGGAATTCCGAATTTAAATTATTCTACAATGATTTACTAATGAATTCAATGCCCCCGAAGGTAAATCTTCTTCTTCAGCTTGATGATGATGATAATTGCAGAGCAATAGTACAGCAAAAACTATATTTCAACCTAAGTTTCTTCACAGAGTATGCTAACAATGGAGGGATAGTTCTGCGAATGGCAGGCACAGATGCAAGTGTAACTTACTCTTATTAGAGGGACTGCAGTGCGATTACAAATATATTACTACTCATGCAATTTTAGACTTATATAAATAATACTCGCATCTCCTTTAATTATTACTTTTGCACACTAAATAATTAAGAATAATTAACGCGAACATATGTGTAATGAATCTACCTTTGCTCATATAAATATTTATTAATAGATAAATCATGTTACAACTAATATTTCTGATACCCTTATTGTTTACAATACCAACCATCTTTGCATGGAAAATATTTGAGAAAGCTGGTAGAAAAGGTTGGGAAACTCTTGTGCCCTATTATAATTTGTTTGTCTTCCTAAAAATCATCAAAAAACCAATGTGGTGGATGGTCCTTCTATTTTTTCCATTCCTAAATGTATTCATGTATTTGCTTATGTTAGTTGAGATTGTGAAGTGCTTCAAAAAATTCAGCTTATTGGAGCAACTGTTTGTTGTAATACTTCCATTCATATACCTACCCTACCTTGGCTGGAGCAAAAAAGAGTCTTTTGTTGATCCTGAGAACCGTCCGAAGATGAAAAAATCATTTTTACGTGAATGGACCGATGCTATTATATTTGCCGTTGTTGCTGCTACTATCATAAGAACATTTCTTCTTGAAGCATATACAATACCTACATCCTCAATGGAAAAATCCCTACTGGTAGGAGATTATCTTTTTGTAAGTAAGATAACTTATGGGCCTAAAGTTCCTAACACTCCATTATCGTTTCCTTTTGTTCATCACACACTACCTGCTACTGAAAGCACAAAGTCTTATTTGGAATGGATAAAGTTTCCATTTTATCGTTTTGCTGGATTTAAGAATGTTGAGCATAATGATGCAGTAGTTTTTAACTATCCGGCGGGAGATACTGTTTCAACTCGTTTTCAGAGTAATATTAGTTATTATACTCTGGTAAATGAATATGGCAGAGATAGGGTTTGGAGTGACAAAAGAAATTTTGGAGATATCGTTGTTAGGCCTGTTGATAAGCGGGAAAATTATGTGAAGCGATGCATAGGATTACCTGGAGATACCTTGAGTATTATTAATAGACAGGTTTACTTAAATGGAAAAAAAGCCAATAATCCTGAAAAATTACAATATCAATATAAGATTACAACTAATGGTAGTAGTATTAATCCTAAAATTCTTGACAAGTACGATATAACTGAAACATTTAGAGGTAACAAACCCGGAGAATTTATCCTCATACTTACGGAAGAATCCAAAAATGAAATAGAAAAGCTTCCAATAATTACAAGCATTGAGGTATTTAATGAGTCTCCTGGGGTTTGGAAGCCTGAAATATTTCCAAATGACTCATCCTATAAATGGAATAGAGATAACTTCGGACCGCTATACATACCTGCTAAGAATGTTCCAATTGAACTTAATATTAAAAACCTTCCTCTCTACCAAAGGATAATTACCACTTATGAAGGAAATACACTCGAAATAGTTAACAACAAAATAATTATAAATGGAAAGGAAGTCAGCAGTTATTCTCCTAAATATGATTATTTCTGGATGATGGGAGACAATAGACATAATTCTGCGGACTCACGATATTGGGGATTTGTACCAGAGGACCATATTGTAGGTAGAGCAGAATTCATATGGTTATCTCTTGATCAAAATAAATCACTTTTAGATGGTAAGATTAGATGGAATAGGCTGTTTTCGATCGTAAACTAACAATTAAAGCTAATTTTTAGTTGATAACATAATGCTATATATTTTTTTAAAATATTAATTTACATTAATTTAGTTTTCGATTTTTATAACTATAATCGGTATATTTAGAAAATGAACGATGAATTTAGATGGATAGAGGATGGAGACATCAATGATCTCATAAGCAGATTTGAAAAAATGCTAGGATCCCAAATGCATTTATTTTTTGATGTAAATGAATTTGAGGCTCTTGTTGATTATTTCATAGACTTCCAAGAATTTGACAAAGCTGAAATAGCAATTGAATCAGCTCTGCAGCAACACCCATCCGTAAGTTCTTTCATCATAAGAAAAGCTAAACTTCAAGCTCTTAATGGGAAATACTACGAAGCCCTTGAAGAATTAAATCAAACTGAGCTTCTAGAACCGGCTAGTGATGAACTATATATTTCAAAAGCTGAGATATACAGCATGATGAATAAACATGAACTGGCCATTGAACAATACAATAAGGCTATTCCTCTATCGGAAAATCCAGAGGATATATATTCAGTTATTGCGTTTGAATACGAAAACCTAAATGACTACCCCAACGCCATAAAAAACCTAAAAAAAGCACTTGCACTCAAGCCCGAGTCAGAAAATATCATACATGAGATTGCTTTCTTCTTTGATATAACCAATCGTGAGGAAGAAGCCATAAAATTCTTTAAAGATTTTATTGATACCAACCCATACTCTAAGGTTGGATGGTTTAATCTTGGAATATTTTACAATCAACTAGAACTTTTTGAGAGGGCCATTGAAGCATACGAATATACACTCGCAATTGATGATAAGTTTTCTTCTGCATACTTTAATATTGCCAACTCACTTTCAGGCATGCAAAGATACACTGAAGCTATAAGATATTATAAAGAAACCTTTAAATACGAAGCTCCAGAACCAATAACTTACTACTACATCGGAGAATCATACGAGCAAATTAATGATTTACGAAATGCCATGCGATACTTCAATAAAGCATTGGAGATAAGCGACTCGTTAGCAGATGCATGGGCAGGCTTAGGTAGAGTTTTTATTGCCCAAGACAATGACATCACTGCCATTAACTACTATGAAAAAGCTGTTGAGATCATGCCTGGAAATACAGAATATAAGTTTGATCTGGCAATGATTCATATGAAAAATACAAACTATGAAACTGCAATTTCCCTATTCGATAAAATAACCAAATTAGATCCATATAATATCGAATCATGGATAAATCAATCTGCATGTGTATTTGCTCTTGAAGATGTTGATGGTGCAATTGAGATTATTGAGGAGGCTATCACAACTAATAAAGAGAATGCATTATTATGGTATCGTCTTGCTGGTTATTTGCATGTATCTGGTAAGGTTCAGCAGGCTTATTTTTATATTGAATCAGCATTGAAGCTGAACCATGAACAGCATACAGAACTCTTAGATTTAATACCTCATCTATATAGCGATACCCGATTTATTGAGTTACTGGGTGTTTATAAAGATAACGGGTAAATTTATTCGCTATATAATATTTAGTCCTATGAATGATAGCAATGTAAAAGATCACTCTTTTTACTATCAAGAGCAAGTTGAATATTTTAGTAATGGGAATACTAAACCCATTCAGAATAGGGTAAATACACTACTAAAGTTATATAATCTGTTCAAAGAAAATGAATCTAATATTTATTCAGCACTCAATAAAGATCTTGGAAAATCAAATTTTGAATCATATGCCACAGAGTTAGGTATTGTTCTTAATGAAATTAAGTACCACATAAGAAACATAAAGTCATGGTCATCTCCAACCCATTCTGCAAATCCCATAACAAACTTTCCGGCCACAAGTTATACAGTTTATGAACCACTGGGCAATGTTCTTATAATTGCACCATGGAATTATCCATTTCAATTACTTATGACACCTCTTATTGGTGCTATATCAGCCGGTAATACAGCAATACTTAAACCTTCGGAGATATCTTCTAATTCATCCAAACTTGTTAAGGATATTATAAATAATAACTTTGATCCTGGTTTAATAAAGGTGGTTGAGGGTGATAAATATATAACTCAAGATCTGTTGACATTTAACTTTAATCATATTTTCTTCACTGGAAGTACAGAAGTAGGTAAAATAATATATAAATCTGCTGCAGAAAAAATGATTCCAGTTACCCTCGAACTTGGTGGGAAATCACCGTGCATAGTAGACTCAAAAATAAATCTGCAATTAGCGGCAAAAAGAATCATTTGGGGCAAACTAATTAACGCTGGCCAAACATGTATTGCGCCTGACTACATACTTGTTAATAAAGAGGTAAAAAGCAAACTGATTAATGAGTTAATATTAGCAATAATCAACTTTTATGGCAATGACGCATCTCTTAGTAAAGATTATCCACGCATAATAAATGAATCTAATGTACTGCGTTTGTCAAACCTCACAGATAATACTAAAATTGTATACGGAGGCAAGTATAATACCGAGGAGTGTTATTTTGAACCAACATTAATAGATAATGTTGATATAAACTCTCCAATTATGAGCCAAGAAATATTTGGTCCCATACTACCCATTATTACTTATGACACACTTGACCAAGCAATAGATATAGTTAAGTCCAAGGAGAAACCTCTTGCACTTTATTTCTTTTCTAATTGTAAACAAAATCAGAATAGGATATTAAATGAAATAAGCTGTGGAGGGGTAACAATAAATGATACTATAGTGCACTTTGTGAGTAATAAGCTTCCTTTTGGAGGTATTGGAAATAGCGGAATAGGCAAGTATCATGGTAAATACTCATTCTTAACCTTTTCAAATCAAAAGCCTGTTGTTCGAAAGAAAACTTGGCTTGATATACCAATAAGGTATGCGCCATTTAAGAGTAAGCTAAAAATAGTAAAAATGCTATTGGGCTAGTTTGTATAGGTCATCTCAAGTCTATGGTATTCCCATATACTTATGACTTTGAAGAGACATTCGCCATTGTGGATTATTCATTATGTATTCCGTAAGAATAGGCATTATATCATCGGCAACGCTCCATTCTGGCTGAAGAAAAAGAAGAGCATCATTATTTACAAGCTCAGCATTTCTTTCTGCCCATTCAAGATCTCCTTTATGCTGGATAATAACCTTTAGCTCATGTGCGCGTTCATAAATATTGCCCTTTGGTGGAGAGTACTTTTTTGGAGATAAGCAAATCCAATCCCAGCTACCTGACAAGGGATGTGCACCCGAGGTTTCTATCATCGTCAAAATATCATTTTCCTTGAGCTTATTTGTAAAATAATCAAGGGGGTATAAAGAGGGCTCACCACCAGTTACAACAACAGTATCCGCACTATTTGCTTTAATATTTAAAATAACACTAGCAACATCTTTAGGTGGAAATAAATCCTCATTCCAAGATTCCTTAATATCGCACCAAGAACAGCCAACATCACAACCACCCAACCTAACAAAGTAGGCAGCCCTTCCCATGTTATAGCCTTCTCCTTGCAGGGTGTAAAATTCTTCCATTATGGGTAGAATCTTGCCACCTTTTAAAATGTCACTATCTTTTGCCATCTATATTTTAATAAATTTTTTCTCAACAACGTGATTTGGAGAATACATCCTTATAAAGTAGACTCCATCTTTATAATTACTTACCTTAAGCTTAACCTTAGCTCTACCCGATTTCTTACTCATGGTTATGTTATTATCAGATATTTTATTACCCAAGGAATCATATATCTCTAACTGATACAAACCAATAGGTAAACCTGTTATATTAATTGTAAGTTTACCTGTATTAATTGGATTTGGACTTAATGAGAAGTCAAATATACCCTCATACTCCTCTCCCACTCCAGATGGAGAAGATGACGTCCATATGCTAGAGTTGAAATCATATGCAGATTGCGAAAAAAGCGCATTACCTTCGGATGTCAGCACTTCATTTCTTCCCAGTGTATAACATACTGCTTCTGTTTGGCTTGCCAAAATATTAGGCATATCTATGCGGCGCTTATTTCCATTTAAATAATTATTTCCATCATAATCAAAAAGCAACCATATAAAAGGAACATATGTTTGATTCACATATCCCACAAGTGTTATTTCTTTACTCTCAACATTTAAATCAGCACCAGTAATTAAGCCCTTAGAATCAAAACTTGATACTAATTGAGCTGTATATTCGCCAGATGATTTTGGTAGGTTATACAGCTTACATCTTTGATCACCACGATTCTTTGAGAAAAGGTATAATGAATCATCCTTTGCTATAAATGCTTCACAATCATAATTATGATTCTTGGATATCTTTTCTTTTCCAGAGTAATCAGAGTATGAAAACCATATTTTTTCAGCAGTTACATAATCATTACCCGTAAGAGGAATATCTGATAAACTTACCTTGTAAATCACCAAGTCATCTCTGGTTCCAGCATTATTTCCAAAATCACCAATGTAAATATGGTCAGCATCCATGGCAAGTGACTCCCAATCAATATTTTGAGCATTACTTACAGTTATTCTTTGAACAATCTCTCCACTAATTGTATCAAAAGCATAAAGAGCCGGCAATCCTCCACTATCGTTTATGGTCCATAATTTTCCATTAAAAAATGCTAATCCAGAGGTTTCGTCCAGTTCCGAGGGTAATAGATACCTCAATGGTGGATTAAATAATGTAATATTATAATCACAAGAACCATCATTTATTGTAGCTTCTGAATTATAATTATTTGCTCTGGGGTCCGTACATCCGCTTATTTGAGAATAAGATGTTTTAGATATGGTAAATGCAAAAAATGCAACAATAAAATATTTTATTTTCATAACCTAAAAATACAAAAGTTAAAGAGGCTATCTAAATGACAACCTTTAATTGTAAAAATGATTGATTATACTTTTATTACAACTACCTGCGACTTTGTTTAAAAGATTGCAGGGTGTTTTTTAGTAGCATCGCAATGGTCATTGGCCCAACACCTCCAGGCACTGGTGTTATAGCAGATACTTTCTCGCTAACCCCTTCGTATTCGACGTCACCCACCAGTATATACCCTTTTGCATTATCTGCAGGTATTCTATGGATTCCAACATCTATTACAACTGCACCATCCTTTACCATATCAGCTGTAACAAATTGAGGAACGCCAATGGCACACATTAATATATCTGCCTGCTTAGTGATTTCTTTTAGGTTTTTGGTTCTGCTATGACAAACAGTTACCGTTGAGTTACCCGGGTCAGTTTTTTTTGACATAAGCATACTAAGTGGAGCACCAACAATATTAGACCTACCCAAAACAACACAATGCTTACCATCTGTTTTAATCTTGTTTCTTTTAAGTAATTCCATTACGCCAGCAGGCGTTGCTGAAACAAATGTTTCCTGACCTATTGACATTTTACCAACATTAAGAGGATGAAAACCATCCACATCCTTTCTAGGATCAATGCTTTCAATTACTTTATTTACATTTATGTGATTAGGTAATGGAAGTTGAACTATTACCCCATTAATTTCATCATCCTTATTGATAAAATCAATGACTTCAAGCAATTCTTCCTCTGTAGTTTCTTTGGGATACTTGTATACAGAAGAAGTTATGCCAACAGCTTTCGCAGCCCTCTCCTTACTGGCTACATATGTTTGACTAGCAGGATCTTCACCAACGATAATGGCAACCAAATGCGGAGACTTGTCTTCATTATCAATAAATTCGGCTACCTCTGCCTTTATTTCATCTTTAACTTGTTTCGCACATGCCTTACCGTCTATTACTATTGCACTCATCTATTAAAACTTTATATTATCTCTTTAATTGATTCATCATATTAGCCATCTTTCGACCTCCACCGGATGTCATCATTTTCATCATTTTACTTGTTTCTGAAAACTGCTTGATTAGCCTATTTACTTCTTGAATATCTGTACCTGCGCCGATTGCTATCCGCTTGCGCCGTGAGCCATTGAGAATTTTTGGATTTTCACGCTCATCCATTGTCATTGAATATATAATAGCTTCAATTCCTTTGAAGGCATCATCATCAATATCTGCATCCTTAATAGCTTTACCTACGCCTGGAATCATTCCCATTAAATCCTTTACATTACCCATTTTCTTTATTTGCTGGATCTGCTTAAGAAAATCATTGAAGTTAAACTGATTTTTTGCAATCTTCTTTTGGAGTTTCCTAGCTTCTTCAACATCATATTGTTCCTGAGCTTTTTCTACAAGGGTAACAATATCGCCCATACCGAGTATCCTGTCAGCCATGCGAGAAGGGTGGAATAAATCAATGGCTTCCATTTTCTCACCAATACCAACAAATTTGATGGGTTTATTTACAACAGACTTTATTGTAAGTGCTGCACCACCTCTGGTATCTCCATCTAACTTGGTAAGCACAACGCCATCAAAATCCAACCTATCATTAAATGCTTTTGCTGTATTTACAGCATCTTGCCCTGTCATTGCATCAACTACAAATAGTATCTCATCAGGGCCTATTGCTTTCTTAACAGATGAAATTTCATTCATCATCTCCTCGTCTACAGCAAGGCGACCTGCAGTATCAACAATTACTATATTATTACTATTACTTTTTGCATGCTTAATTGCATTTTTCGCAATGTCAACAGGGCTCTTGTTACCTTCTTCACTATAGACTTCGACTCCAATTTGTTCACCTAAAACTTTTAACTGCTCAATAGCTGCTGGTCTGTATACATCACCAGCCACCATAAGAGGAGATTTACCTTGTTTGGTCTTTAAGTAATTTGCAAGTTTTGCAGAAAAGGTAGTTTTACCAGAACCCTGTAGGCCAGCAATTAATATAATAGCTGGATTACCCTTAAGGTTAATATCCTCTTGCTCTCCACCCATAAGCTCAGCCAACTCATCATGAACTATCTTAGTCATAAGTTCACCAGGCTTAACTGCAGTAAGAACATTTGCACCAAGAGCTTTCTCCTTAACTTCTGAAGTGAAATTTTTAGCTATTTTAAAGCTAACATCAGCCTCAATAAGTGCCTTACGAATTTCCTTTATAGACTCAGCGACATTAATTTCGGTAATCCTACCTTGTCCTTTTAGTATTTTAAATGACCGATCTAGCCTGTCGGTTAATCCTTCAAACATATAGCAATAATTTTAGCTGGCAAAAATAATAAAGATTGATGAGTTAACGAGCTATTTGATTAACTCATAGATACTTTTTATGAAAAACTACTTAAGTTTATGAACATTTACTGTATTTAAAATAAAATTCAGTAATAATTTTTGGTAATTATTTTATCTTCTTAAGAAATAATCATTCATATAATTACCTAAGGTACTGTAGAACTTAAACCTAGACCTAGATTCTAGTATTACAAGGGAATTTTTATTAATAATGATTATATAGCAAAAAATCCTGTTGGAGAAATATCCAACAGGATTCAAAGAAATAAAATATCATTGTTACCTAATGTTTTATCATCAGTCTGCTAACTCCATAGTTCATATCTGAACTAATCACTACTGTATAAATACCATCTGGATAGTTAGATGCAGAAATTGTAGCTTTAAAGATATCTCCTTTCATATTAAAATCTTGACTGAAAACAACTTTCCCATCTAGGCTAATCACTTTTACCACAATATTATCGCTGACAATGTCATCAGTCTTTATGGTAAAATAGTTGCTTGTCGGATTTGGAATGAGACTAAAACCTATACTTGTTAATGAATTTTCTCCTACTGAAGAACAATCCAATACTTCTAATGAAACATCAGAAACCACAACTTCAGAACATGGGTATTCTGGGTAAACAGATAGTGTTAAAATTACATTACCTACAGCTCCATCATTGTTTCCAGGGTTATAATCTGTGTAGAGTGAGGTATTATCTACAAATGATCCATCTCCGTTCGATGTCCACATTAATGAAGTGTAATTTTCAGCATATCCATCAACTGTGAACGAACCATCTTTACAAACAGAACCACTATTTCCTGCATTTGCAAATGCATTTGGAGAAATTCCCAATTCTACTTCATCAAAACCCATCTCGCAGCCATCAATAAAATATGCTGTAAGCGTAAGTGTAGCTCCATTATTAACTATATCTTCTGTACCAGGAGTATATATTGTTGATACGGCATTTGAATCCTCAAATTCACCATCTCCTGAAGTAGTCCATTCATGCGATGTTGATTCTTCAACAGAACCTGTAACTGATACTGGCATACCTGCGCAAGAACTCATATCCTCACCTGCATTGATAGTTGGCATAGGGTCTATTAACAATGTTAATTGGTCAAGTTCTGGTGTAGCGCATGGTGCTATTGGAAATGCTGTAAGTGTAATAACCACATTGCCAATATTCATATCATCTTCACCAGGTGTATAAACAGGATTAGAAATGGTTATATCATCAAAAGTACCATCACCACTTGTTGACCATTCCATACCTTCATTATTTTGAACAATTCCTTCCAATTGGTAGGGCATATTACCACAGGTTATACCATCATCACCTGCATCTGAAAGGGGTGCAGTGGCAAACGAAATAATCATATCATCCTTTGCATCATCAACACATGGAGCGATTGGACTTACAACAAGACTTACTTTAACCTGGCCATCTTCAATATCACCAGACCCTGGAGTATAAACTGCATCTAATAATGAAGGATCATCAAATGAGCCATCTCCTCTGGTTATCCATGTATGAGAACCATAGTTCTCCGCATAACCATCAAGCTGAGCAGAAGCCTCTCCACATATTACAAAATCATCCCCTGCATCTGAAATGGGTGAACTGACAATATTAACGGACATAATATCACTCACAGAATCTGTTGATGGTGCAATCCCATATGCTGTTAACTCTAATATTACAGATCCATTCTCAATATCAGATGTTCCAAGGGTGTAAACTGGATCCAAAAGAGTAGGATCATTAAAAACTCCATCTCCAAAAGATCTCCATAGGCTTGATCCTATATTGTTTCCAGTTCCGTTTAGTTGAGCGTCAATAACACCATCACAAACATCAACATCTGGACCTGCAGATACTGTAGGCAGTGATATTGTATTTGTCACTCCACTAATAATAATTGAAAAAGCCTGACTTCCACCCTCCAGAATACCATCATGATCCACAGCAACAGTATAATCACCAGGTGTAGGGTTTTCAATCCAAACAACTTCCACATTATCTACATTATTCTCACTATTATTTGTAGCTATAGAACCGGGTGATAAGGGATTTAATTTCCATGGAAAGTAAGTATTACCATTGGACGTCAATCTCAAGTCCAAATCATTAATCAGCATTGCATCTATTGGATCTAACTCTGGTGAAACTGGCTGACCCGGTAAATCTGTCCAACAAATTGTAACTTTCAAATCCTCTGTCCCATCAACAGTTAAAACCATTTCATAAATACCACTTTCACCTAAAACAACTTCATCTATTACATTAATTGTTTCATCTTCACTTATTCTTAGTGCAGCCTCTTTTGTATTCATTAATCCCCAGCCAAACTGATAATCAGGTCCGTCCTGTGGACCGGCCTCATCTGCTGTATGAATTAATAACCCCTTAACAGTTGCTGCAAGCATTTGCTCTCCAGTTCCTTTAAGATCCTCCCAATGTTGATGCAACAATACTATTGATCCTGTTGCAGAAGGTGCAGACATCGATGTACCACTAGAAGATGTGTAAGCATTATTACTCGAATTATCGCAAGAATATAAGCTAACTCCATTTGCAACAATATCAGGTTTTACACGACCATCATCCGCAGGGCCCCATGAGCTAAAAGAACTCATATTAACACTACCAGGTCCATTATAACCACCTTGTATATCCTCAACAGCACCAACCGTAAGCACGTTTTTCGAAATTCCACCATGGGCTATGCAATCATATGGACCATCTTTTGGATATTGACCTCCGTTTGGACCCTCATTGCGATCATTACCTGCAGATTTTACAATGAGGTAATAAGGAGCATTAAATGCTATCTGATCCCAATTCTTAGACTCCGAATCATAAAACCCAAATTTATAATCTTCTTGGGTACTTACACTTGGAGTACCATACCAAGTATAACCACCCCCACTCCATGACCATCCTCGGGCATAGCCATATGAGTGATTCGAAACCATGGCACCAGCTGCTGCCTCAGAGGCCATTTCTGAGTTATCAGAATTCCAGTCAAAAGCTCTCAAGTTTGCATTATAAGCCATTCCCTTAGCTGAAGACGAAACACCAGCAGCCATAATCGTGCCTGCAACATGGGTTGCATGCCAGTTAGTCCCTGTAGGATTATCGCCTTGTACAACACGGCCTCCAAATTCTGTGTGAGAAAGTCTCACTCCACCTCCGTCCCACTCTCTTGGAACCATTCCAGTTCCATCTAGTGACAAACCGGATCCTCCACCGGAATATACCTTATCTGTTGATATGGTTTTAGCTGAATTCCTATTATCAGTCTTGTAATACATTGGTATGCCTTCTTCACTGATTTTTTGAAGCTCAAAAAATACTCCCTTATCATTTTCATACATCACAGGGATATTATTCTCTTTGGCAAACTCTTCAGCGTAAGCTCTTTTTATTTGATAATCTGTAGCTTCCTTTTCAGATATTCTCATGAGCTCTTCAACATTGGTTGATATTTGAGCTGATATATTTGAAAAAACTAAAATATAGCTAACTAAAAATAAAATTCTAAATGTTAATTTTATCATGGTAGTAGTAGTTTTAATAAAATTAATAATTAATATGTTGTTGATTCTTTACTTGTTATTTATCCTAATCAGAATTTGTTTTAATATTTATGTGGTTGTATTAAAAATCGCTTTATGTTATATTACATAACTATATACCCTAGAATGGTGAACATTCTATAGGGCTGTTTGATCGTTTACTTG
>ENA-UZWW01000206-UZWW01000206.1-metagenome-genome-assembly--contig:-Day-5--50m-contig-206_pt1 | contig 77042 bp, 67 predicted proteins | sample MGYA00260348_ERZ794908 | MGnify/ENA metagenome assembly ERZ794908
TCTTCCGCCAATCAGCTTTCCTGAGCACTCTTTGGCTTACCAAGCCCCTTGATCCATTCTCTTGCTGATTGCAAAAGAACGTAAATTATCGGGATGATAATCACACCTAAGATGGTTGCTGACAACATGCCGCCAAATACGGCGATACCAATCGCCTGTTGCGAAGCCGCTCCAGCCCCACTTGCAATCACCAAAGGCACAACGCCCAACAGGAATGATAAAGCTGTCATCATCACTGCTCTGAAACGCTGATGCGCTGCTTCAACTGCAGCCTCGCGAATAGTCAAACCACTAGCCCGCCGCTCCATCGCAAATTCTACAATTAAAATCGCATTCTTTGAGGCCAGACCGATCAGCATTATCATCCCAATTTGTGTGTAGAGGTTTATGTCCCCACCAGCGATCTTGACTGCAGCCAGAGCGCCGAACATCGCAACCGAAACCGAAAGCAAAATGCCTACTGGCATGGTCCAACTCTCGTATTGAGCGACAAGGAACAAATATCCAAATACCACCGCCAAAAGCAAAATCAAAACTACTAGGCCACCAGCAGCTTGCTGTTGCTGCGCTGTGCCAGTCCACTCATAGGAAAATCCTGGAGGAAGCGCAGTTGCAGCCACCTGCTCCAAAACTTTTATTGCATCACCGGTTGACAGCCCCTCCGATGGCATCGCGGTCACGGTCGCAGACCTAAACATGTTATATCGATTGAGCGCAACCGGTCCCAATTCGTTACTAATTGTGATCAACGTACCCAACGGCACCATTTCACCACTCTTTGACCTCACGTACAGTTGGTTGAGATCTTCAATCTTATCCCGGTATTCGCCGTCAGCTTGGATCATCACGCGATAAACGCGACCAAAAAGATTGAAATCATTCACGTAATAGGAGCCCATATAAGCTTGCAATACGAGAAAGACATCCGATACCGCAACATTTAGCGACTTCGCTTTTTCCCGATCTAAATCAACAAAGACTTTCGGAACATTTGCTCGAAATGTAGAATAGGCTTGCGCTAGCTCCGGTCTCTGATTTGCGGCGTAGACCATCGATCCAACTGCAGCGGCCAGCTCCTGCGCAGTACCACCACCAGTTTGTTGCACCTTCATTTCAACACCAGCGCTCATACCCAATCCGGATATCGGTGGCGGGTTAAAGGCAATTACACTCGCGCCAACTTCCTGACGTGCGATGCCAAGAATGTTCCGCAGAACACCTGCAGCGCTAAGCGCATCTGTATCTCGATCATTCCAAGGCGCTAGATTTGCGATTATCATCGCGCTGTTCGACCCTGCCCCACTCAAAATACTGTAACCGTTTACGAGAACGCTGGCTTCAACACCCGGTACATTCAATATTTTTTCATTGAGCCGCTCTGTTACGGTTTCTGTGCGTTCCAACGAAGCAGCATCCGGCAACTGCACGTCAACAAACAAATAGCCATTGTCTTCGATTGGAATAAATCCAGCTGGCAGCGCTTTCATCAAAGTCCCACTGCCCAGAATCACTGCAGCTAACACAGCCACAGCAATGAAGGGTATACGTACCAAACGCCGAACTATGCCAACATAACCACCACGTACACCGTTAATTCCTTTTTCAAACGTTGCCATTACACCCTTGGGAGGGCCAGCGCGTCGCTTGAGGATCAGCGAGCACAATGCAGGAGACAATGTCAAAGCGTTGATTGAGGAGATAACCACCGCCGTCGAAATAGTGACTGCAAACTGCGAATATAGCCGTCCAGAGATACCCGGCATAAAGGTAACCGGAACAAATACGGCAAGTAACACCAACGTTGTGGCAATCACTGGTCCAGTAATCTGCCCCATAGCTTTGCGCGTAGCATCCGCCGGTGACAGCCCCTCCTCCGCAATGATGCGCTCCACATTTTCAACCACGACAATCGCATCATCCACCACGATTCCAATTGCCAGAACAAGTGCAAAGAGCGAAATGGTATTGAGAGACATGCCAAATAAAAGCAAGAAAGCAAAAGTGCCGATCAGTGACACAGGAATGGCAACTGCAGGAATGATCGTTGCGCGCACGCTACCCAAGAAGATAAAGACGACAGCAATCACTAGGATAAATGTTTGCCCAAGCGTGGTAATCACATCATTCAACGATTGCTTTACGAAGAGTGTAGAATCAAATGGAATATCGTAGACAACATCATCCGGGAATGCTGTTGATAGTCGCGTGAGCTCAGCCTTTACACCATCTGCAACTGCCAATGCGTTGGCACCCGGAGCCTGATAAATTGCCAGGACCGTCGCGGGCTTGCCTTTGAAGCGTCCCGATGCACTGTAGTTGCTGGATCCCAGTTCAACCCGCGCAACATCACTAACCCTCACGACACTGCCCGCATCACCTGTTCGTAGAACAATGTTTTCAAATTCTCGCGCTGTCGTCAGACGACCTTGGGCTTTGATAGTGTATTGGAACTGCTGCCCGGTCGGTATTGGTGGTGTACCCACCTGGCCCGCCGAAACTTCCAAGTTTTGTTCGCGGATCGCCGAGATAAGGTCAGCTGGGGTCAAACCCAACCCAGCCATACGATTCGGATCCATCCACATGCGCATGGAGTATGCGAAATCGGTCATAACATCCGCTTTTCCAACACCCTTAACACGCGCTAGTGCATCTTTGATGTTGATCGATGCATAATTTGACAGAAATACTTCGTCGTATGTCTTGTTGGGCGACGACAACGTCACGATCAGAAGCATATTGGTAGAGCTTTTCTGAGTGACAACGCCGGAACTCGTCACTTCAGTTGGAAGAGACGACATCCCCTGTGCCACGCGGTTCTGCACATTTACTGATGCAATATCCGGGTCTGTGCCAACTTCAAAAGTCACAGACAGCTGGTATGACCCAGTATCGGTGCTGTCCGACGACATATATATCATGTCGTCAACTCCATTAACCTGTGCCTCTATCGGCGCTGCGACTGTATTTTCCACAGTTTCCGAGTTCGCGCCGGTATAGTTGGCTGCTACCGTTACAACCGGCGGAGTAATTTCCGGAAATTGTTCGACGGGCAATGCAACGTATCCAATGACACCCATAATGGTGAGGACAAGAGATATGACAAACGACGTCTTCGGGCGTGCGATAAATATTGAGGAGAACATGATAAGTTACTCCTTTTTTGCCGTGCCGGACAGAACAGCATCAACTGCCACGCCTGGACGCACTTTTTGCAAGCCCTCTACGATTACGGCCTCACCTTCTCGCATACCATCCTGAACAACTACGGCAGTTTTCACTTGTCGGCCAAGAGTGACGTATCGCTGCTCAACAGTACCCTGTTGACCCACTACTAGAACAAAATCGCCTCTCTGGTCGCGCTGCACGGACGCCTGAGGAATCATAAGCACCTTCGTTGGTTCGGTGTCTTCAATCCGTACCGTCAAATACGAGCCATCAATAATTAGACCAGACGCGTTGGGGAACTCAGCTCGAACTATGATAGTTCCGGTTGCCGGATCAATTCGATTATCCGCAAAAACAACTTTTCCCACCTCATCCAACTGGTCACCGTTTGGCAAAACGACGTAGACATTTCGTGATTTTGGTTCGTTTGCCGCATCGTCGACATTAGACTGATATTCTTCCATCACATTGATTAGCTGCCGCTCGGTGAGCGCAAATTCCACAAAAATGGGCGCGACACGAACTAAATTAATCAGAGGTTTAGTTGTTGGGCCCACCAGTTCGCCAACACTGACAGACGCTTTGCCGGCTCGGCCATCAAACGGCGCGTGCACATCTGTATAGTCAACGTCCAGCTGTGCCCGCTGAATGGCGGCCTGGGCAATTTGAACACCAGCTATTGCCACTTGATTATTGGCAAATGCAACGTCACGGTCTGCCTCGCTTCCTACATCGCGATCGAAAAGCTCCTGCTTTCGCTCCAGTTCAACTTCAGTCAAATGCAAATTAGCTCGCGCCTGAGCAAAGTCTGCCTGCCGAGCTGCAAGTGTTGCCTCGTAAGTATCTGCTTCTACGCGAAAAAGGATATCACCTTGTGTAACTTCCTGACCATCTTTTACCAAGATTTCTTCTACAAACCCGCTCACGCGCGCAATGATGTCAATTTTATCTTTTGCCTCACCCTTCCCAATAAAAGTAACCTGCTCGGTCAATTCGTCACTGTAAGCCGCTGCAATAGTCACTTTCGGCGCAGGACCTTGCTGAGCCCAAACCAAGCTTTGAGTTACCAAGACAAAAAGTATCGATTTAAATCCCAGTCGGAACGCAAAATTCATAATTTAGAAACCCCGTTATTCAAAGTGGTTATTCAAGCGCAATTTTGTGCAGAAAACATACACAATGCAAACATCAATACACGCGCATAGGATTATCACAATGGCAGTCACGCCATTGTAATCCAGATCGGAGGAATCAAGTTTTATTCATGCTTTCCCGAGCAAAAACCATATCCGCACAAAGACCACCAAGTCTCACGCTTTTATCGAGTCGCAAAACACCACCGTGAACGCGTGCTACGTCTGCAGCGATAGACAAACCAAGCCCGACCCCAAGACCTCTGTTTTGGTTACGTGCAGGCTCAAGCCGCGCGAAGGGCTTTAAAGCTTCCTCACGGTTTTCCGGCGCTATACCCGGCCCACAATCTTCCACTCGGATACGCACAAATTTTTCAGTAATCCGCACCGAAACCTCCGCTCGCTCGCCATACCTCAGCGCATTATTGATTAGATTATCCACGGCGCGGCGCATCGCCATAGCTCGCCAGGAAATGGTGCCTAAACCTTCACAGTCGTGGATGGTGACATCCTGCCCAGTACGCTGATAATCTTTGACTATCAACCGGATCATCTCATTTGGATCAACGCTTTCAGGTTTGCCTTCGTGCGATCCACGCGCAAAACTTAAAAAAGCCTCCAGCATTTTTTGCATGTCTTCTACGTCGCGTTCAAGAGGTTCACGATCCTCATCATTCAAAAGCGACAATCCGAGTTTAAGTCTTGTAAGCGGCGTCCTCAAATCGTGGCTCACACCGGAAAGCATTAAAGTACGTTGCTCGATTTGCCGTTCAATACGATTTCGCATGTCAAGGAACGCATTCCCCGCTACGCGCACCTCCAAAGCTCCCCCGGGGGTAAAAGGAATATGCCGCCCTCGACCAAAGGCCTCAGCCGCGATGGCCAGTTGTTTTATTGGACGCAGTTGATTGCGTAAATATAGAAAAGCGACTAACGTCAGTAGCGCACCAAAAAAAACCATGTTCACAAGTAACTGATGTGAGTTTTTGGCTGATACCCTGCCGCGATCAAATTCCAATCGCACAAAACCATTTGCAGTATGAAACACCAAACGCACAACTCTGTCCTCGGCTAGTTGAACGGACCGAAGGTTAGGAAAGAGTTTTCTTAGTTCACGGGCAACAATGATAGCTGAAAAATCATACCATAAACGAGTGTTTTCAGTATTAATTTTCAGCGGATAACTGACCTGTATATCTAAATTATTACCGACATAGGTTAAACCTTCCAGATCACGTGGTTGAACTGCTTGAATGTCCAGAAGCAAACGGATCTCGCGCGCAGCAGCTCTGGTCATTTGCTCAGTTACGCCCTCAAAATGACGCTGAATGAATGCAAACGAAACAACCAGTTGCAATAAAACAACCGGAAAAATTAGAATTAGCGCAGCGCGTCCATAGATGCCACGTGGCACATAGCGTTTGAGCCATTTAAACTTCATCTTTAAACATTGCAGTGACAAGCGCCGAAAGGGAAGTCCATGAATGCCGAAATTTATGCCTTTGATCCTCAGCCAGGGGTCTCAGTCGCGTTAGGTCCCGGATTAACGCGGATATTGGCACCAAACCCCTCTCCAATGACTTTTCGCGGAACCAACACCTATCTCGTTGGCACAAAGGATCTTGCCGTGATCGACCCCGGGCCAAATTGTGTTGACCATGCCAAAGCAATCCTGAATGCACTGAGACCAGGACAAAGCATCTCACACATCATGGTAACTCACGCGCACACAGATCATTCTCCTTTGGCCAAACACCTGTCGCATGACACCGGCGCACCAATCTATGCCTTCGGTGGCCCCAAATCTGGTAGAAGTTTAATTATGCAGGAGCTTGCTGCAAAAGGCTTTGCTGGCGGTGGAGAAGGCGTAGATGCAGCATTCGCTCCGGATAGACTGTTAGCCGAAGGAGACTCCGTGATTGGATCTGACTGGGTTTTGGAGGCCATACACACACCGGGTCACTTCGGAAATCACCTTTCTTTTGCTTGGGGCAACAGCTGCTTCGTAGGGGATCACGTTATGGGCTGGGCCAGCTCCCTTGTATCACCTCCAGATGGCGACCTTACCGATTTCATGGCATCATGTGAGAAGCTAAGTAATCGCAAATGGCAAACTTTTCACCCCGGTCACGGGTCCCCAGTCACCGAACCCAACGCTAGACTTGAGTGGTTGATTAATCATCGTACATCTCGCGAAAAAGAGATTTTACACGCTTTGCATCTCGGGCCGGCGGCAGCTCATGATCTCGCTCGTCAGATCTACACCGATACGCCAGCGGCTCTGATTAGCGCGGCGACACGCAATGTCTTCGCGCACCTTGTTGATTTGTTCTCTAAAAATAAGGTTAAAACCAATGGGGAGTTACATGCTCGAGCGATCTTTGAGCTGCTCTAATACTTTTTTTATTCAAACACCAAAATATGGAGAAAACTACTGGACGTCCACATAAACCAAGGATATAGCAGCAATCGCATTCCGGCGTAGCTCAGCGGTAGAGCAGTTGACTGTTAATCAATTGGTCGTAGGTTCGATCCCTACCGCCGGAGCCACACTTCCCATGAATCGGCTAATGATTTGTGGGAGTTGGCTAAATGGCATTAGATTCAGGTAAAATTACAGAATTTCTTGTAACTTCAGGAACTTCCTTAAGGGAGATAACTGACGAGTATGTAGACCTACGTTCACTGAACCCTAAACCTCTAAACGAAACCCTTGATTGCTTGTTTGGTATCATAGGGGAGAAGCCTGTAGAGGCTTACACAAGGCAAGATGCCAGAAAGTTCGTAGAGGTCTATGGCCGTAAGGTTAAAACCACATCAGTTCGTAGAAGGCTCAATAGTCTGAACGCTGTGTTTAACTACGCAATCTATGAGTTGGATTTACCACACAGGAACCCTTTCGCTAGGATCATTATCAAGGGTGAAGGTAAGGATGCGACCCCAAGGGAACCCTTCTCTGTGGCTGAACTCAAGAAGCTGTACAGCGCCTCTCTAGCTTATGGTCGTCTACGCCTAATCCTACCTATTCTTGGTGAAACTGGTTGTCGTTTATCTGAGGTTCTTGGTCTTATGAAAGAGGATGTAATCCGTACTGAGGACTTACTGGTTATTAATATCAGAGAGAATGATTGTAGAGGTCTCAAGACTGAGAACAGCAAGAGGTCGTTCCATAACAATTTCACGGCCCTGATCAACCTTATTGGCGGGTAAGTCAAATCCTCGCGCACCGCAGCGAATGATCGCTCTTCTGGCGGCCTCGTAGGCTTGGCGTACGGCATCACCTGATCCACCTAAAGCAGACACTTGCCGGATCGAAGCCGTATCTAGTTTTCCATCTGCTAACATTGAGAAGCCGACTTTCACTGTTACTTGAAGGGCAACGGATGATAACCCACCTACATTCCAGCACAAGGCAACTTTTAGTGGAGTCGTATCCTCTTCCAAACTGACAATTCCAAACTCAGTTCCGCAGTTCTGGTAGTCGCTAGCCTTGTAGGAGGCTCTCTGTGAGGTCGATGAGGCTGAGGTTAAAGCGCTTTATCATTTGTTATTTCCACCCATTTTTCCAAACGCAGGCTTAAGTTCAGCAGATATAGAGTCTTCGATTAGTTGCAAAACTTCTCTTGGCACATCGTATTGAAGTATCTGAATTTCGATTTCGCGCTCCGACGCCCAATGGGACAAATGAAGCGCATATGTTGATCTCGGGCCATTACCTAAATGCTGCTTTACCCTTTTCATTAACCCTGTCGTTGACGAGCCAACATATAAGGTTGAAGACGGATGATTTAATTTGGCACAGGCACGCTCTTTTTTCTTTTTGAACTCTTGAAATGCATGGAAGGTCGAACTGGTATCTGCATTTCTTTCTCTTATTATATATATAGCAGATTTAATCTCTTTAAGCTCGTGAAGCTCGCCCATGATGAATTGCTTCATAGGTTTAGCCTTTTTGGCAGCTCTGCAATCTTCTATCAAATCATCTAAGTATGCCATTTAAATAAACTCCCACTTAGCGTTTACCATTCCATTCATGCCGTTCCATATACCGATACGCATAACCTATTCCTCAATCACAACAGCAGTTCCACTGGCCACCAGCATCACCATAGAGCCAGCATCGGACAACTTAACATAATCTAAGTCCACACCAACGACAGCATTGGCTCCAACCTCATAGGCTTCTTTCTTGAGTTCATAGAGCACAGTCTTACGGCTATCCCTCATGGTTTTCTGAACCGCCTCAGAACGACCCCCATAAGACATAGCCAAGGGAACAACAGAACTCACCAAGGCCCCTACCCTATTAGCCATAGTAGATGCCAATCACATCCACAGTTGGAAAACAATTAAAAGCACGTAGGATCGGTGAGTTCTTACGAACGCTTGACTTTCCCTACCGCCGGAGCCAACAAAACATGGCTATCCAGCTCTTTGCTCGGATAGCCTATTTTGTCTGCGTCAGTATTATGTCAGATTTTCAACGGATAAATAGCCAATACCGGGGATCACACAAAGTCCACTGTTCCACCATGACGATTTTTTGACCAAACTTTCCGAGTCTGAGCAATTTACTGCGCCAACAATTCAAACCTACCGCCAGAGCAGCTTTCCCGACCAAACTTTCCAAATTGTCATTGAAATGCGTCTTGATATTCTCAGTCGCTTGGCTCGTGTGTGCAATATTTACGCAAATGTTCATTCATATCAAATTCTCGACACCAATCACGATCTTTTACCAACGGAAACCGCGAGCTTGCGCGCTCGGGCTGCATGGGACCAAACCAATTGCGCGTCTTTTTCCGTGCGGGAATGGGCCCCTGCATGGGCCGACAATGCGGCAACGCGATCAGCCGGATCATGACAACGGAAACAGGGCTGGACGTCTCCGAGATTGGATATTTCAGTGTCCGAACACCATTGAAACCGATGTCGCTGGCCGAACTCGCCAGTCTCGATGATACTGATCCGTGAAGCCTACCTTTTCAGGAAAGAGAACAGACTATGATCGAGCGTATAGATGTGGGCACCGGGATGTCCAAGATCGTTTAACACAAAGGTGTCGCCTGTCTTTGCGGGCAGGTCAGGCTTCGTATCACTAGCTGCCACTTTGACACCGGCAGATCCTGCCAGCTATTATGCAAGGTCGAAGAACTCGTTGCGCAGCATAATAACATCCAAGAGCCCTAAAAAACTCTTGCGAAGCGTCGTGCTCTAGCTAAGGTCATTGGATGCAATCCTGGGAGGAAATATCATGCTTAAGAGCGTAATAGGCGCGACACTAAGCTTTGCAATGCTAGGCGGTGGCGTGCAGGCGGCTGAAAAAATGCGAATTTCACTTCAGCTTCCGCTGAAAAGCCATCTTGGACAGAATCTTTTGATGTTTGAAAAAGAGGTTGAGGCACGCACAGGTGGAGCAATTGATGTTGAAATTTACGACAGCGCAACCCTCTACAAAGACAAGGAAGTTCCCGCAGCTGTTGGCTCTGGCGCGATTGAAGCCGGAGTTGCCTCACTGACTCGGTATGTGGGTGATGCGCCGATAGTTGACGTATTTTACATGCCATTTTTACTTAACTCAGAGGAGAAAGTGCGGGCGGCAGTCGCGGAAGGCAGTCCAGTACGTTCTGCAATTGCAGCCGAGGTGGCCAAAACAGGTGGCCAAATCCTTTTCTGGCAAGCTTATGGTGGAGCAATTATGTTATCTAACGGCGGTGCAATCAAAACGCCAGCCGATATGAAAGGCAAAAAGGTCCGCGTTTTTGGGAAAACGCTTGGAGATTTTGTGACTGCCGCGGGCGGCGCACCCACGCTAATCTCCGGCTCAGAACAATACCTAGCCTATCAGCGCGGTACAGTCGACGTTGGTATGACCGGCGTGTCCGGAGTCAAGTCTCGTAAGCTGTGGGAGGTCATGGATACGATCACCGTCACAAACCATGCCGATATCGAATTTGTCGTTGTGGTGAATTCAGACTGGTGGAGTGGATTAAGCGATGAAATCCGTGGCCAAATCACCGAGGCTGCTGTCGCAGCTCAGGCAGATGTGCGTGATCGTGTATCTCAGATCGAAGCAGACGCCTATGCTGCTGCAGAGGAAAATGGGATGACAGTGGTTCGACTGTCGGATGAGGACTTAGCAGCATGGAAAGCGGTGTCACAACCAGTCTATGACGCTTACCTTGACGCAACAGGCGATGCCGGGAAAGCTGTGCTGAAAGCAGCTGGCAATTAAGCTCAACTTTTTAAAAATAGAGGGCGGGTTCGCAAACCCGCCCTTTGCTTTGAGCAAGGGGCCGTTATGACAGCTATTACCAAAATTTCTTGCTGGGCGGGCATTTTAGGAGCCTGTCTTTTAGCGGCTACTGGTGCAATGTTAACTTATGAAGTCGTTGCAAGATATTTTTTTATAAAACCCACTATTTGGGCAGCTGAACTAAGTCAGCTCTGCCTGATTTGGGGTTGCTTGCTGGCAATGGCTTGGGTGCTAAGCAAGCGTCACCACATTACAGTCAACGCGGTTACTAACCTCTTGCCCATTCAGATTCAGAAGGTTTTAGTGACTCTTTCCCTTTTGATCATTCTTATTTTTTCAGGGATTGTGACAATCTGGGGTTGGGAAATTTTTTATGACAGCTTTTCCCGGGGTCGTACCACCGGATCGCTCTTAAACCTGCAAAGTTGGATCGCGGAACTGTCAGTACCGGTAGGCTTTGCCTTGACCTTTGCCCAGGCTTTGAGTGAGTTACTTACCATTCGCAAAAGTGGACTGACCACCTTAGGGAGTGGAGGCGAATGATCATTCTTCTGATATTAGTTTGCTTATTTGGCTTGTTGCTGATCGGAGTTCCGGTAGCCTTCGCATTGGGCGGGATGGGACTCGGAATGCTCATTTTGGGTGGCTTTTCTCCACTGATGGCACCTCAAGCAATCCTGTCAACTCTCGACGGGTTTATACTCTTAGCCGTACCATTATTTTTGTTAATGTCGAACATTCTTTTGAAGGGCGGCGTGGGTCGCGACCTGTTTGGCGCAGTACAGGCTTGGGTCGGTCATTGGCCCGGAGGACTAGCTGTCGCTACGATCCTGAGCTGCGGGCTTTTTGCGGCAATTTCGGGTTCGTCAGTAGCAACGGCAGCTACGATTGGGACAGTAGCAATCCCAGAAATGGTTAGTCGCGGTTATGAAAGGCGGTTTGTCTACGGCCTCTTGGCCGCAGGAGGAACTTTGGGCATCCTAATCCCACCTTCAATTCCAATGATTGTCTTCGGCTTCGTAGCTGAGGAATCGGTAATCGCACTGTTCTTGGCTGGGATTGGTCCCGGCATATTTTTAGTCGCTCTTTTCATCGGTTACGCGATGCTGCACGCTAGATTTTCCGGAAGCTACACTTCGATGCCAAAGGCAGACTGGCCCACAAGAGGCGAGGCAAGTATGCGCGCACTGCCATCGCTTGGACTGGCCATTTTAATTGTTGCAGGGCTTTACTCGGGTGCATTCACGCCAACCGAGGCTGCGGCCGTTGGTTTTGCCGCTGCGCTTGTTATTACCGCCGGTTTTTTACGCACGCTGACATGGAAAACACTGTGGGAGGCAGTGCGCGACAGCGCGATAACCACCACAGCAATCCTCCTCATCGTTGCCGGAGCAAAAATTTTTGGCAAGGCGATTGCGCTCTACCGCATTCCTCAAGAAATCTCCGCTTTTATTGCAGCTAATATAGACGGCCCGATCGTGTTTATTGTTTTGGTGTCCGTCGTACTCTTGTTGATGGGACTGGTATTTGAGGCTTTGTCTATGATTCTTATCATGACACCGGTTCTACTACCTGCTGCTATGGCGTTAGGATTTGACCCAATTTGGTTTGGTATTTTCATGGTAATTATGGTTGAATGTGCACTTATCACCCCCCCTGTTGGTCTAAATCTCTACGTAATCCAATCCGTAGCGCGCTCATCACTAGGCGATGTAGCGCGAGGTGTGATGCCGTTCTTGGCCCTGATGCTAGTATCGGCCGCTGTGCTCTATGTGTGGCCAGATCTGGCGCTCTATATTCCATTTAAATGGTGATAAAATGACCCAAGCCAATAATCTCAAAGTGCTCTTAGCACAGGACCGTTGTCATGTGATGCCTTGTTGTTTTGATGCACTCTCCGCTAAACTAATTACGCAGGAACGGTATGAGCTGACTTTCATGTCAGGTTTCGCTGCCTCGGCTAGCCGGATCGGCGCACCGGATCTTGGCTTAATGAGCTACGGCGAGGTGGTTGACCAAGCCCGCAATATCAATGAGGCAATAAATATTCCAATGATTGCGGATGGTGATACTGGATATGGCAATGCCATGAACGTGCGCCGCACGGTAACCGGCATGGCAAAAGCTGGATGTGCCTCAGTGATGATCGAAGATCAGTTGGCGCCGAAACGCTGTGGTCACACGCCGGGCAAGGCAGTGGTAGAACGTAGTGAGGCGTTTGACCGTATTCGTGCTGCTGTGGACGCACGCGAAGAATTGCGCGCGCAAGGTAACGATGTCCTTATCCTAGCGCGCACCGACGCCCGTCATGAACATGGATTAGGCGAAGCAATTTTCCGGGCAGAGACTTTCGCCAAGCTCGGTGCGGATATCCTGTTTGTTGAGGCGCCTCATTCGGAAGATGAAATGCGCGAAATTTGTAATTCGCTACCAGGACCTAAGATGGCTAACATCGTCGAAGGTGGTGAAACACCAGACCTCCCCAACGCCGCCCTGCACGACATCGGATTTTCGATTGCAGCTTATCCACTGAGCTTAATGGCAGCAGCGATGCAAGCGATGGTTGAAACCTTGCGCGAAATGAGAGGCGACAACCGACCAAAGTTAATGAAGTTCACTGAACTGCGCCAGAGGGTAGGATTTGAAGACTACTATTACGAGTCCGAAAAATACGGCACGTCCAACCGAAATCATCACTCTGAAATGCCATAACCAAAGGAGTTCCTAATGAAATCTGTTAAATTACTCGTCAGTGCGGCGGCATTTTTGATCGCTGCGACATCAGCATTTGCAGAAACTCGTGTGACCTATAAATCTGCGAAATCCACGTCTTCATATTACCAGATGGCCGTACAGATTGCCGAAGCAATGAAGGCCGGCTCCGACATCATCGTAACGGTTGAGGAAAGCCAAGGCTCAGTCCAGAATGTAATGGAAGTAAAGGCTCGCGGCGGGGATTACGTGTTCACCACACCGCCAGTATTGGTGCGTCTAGCCCAGAGCGGTAAGGCTATGTTTGAAGGCAAGAGTGACCCAGCCTTTGACGAAATCCGTGCCTTATTTCCAATCCCCTCGCTGACCATGCATTTCGTAACAAAATCTGACGCCGGCATTAACAGCTTCGCCAAACTGGAGGGAAAAACAGTGCTCTTGGGCAAGGGCTCTTTTGGGGCGAAAGAAGGTGCTAAATATCTCAAACTCTTTGGTCTCGAGGGTAAAGTCAAATTGGCCGAAGTCGAATTATCTAATGCCGTTCCCGCCCTAAAAAATGGCCAGATTGATGCGTTTGTAACCGCAGGATCATTTCCTGCGCCAAACGTAATTGAGGCTGCGGCTTCAACCGGCGTAAACGTTTTGTCCCTTACGGATGAACAGATCGCAACGACCAAGCGCACCCGTCTTGTCATCCCTGCAGGCACCTATGCAGGTCAAGATAAAGATATCGTTACAACATCTCTACCGGTAGTTACGTATACCACCACGAAAATGGATGATGATACCGCCTATCAACTGACCAAAACTTTTTGGGAAGGTAAATCTGAGATGGGCAACGCTGCCCAGTGGTGGAACGGAGTGAATGACAGCTTAATGAGCAATATCAAAGGTAAAATTCACCCGGGCGCCATCCGGTATTACGAAGAGATCGGGATGCCACTGTCTGAAACTCAAATGTGAGCCATAGCGTCAAGTAAAGGCTGAAAAAATTCGTTCGGCCTTTACACCAACACAAGATCCAAAAATTGGAATAGAACGCCCCACCTCGTTTCTGGATTCAATCTGATTGGATAATACTAACCTCAAAAACTTCAAATTGGATTTGCCCCATTTCTTTCAAAAGGAAGAATAAATGTTGATGGACGAAAAGCCCACTCGCCTGAGGTGGCTCTGGGTTTTGCTAGCAATCACACTGGTAGTCTATCACGTCGGGCTAATTTTTTTGGGCCTAGTACCAAATCTAGTTTCACGCCCTCTACACATGGCAATAATTATGCCTTGGATTTTCGTCTTTGCGGCGAAAAATCGCGCGCAACTTACCTCAGGAATAATTTTAGCCAGCGTGGGGGTCGCCGCATCAGTTTGGATTGCGTGGAATCACAAAACTTTGGGCAACCAGTACGGATTCCTTGAAAACAATCTTCAAATCACCATCTCCGTTTCCCTTTTAGTGTGCGTGTTGGAAGCAGCACGACGTGCCATCGGTTGGCCTCTACCAACGGTAGCAGCATTCGCACTGAGCTATGCATTTTTAGGAAATCATATACCTGGTGAATTTGGCCACTCTGGTACGCCGCTCCGAAGTTTTCTCGGTACGATGACCATTGCTGAAGGTGGTATTTGGGGTTCACTGACAGCTGTATCAGTTGGAGTTGTGGCCATTTTTGTTATATTTGGCGCGGTGCTGAACGCAGGTGAGGCCGGACAGGGTTTCATGAATGTCGCTGCTGCCACCGCTGGAAGACTCAAGGGCGGCGCTGCCAAAGTGTCGGTGCTATCGTCAGCTCTTTTTGGGTCTATTTCCGGCTCGGCCTCGGCCAATGTCGCCTCCACTGGTGCAGTTACTCTGCCCACAATGACGGGTCTGGGCTATCCCAAGCGATTAGCTGCTGCAGTGGAAGCTGTCGCTTCATCGGGTGGCCAGATCATGCCGCCCTTAATGGGTGCTGGGGCGTTTGTGATGGTAGAGCTCACAGGCGTGCCTTACACAAAAATTATGGCAGCCGCCGCACTCCCAGCGATTCTGTTTTTTCTCGCTGTCTGGATTGGCATTAACGCTTATGCCAGCCACACTGATCTGAAAGGCATTGACCCTGAGGACCGCCCCAGCAACAAGGACGTGTTCGTTACCTCAATGTTTTTTGTTTTACCTTTCTCGGTATTATTGTGGGGTATGTTTCTCCTCAAGGTCACACCTCAATACGCAGCCTGTTTAGCGATTGGCGCGGGTATCTTACTCTTGATCTTTGACCGCACATTCACCCTTGAACCTGCTGCTATCTGGCGAAGGCTAGAACTCGCCCTGCTGACTGCAGCGCAGCAAGTGGCCCTCATTGCTTCTATCATTTTTTGTGCGTCTATAATCATTGGTGTTCTTGCAATCACCGGTTTGGGCGTAAAAATCACTTCGCTCTTGCTGTCAGGGGCCGGCGGGCTGCTCTGGCCAACACTTCTACTCACTGCACTCGCCTGCCTAATATTGGGGATGGAGGTACCGACCACTGCAGCTTATGTCATATGCGTCTCCGTTGCTGGCCCAGCTCTCGTCCAACTAGGTTTAGAACCGCTACAGGCGCATCTGTTTATATTTTGGTACGCGCTATTATCAACGATCACCCCACCGGTATGTGGCGCAGTCTTCATTGCTTCGGGTATGGTTCAGGAGAACTGGTTACGCGTTGCAGGAACGGCCATGGCGCTTGGTGTGGGACTTTATGTCATCCCAATGAGCATTATTGCAAACCCCGACCTGATTCGCGTCACGGAAGCACCTGGCCAAGCCATTATTGCCTTTTTGCGCACCGCTCTAGGCCTAGGTCTAATCTCATTCGGTTTGATTGGGAAAAACACACTACTAATGGCCTTGGGACTTTGCTCATCAGGGTTTGTCGTAATCTTTATTTCCGTTTTCTGATTACAGCAAAAATCTCTTTTAAGTTCTTAGTTCAAAGTTCCCTCAAGAAACCGATAGTGCCAGCGATTTAATGACCCAGCCAACATTTACAATCAACCACAATTCCATTCAAAAATTTATCAATGCAGGCCTATGCCTCCTGTGCAATCTGGTCCCGTAGAAACCTTCGCATTATTTTTCCAGATGCTGATTTCGGTACGCTGTCTACAAAACGTATTTGATGTAATTGCTTGTAGGTTGCCAGATTAGCCGAAAAATGTGCATGGATTTGGTCCTTGGACGGACCACCCTCCGCCAAAACTACAAAGGCAATAGGGAGCTCGCCAGCTTCTTCATTTGGTAATCCAATTACTGCGGCATCAGCAATACCCTCTATAGAAAGTAAGGCCGCTTCAAGCTCTGCCGGCGCAACTTGAAAGCCCTTGTACTTTATAAGCTCTTTAAGCCGGTCCACGATAAACATATAACCGTCCGCATCAACAACTGCGATGTCACCTGTGCGCAGCCAGCCGTCATCAGTAATCGTTTCAGCAGTCGCAGCCCGATTATTTAAATAACCCTGCATAACCTGTGGTCCTTTGATCCACAGCTCACCGTGTAAACCTGACGGCTGTGGCTCTTTCGTTTCCGGATCGACGACCATGCATGTGGTGTTTGAAACGACGATACCCGCCGCCCCAGAACGCGGCGCATTACTCGGAACCAAGTGAGAGACCGGGCTGAGCTCAGTCATCCCGTAACCCTGTAAAGCAGTGCACTTCAATCTGGAGGAGACAGCATCAGATAATTCAGCACCAGAGGGCGCCGCAGCGATAAACACTTGCTCTAAATGGGAGAGGTCATATTCGTCAACCAAAGGGTGCTTTGCAAGTGCAATTGCAACTGGTGGCACCACCCACATACGACGAGCTTTGAAATCTTGACTGATCTGAAGAAAAAGAGGTAAATCAAATCTTGGCATAGTGACAACCGTACCGCCCCCACCCAAATGGATGTTCATCAGCACGGTCATACCGTAGATGTGGAAAAACGGGAGAAAACCTGCCGTCACCTCTCCCGGTTTAAAATCTGCACCAATAAGCGCTTGGTCAAGGTTCACAACCAAATTACGATGGGACAACATAACGCCCTTTGGAAGCCCGGTCGTTCCCGATGAATAAGGCAGAACTACTGTATGATCATCAAGATCCACCGGCTCCTGCACCTCGAGAGTTTTACCAAACAGAGCATCGTATTCCGGCGTACCAATAGCGACCACCATTCGACCTTCAGCCCCAGCTTGAGCAACCTCCAAAAAGTCAGGAACTGTGATAAGTATATCTGCGCTGGAGTCTTTCAGCTGATGTGCAACTTCAGCACCCGTGTAGGTTGGATTTAAAGTGGTAATCGTTCCGCCAGCCCATGCAACCCCGTGAAAAATTATACAATATTCAGGCATGTTTGGGGCCATTAATGCGACTGTCTTACCAACAGCCAAATCAGCTGCTTGAAGTCCACCTGCAAGGCGTTTGACTTGATCCATGAAAACCGCAGCGGTCATGGACCTGCCACTGGGACCGTCAACTAAAACCACCTCATCAGGACGCCCTATAAGTCCTTCAAAGACCCGCTCCGTAATCGACTGTTCAGTCACTACAACATCGGCAAATGGGCTAGTGTGAATAGTCATTGGAGCTACTTTCTTCTTTAATGTGTATAATATCTGAAAGGTGGTTCGCTTTTTACCGCAGGCTTCTAATAGGCCACAATTTTATCGCAACTGTCCATTTAAAATCTGCAATAATTTCCCTTGTCCACAGCATTAAGCTTCTGAGGAGTGCAATATTTTCATAACTTGCTGTTGATGCAAAGCTACCAGGTTAATTCGGACATACGCCGGGTTAAACCTTTGTTCTTTGGAAGAATCAAACATGAACAGGCTGCACCGCCAATGGCAACATTTACTCTTTTGACGTAATCCTACTTATTGGATGTATTCTAATTTCAATTTTCATTTCACTTTTTTGCTCGCCAAAAAAAAGTCCAAAATCCTACCGTCTAGTTGTGGCTAAAACAGTCGTTAAAAAAGCCAAAGCCAACTATTTTTTCTCCTCTAAAGTGATTAACGAGGCGACCCGTTTCTTGCAGCAAGCTTGAACTGCAATCAAACATAACGACAAATTTGATAAGATTATAAGAGCTTGGATTTCCAACCATTTCACAAGAATAATTTGGTGTTTGATTGCAATTAGATTTGATTACTCTCAAGGTCTTGATTATTTTAACACATGGAAACAGCACCGCCCTACCGCAACGTATTATCAACTTTCACTCAAGCCTAATTCAGGGAAAAGTAACGGATGGCAGACATGAAGCTCATGAAACAACCCGGCTTAATCGTAGGCACATTAACGCTTTCTTTTTTTAGCACTTCCATTATGGCACAGGAGTACTGGCTTTGCAGAAAATTTGACAGTTTTCTCGTAAATAGTGATAATTTTCAAATTGATGACACTTATCCTGACCTCGGAAATCGCGACTTGATCCGTATTTCAAAGGACAACTCTCCTAGCTTCTGGAGCGCTGAAGGTCGCTGGGATGAAACGCGTTGTGACGCAAGTTTGAAAGGCTATGTTTGTCATGAGCGAAGTTCTGAGAACGGCTTTTCTATCATATATATGCCAACAGAAAAGAACATTTCGGATAAAAGCTTTTGGTTCGACACAAGCAAAATTTCTAAAACCGAAAAAACACTCTTAAATTCTTTCTCGAGTTTTGACCCTATCGAGAACAAAGGTACATTTATTCAACAGCTATTCTTTGATTGCGAAGTTCTACCAGCGGGAGCATTTGCGGAAACAACCAACGAATAAAACTAACGCAACAAGCTTATATAGTTTCAAATTAACAATCCAAGCATTTCGTATGCATCACAAGTCTCAGTCAGTCTCTGAAGAACGGGCCCACAGATTAATTGCCTCTTCTGAACTTATCTCGTCAATCTTCGCGAGTTCTGCTTCAGTGAAATCGAGATTCTTTATAGCGCCCGTACAATCCACTATCTGCTCAGGACGTGATGCACCGATAAGCGCTGTCGTGACACGTTCACCTCTTAAAACCCACGCCAACGCCATCTGCGCTAGGGATTGGTTGCGCTCTTGTGCCATTTCATTCAACGCCTGTACGCTCGCAAGCGTACGCTCATTAATCATACCGTCCAGTAATGATTTACCTTGCGTTGCCCGACTGCCTGCCGGAATGCCGCCCAAATACTTTGATGTTAAGATGCCCTGAGCTAACGGCGTAAAAGCAATAGAGCCGATTTCCAAGTCATCCAAAGTTTCCAATAGTCCGTCACGTTCAACCCAACGATTTAATAAATTATATGACGGTTGGTGAATTAGGCAGGGCGTGCCGAGATCGTTTAAGATCGAAACTGCCTCGCGCGTCCGTTGCGAATTATAACTTGAAATTCCAACGTAAAGCGCGCGTCCAGACCGTACTATATAATCCAACGCGCCCATAGTTTCTTCAAGAGGAGTATCAGGATCAAATCGGTGCGAATAAAAAATATCTACATAGTCAAGGCCCATACGTTTCAAAGATTGGTCGCATGAGGTAATCAGGTGCTTTCGGGATCCCCACTCACCGTATGGCCCAGCCCACATATCATATCCTGCTTTACTGGAAATTATCAGTTCATCCCTGTATTTCCCGAGGTCTGTACGCAAAATTTCACCAAAGGCCTCTTCCGCCGAACCCGCCGGAGGGCCGTAATTATTTGCCAAATCAAAATGGGTAACGCCAAGGTCAAAAGCGGTGGTGCACATTGCCCGTTTTGTATTGTGGGCAGTGTCCCCCCCAAAATTATGCCACAAGCCAAGGCTGATAAGCGGGAGTTTGATACCTGAGCGACCACAACGACGATAGATCATCTGATCATAGCGAGCGGGATTGGGACGGTAAGTGATAATTTGTGGTTTAGATGGACGTTTTGGATTTGTCATAACCGCATAATCTTCGAATTAAGAAGTCTGTCAATCCAATGATCATAATATTAGGGGCCGCTATTATCCAACGCCTTTAGTTATTGTTCAGATTTGTTTGGCGCTGCGTTATGGTAGCCACAACTCTGAGGCGAAGGATATTGACCAACCCTGTCTCAAAATCAGAACGAAAAATATTCACTTTATGTAAAGTCGTTTCTTATCATAGTGAGCGCATCCCCCCCCTTTATATTTCGCTCACTCTTATCGTCAGAGAAACAAAAAGAAACATGGAAGATCCAGCGCCATCCAAAAGTCTCGCTGAAACGCGAGATCAGGTTAGTCAAACATGATGTAAATATTTGTAAAAAAGCTTTGTTTCCAAAAAGTGAGCATTCTTTTCCCTCAAGACTAAAAACGGCATCAAAGAATTTCAAATCTGAAATGACGAAAACCCTATTTTTGCGCCCCTTTATTTCTGCCATCACCTAATTTGGGCAAGTTGGGCGTTAAATATATGTTCACACAACATTTCTGCCAAAGAATCGAATAATTGAGTAAAGTGCTGGCAGCGCGGTCAGATAAGCTAACTGGAGACTTTCTAAGCTTTGACTAAAAGTTACAATTTGGAGCCAAAAGCCCTTGAATTATTTTGAAAATTTTACCCGGTTCCGACATAAAAAATTGAATCTTGGCAGCAATTTTTCATTTGCGCCTAAGGATTTTTAAATGTGGAAAAAAATTCCACTCACACCGTTGTTTTTAGGCTTGGCGGGCGTTTTGCCTTTTGCATTCCTTTCTGCAACAAAAATTTTTGGTTTTGACACGGCCTTTGGCCTTCCAACACAGCCAACCTCTGCGCTCTATTCTCTTGTAATTCTTTCATTTATGTCGGGTTGTATATGGTCGTTTTCAACTGGCAAGGGCGACTATTTAGGCTGTGCTCTCAGCACTGCTCCAACCTTGGTTGGTTTTTTTCTAGTAGCATCTACAACTGTAAATAGCTCCTTTGGTTTCGTAGGCGTCGTCAAAGCATTCGTGCTCTTGTTTCCGTTATTATTGATACTGGACTACCGAGCACATCAACTTGGTCAGACACCAGATTGGTGGATGCAACTGCGGACAATTCTCACTGCATTGGTGGTCATTTGCCTCTTAATCATTGCCGTATTATGACGAGTGTCGACTGGAATTTTTTCAATTCGTCTGAACAGTTTGCCTCCTGACTTGCACCTCTCAACAAAGCTGGAATATTGGCCTGTTTATTAATAGCTCCATCGGACGTTTGGTTTAGTCCAAAGGAACGCTAATCAATTTAAAGCGCTCTCGATGTCCCGCCTCACGCGAGATGACATTGGACTAGTTGTCGCACTATACGTTTCTGCGACCTCGCCGGTGCGACCTATCAAGACCTTGTTAAAATTCCAAGCCGGTTCGAAACCACTTTCTTGCTTCAACGATGCAAAAAAAGGGTGTGCGTCGGGCCCAATTATTTTGGTGATCTCAGACATTGGCATATCAATTCCATATTGTAACTCGCAAAAATCTTTGACGCTTTCATTGGTTGCAAGCTCCTGCCGAAAAGCATTTGACGGAATTGCGACTACTACAAGTCCAACATCACGGTAGGAGTCATACAGCTTCTGTAAGCCGCTGTACTGTTTGGTGAAAGCACACCTGGATGCGGTATTAACAACAAGGATGGGTTGTCCACTCCACTGTGATAAAGTGAATGTGCCCCCGTCAATGGACTGGAATGGTACGTCAAGCTCCAATGCCCCAGCTTGGAAAGCGGTCAGTGAAAGCACAAGCGCAGTAAAAAGTGACTTCATATTTTATACTCCTCGTGGTCGATACGAGCACCGAGGGGCTACGGACCAATTGTTGGCAAAACGATGGGAGGATTAAAAAATTTATTCGTCAATATACTGCCAAGCCAACTGCAATGATGGGAAATACCGTGCTCCAAAGTGATCTGCTGCGTGGGGGATGTTCAGACCCCGCTTCAAAAGCACGAGATAACAGAAGTGTGCGATTAGCCATTGTCCAACATTTGCAAAAATTAAAAGCGATACACTCTGTTAAAAAAAATACGGGTGCGAGTGATTTTCTTCTATGCAGAAAGACTTTGCGGAAATTTTATTTGAAAATTAATTTTGTGTCTTAAAGTTGGCATAAAGGTGGGATGATCGTATCTGCGATGTTGTTTGGCGTCGCGCAGGTACCACGTTTATATAAAGTTTAAAGTAAAAAAATGAAACTCAACTCTGTTTAACAGAGGAGATAGCTGGCAAGAGAGAGATCGCCGCTCATAAGCTATTGGTCAAGCGTGACAAAAACAATCAGATTATTTAATTAGATCCGTCTAAGCACACTATTTCTTGTTTGCCATATTAAATGATAAACGCCAGCCAGTATGAAAAAAATGAAGCCAACAATCCTCTCTACGGTTTCCAGCCAGTTTATTGCTGATTGGCTATCGGCTCTGCATACTCTTTGCACCAACGCGCAGATGGCATCTTTTTTCAACCGGTCAGGCTTGGTTGCAGACACGAGCCAACTCAGTGGACGAGTGACGCTGGATCAAATTGTGTGCCTTTATCAACTAGCCGCAGTTGAGACCGGTGATGAGATGATGGGGCTTTGGAGCAGACCCGTCAGACCGAGGGCCCTAAAACATCTTTTGACCACCGTCAGAGAGGCAACGTCTCTTGCTTCTGCACTCTACCGTTTTTCGACCTTCTGGAATTTGCTGCTGGATGACTATCAGTTTGATCTGGATGATACCGACAGCGCTTTGGTGCTTACCCTAAAACCACAAGGAGACGTGCAGGTTCAGCGGTTTGGGCATATGCTAATACTCAAACTTGCCCACGGGCTCATGTCCTGGCTGGCAGGGCATGAGGTTCCGGTTAAGGCCGTTGATTTCGCGTTTGATCGCCCAAACTTTGATCAGGATTACGCCATTATCTTTCCCGCACCCTTTCAGTTTGGCCAACCCGCCACCGCCATCGCGTTTGACCCAAACGCAATGGGTCCAGTGCAAGCGCGCAGCACATCTGATCTTGACCGGTTTTTGCAAAACGCGCCCCGGGACTGGATCTTCACGTCTTCGCGTGAACACACCCAATCGCTACGGGTGCGCACTTATCTGGGCCAAACGGGATGGAACGCGGCGACCTTGACCCAGACAGCATCCGCAATGCACTTGACCCCGCGCACCCTGATCCGCAGGTTGCAGTCAGACGGGACGTCGTTTCAGGCGATCAAAGATGCCCTGCGGCGCGACATCGCGATCCGCGACCTGCAGGCTGGGCGCAAAAGCGTTGAGACCATCGCACATGATGTCGGCTTTTCCTCGGCTGCCAATTTCCATAGGGCCTTTCAACGCTGGACCGGCAGCACCCCAAGCTCCTATCGTAGGAAACATACGTAAAGCATTCATTTTGTCACTTTTGGACAATTATCTGTCAGCGCACGACATGGTTCTCCGCGGGTCGAATCGCTAGATATTTCTGCAGAAAAGCGTTTTCAGCTGAAGTTTCGCATCGATAGCTCATCAGTCAGGCATATTCCGGATGCTCAGCTGTGGCGTCATCTGAGAATAATTGGCCTTGAAAGGACCCACCAATGTCAGACAAACTCGCCACCATACTCCGAGCTGCACGCGACCACGCCGAGCAGGTGATCGCGCCCACGGTAGGCGCATGGAACGCCGCAAAGACATGGCCCCGTGATGCGTCGGACAAGGCTGGGACAGCTGGCCTGACGGGGCTCTACGCCCCCGAAGAGTTTGGCGGCCAGGGTTTGCCCCTGGCAGAAGGCATTCAGGTCTATGAACAACTGGGACTGGGGGACGGCGCTTATGCCTTTGCCCTATCGATGCATAACATCTGTACCTTCGCGGGTTGCGGCTACGGCACGGATGCCTTCAAGGAAAAATGGGCGTGGGATCTTACTTCTGGCCGCAAATTGGCGAACTTTGCACTGACCGAACCGCAATCCGGATCGGACGCAACAAACATGTATTCGCGGGCCGTGATCAATGATGACGGCACTTGGACGATCAGCGGCGCGAAGGCATGGGTAAGCCTAGCGACCGAGGCTGATATCTATTTCACCGTGGTCAAAACCAGTGACGCACCCGGCCACAAGGATATGGCGATGATCGCCATTCCCGCGGATGCGCAGGGCCTGAGCTTTGGCCCGCTTTACGACACCCCTTCCTACAACTTCCTACCTCTGGCCGAGATGTACATGGACAAAGTCGTGGTTAGTGAAGACAACGTCATCCTGCCCGTTGGCCAGGGTCTGCAAGGCTCACTCATGGCGATCGATATCGCCCGCGTTTCGATTGCGTCAGGATGCTGTGGATTGATGCAAGCCGCATTGGATACGGCGCTGTCTTATTCCAAGAACCGTAAGATGTTTGGTGGCAAGAACCTAGATCTGGATGGGATCCAGTGGATGCTGGGCGAGGTTGCAACCGATCTTGAAGCCTCCAAGCTGCTCTATCGAAAGGCGGCAGAAGCCCTAGGCACGCCCGAAGGCCCTCTTATGGCCGCCCATGCCAAACGGTTTGTGCCAGATGCCGCAGTGAAGGCTGCAAACACCTGCACCCAGGTACTGGGTGGTATGGGACTGTTGCAGCCCTACGGTCTGGATCGTTTATCCCGCCTTGCACAAATGCTACGAATAGTGGACGGCACAACGGAAATCAGCCGCATGGTTATCGGGCGGGCCCTGCAAAAACGCGCTGCAACCTTACCCGATCTGCCAGTACCCAAAGGATTTGGTGAGATCAATTGAACGCCACAAGAATTTGGGCCCAATCAGTTTAGACGTTGATCCCTAACTGTCACCATTCATCACCCAAAATCATGTAATGGGAGAAAACTTAGAGTCACTTGTGTAGGTGCGTTCGGCAACAGACTTTCCTACTATCAACTGCTTAAGCACTGTAACAAAACTAAATTCCGCCCGGCTCAACCTGTTCTTGGGGTTAGTGACCACAAAAATATCTACAGCAGGTGGATTGATGTAGGGAGGAAGACGCCACAGAGACTTCGCATCGACATCCTGCGCCACGACATGGATCGGAAGAGGACCTATGCCCAAACCACAAACGATCATTCGCCTAACTTCTTCGAGGTTAGCTGAATGACCAACGATATTATGATTTAAATCGTGCAATTTTCGAAACTTGGCAACTGATCGCAACGCGTCTTCCATACTGTCGGTTTCAAACGAGACACCCGAACATTGGCGCAAATCCTCAAGAGTGAGGTTTTCACGGCCATACAACGGATGCGTTGGACCACAGAAAAAGCCAAAGTACTCCCTGTAAATTAGTTCGTAATCCAACTTCGCCAGTCTGCGATCAAGCAAGCAGATTCCAAGTGCTGCTGATTTTTCTAAAACACCCTGAGTCACATCACGACTTGCTTCGACGTCGATTGAAAAGGTTACACTGGGATGTTCGCGGTGAAACTCGCTTAAAGCCTTATCAAGAATTGGTGTCACCACATGGCTTGCAAGTAGGATGCGGATATTACCCGTCATTTCCTTTGAAGCCGCATGTGTCAAATCTTCTAAGCGCGCAATGTTTCCATACAATTCAATACACTCGCGATGAAGCCCTCGTCCTGCCGCCGTAAGTCGGAAAGTTCCACCACCTCTCTCGATCAGTTTGTTGCCAATCTGCGTTTCCAGTCGACGCAATGCAGCACTTACCGTCGGTTGCCGACGTAGTAAGCGCGATGCGGCATTAGTAATACTGCCCTCGTCAACGATCACCACAAACGTGCGCAGAAGGTTCCAATCAAGGTTTGTTACAAATTTCTCTGAACTGACCAAAATGTACCCCATAAATTTCATCTATGTAGGCAATAGTTATTATTGATTTGAGTGAGTTTGGCAATCGTTGCAATAGTTTAACAATAAGTCCGATCAAAAGGATGAAACTCAAGGGAGAAAGTCATGATTAACTTGAAAATGCTGACCACTACGGCAGTTAGTGCACTTTTGGTGTCTAGCAGCAGTGTGTACGCTGCGGATTGCCCCATCAAGATTGGCGGCATGGCACCTCTATCAGCGCCAGGCACCGTTGTCGGTGGTGAAGCTATGCGCGATGCGATGAAAATTGCAGAAGATGATATTAACGCTGCCGGCGGTGTGCTGGGTTGCGATGTCGACGTAGTCATCGGGGATACTGAAGGCTTACCTGAAAAAGGCACCGCATTGATGGAGAAATTCATCACTCAAGATGGCGTTGTAGCAGTGGGCGGTGGATATCACAGTTCAGTCGGTGTGGCTTCCAAAGATGTTGCAGATGCGCGCGGTATTCCAGTTGTCTTTGCCGAGACTTGGAACGACACGATTACAGGTGACAAACAGAAATACATTTTCCGTATTGCGCCGCTCAGCTCTTGGGCTTCCTCAACAATTTGGCAATACGCTCTCACAATACCCGGCGTCAAAAAAGTAGCGATCTTAACCGAGAATACAGATTATGGGATCCCTGCCGCGGAAGAAACAAAGGCTGGTCTTTCAACAGGTAATGTCGAAACAGTTGTTTATTCAATTGATATCGGCACCCAGGATTATGCAGGCATCGTTCAGCGGATCAAAGCTGACAAGCCCGACATGATCATCACACTAGCAACCGGTGAAGCAGGCTATAACTTTGCACAGCAAGCAGCAGATGCGGGTATCGGACCGCTTGATGTGCCTTTTGTTGCCAGCCAGGTTTCACTTGAGTCGAAAGCATATTGGGAAAACGTGCCGGACGGCAATTATGCGTTCGTCCAAAGGATCGGTGTACCTGAGAGCCTCTTTACTGAGGCAGGTACCGCATTTTCCCTCAAGTATAAGGAAATTACTGGGAAAGGCGCTGTAGAAAGCTACGCCATGGAGGCTTACGACTCGATTGCCATTCTTGCGCAGGCAATCAATGAAGCCGGATCAACCGATGGTGATGCTATTGTTGCAGCACTTGAGAGCATCGAACACAACGGCACATTAGGCAAAATATTCTTCCCCTACGGTTCTGGGAAATCCCCCTCTGACGACGGCCATGGTGACGAATGGTGGCACCAGTGGCCCGACGTCGCTTTGACAATGATCCAGTATCAGGAAGAGGGCGAAAACTCCGGCGAAGCAACAATTGTTTTCCCGGATGCCTACAAAACGGGTGATGCAGTCATCGTGACGGATTAATCCTAAACATTTCTCCGGGGGCTAATCAAAAGCGCCCGGAGAAGAATAATAACCAAGGCAGCTTGGGGTATTGACCGGGGGGATACCGTGGATTTTCCATTTCTCTTTTACGGTGTTGTCATCTGGATGATTGTTTGGGCAATCATTGGCAGCATCGCAACCAAGCGTCGCTATTTGGCGCGCGATCTAGACACTTCCAACGCCAATTTTTTAGGCGCCATGGCTGGCGCCGCTCTAGGCCCCGTGGGCATAGCAGCGCTGTGGGCTAAAACTCCCACGAAAACAGGTCATTTAACGCTTGGTCTGGGGCTGCTTACAGTGCTTATCGTCGCCGTCACTTTTAGCTTTGCTGACCCAGACAATGTTTGTGTCACCTCGGGCGGTTTTGTAGCGAGCCAGTTCGTTAATGGACTTATCATTGGCATTATTTACGGGTTTATGGCACTCGGGCTATCGTTAATTTTCTCGATACTCGGTGTCGTGAGTTTCGCCCACGGCGAATTCTACATGATCGGCGGAATGTCAGTTTATTACATAACTGCCGTTTGGTTTCCCGGGGTTAGCCCACTGATTGGTGTAATGGGCGCATGCGCCATCGCTTTCGTTCTCGGCGCAGTGTTTGAACGGCTCATGTTAACACCGATGTATCACGGCAAAATTGATCGACCAGTCGAATATGGTATCCTTGTGACGTTTGGTCTGGCCTTCACATTACAGTACTTTGTGCAAGCAACGGCAGGGGCCAATCCTGTAAAAGCGCAGCGATTTTTATCTTTCCCACGTTGGAGTTTCCCAGAAGGCGGCGATCCTGTTTGGATCAAGACTTCTCGAGGTAGCTTGACGTTATTCGAGCAAGTCTCCATTTCTAGCCCGCGTCTGACCGCGGCCATCACCTGCATACTTGTTCTTTTAGCACTTCTGTATTTGTTGCACCGCACGTGGACCGGAAAAGCACTGCGGGCTGTTAGCCAAGATCGTGAGGGCGCAGCTATTGCAGGCATCAATCCGGACCGAATGAACATGCTAGCTTTTGCACTTGGTGGCATGATTGCAGCACTAGCAGGTGCATTATTGGTTCAAGCCTTTAGTTGGTTACCACAAGTAGGAGCTATTCCTGCCATGAGAAGTTTCGTAATTGTTGTTCTAGGCGGCTTAGGGTCACTACCCGGCGCGTTTCTGGGCGGCATCATGGTTGGTATGGTTGAGGCCGCAGGAACCGGTTGCGTGCCGGACGCACAAAAAGCCGCCAGCTATATACCTGCTTACGGAATGATCGTGTTAACTCTCACGCTACTACTCAGACCAACTGGCATGTTCGGGCGCCGCTTTGCAAGCAGCACTCATGGCCAGCATTAAGGGGAACATAAGATGAAAAAACAAATCCCCAATTTGGCAGGTACGATATTTCTGATCTTGTTGCTAGCGTTCCCGCTCGTCTATTCGCGCGGTGACTACGACTACATCATGCACATCATGATCACTGGCTTTTTTTACGCCATTCTCGCAGCAAGTTGGTCAATGCTGTCGGGCTATGCAGGGCAGTTCTCGTTCGGCCACATGGGTTTCATGGCGATCGGTGCTTATACCACTGGTCTCTTTTGTCACTATATTTACATTTTGCCCCAGCCCACCGAGCTGTGTAGCGAAATGAGTTTTTTTGGACAATATTTGGTAATTGTGAACCCGATCGGTGTAACATCCACGACGCTCACTCAGGATTGCCTAAGACAAGCATTAGATGCATGGGATGGATCGGTTGAAGTGACCCCTATGCCGGTTCTACTAGGCGTTGTACTTGGAACAGTAATGGGGGGCATTGCAGGGTTTTTGGTTGGTATGCTGGTACTGCGCTTACGCGCTGCCTATCTGGCCCTCTTCACGCTCGGCTTTTCGGAAATACTAAAGGCCACCATTTCTGCTGAGATTAACATTACTAGAGGGCAGGCTGGTTTAGAGCTGCCACCACTTTACCCAGAGGGCATAACACTTTTGGGCAACTATTATGGCCCTACTGCTAAATTGCCCCCCTACTACACCATGCTGGGACTACTCCTAATTTGCCTTTTAATTTTGACTTGGCTCGCGCGATCAAAATTTGGCTTGTTTGTGCGTGCTTTGAGAGAAGATCAGGACGCCGCAGCTGCACTGGGCGTAAACACCATTAGATACAAGGTACTGGTTTTTACAATCACCTGCTCAATGGCTGCTGCTGCGGGTGCTGTGCAGGGGCACTACGTGCAAATAATAACACCTAACATGTTGTTCTTGCTTCAAATGAGCCTTGTTGTGGCCATGGCTGTTATTGGTGGGATTGAGAATTTTGTCGCCGCTGCTATCGGAGCAATCATCCTCCAAGTAGTGTTAGAGCTTTTGCGTACCAGCTTTGTTATTGGCGGAGTGGAGGTCGACATGACTATCTGGCGATTGGTTATCTTCGGCATGCTTTTAATGATTACACTGAGATTTTTCCGAAACGGGCTCATTGCTCCTGTCATCGCCTATTTCGGTCGTTCAGATGTAGCGGAAGAAACCGTTGCCAAACGCAAAGTGAACGTACAGGAGACAGGATCATGATCCATTTGAAGGTCACTAACCTGCACAAACGTTTTGGCGGCAATCACGTACTGAGAGGTGTAAATTTCGAAGTCAATGGTCCTGAACTCATCGGCCTCATCGGTCCAAACGGCGCCGGCAAGACGACACTCACCAACGTACTAGACGGAGCAGTTAAACCCACGAGTGGGACAGTCTACTTAGGCGAGGAGCGTATCGACCAATTACAACCCTATCAGGTGGCGCGCGCGGGCCTTGGCCGAACTTTTCAGGTAACTCGGTCATTCCGGCGCATGACCGTCCTTGAAAACTTATATGTGCCCGCTTTGGCAATGGGGAACTTGGCCAGCAGCGCTGAAATGAAGGAAAAGGCGATGGACGTGCTGGAATTCCTGACCATCGACCACCTTCGAAACGAATTTGCACAGGCTCTGTCGGGTGGTCAGCAAAAGCTTTTGGAATTAGGCCGACTTTTGATGTTGAACCCCGACGTGGTGATCCTTGACGAACCTTTTGCCGGTGTGCACCCCCGTTTGATGGAGGTGATTTATTCCTACATCAAGCGAGTCAATGAAGCAGGCTCTGCCATAATAATCATATCACACCAAATGGACTCGATCTTTTCTCTATCCAAGCGTTTACTTGTTTTAAACTTCGGAGATCTAATAGCCGACGGGCCACCCGATGAAGTTAAAAATGACCCGAAGGTTATTGAAGCCTATCTAGGATCAGACGACGAGGAGGATGCGGCATGAACGAACACAATGTCGTTCTTGAGATGAAAAATCTTTCGGTGGGATATTATCGTGACCTCAACATTCTGTCTGATCTAGACGTCAAAGCCCGCAAAGGGCAAATAACCACGATCCTCGGCGCCAATGGTGTGGGTAAGTCTACCGCACTAAAGGCGGCCTTTGGCTTTTTACAACCAAATCAGGGTGACATTTTACTTGGCGGTGAGAGCATTCTAGGGGTCCCAACGCACGAGAAAATTCTCAAAGGACTTGCCTACATTCCACAGCAACCTGGCGTGTTCAAGGATATGTCAGTTGAAGAAAACCTTGAGCTTGGCGGCTGGACGTTTCGCAGCGATAAAAAACAAGTCCGCCGGAAAATAGAGGCAAACTACGAGCGATTTCCTGCCTTACGGGACAAACGCAGGCAGATCACGGGAGAGCTATCAGGTGGCCAACAGCGAATGGTCGAAATTGGACGAACTCTTATGTCTGAGCCACAGATGTTGCTGGTGGATGAACCGACCGCGGGGCTTTCAAAGATGCTCGCAGAGGAGGTTTACGCCATGCTCACAGACCTCGCAAAGATCGATAAGCTGACAATCCTTCTGGTCGATCAGGAAATTCGTCACGCGTTGAAAATTGCGGACTATGTGTATGTACTGGAACTAGGCAGGAACAAATTCGAAGGCCCCGCCAGCGATTTTGACGATCTAGAAAAGGCATTTTGGATCGCCTGACAACTTTGGAAGAGCCGTGTCAGAACTAGAGAAAAGTCACCTTTTTTATCAATCTCGACAGCGCCGCCCCCGATTAGCAAGAGCTGAAGGGGTGTACTTGTGGGATGTTAACGGCAAGCAGTATCTTGATGGCTCTTCAGCCGCTATGGTTTGCAATATTGGCTATTCTAACCCGCATGTGCTTGGCGCTATGCGCAGACAAATGGAAATTTCGACCTTCGGGTACCGTCTTCATTTCGAAACTGAACCAGGCGAGGCACTAGCCGCAAAAATGGCTACGCTTGCACCGGGCACCCTCGATCGCGTGTTTTTTGTTTCTGGTGGATCCGAGGCTGTGGAAAGTGCAATCAAACTGGCTCGCCAATATAAGTTAGCAGTCGGTGAGGCGCAACGTTGGAAGGTGATCTCGCGTTTTCCAGCCTATCACGGCTGTACTTTGGGCGCGTTGGCGCTGACCGGTTACCCACCCATGACAGCCCCTTTTGATCCATTGATCAAGCAAATGCCCAAGATTCCTTCACCACGTGCCTATCTAGACGGTTTGGATAAGGACGATCCAGAAACTGGGCGGTATTACGCTGACATGCTAGAGGAGCGTATTTTAGCGGAAGGTCCTGAAACTGTATTGGCGTTCATTGTTGAACCAATTGGAGGTGCCTCAACCGGTTGCCTGATGCCACCCAAGGGTTACATGCAGCGAATACGTGAAATTTGTAACCAATATAATATCCTATTGATCCACGACGAGGTCATCTCTGGTGGTGGCAGAACCGGTACCTTTTTTGCCGCCGACAACTGGAACGTCACACCCGACATAATAGTTTTGTCAAAAGGCTTTGGTGCGGGTTACATGCCACTTGGAGCAGTCATTGCCCGTGAAGATATTGCAGAAACCGTTTTAGAGGATGGCGGATTCGTTCATGGACATACTTACGCCGGCAACCCGTTGGCGTGCGCTGCCGGATTGGCCGTTATAGAAGAAATAGAGCGGCAAGAGTTAATGCAAAACTCTCTAGTTGTCGGCGCTCAACTCGAGACGCGGCTCAAAGCACTAATGAACCGTTATCATATTATCGGCGATGTGCGCGGTATGGGGCTTTTGCAGGGGTTTGAATTAGTCTCCGACCGTAGCACGATGACCCCTTTACCTAGAGATTTGGATGCCCACACAAAATTGGTTGAGGCAGCCTACGCAAACGGATTGATTATTTATTCTCGCCGCTCTCGCGGAGGATATAGCGGCGACCACTTCCTCGTAGCGCCACCAATGATAGTCACGAATAAGCATGTGGATGAAATAATCCATAAACTGACCATTGCACTGGATCAGTTTGGGAAAAGTACAGGCTTGGGCCAATGACAAAATTCATTATCACGTGTGCCATTACAGGCTCTATACACACGCCAACAATGTCGCCATACTTACCATACAAGGCTAATGATATTGCCGACCAGGCAGTGAACGCAGCCGACGCTGGAGCTTCAATCTTACACCTGCACGCGCGTAACCCAGACAACGGCCATCCCTCGTCTGACGCAGAACACTTCATGGCATTTCTTCCTGACATCAAAATGCGTACAAATGCTGTCGTAAACATGACCACTGGTGGTAGTGCAATCATGTCGCTCGATCAGCGACTAGCAGCGCCGAAAGTGGCTAGGCCTGAAATGTGCTCTCTTAACATGGGCACTATGAATTTTGCGCTTTATCCGATGGCAGCTAAATACAACAATTGGAAATTCGATTGGGAAAAGCTATTTTTAATAAATTCTGATGATCTAGTTTTTAAAAATACACCGAAAGACATCGTAAATGTTCTTGAACAGATGGGAAAACAGCGCGGTGCAAAATTTGAGTATGAATGTTATGACACTGGTCACCTGACCATGCTTCACCATTTTGTTGACCGAGGCTTGGTCAAAGCGCCTATCTTTATACAATTTGTTTTCGGCGTATTAGGCGGAATGTCCGCTGAGGTAGAAAATTTGGTTCGTATGAAAGAACTTGCCGATAGATATTTTGGCAACGATTACATGTTTTCAGTTCTTGCGGCGGGACGAATGCAAATACCACTTGCGATTATGGCCGCGCGAATGGGCGGACATGTGCGCGTCGGCTTAGAGGACAACCTATATATCGAAAAGGGGCAATTGGCACACTCTAATGCCGAACAAGTCACCAAAATCCGCACTGAAGTTGAAGCTCTTGGCCGTAGCATAGCAACCCCAGATGATGTCCGAAAAATGCTTGGCTTGAAAGGCGCAGAGAATGTCTCTTTCTGAGCACACAACCACCTTCAATATTCGATCTGCCACGGCCACAGACATTCAAAATCTCAATTGGGCACTAGAGGTGCTGGCCTGCGAACTTGGAGATAAATATCGTGCTAACACCACTATTCTTTCTGACGCGTGTTTGGGTCCAAATGCGACCTGCTTTGGCCTGATTGCACAAAAAGCATCCAAAACAATTGGAGCCGCGCTTGTTTCCCCAGTTTTTTCAACAACAAATGGCTCATCTGGTATTTATGTGTCAGATTTGTGGGTTTCAGCCAGTGCACGTGGGTCAGGCATAGGTCGGGCACTACTTCGTACTTCAGCAAAGATTGGTGCAAGTAAGTGGAAGTCCGAATTCGTAAAGTTGACGGTTTACGCCGATAACACAGATGCAGCGCAGTTTTATGATAGGCTAGGCTTCAGCAGAGCCAAGCGTGACCGTACCTGTCTGCTCAGCGGGGTGAAGCTTGCAAGTCTGATTGGAGACGCAAATTGAAAGCTTTTTTTGATGATCGGCAGCAAAGTCATGACCCAAAATATTTTATAGCTAACGGGAAGCTCCTACCAAACCCAGAGGTGCCTGCTCGCGTCAATATTTTGAAAGCTGGAGCCGAAGCTGCCGGATGCATTTTCTCAGCACCATCGGATAATGGCCTCGGGCCCATTGCAGCCATCCATACTTCGGAATACATAACTTTTCTTCGAAATATCCACGCCCGCTGGCAACGAATTGATGAAGCATCGGATGAAGTGATCCCCAATATTCACCCTGTAAGCCGTAATGACGGCTATCCGTTGTCTGCAGTTGGTCAGGCCGGTTACCATCAAGCTGACACAGCATGCCCAATCGCTGCACGAACTTATGACGCCGCCTACTGGTCAGCTCAAACAGCTATTTCTGCTTCAGATGCTATTTGCGCAGGCGCAGACGTGGCATATGCGCTATCACGCCCCCCTGGGCATCACGCGTTTAGTGATCTGGCAGGTGGGTTTTGTTTTTTCAACAATTCCGCCATCGCCGCTCAACGTCTGTTAAACAATGGCCTAAGGCCCGCCATTCTTGATGTGGATGTTCACCACGGCAACGGAACACAAGAAATATTTTATAACCGTGCTGATGTGCTGACCGTTTCGATCCACGCCGATCCTGCCCGGTTTTATCCGTTTTTTTGGGGCCATTCAGCAGAGCGTGGGCTTGGACCAGGGCTTGGCGCCAATCTGAACCTTCCGTTGTCGCGAGGTTCGGATGATCAGGCGTTTGTGAAAGTATTGGACAAGGCTATCGAGCGTATTATCAATTTTGGGAGTAATGCCATCGTTGTAGCGCTTGGCTTGGATGCACATGTTGATGATCCATTTAAAGGTCTGGCCATTACCACATCGGGTTTCGCCCAAATTGGTACTGCTATCGCAGCCACTGGCCTGCCCCTCGTGCTCGTACAAGAGGGTGGCTACGTTTCCCCGGTTTTGGGAGACAACCTCACAGCATTTTTAACAAGTATCTAAGAGGGCATTATGCTGAGCATTGATTTCAAAACACTCTACCTCAAAAAACGCTTTCCCCTGCGGATTAGCAGAGGAGTGTTTGAGGGTTCTGATAATCTTTTTATCAGCGTTACCAAAGACGGACTGACGGGCTGGGGTGAAATGGCACCAGGATCCAGCGAGGGGGCCGATACGGTTGAAAAAGGCACAGCTCTGTTGAGCGATTTCTGCAAAACAGGGCTGGATGAGAACTCTATTCATCAGACATGGGAGAACGCGTGTGAAGCGGATTTAGCGCCATGTGCGTTAGCTGCACTCGACATGGCACTTTGGGATCTGCACGCCAAACAAGCCAATATTCCGTTATATCAGTTGCTGGGGTTGGCTCGGCGGGCCGTTGTCAGTTCGGTGACCATTGGCATCAACCCACCCGAGGTTATTCGCGAGCGAGTGCCTTTCCTTTTGGATCAAGGCTCTCATGCTCTCAAAATCAAACTTGGGACGCCAAACGGGATAGAAGCTGACAAGGCAATGTATACAGCCGTCTTGGAAGCAACTGATGCACAAAAGAACGTATCCTTACGGGTTGACGCCAATGGTGGTTGGTCGCTTGAGGATGCACACCATATGATGGCTTGGCTGTCTGAGCGGCGATGCGAATATGTTGAACAACCGCTAGTGCGCGGAGCCGAGGAACAACTGCCTGATCTTTTTAAAAACCGCCCACTGCCGATTTTTGTCGATGAGAGTTGCCGCATGTCAAAAGACATACCGGACTTTGCCCATTGCGTAGATGGGGTGAATTTGAAACTAATGAAGTGTGGTGGGGTAACTGAGGCACTGCGTATAGTAGCGACTGCTCGTGCGTTTGGCCTGCAAACTATGATTGGGTGTATGGGCGAAAGCTCAATTTCGATTGCGGCGGGAGCCTCTCTGGGAGCACTTTTTGATTACATTGACCTTGATTCCCATCTCAACCTTGATCCCGATCCATGCGATGGGGCGCCATTTGCGAAAGGCGTCACCCTACCCGCGGATCGCCCCGGCCACGGAGGACGCGTAAAAGATGCTTGATCCAAAACAACCGATTGCCATCTTCGCGGAGGCCACTATCGGTCTTATCAATGCCAAAGCAGCCGAAGGCATGATCCGGTACGGCAAGAACCCTGTAGTGGCGGTGATTGACAGCCATGCTGCAGGCAAAAGTGTCAGCGATTTATGCAAAATCGAAAGCGAAATACCAATTGTCGCCACGCTCGATGAAGCTATCGCGATGGGGGCTGAAGTGTTGGCACTCGGTACCGCTCCCTCAGGAGGCAGAGTTCCTTCGGAATGGATCGATGTGCTACAACATGCAATTAATGCTGGGCTTTCAATCGTCAATGGGCTCCATGACCGATTGAATGATGTTTTGGGTAAGCAGCTTAAACCCAACCAGTGGATATGGGATATTCGGACTCCACTTGGTGAACTGCCAGATATCGCAACAGCGCGAGCAGCGATGCTAAGTAACACCCGTGTGCTTATGGTCGGTACTGATATGGCGGTTGGTAAGATGACAGCCGGGCTTGAAGTCCATAAATCCCTTTGCGAGTTGGGCGCGAATGCTACCTTTTTAGCAACCGGACAGATTGGTATTTCGATCATGGGTACTGGCATTCCTCTCGATGCTTATCGCGTTGACCATGCTGCCGGCGCTGTAGAGCGGATGGTGATAGAAAACGCAAAATATGATTATCAAATTATTGAAGGCCAAGGGTCGCTACTCCACCCCGGCAGTACCGCAAACCTGCCACTGATGCGGGGCAGTTGTTGCAATGCAATGATACTGGTACACCGCGTGGGAATGGAAATGCTCGATACTCCAGGCGACATTCGAATTCCGCCTTTACGTGATGTGATTGAGTTGAACGAGGTAACAGCGTCAGCGAACGGTGCTTTAACAAAGGCAAACGTAGTTGGAATTGCTTTAAATACTCGTAATCTGCCAGCGGCTCAGGCCGCCGATGCCATTGCTCGAACATCGCAAGAAACCGGTTTGCCAGTCACCGATCCTGTACGTTTCGACGCATCGGTGCTGGCAAAATGTTTGCTACCAGCTTAGCTGTTCTTTGACAGTCTCGAATTGCTGAAATGTTTTGTAAATAATGGGGTGGCCGGGGTAGGTAAATTACTGCAATTTCATTAGGACTAAACGCCTCGCCAAAGACGGTACCATCCAGAAACAAAGCTGATCAATCAACCGCGCCAAACCCTGAAAGGTTCCGACGCCCCTTTCCCTCACATAACAAAGCAGGACTGATGTTTTTTGTGTGGCTAAAACCTAATCAACTTAAACTATTCGCCAAAAACGTTGATTTTTGCTATACTGCACCTTGATCGCTGACAAAAAGCTGGAGTGATCAAGGTGCTGTTGAAAGTCTTCAATATCGTCAGCCATCGCTTGGCATTTTAAGAGATTTTGCGCTGCGTATCGATATCGCTTGGATTTACGCCTATCCAAACAATCGCAAATCATCGCCCTCAAAATTATTGATGCCGCAAGCGGAAATTCGACCTCAAGAGCTGCAGCTACATCGTCAAGCATGTAATATTTATCACCATTCAATGCCTCAGCCCGAGTAATTGCAACACGCGCTGCACGATCTAGTGCACCCCAAGAAACTAAAAAATGTAGCGCATCGGTGACATCATAACTTTGTTCAACTTGGTTCAATTCGGCCTCTTCAGCTTCAATGTCATCGAAATCTGGTAAGAGTTTTAGGTAGCTTTGAAGCGCAGAAGAATTTAGGGAAAACCTAAAATAAGTGATCAAAAATAGCTTTAGCTCTTCGATCTTGCCAATTTTCCTTAGGCACTTTTCATAGGCGTCGTACAAGTCGCTGTGATCAAACTCAAAAACTATATTCGACGCCCGATCTTTGTCCAATAACCCATCCTCGAAAAGCGCTTTTTCCAAAATGCACAAAGCTTCATCGTCACGGTCAGCATCTAGTAGACGCTGAGCCACATTGGCCGCAACAGAAGGAAGCTTCAGTTGCCCCGTGCTGTAGTTCAGCATGTATGCGTCTACGTCTCCCTGTGCATCAGCGACGTCTGATAAAATAGTGAAAACCGCTGATGAGCGTTGACGACGGGTCATTTCTTTGAATGACAATAAGTGCTGACCAGTGACGTAATACTCATGAATTTCGCCAACATCTACTGGTTCCGTTTTCCAATCTTTTGCTAGCTGCTTAAGTTTATTAAGACCGCTCGGCCCAAGGGGCGTTTTGAGTGCACAAATCACTCCATCAAATTCCCCGTAAACTGAAGTTGTCACAGCCTCAAATATGCGCTCAGCGAGTGTGTCAGGATCAGCGTCCAATTCCGGTGCAAGCTCCTTGATAACGGTCACTGAGTCGACAAAAACTCTTCCGAGCGAACTATCGCTTACCTCGGTACGCTCGTAAATTGAACGCGCAAGCGACAGAAGTGACCACAGCAACTCAAACGCTTCACGATTTGCATATGGCGTTACAAATTTTCTAATCATTTCAAGTTGTGCGCGAAGATCCTTCACCAGTTCTTTTTGCTTGCGGGAGTTAAGATAACTCCCACTTCGTCGGATTGAAGCAAACCTCTTTTGAATATTGCGGGCGATTTCATCTGGCCCCTGAGCCGCGCTCAGCCTCATGCGCGCCATTCTTTGCAAACCAGCGTGCCCTTTTACAAGGTCCATAACCAAGCAAGAGAGGGCCTTCGCACCCAAAGTTTCAAGGTTCTTTGCATTCAAGCTAACTTTAGACATTATTAACCTCGATTGGTGAGAAAATAACGGTGTCATTGTAAAATTTGTTTACCAAGAGGTTTACGTGGCTCTTCATAGTTTAGGTTAGAAATTTCTGTCCGTTAGCAGCTCTCACGCAGGTCATTTGAAATTATAAAGATGTAATTTATTAAACAAGGAGCGAGACGCTATTTCTGAGCACCAACTACAAAAACCAAATCAAATTTGCGCTTGTTCCGGGCCCCTAGCTGCTGTTTCGAAAAAATGAGCTTCAAAATATGACACGGTGGATGGGCTCGAAGGAGCCATAATGCCCGCGGTTAAACTTAACCGCCTCAATCAAATGAACCAACAAAATCTAACCCCAAATCAATAAGATTGAACTTACCAAGATTTGCCACAAGAAAATCTGAGAGCTGACATGTGTCAATCAGAGCTATCTGCCTGACTGACTCATGATAGGAAATCCAAGACAAACAAGGCAACTTTAAACGGTAGTTAGCTTAAAGCATCATTTCCATCTTCATCAGAAAATATTGTGCCACGCAGCTGCTCTGCAGCGTCAAGCAGGGTACCTTGATGAGATAAAACCGTCTCATGAGAAAGCCTTTGAATTGGTCCATGAATGGCGAGCGCCGCAAAAAAACGGCCTTTAACATCCGTGACGGGAACAGAAATTGCGACCATCCCATCAAGGAACTCCTCTCGATCAAGCGAATACCCCTTGCTGGAAATCTCTTTTAACTCAGCCAAAAGTTTGTCGGGGTCCGTATGAGTCTGTTCCGTAAGCTTTTTCAGCTCCATTGATGCAACAAAAGCACGGCGGTTCCTTGGAGGAAGACTCGCTAAGAAGCACTTGCCGCTAGCGGTACAATGAAACGGAACATGAGTTCCGACAGGCAACTGAATGCGGAACGCCCAATCAGTTTCAACACGATCAATATAACTCATACCTAGCTCTTCAGGAACCACAAAGTTGACTGTTTCGCGTGCCTCACGAGCAACCTGAACAAGAATCTGATGTCGCGCAATCTGTACACGGGAAGCATCCAGCAAACCTGCAGATAGATCTCGGAGACGCCCTGCTGGTTGGTATCTTTTTGAACTACCTAGCTGTGTCAAAAAGCCGGCACGTACCAACGTATTACATAGCCGATGCACCGTTTGTTTGGGTAATTTAATGTCTTGATTGATTTCAGTCGCCGTGAGGGGGTGGTCGCTGCTACTCAGAATTTCAAGGATCAGCAAGGTCCTGAGATTGGTTGGTATACGAGCATTGTCATCCATGAATTTCTCAATCACAAAATTTACAATTGTATTAAGTACAAATTACTGTAGCATCATTTTTTATCGAAAATCGAGATAAAAAGTCTCATTTTTTGCAAAAAGGGTGTTATGGAGTTTGATTTCGTCGTTGTAGGCGCCGGCTCGGCAGGGTGCGCATTAGCGAACCGCCTATCAGAGGGCGGACGTTTTACGGTTGCTTTGTTAGAGGCAGGGCCGCGAGATTTGAATCCGTGGATTCATGTTCCTGTCGGCTATTTCCGCACGATGGGAAACCCAAACACTGACTGGCAGTACAAAACCGAAGCCGATGACGGAATAGCAGGTCGAGCTATTCCGTGGCCGCGCGGTCGAGTATTAGGTGGATCATCCTCCATCAACGGGCTGCTTTATGTCCGAGGACAGCCACAGGATTTTGACGGATGGGCACAACTTGGATGTACTGGCTGGTCTTGGGATGCCGTTCTGCCCTATTTCAAACGCTCCGAGACTTGGAAGGGAGCAAACCAGACCGACCTTCGCGGAGAAGATGGACCACTGTCTGTCCAGACATCACGCTTATCCCGTGAAATTGTGGATCACTGGATTGAAGCCGCGGTGAGCGCTGGGTACAAGCGAAATGAAGATTACAACGGTGCTGATCAAGAAGGCGTTGGACATTTTCAATTAACAATGAAAGGCGGGCGTCGCTGTTCGTCAGCCGTGGCCTATCTGAATCCAGCCAGACGACGCAAAAACCTAGAGATTTTTACCAACGCGCAAACAGAAAAAGTAATTTTTCAAGATGGGCGCGCTGTAGCTGTTCGCGCAAAGATCAAAGGCAGCCTGACAGATATTCGCGCGCGCCGCGAAATCATCTTGAGCGCAGGTGCCATCGGATCCCCGCAAATACTGATGTTGTCGGGCGTGGGTGATCCAAACGAAGTGCGTCCTCATGGAATCGAAGTTCAGGCAGAGCTGAAAGGTGTGGGTAAGAATCTTCAGGACCACCTCCAAGCGCGACCAATTTTTAAGACAAACCTTTCCACGATAAACGTTGAAACCGACAGCATCTTCAAGCAGGCGATGATTGGTTTGCAGTACATAGTGAGCCAATCCGGTCCAATGACAATGGCAGCGAGCCTTGGCACCGGTTTTCTCAGAACAGAGGAGCATCTGGAGACACCTGACATCCAGTTCCACATTCAGCCATTTAGCGCGAATAATGCGGTGGAAGGCCCCCACCCTTTCTCAGCCTTTACCGCATCGGTGCTTCAGCTTCGGCCAGAAAGTGCAGGCCATTTGTCGCTGACCTCGTCTAATATGGACGACCACCCCGAAATCCATCCTAATTACCTTGCCACCGAAACCGACTGCCGCACAATCGTGCGCGGTATTCAGGTAGCCCGACGGATTGCGCAATACGAGCCTTTGAAGTCGCACATAACAGAGGAATATGCGCCCGGCGAAAATGTAGCCTTAGATGACGAAGAGGCGACTCTCGATTGGGCACGACATTCCGCAGTTACAATTTACCACCCCACTGGCACTTGCAAGATGGGGACTGATGAAATGGCCGTCGTTGACGCGCGCCTGCGGGTCCACGGCATCAAAGGTCTGCGCGTTGCAGACGCGTCAATCATGCCGCGTATCGTCAGCGGTAACACAAACGCCCCGGCAATTATGATCGGGGAAAAGGCAAGCGATTTGGTGTTGGAGGACGCCGCATCATGAGCTTTACCCTGCAACACGAGAGGTACCTACGAAATTAAAATCATAAGCCGGGGCTGAGGCCTTCGTCCCTGGTAAAGTAATGATAAGTGAGAAGGCAAAACTTTGGGAGAAATCAAATGATTAACCTTAAAACTTTAGCGTCAGGTGCAGCAGCACTTGCGCTCATGGCTTCCAGCGCAATGGCCGAGAAGGTCCTTCGCATCCAGTCTGTGTTGCCAGCCACGGCAGACGAAGTGTTCATGCTTAACGAGTTCGGTAAGGATGTTGCCGCACTTACTGATGGATCACTCACGATCGAAGTTCTGCCTGCCGGTGCCGTTGTTGGTCCGCGTGACATCATGGACGCGGTTGATGCGGGACTTGTCGAAGGTGGCTTTGCATGGACACACTACTGGGGTGGCAAACACGTAGCAGCAAACCTATTCGGTGCGCCTGTTGCCGGCGCCGGTGTTGGTCTCGACAACATCGCATTTTTAAGCTGGTTCCAATATGGCGGCGGCAAGGAATTGTATGATCGTCTGTGGGAAGAAATGGGTGTAAATGTTAAAGGGTTCATGCTGCAGCCAGTTGGACCTGAAGCATTAGGTTGGTTCCCTGAACCGATCAAGTCGATGGATGATTTCCGTCAGATGCGCTTCCGTGCACCTCCAGGAATGGTGGGCGCAGCCTATGCCGACATTGGCGTTCCAGCCGTTGCAATGGGTGGCGGTGACATCCTTCCAGCGCTAGAAAAAGGCACAATCGACGCAGCTGAATGGTGCTGCCCGAAGCCAGACTCTGTGTTTGGATTTCAGAAGGTGCTGAAGCATTACTATCTGCAAGGTCTTCACCAAGTCGTTGTAAACGCAGATATGTACGTAAACCTCGACTTCTACAACGATCTCTCGAATATTGAGAAAAAGGCGTTGGAAGTTGCGGCGAATGCATCTCTGTCTAAGTCAATGTCTTACCGGATCTACGAAAACGGGAAAGCTCTGAAAGATCTGACAGATAACCATGGGGTTATTCTCGAGGACACGCCAGCGGACTACTTCACTGAGTACATGGCCGCCGCAAAACGTGCCCTGCAAACAGCCGCGGATGAGAACGAGTTTTTTGCTGAAGTTTGGCAATCCCAAAAGGATTTTGCAGACATCGCAGTTCCGTTCTGGGCCGGTGCACAGGCATCAAACGCAGGCTTGGGCAAAGCCCATGCCGACACTTTGAAGTAATAATGCCTATTTCCGCTCCGGGCTATGTCCCGGGGCGGACCCAAAGTCCAACCCCATATTGGTGAGCCGCCCCGCTGCAGTGGGCCGTTTTTGAATAAGGGGACCACAACAATGGCTGACGAAGTGAATCCGGGTGAATTGGAAATTGCCGACGAACTGATTGCAGAACGTCGTGCTGAAAAGCCTGGCGAAACGCCAGATGACATGACTTCATGGCAGCGTCCGATAACGGCGGTTATTGACGTGGTTAACTATCGCGCGGGGCAGATCATTGCGTTACTTTTGGTGCCATTGATCGCTGTTGTCGTGTTCGAAGTTTTCTCTCGAAATTCGTTTTCGATTTTATCCAACGCCGGTTTTGAAGAATTAGCACGGTCGTTAGGTCTGGGACCGACACTATGGGTGTATGACACAAGTCGAATGTTAGCGGGCGTGTTATTCATGGCCGCAGCAGGCTATGGCCTTATGCGCGGCGTACACATCCGAGCAGACTTCCTCTATCGCAATTGGTCAAGCAAAACCCAGGCCAGTGTCGATGCGATACTTTATCTTTTGTTCTTTATTCCCTCGATGATTTTTTTCTCTGTGGTCTCTGCACAATATTGGTGGCTTGCCTACTCCACTGGTGAAACCATGGCAGTCGATAGCGCATGGGGACCACTCTTGTGGCCTGCGAGACTCGCAATGCCGGTCGGTGGTATATTGCTGCTATTGCAGGGCATTCCAGAAATTTTTCGTGCGTTCCACAAAATGGGCAAAGAAAGAGAAAAGGTATTTGTTAGAGCCCTGCCCTTCTATATAGTCGGTCTACTTTGGCTCATTTTGGCAATTTTCGCGCCCGATTTAGTACCAGGCGGTGAATGGTTCACAGAACAGATGAAGGCCCGCCCAACATTATCCAAACCTACTATTGGGCTTATCATGCTGGGCGCGATGCTGTTTGTAATTTTTATCGGTTTTCCGATTGCTTTCACCCTTATTTTCTTAGCGTTTGTATTTGGAATTTGGGGCGCCAACTTCAAGTTGACAACTCTCCTGATGACCTTGAACACTAACTCAACCATGCTGAATGACCAATTGATGGCGGTTCCACTTTTTGTTCTCATGGGGATCGTCATGGAACAGGCTGGCTTAATGGAGCGATTGTTCGGATCTATTCAGATGATCATGGCCCGTGTGCGAGGCGCTCTCTACATCGCTGTCCTCGTGGTCTCAACTATCTTTGCAGCCGCCACCGGAATTGTCGGTGCCTCCGTAACAATTTTGGGCATCATGGCCGGCGCCACGATGAGTCGGTCTGGTTACAACGTTCAGTTAGCGGCGGGAACCATCACCGCAGGGGGAACTTTAGGCATTCTAATCCCTCCCTCGATTATGCTGATTGTAATGGGACCCGTGTTGGAGGTTTCGGTCCTCGATTTATTTCGCGCGGCCTTTATTCCTGGGGCGCTTCTCGCATCACTCTACCTCCTCTATACACTTGGCCGTTGTTGGCTAAACCCAGAATTAGGACCCATTTTGGCGGAAGAAGACCAACCGGTAACGTCAAACCGTTATGGTGTTGAAGTTGTGTTAATTTCTGTCGGAATTTTAGCAATTTGCCGGGTTTTTGGTTGGTCCCTGAACGGAATGTTCGCAAATATGTTTCCATTTGCAGGACTACTCGCAACGTTCGCTGCCTTGTGGATCGCGTACAAAGCCTACAAAAGTCTGACAATTCTGCGGATTGTAGCCCCAATTACCATAGGTGGGCAGATGGCAATCTCAGCCAGTGCCATTATGGCAGGCGACCTCTCTGGAGCGTCAATGGTTATGAGTGTGATGTGGCTTGTTCTGATGGCTGTTGCCGCCTATCTTGTGCTACCAATTTTCCGCTCAGACGCACAGGAGAACTTTTACTTCTCAGAACTATGGGATGAATTTTTCCGTGGGCTCATGCCGCCAACAATTTTAATAAGTTTTGCGCTTGGCTCAATTCTACTTGGACTGGCCACACCCGCTGAGGCGGCTGCAATGGGGGCGTTTGGTTCTATTCTCCTTTCAATCGGCTATCGAAAGTTCACATTTAGAGGCTTTGCAGATTGCCTTATAAAATCGCTAGAAATCACAGTTTTGATCATGTTTTTGGTTGCTGCATCAAACTTTTTCGGTGCAGAATTTTCTAACCTTGGCACACCCAAAATGCTTACCGATAGCCTACTGGCTTTAGATATGTCGCCATACATGGTGCTTATCCTAATCATGGCCCTCGTCTTCCTGTTAGGCTGGCCCCTAGAGTGGGTTCCAATCGTCCTGATCGTGGTTCCAATTTTACTCCCAGCAGTGATTGCGCTTGATCTTCCGGGCTTTGAGAGCACCTACGATCTCCTTGTATGGTTTGGCATTCTTGTAGCGGTTAATTTGCAAACTGCATGGCTGTCACCACCGGTGGCGCTCTCAGCCTACTTTTTGAAAGGCGTGGTGCCAAACTGGGATTTGCGGGACATATATTTAGGCATGATGCAGTTTATGTTAGTACAGCTTCTCGGACTTATCCTATTGTTTACCTTTCCTCAGCTAGTGCTCTGGTTACCTAAGGTCATGGCGGGAGGATAAATCATGGGTGACTCAAAGCGTTCTGCCGCTTCTTATTTGAAGTGGCCTCTCATCGTGACGGCAATTGGCCTCTTTTTGTCTGGTTGGCTAGGCTGGGAAACAGAAGGAACTTTTAGTGGCATCGTTTCATTTCTATTAATCGGCGGTATTTTGGCAGCGCTTGAAATTGCACTTTCTTTTGATAATGCAATAGTGAATGCCAATAAGCTTGAGGACATGACTCCCGTTTGGCGACAACGCTTTTTGACATGGGGCATCCTTATTGCCGTTTTTGGTATGCGGATCCTGTTTCCGCTCGCAATTGTCGCCGTCTTTGCTTGGATAAACCCTTTTGAAGCGATGCGGTTAGCGTTAGCCAACCCGGAAGAATACTCTCGGATAATCGAGGGAGCGCACGGATCGATTGCAGCCTTTGGCGGAACATTTTTAATGATGGTGGCGCTTAAATTTTTCGTGGATGAAGATAAGTCGATCGATTGGATTGTGGGGTTAGAAAAGAACCTGCGTAAATGTGGTTCAGTGCGTGGGTTTGAAATTGCGCTGGTATTAGCGATTATACTCATCATTTGCTATTTCCTTCCTCTTAGTGAGCAATCTACTTTTTTGTTTGCGGCAATCTGTGGACTGCTTGTGTTTACGCTTGTGGACGGAATGGGCACCTATTTAGATTTTAAATCCAACCAGATGGCCCAAATGGGTGCGAAAGGCGGACTTGGCGCATTCCTCTATCTAGAAGTACTGGATGCAAGCTTTTCATTTGATGGTGTGATCGGGGCTTTTGCACTCACGACCAATATCCTTCTAATCGCAATTGGACTCGGCGTCGGTGCAATGTACGTGCGATCAATGACGATAATGCTTGTCGAAAAAGGTACCTTGCAAGAATTCCGTTACCTCGAACATGGCGCCTTCTATTCAATTTTTGCACTATCTGTCGTGATGTTCATCCAGTCTTTGATACATGTTCCCGAAATTTTGACCGGAGGACTTGGCGTAGCCTTTATCGGGTACGCCTTTATCTCATCTATCCGTCACAACAGACGTGAAACTTGAAACATTTACCGGAGCCGTTTTGCCATGACGCGAACCTACTTGAAAAAAGCCATGCTCACCTCTGAATCAGATGCAAGTGAGGTTCGAGAAACCGTCACTCATATCCTTGATGATATCGCTGCTCGAGGGGATTCCGCGGCACTGGAATACGCTGCGAAATTCGATAAATATGATGGAAACGTCTTGTTAACAGCAAACGAGATAGAAGCAGCTTCGAAGCGTGTTCCACAAAAACTGAAAGACGATATTTGTTTTGCTCAGGACAATGTACGTCGGTTCGCAGAGCAACAAAAATCTACGATTTCAGATGTTCAGTACGAGATCGTACCCGGTCTTGTCGCAGGACAAAAAGCAATACCCGTGGACGCAGCAGGGTGCTACGTTCCTGCGGGACGTTATCGCCACATCGCCAGCGCAGTAATGACCGTAACCACTGCCAAAGTAGCAGGTTGTCGACACATCACCGTCTGCACCCCGCCTCAACCCGGTGAGGGTATCAACCCTGCGATCGCCTATGCCGCGCATATCAGCGGTGCAGACAAAATAATGGCTTTAGGTGGCGTACAGGCAGTTGCATCAATGGCTTTTGGATTGCTAGGACAACCCAAGGCTAATATCATCGTGGGTCCCGGTAATCAATTTGTCGCTGAAGCCAAGCGTAGCCTCTACGGTCGCGTTGGTATAGACATGATCGCTGGCCCTACCGACAGCTTGATCCTGGCCGATAAAGGCGCAGATGCTCATATTGTTGCAACGGATCTAGTAAGCCAGGCTGAACATGGATATAATTCGCCTGTTTGGCTAATGACAGATCATAAGCCTCTGGCCGACGAAGTTTTAGGACTGGTTCCAAGACTTATAGCAGACCTACCTGAGTTAAATCGTGAAAACGCAGCCGCCGCTTGGCGCGATTACGCAGAAGTCATTCTTTGCGACGATCGTGAAGAAATGGCTGCCACATCTGATGAATACGCGCCTGAGCATCTAACAGTTCAGGCGGCCGAACTAGATTGGTGGCTGGACCGCTTGACCTGTTACGGATCACTTTTCTTGGGTGAAGAAACAACAGTCTCATATGGTGACAAAGCTTCCGGCACAAACCACGTTTTGCCCACATCCCGCGCTGCGACTTATACAGGGGGTCTGAGTGTTCATAAATATATGAAGATTGTGACCTGGCAGCGCTCCACACGCGAAGGTTCAAAATCTGTCGCAGAAGCGACTGCTCGTATCTCACGTTTGGAAGGAATGGAGGGGCACGCCCGCGCTGCGGATGTGCGGCTAGCGAAATATTTTCCTGATGAGAAATTTGATCTGACCGCTAACGGATAATGCACCCACCAACGTTTCTTTGGTATCGAAAATAGCTCGCGAAGGAATAACTCATTTTGTATGAATTTGGCTGATCAAATGATCACGTCAAGCTATGGGTTTAAGTGTTGCTCAAGCCAGCTCTAAGAGGCCGCTAAATTCAATGCCCTTAACATGCAGATTAACTGAAATATGCCAGCCCCACCAGCAACAGTCATCCATCTTAACGTCTCGAGTTGACGCCCCCCAACGTTTAAAGCTCGAATACTCCGGCGAGTGTGCTATCATTAATTTAAACATTCACGGTCCAATATGGCCCCAGTCAAATGATCGAAAGTCTTCATGCATAACAAGATTCTGGTACCGCTAGCACTAGACCATGGGCTCTCCCACAAGCTTTTTGCAGTCGCACGCGGGCTACTATTGCCGGCAGGCGAAATTTTGGCCCTTCATGTTGTCGAAACAGCCTTCGGAATTGCTAAAGCGACGGAAAGTGAGGCACAGGCGCAAAGCGCATTTGATCGTGCTCATGACATGATGAAAGATAAGCTTGACGGCGAGAAAAATATTCATGGCCACGTAAAGGAAGGCCACATATACCGCAGTATAATTGAATTTGCTGACAAGCATGCGGTCAACTGTATCGTTATGGGATCTCATAAACCAGGGTTGAGTGATTTTTTCCTCGGCTCTACCGCGGCACGCGTAGTGCGGCATGCGACCTGCGCAGTTCACGTCCACAGGTAAGGATCATCAAAATTGAAAAAAACTTAACGACCAAATGAGTCACTCAACCACATTTTTAACTTATCAGGCTCGAAACGACGCAAACCTGTGATACTTATAGCATCCTCACTGCTCTGAAGCGCCACTTAAATAAACGGAACAGCGGTAACTGAGCTCCAATTTGTAAAATTATTTTAAGTTGCTTGCCCCTCTGCCTTAAAAATCTTGTCTTCACTTCGCGATCCATCCCTTACTTCAGTCAACGTTTTTGTCAGAATACCCAGTTCAAGTGGTCTACGATTTGCAACGACGCGATTGCCCCGACAGGAGGCATGAAATGATGTGATTTTTGCGGCACGCAGTCGCGCGATCGCGTTGCAAGAAACTCCGCCCCCAGCCATTATTTCAATTTTGTCCTCAGCGAGCGCAATCATGGCGGATAATTCAATGGCGCCTTGTAATGCTGTATCAGCACCTCCTGACGTCAGAATGCGTTCAAAACCAAGCTTAATTGCGGGCAGAATTGCTTCTCTTGGAGAAGTCATATCATCGACCGCGCGATGCAAAGTCAGCCCCATGCGTCGTGCAGCCCTGCAAAGTCGCTCCAATATAACAAAGTCCAAGTTCAAATTCGGCGTTAAGGCTCCAAAAACGATGCCTGCCAATCCGGCAATTCTGACGGTCTCAATATCCTGCTCCATGCGCTGAACTTCAGCCTCTGAATAGATGAAGTTACCGGCGCGAGGGCGTATCATAGCATAAATTGGCACGTCAGAATATCGCGCCTGATCTATTAATCCAGTAGTTGGTGTCAAACCACCTAATTCAAGAGCACTGCATAACTCGATCCTGTCCACACCTAATCGTATAGCAGTCGCAAGATCGTCGTGATCGTCGACACAGACCTCTAAAGTGTCACTCACTCTTTAAAAAACCCTTGAATCTCAAGTCGGGGGCCAAAAGGATCACATCACCAAGGGATTGACCTTCGATGCGGCAAGCATCTTGCGCGTTAATAACACGCGCCGGTATTGTAATTGCCGCACGTAAAGCCTCCACTCGGTCAACACCAACAATATTTGCCAGACGGTATACACCCTCTGCCTGCGTAAGATGTGCACCAGCAAGGCTTCCTTCTCCATTAACAAGCCGACCTTCCTCAAGGTGTAGTTCAGCGCCATAAAGGTTGAATTTATCTGGTCCTCCAACTGTCGGCATCGCATCTGAAACGAGGAATGTAGTATCCATCATTGGTCGCGCACGCATGGCAAGACCAACCATTTCGTCGGCCACGTGAATTCCATCAACAATGATGCCGGCGTATAGGCTAGAGTTAATTACGGCTCCGGTGACGCCTGGGGCGCGGTTCAGCATCGGCGACATCGCATTAAACAAATGCGTTGCACAACTGGCCCCAGCCTCAATAGCTGTTTTAGTTTCTTCTGCAGAAGCATTCGAGTGCCCGAGAGAAACCACTGCACCAATGTTCACCAACCTATTGATTTGATCCAATGTTATTGCTTCTGGCGCCACCGTGATGAGAACAGCAATCTGATTTGACCGTAGGCGCTCAACATGGGAAAAAGTTGCTTCGTCCATCGGTCGCACAAATTGCTTTGAATGTGTACCACGCCTGGCGACAGAAATATGTGGCCCCTCAATGTGAATGCCCAAAATACCGGGGTTTCCCTTTGCAGCAATAATGGCATCCACCGCATTGCACAAAACATGCGGAGCGTCGGTGATAACTGTTGGTAATATTCCAGTTGTTCCAAATTGGCGATGTGCTTGAGATATTATCGAGATACCGTCGATACTTGACATCTCGTTAAACAAAACACCGCCACCGCCATTGACCTGAAGATCAATAAAGCCAGGCGAGACAATTCCATCAATCTTGCGCGCGTCTGCTCGTGCTTTATCCGCAGAAAGTACTTTATCTATCTTGCCGTCAATAACCCTCAAACATCTGTTTTTAAGAATTTTTTCTCCATCAAAAACCATATTTGGTAGTAACCAAGTTTCACGCATGTTTGTGCTCCACTTGACGAACATCATACGGATCAAGAGTTATCTCAATCTGCGCATCGATCAGTCTTTGGACCTGTGAACCCTGTAGCTGCTCGGCTCGATCCAGAACATTGGGTGCAAAAACCTGCCACAACAGTGGATCTGGAAGTGTTCGGGCATTTACCTTATCCCGAAGCCTTGCAACTGCTTGTTGCGCAGCAGGGTACGGCCAGTAATACCTAATGCGATCTGACAACCCGACATGGCGCGCAACGCGATTATTTTGCGCGTAATGTTTTTGCCAGTATCGTGGTTCTTGCGCCATGAGCTTATCCATGACCTTTATCAATCCTGTACTCTCTCCAGAAATATCCAAGGCCGCCTCTAGTGCATATAGGGCTTGTCGATATGCCGCAGTCAACGCTGGTCCAACCTTCTGAAATGCAAACCCTAAGTCGGCCAAACGTCCAAAGACTCTCGGTTTTTGATAATCTGTTGAATGCGCCTCAAGGCACAATCCTGGCCAACCCATCATAACATCGCGAAGAGCTGGGTCTCGGTCTAGGGGCATGTGATGAACATGCATTGGAGCAAATTCAACGCCAGGCTGAACAACCAATCCAGCAATCTGGGATTTCAAATCCACCAACCCCAATTTAACAAAAGCATTTTCATGCGCGGCAAGTGTGGCCAAAGCGGCTTCCGGCGAAGTGGCTAAAATATCACCACTTTCATCGATCCTAGCCCCTCCCGGCGGCGGTACCTCCGTACCAATCACGTAAAGTAGTGAGGAGTGCTGAGCAGCATCTTCACACACACTGGCAAGCGTTGCTGTTCTTTTTGCAGCAACCTCGTCAGATAGCTGTGCCACTTCACCTGCACAGCCTTCCGAGCAATCCAAATGAATTTTTTGGAACCCAGCAGAAACATAATCGGCCACTAGTATCCGTGCTTTTTTCATCGCGATTTTGGCTGGCAAATCGCGCCATACCTGCGGTCCAAGATGGTCTCCTCCAAGCGTCACGCGCTCACGATCGACATCACATTCATCTATCAGTGCATTGATATAGTTTACAAATTTAATTGGTGTATTATTGGTGTATCCACCCTCCTGATTGACCTGATTTGACGTCGCCTCAATCACGATGGGCCTGTCGATACGTTCCGCCCACTTCAATGAAGCGCGCAAAACATCCGGTTGTGCTGAACACACAGATGGGATCGCAACACGTTCGCCAGCACGATTTTTGGCAATTATTCTCCTGAGAGTTTCAGACATAACCAGTCTCTTGCGCTGCGGCTAATGCCGCACCTCGCGCACCACTGGCGTCACCGCCCGCTGCCAAAACTATGTCCGGAAGACCAAAGCCCGGCAATTGCTTTTTTGATACATGATTCTTCAAGTCGTCTGCGACACCCGAGATCTTGCTTAAACCGCCACCGAGCGCGATCACGTCTGGATCAACCGAATGGATGAGTGAAATCAAAAGATTTGCAGTAATATCCAGCCAAACGCTCCATGCATCACGAGCGGGACCTGATTGATTCTTTTTGGCACCTATTTCCTGCGTGGTCATGACCTTACCCGTCAAATCTCGTGCCATTCTAACAAGCCCGGGGCCAGCAAGATATGTTTCCACGCAACCGATACGACCACAGCCGCAGCGATAGAGGCTAAGTCCATTTTCCTGCACGGATGCCACCGCAGCGGCGATATGACCAAATTCTCCACCACAGCTTGACGGCCCAGAACGTAGATGACCGTCGTATGCGACCCCTCCTCCTACACCAGTCCCAATAATAAGCGACATGACCGTACTGTGTCCTTGGCCAACGCCAAATACGGCTTCAGACAATGCCAAAGCCCGACAATCGTTGATATACGCAACCTGATGCCCAGCAGAAGCCTTGATATCAGCTGGCAACGGCTTTCCCATGGCCGGAAGGTTGGCGGTGAACGCATGTCCTCGCGTATCGATCATGCCCGGCGCTCCGACACCAACCGGGATGGCCTTACCCGCTCGTTGTAGCGACCATTTCACTTGCCCCGAAACTACGTCAACCAATGCCTCATATGTGTCTGGTGTGGCCAAACGTTGACGATCAACAAGCCGCCAACTGGCGTCAAACAGCTGTGCTTCAGACTTTGTTCCACCTAGATCTATGCCAGCATAGCAGATCATGTAGCGACCCCATAAAGCCGGACGCCCGACACGACACGGGACAGCGTACCTTGTCCCTCAAAAGGATTGTCAACATTCAACCCACCTGCGTGAGACCATGTAGCCCCAGCCAACTGCGCATAAAGGATAGCGTTAGGAGCAGCCCAAACTGCTCCGTCAGGATGCGCTAAATTAATGTCCGCACCTGGGCCTATTGAGGTCACCTTTGCTTCTGGAAATTGCTGACATAACTCTGCAATCAAGTCTGCTTCGTATTGTGCCGCTGGGTCATGCAATGAAGTAAAGACGACTATTTCAGTTGCATCCGTTACGAATGACTTTGGACCGTGACGAAAGCCCAAAACGCTGTCCCACAAGCATGGAATTTTGCCGGCAGACAATTCCATAACCTTTAGTGACGCCTCTCTCGCGGCATAGGCCATTGCTCCGGTACCTAAAAAAACCGCCCGGTCCGGGGCATTAGAGATTTCACTCAGCATACGTGGTTGTACTAAGTCAAAATTATCAGCCGCCCGAACCAATCTTTCCGGCGTCATTGCATCAGTAGAAAACAACATCAACGCCGTCAGCAGCATAGTTGAAAAACTGCTAGTCATCGCAAAACCGCTATCATGGGTTTCGGGTGGAAGAATGATCGCACGAGAGAACGCCGACTGGCGCGTTGACAGCGCGCTATCAGCGTTACAGGTGATATTCAGACGTGGCGCCATTGGTACCAACACATCAAGCACATCTAGCGTGCCAAGACTTTCCGATGAATTACCAGACCTCCCAAAACTTACAACGAGCGGTTTCCTGTCACGCAAAAATGCCTGTGGTCGCGTAACCAGATCTGTAGTTGCAACAGAGCGAAACCGATACCCACCCCGCTGACCTTCAAGACCAGCTGCGATTATATCGCCAATGAATTGACTTGTCCCAGCACCACAAAACCAAACCTCATCAAAGGATTGCTTGTCAATCCATGACTGATGCGAAGCAAAATCACAGACCGTTGACCACTGCCGCCAGATATTTGGTTGTGCTCGTATTTCACGCCAGGTTGCCCATGCAGAGATGTTTGCTTCACTCATCGCGTTACAGTCACCTTCGAAAGTGTGCTTGGCGCGTCCGGGTCAAGCCCAAGCTCTCGCGCCACATCGAGGATAACCGGATAAAGATGACGCAAGATCCCCGCTGCAGCCGCAGCAGGAACCAGCCCTGCATGTGCGCATACAAGGTGAACTTCTGCACCAGCCTTTTGAAACCGCTCCATTGCATTTTCGATACTTTCGGAGGTCCCGGGTGCGCCTGTATCGAGGACAAAAACCGTGAGTGGATTAGTCGCCAGCTGCAGTGGACCATGCAAGGCCTCTGAAGCCGAATAAGCCTCTGCATGGATTGCACAGGTTTCCTTAATCTTCAATGCAACTTCATCGGCAGCACCAAAGCCCGTATCTCGACCCACAACATACACATGACGTGCGCGCAACAAAGCTGATTTAAGAGATGCATGAGCGTCTACAGGCAGATCACCGACAGACATAAATTGTGCCACGGTCTCCTTAAGACGCAAACTGTAAGCGGGTTTCAGAGCTGCCAACAATGCGAGCCCTGCGCCGACAGACCCTATGACGGTCTTAGTCGCAGGTACCGCTCTCTCGACGCCTGCCGCGATTGGAAGTGTGACATCGGCGACTGTTTCAACTGCCGAATTCGCAACGTTAGTAATGGCTGCAACTTTGCCACCATGATCGCGAATGCCCCGCGCGGCTTGGACAAGATCGTCGCTTGCTCCAGATTGGGAAACAACCAACCCGAGCGCATTACACATATTCACACCTTCTCCGACAGAGTAAACTGACGGCGGCAAAGACGTTACCGGAATGCCGAGTTCACGCATGAATTCGTAAGATAAGATATTTGCCGCTGCGTCTGAGGATCCACGCGCGATTGTATAAATCGCACGGGTATTCTGGCAAGAAATACCCGTAATTTTCGTCTGGGCCGGCTGTGTAGCAGCGCTACAGAAAACCCGTGCTGCTTCTTTTAGTTCAGCAGCCATAAAACGACCCTTTTGCGGACGGGTTTGCGCCATGTTCATGTCCTTAGTCCATATTGATCGAATTCTTCCCAGATACTGGCCAACTCGACGACTTGGCCGGAAGAGCGGGCCTGGTCGAGCGCCAGTGCAGCCACGCCAGCTTCCAATGCATCGACTATCGAAACTGGTAATTCATGTGTTTGACCACGCAGGAATCCCACCACATCTTCCACCATCATATGGTCAGCACCGTAATGCGCACCAAGTTGCGCGTTACCACCTTGCGAATAGTCTTTTTCAAGAAACGTTGATCCGTCCCGACGCGTGACTTTCAGAAAGCCCCGTACAAAATCACCCTCTGCCATGCCTTTTGCACCCATGACGCAAAACCTGCGATGCTCATCAGGTACGTTCAGATTGGTGTGAAAAACCATACTTGCGCCAGTTTCGAATTCAAGAATCGCAGTCTGAAAATCAATGATGTCCCCGTCCGACTGAAACGGATCATCAATTGAGTTCCAAATTGATTTTTTTATGTGAAAAACTTCAGCTTCAGCATCGGATATGGGTGCATGCGCTGGCACAAATGATTTGCGCCCGCCAAAACTTGCGACTTTGGCCGGTCTAGAACCGGTAACCATGTTGTATATATCCAGATCATGGCAGCACTTCTCAAGCATGAAGCCGCCGGAGTATTTCCGTGCCCTACGCCAATCACGCATAAAAAAAGACCCATGATACGGGCCTATATGTTCGTTAGCTTCGAGCGATACGATATCGCCCAATACATTTTCTGCAATAACGTTACGAAGGTCGACCATGTGTTGCGAGTATCTCAGAACCAACCCAACCATCAGACGCGATCCACCACCGTGTTTTGCCAACAACTTTGTCAATTGCATCGTCTCAGAAATCGATGTCACGACCGGCTTTTCCGTGAAGATATTTTGGACGTTGGCTTCAAGACCGGCCCTAATATGATCCAGATGAAAACTGTTTGGTGAGCCAATGAAGTAGAGGTCCGGTTTTGTTTTTGCCAGCATGTCCTCAACAGTGTCAAACTGTGGTACATGTTGACCGATCATATCAAGATAGCTGCTTTGCGGATCAACATAACCAACAAACTCAATTTCAGGCATGTTCTGCTTGAGAATAGACAGGACATGCCCCGCCCTTAATCCTATTCCAGCCGTCGCAACTCTCATATTTTTTTCCTAGCCTAAACAATAGGTTTCGGGGCGTTTTTGCGACGAAAAACACGACCATGACTGTCAAATAAATGGCAATCAGCAGGATCTACGCTCAGTGCCAAACTCGCACCTTCGGTAGCCGCGGTCACACCATCCAAAGAGGCACAGAAATTTGTTCCATCGTTCAAAGCGCCATAGGCAATTGTCGTACCGCCAAGGCATTCGAGTACGCGAACGTGCATATCAAATCCAACGCCTACCGAAACATCTTCGGGGCGAATGCCTACTTCGACTGAATCACCAATCTTCAACATACCCGGCTCGACAGGCAGTACTAAGGCTTTCCCGCCACCCTCCATAGCAACACCAACGCCCGTGTTGTCAACTGAGGTCACGCAGCCAGACACAAAATTCATGTTGGGCTGACCAATAAAACTGGCCACAAATTTGGAGACAGGGTGGTGGTACAAGTCCATGGGCGTACCGAATTGTTCGACTCGGCCACCATTCAAAACGACGATACGGTCTGCCATCGTCATCGCTTCGACTTGATCGTGTGTTACGTATACCATCGTTGCGTCAAGATCGCGATGAAGTTGGGAAAGTTCAACTCGCATATCGCCACGCAGGGCTGCGTCAAGATTGGAAAGCGGTTCATCAAAAAGGAAAACGCGTGGTTCACGAACAATCGAGCGCCCAATGGCAACACGTTGACGCTGGCCACCAGATAATTGTCCTGGTTTGAGCTGTAATTTGTCATTCAACTGAAGGATGTCGGCGGCTTTTTGAACGCGTTTATCCAGTTCCACTTTCGGCATTTTTTGCACACGCAATGGAAAGGCAATGTTTTCATAAACTGACAGATGCGGATAAAGCGCATACGATTGAAAGACCATCGATATGCCACGTTCCACCGGAGGTGCAGTACTAACGTCATCGCCACCGATAAAAATTCGACCCTCCGAGGTCTCCTCCAACCCTGCAATGATGCGCAGAAGAGTTGATTTCCCACAACCTGATGGGCCGACAAATACTACAAATTCTTTATCCTGAATTGCCAAGTCGATGTTTTGCAGCACCCTAGCGTCGCCAAAGGATTTGCTAATTTTTTCAAGATTGAGAGTTGCCAAAGGAAAATCCTGTTTATCGAAAAGGTCCTAAACATCCCAGGCGGCGTTTCACCGCCGCCCAGAACAGGGAGTTGTTTTTACATTGCGTCTTCGAGTTCTTCGCCCGCAATGGTGACCAAGTTGTCGACCGTATCATCCGCCAAAATGATACCCTGGATCATGTTGGTAAAGACAGACTGGAGCGATTTGAAATCCTCAACCAGCGGCTCTGGTCCACCAGTGCCAATGCCGTTTACAAACACCTGCCAGTATTCGTCTCCTTCGTAGTATGGATTATCGAATTCAAGCGCAGCGTAATCAAAAATAGGTGTTAAGCCCCACTCGGTGTCCAGCGAATATTGGCTTTCACCAGTCGTCAGCATCGCTGCCAACTCATGAGCCAAATCTTCATGCCCTGAACCTTTAAAAACCGCAATCGAGTCAGTGATCAGGATCGTACCATTGTCACCCTGTGGCCCGCGTGGGATGGGAACTGTAATCTCGTTGATGTCCTCATTATGCTGACCGCGACCCCATGGGCCATCAATATACATGCCGATTTTGCCATCGTTATAGAGATCTTTCAGCTGAGAGCGCTCCCACGCAGTTGGACCTTCCTGCGCCACTCCCACCAGCTTTTCATAGAATGCCAACGTTTCTCGGGTGTTTGAGCTGTCCAGCATATTTTTACCAGACGCCGGATCAATTACCACACCACCGTTAGAATACAGATAGTTTAAGAACTGGTGCATTGTGTTGTCAAAGTCTTTACCTGCAAGGCCAACGCCTGCGGCTTCGGTATTGTCGTTAATCGCCTTTGCCATCGCATACATATCATCCCAGGTTGCCGGTGCTTCACAGGCCACGCCTGCTTCTGCCGCCAAGTCACAGTTGATAAACATTGCTTTGGTTGAAAACGCCCGCGGATAGCCCCATTCGGTACCCTCGATGGTGACGGTGTTCAGGATCCCCGGCTGATAGGCTCCCCGCGTATCATCGGAGATCTCCGCCTCAACGATAAGATTGTTATTAGCAAGCTGACGCAAGGTTCGGCTTCCCATATAGGCGATTGAAGGTGGATCACCAGCGGCCGCGAGCGTCAGTGATTTATCCTGACATGTGCCCCACGGAACCGCTTCGAGGTTTACCGTAACACCTTCGTTTTTGCCTACAAACGCATCAACGACCGTTTGATCTGCATCGCGAATTTCGCCGCCGCACATTATAAAGTGGAGATCCTGCGCCTGGGCCGACATAACGGTGCCACATAGCAGCGCTGCTCCGATTGTTACTGATTTAAAGGTACTCATTTTGGTTTCTCCCATAGTTAACCTTAGTAGTTATTCCTTAACTGCCCCTGCGGTCAGACCCGCAACGAGGTATTTCTGTAGAAAGAGAAAGATGACCATGACCGGCAGAACACCTGTCAAAGCAGCGGCCATCATCTCGTTCCAAGTCACCGACTGATAGCCGATGAACTCGAACAAACCCGCTGGCAGCGGTTGGTATTCGCGTGTTTGGTTAAAGGTAATCGCGAAAAGGAATTGTTGGGCATAGGCGCCGATGAAAATTGCTGTACTGACGACAATCAGACCGGGCACGGCAAGCGGCAACACGACACGGCGTAGCGTGTAAAGCCGGCTTGCACCATCGACATAGGCAGCTTCTTCAAGCTCCAACGGAATTTTTTCCAAATACGAACGCAGCAACCAAATGCCAGTTGGAATGAGAAAGGCAACGCCTGGAACAATCATGGCCCAGTATGTATTCAAAAGTCCAAGCGTGCTCAAAACCCGATAAAGTGGAATGAGCAGCACCGCACCGGTAAACATGTTCACACCCAAAAACATGCCGAGCGAGGCCGATTTGAACGGAAAGCTCAAACGTGCATAAGCATAAGCGGCAGGGACGACAAAAAACATTGTCAGCAGCGTCACTGACCCAGCTATAAACACCGAATTTAGAATATAACGGCCCAGTAAGGGGACTGTGACCCACATGTCTCGATACGCTTGAAAGCTGAAGTCATCTGACCAAAACTGATATGGACTACGGAATAGATGCTCTAGAGGGCGAAGCGATGCCATGAACATTTCAAAAAATGGCAGCAGAATAAACGTCAGGAACACGGCAATTGCAGCGTAAATACCGAAGATCTGCAGCTTAGTGTAGCGATCCATCATTCTACTTCACCCTGTAGTGCTTATTTACCTTGTTCAAAAAGAACAGGTAGACCAAAGAAAAGACGGCGAGCAGGATGACAATCACAACCGCCCGCGCCGCTCCTTCGCCAAATTTAAAGTTACCGATGGCTGTTTTGTAGGTATCAATAATCAACGTCGTCGTCGCCGAACGCGGCCCACCTTCGGTGAGGATCCAAATGATTTCGAAGCTATTGAAGGTGAAAATAGCAGACAACAATGCCATTGAGACGATCACCGGCATGATTTGCGGAATGGTAATACGACGGAAGCGATACCATCGCCCCGCTCCATCGACCCAAGCAGCCTCATAAAGATCCCGACTTACACCTTGCATCGCAGCAAGAAAGAAAAGCGTTACCATCGGTGTGCCAACCCAGACGTCGGCCACTACAGCAGAATAAAAGGCAGAACGCTTATACGCCAGAAATTCGAAAGCCTTGCCGATAAGGCCTAATTGCTGAGCTGTTCCAGAAAGGACGCCAAAGGCACCATTGTAGAGCCACAACCAGCCGATCATGCCAATCGCCATAGGGATAATCCAGGGTGGCATCACTAAAACACGAAAAAGCCCCCGCCCCGGAACAGCCGCATTTAAGAGGGTGGCGCCTGCTAGACCGAGAACCAGCTTCAGAGCAACAGACAAGAACATCCAATAAAACGTTCGAAAAATGGTCTGATGAAACTTACGACTACTGGCGAGGTCCGTGTAGTTTTCAAAACCCACATAACTTTCTCCTCCCAACCGAGCATCCGTAAAAGACAACCGGAACGTTTCTACGAGAGGCCAAGCCACAATTACCAAGATAAAGAGGACGGCTGGCGCGATCAACGCCCAAGCAAACCAGCCTTCTGACAGGCTTTTCCGTTTTTTCCAAGTCGGTGCCGAAATATCGGTCAACGCCTTCCCCCACATTGAGTCAAACCTAAGCGAATCGCGCTTTCAACAAAGATGACCTATAAAATATAAAAATACTACCAAAATAATACCAGTTAAGTAAAATAAATTTTTTTATATTGATTTATTGGAATACTTTACTATTAATATCCCTTAATAACAATATACCATTCTCTTTGGTACTATAAAAATAATACCAATTTAAGGCCGACGGCAATGGAATCGAACCGTGATTTGTTTCTCCCCGAAGCTTGGCATCGCCCTGGCGAAGGGTCACGTTATCTACAGTTATCACGTTACATTGCGGCTGCGATAAACGATGGGCGGCTAGCAGAAGGCTATCAACTGCCGCCAGAGCGCGACCTAGCTGAATTGGGCAAAGTCAGCCGCGTTACAGTGCGAAAAGCGGTTAATGAACTGGTAAATGCCGGGCTGGTAGAGCAAAAGCAAGGATCAGGTAGCTTTGTCCAGAATTCTGCCCCACGAACTGAGCAGTCTTTATCTAGCCTCGTCTCTTTCACCGAAAATATGCAAGCCCGCGGTCGCACTTCAACGAGCAAAATTCTCATGCGGGGACTGTTCGTTCCGACACCAGATGAAATGATGACACTTGGACTATCACCCCACCAAAAGGTTGCCCGAATTGAACGCCTCCGCTTTGCAGATGGTACGCCAATGGCACTCGAATTATCGTCGATTCCCAGCGATGCCCTTCCTGATCCTGAGGAAATCACAACGTCATTATATGCCATACTGAGGCGAACAGGCCTTGCTCCGAGCCGCGCGATTCAGCGTGTCAGCGCAATTAATATACAGGCAGATCGCGCCCGCCTGATGGGGGTAGCAGAAAATACAGCGTTGCTTCAGATCAGTCGCACCGCGTTTTTGGATAGTGGAAGACCGATTGAATATACCTTGGGTCTTTACCGCCCTGATATTTACGATTTTGTCGCTGAAATTCGCCCCGACGGCGCAAATTGACCCTAACATCTGGAGAAATCAATGCTCTTTACCACCTCTATTGATGGTCCAGTGATCAGCTGCATTCTGACTCCGGATCGTGATCTCAATAACCCTGTACTTTGTTATTCCAGCATGGTGCCAAGTTTCTCAAAAGACGGTTTTAAAAGACTAAAAAGTTTAGGTGGATACACCGAACTACAACTGCCCAATCTTCAGGCTAATGTAGAATTTGAAATTACACTCGCCTACGAAAATTCAGAGTTCGCCCCTTTCAACCGTGCCTGGCTACCGCTGGGCGCATATCTTCGCCACGAAAATACAGTGTTGGAGCTGACTTCTACTCAGCAAACGGGTGTTTTACCGGGTGCGGTGACCTTCGAGCCTGGCGAAGCGCCCCCGCTTCTGGTCTGCCCCCAACCAGCCTCGTTTCAGGCAGGCGAGGGTACGGTAAAGGTTCACAAATTACAGGCAGACGACAGTAACCTGCAACGTAGCAATACGTTGACAAGGCGGGCAGGCTTAGGCCCTTTCCTATCAAAACAAGGAATGCCACTTGATGTCATATTAGATGAAACAATACCAAGCGACGGCTATCGTCTCGAAATTAGGGAGGCAGGTCTCTCGCTCTTTCATCGTGACCAAAATGGTGCTTTCTACGGTGGCATTACCCTAGCAACCCTTATATTTCTCCACAAAGGCGAGCTACCTTGCGGAATAATCCAAGACGCCCCACGATTCGAATGGCGGGGCCAGCATTTAGACTGTGCCCGCCATTTTTATAAGGTCGAGTCCATACTTCAGTTGTTAGATTTGATGGCACTACTGAAAATGAATCGCTTTCACTGGCATTTTTCCGACGATGAGGCATTTCGACTGGAACTTGAAAGCCTGCCGGGATTGGTTCAGACCCATTTTCGTGGCGAAGGTGAATTGCTGCCAGGCGTTTTCGGAGCTGGATCAAGATCGGGCGGTAGTTACTCAAAAACAGATGTGAAGCGAATTGTCGACCATGCGACGGCGCTTGGCATTGAGGTGATGCCAGAAATTGAGATTCCAGCCCATGCATTGGCCCTGTGTAGATTGTATCCCACAACCCGTGATGCACTAGAAAACGGACAGGAACAGTCAGTTCAGGGATATTTTAAGAATGTCATGAATCCAGCAATGCCCGAAAGTTGGCGCATCTGGCATACCATAATCGACGAGATAAGTGAACTTTTCCCTTGTGAATTGATACATCTTGGCGGTGACGAATTACCGCCCGATACCTGGCATGGCTCACCCGCAGCGCAAAATTTAATGCAAGCTGAAACCCTAAAAACAACACAGGATTTGCAGTCCTGGACTATGAGCAAGGCGGCTCAATACACTGTTTCTAAGGGCAAAAAACCAGCAGGCTGGGAAGAATCCACGCTTGGATCACCCTCAATCGGTAATGATGCCTTAATTTTTTGTTGGACCGGCCAAGACGCAGGCTTGAAAGCCGCGAGGGATGGATACCGCGTCGTCATGATGCCTGGTCAAAAAACGTATTTGGATATGGCACATACCAAATTAGCAGATGACTGGGGCGCGAACTGGGCGGCTATTATATCACTTGAAGAAACAATAAACTGGGACCCAGTGCCAAATAATGATCCCAAATTAGAGAAAAACATTATCGGCATCGAGGGCGCATTTTGGTCTGAATTTACGACCCAAGATCAAGAGATGGAAGCGATGATAGCGCCACGAATCCTTGGAATTTCAACAATGGCATGGCAACCAAGGGGCAGCCCAGAAGCCAAGACACTTCTGGGGCTGCGAAAGGCGTATACAGAGTTATTTAGGGCGCTAGATTGGGACCAAGCTTGATTTAAGTACTCCCACAGCATGCGCGAGAAAGTTTGCATTGCTTGGATTCCAAAACCATCAAAATGTCGCATCATGCGAGAGTTACTGAGCCGACACTGCGGCTAACCTTTCAAAAAGAGATTACGGTTAAAGCCTTCAAGCAGATTGATGTCGCATGTCGAGACCCCAATACATTATGACATTAAAGCCGCCTGATAGTCAGAAGCTAAAATGTCAGTTAAGCCAATTTGCAAACGCCATTCCTAAAGCCTAGCCCACAAGCTCAAGGCCAGAAAAGAAATACGCTATTTCATCGGCCGCCGTCTCCGGAGCATCTGAACCATGAACCGAGTTTTCGCCCACAGACTCTGCAAATTCTGCGCGGATCGTTCCCGCTGCTGCATCTGCCGGATTGGTCGCTCCCATTACTTCTCGGTTTTTCGAGATGGCACCCTCACCCTCTAAAACTTGAGCCACGATTGGGGCGGAGGCCATGAATTCACACAGTTCATCATAAAAAGGACGTTCAGCGTGTACTGCGTAGAAAACGCCCGCCTGTGCCTTGGTCAGATGAATGCGTTTTTGAGCTACGATGCGTAAGCCCGCTTCTTCAAACTTCGCGTTGATTGCGCCGGTAAGGTTGCGACGGGTGGCATCGGGTTTAATTATCGAAAATGTGCGTTCAAGCGCCATGAATTCAGTCTCCTTTGGCGGATGCAGATCCGTGATCTGCCCACTCGGTTAATTCGGCGCTCCGATAGCATGCGAAAACCAACTTTAAAAGCGGTGATTGACCTACGACCAAAGATGAGCGAAACCGCCCATCATGCTGCGCATAAATAACATATCATATTCTGTGGCCGGACGCCCGCTGATCACCAACGCGACCGCCACAATACCCACAGGCCACAAAGTAGGCCTCGTTGGCCGCAATGGTACAGGCAAAACCACTTTGTTCCGGCTAATTCGAGGTGAACTCGCCTTGGAAACTGGGCAAATTGAACTGCCGACCAAGGCTCGCATCGGAGGAGTTGCACAAGAAGTACCCTCAAGCCAGGTTGCACTAATTGACACGGTGCTTGCGGCCGATACCGAAAGGGCCTCTTTGATGAAGGAAGCAGAGGATGCTTCCGATCCAACACGCATTGCCGAGATTCAAACACGTCTAGTAGATATTGATGCATGGTCAGCTGAAGCACGCGCATCTTCCATTCTCAAAGGTCTTGGTTTTGACTTCGCAGACCAGGCTCGACCATGCTCAGACTTCTCAGGTGGTTGGCGAATGCGCGTCGCGCTGGCTGCTGTACTCTTTTCTCAACCCGATTTGTTGCTGCTTGATGAACCTACCAACTATCTCGACCTTGAAGGTGCCTTGTGGCTTGAAAATTATCTTGGGAAGTATCCTCATACCGTCGTAATCATCAGCCACGATCGCGGTCTACTAAATCGGGCCGTTGGTGCTATTCTGCACCTTGAGGATAAGCGCCTGACCTTCTATCAAGGGCCGTACGATCAGTTTGCGCAACAACGTGCAGAAAAACTGGCTCAAGCTGAGGCTATGGCCAAAAAACAAAACGCTCGTCGGGCGCACCTGCAATCTTACGTGGATCGGTTTCGCTACAAAGCCGATAAAGCTAAGCAGGCCCAATCTCGCCTCAAGGCTCTGGCCAAAATGCAGCCAATTGCCAGCCCGCAGGAGGCAGCGCTCCGTCGATTTGCCTTCCCAACGCCTGAAGAACTTTCGCCACCGATCATAAATATTGAAAACGGTAGCACAGGCTATAACGACACAGTTGTTCTTAACCGGATGAATTTACGCATCGATCAGGATGATAGAATTGCTCTTCTGGGAAAAAATGGGCAGGGAAAATCAACTCTTTCAAAGCTATTATCCAACAGACTTAATTTAATTGATGGGCGTATGATACGCGCTGGGAAACTTCGTGTCGGTTACTTCGCACAGCATCAAGTTGATGAACTTCACATCGACGAAACGCCATTGGATCACCTAAGAAGAGAACGACCAACGAAAACGCCCACACAGTTACGCTCCATAATGGCCGGGTTCGGGCTTGGCGCCGATCAAGCCGAAACCAAAGTTGCCAGCCTCTCCGGCGGACAAAAGGCACGACTTTCGCTCCTACTGGCGACACTCGACTCCCCTCATTTGCTTATCCTAGACGAACCGACCAACCATCTTGATATTGAGAGCCGCGAGGCATTAGTCGAAGCCCTGACCGACTACACAGGTGCAGTAGTTTTAGTAAGCCATGACATGCATCTTTTGTCGATGACAGCGGATCGGCTTTGGCTTGTAACTGATGGCACCGTTTGTCCATATGACGGTGATCTGGAAACCTATCGTGCCCAACTCTTAACGCGCGAAAAGCCCGTTGGGAGAACCCATCAAGAAGTACGCAAACGCCCCTCGCGAGACACCATACTTACCCTGCGCTCTGAGGTGCGCAAATGTGAGCAGCGCGTCGACAAGCTCAATGAGATGAACGATAAGGTTGCCGCTAAACTTGCTGACCCTACTCTCTACGAGGAAGGTAACCTTGGCGAAATGGATGTTTGGCAGCGGAAATACGCCGAGGTGCGTGACGCGCAGGCCCGTGCAGAGGAACTATGGTTGCGCGCATTGGAAAAACTTGAATCTGCAAGTGGCTCAGTTTAACCAAGCTTAATGGACAGTTCATTTCTTATCTCAGCATTCGTCACTCTGTTCGTAATTATTGATCCAATCGGACTGACGCCACTGTTCGTTGCTTTAACACAAGGCGTTGGATCGCGCGAGCGTCGCATCATTGCATTGCATTCATGCCTCACTGCTTTTGGGGTCCTTGCGCTTTTTGCGTTTCTGGGAGAGGCCGTATTAACCTTTGTCGGCGTATCAATGCCGGCTTTTCGAATTTCTGGAGGCGCTTTGCTATTTCTGACCGCCTTGGACATGCTATTTGAACGCCGCACCAAACGGCGGGAAGGTCATGCGGAGGAAGAGGAACGACCGGACCCCTCCGTCTTTCCGTTGGCTATTCCTTTGATCGCAGGGCCTGGGGCGATTGCTACGGTCATACTTTTGGCGGGTCAAAACCCGGGCATTACCTCACCATTACTGGTGTTGGGTGTTGCTTTCGCAGTAATTATGGTGGCCTTAGCTTTTTTCTTAAGTGCAGGATTTTTGGAACGTCTTTTAGGCCGAAAAGGTAACACTGTGGTGACCCGATTGCTGGGAATGTTACTCGCCGCACTTGCCGTACAATTTATTCTTGAGGGATTGCGCGATTTTGGATTTTCTGGCTAACCTTTTCTTCTGGTGCCAGGCAATTATATAGCTAACCATGACGACCTTTGAACTTGGAAACCTTTTTTACTTGGTGTTGCTAACATCAGCAATCGCGTTTTGGTTTTTTACTAGCAACCGCCAAGGTTTCGGTAAAACACTTCAGCAAGCAGTACTTTGGGCGTTAATTTTCCTCGGTGTGATTGCCGTGATTGGTTTGTGGGAGGACATAAGTTCAACAGTAATGCCTCAGCAGGCCATTATGACGGATAAAGGCAAAATTGAAATTTTGCGTGGACGAGATGGGCATTTCCGACTGACGCTTGATGTAAATAGTGTACCTGTTACCTTTATGGTGGACACGGGCGCGACAGATATCGTCTTGTCAAAACAGGATGCAAGCCGAGTTGGGTTTAACCCAGAAGATTTGCCGTACTACGGGCGCGCTATGACGGCAAATGGAGAAGTCAGAACAGCTCCAATACGGCTCAGTAAAGTTGCACTCGGACAATTCGAAGATCGTAGCATCCCAGCTAGCGTAAACGAGGGCCGGATGGGTCAATCACTCTTAGGGATGATGTACCTAAAGAGATTTGAGAAAATTACGATTTCCGGCAATAAGATGATTTTGACGCGCTAAACTTTTAAATTTGAAAATCAATTATTTAGCTCGTCTTTGGCCAACTTTTAGTGCGCTTTGGTTGAAAGAAGCATTTGTACGTAGTGAAACAACCCTTAGCAAAGATTTTTCGCAAGTACTTGGTTTAAAATTTTACGCTTGGCATTCATCAGCCGTATCGTTTCAAAAACACCAATACCACGGCAAGACATTCAGTCAAAAGACGTTTTTTTCCACTAGGAGCGTGCGCCAAGCTACGTTTCAGAAGGTTTTGCATAATCCAAGAATGGTTGGTGCAACGATAATTTTGTGCTGTTGACCGCAAAATTTTTGGGTGGCTAACACCTTAATACTACGTTTTAATTTGTGATTTGCCATTTAAGATTCAGCCTTTTTGAGCCAAGATCCACCCTCCTCTGACCAATACTGGGCTGCACAGCCAGCATTTGTCAGCAATTTCCACTGATTTCGTGCGTGCTGTACCGCGCTCTGGTCATGTCCGTCAAACAAAATACATACCCTTTCAGCAGCTTTCACTTCCTCCGCCGTAACCACTGCACCATCAAAGGTCATCACACAGGAGGCACCATTTAAGTTTTCTGAGTTGGTCGTCAACAAAACGGGTTGCGATTTATCATAGGGACCGCCGGATTGGCCATGCGGCAGAAAACTCTCATCTCCCAAAAGCCAAAGCTTCTGATCCAACCAATCAAGCCTATCCAAGTCCTGTCCGCGCACGATTACCTTCCATCCTGCGGCAATGGCCTTTTCAAGGAGGCGCGGCAATGCCTCCTCCAACGGCGCCCTAGTCAGATGGTAAAAGTAAGCTGCACCCAAGGGCTTATTCCAAATTTTCGTATTGATCGGCAACTAACCGATCCAACGCCATCACCCCCCAGCCCGTAGCGCCGCTCGGAGCAAACTTTGTAGCGCTCTTGACGCTTGCAACACCAGCAATGTCAAGATGTATCCATGGCGTTTCGTCAGTTACAAACCGATGCAGAAATTCCGCAGCAGTAACAGATCCGGCGGCCCGCCCCCCAGTATTTTTCACATCTGCGATCCGCGACTTAAGCTGATCAGCGTAGGCTTTGCCAAGCGGCATACGCCAAGCCCCTTCTCCCTCTGCACTTGCTGCTTTGAGAAACTGGTTACAAAATTGATCATTATTTGAAAAAACTCCAGCATTTTCATGGCCAAGTCCCACAATGATTGCCCCTGTCAGGGTTGCTAGATCAACCATTCCTGCGGGTTTAAATCGTTTCTGAGCGTAATGCATGACGTCACATAAAACCAATCTACCTTCAGCGTCAGTGTTGATTACTTCTATCGTATCGCCCTTCATCGATTTCACTACATCTCCCGGCCGCGTTGCACTGCCCGATGGCATATTCTCGACCAAACCGACAAGTCCGACAACGTTGGCCTGCGCCTTTCGTAATGCCAGCGCGCGCATGACACCTGCAACCACTCCAGCACCGCCCATATCCATGGTCATGTCTTCCATGCCAGCGGCGGGTTTCAAAGAAATTCCACCAGTGTCAAACACAACACCTTTGCCAATAAGCGCAAGCGGCGGTACATCTCGCTCACCACCGTTCCAATGCATGACAACAACTTTAGAGGGACTTTCAGACCCCTCACCCACTGACAATAACGCCCCCATGCCCAAGTCTGCGAGTTGATTCTCCTCCAATACTTCAATTTCCAATCCGATACCCCGCATCGCCTCCAACCGATTTGCAAACTCGTTTGTTGTCAATACATTAGCGGGCTCATTCACCAAATCTCGGGTGAAAAACACTCCTTCAGTTACGGATAACAACCGCGTTGCAGCCGCGTGCACGTCGTCAGGTTTCGCAACCATCATCTGAACGTTTCGTGCATCTTCCTTGGGATCAGCCGTCTTGTGGTCGTCAAATACGTAATCACGCAGCGCAATACCCATCGCAATTTCTGCCGCTTTCGCGTGATTGCCGGCTAACACGAGTAACTGGGTGTTGTTACGCCTCGCTGCAATTTTCGCCCCCACCTCTCTTGCATCCTGTACCGAGCAACGACGCGGTAAAAAGACAACTTCAACAGCTTCAGCTTCCATTCCCACAGGCCAAGCTAAAGTTACGATCTCGCCTGAACGCACATCTTTACCCTTTGCATCACGCAAACGAACAATTGCTCCCTTGGTAAGTCGATTAACGCGGCGCGCTTCCTGACCAAGGTTACCTTCGATCGGAATAAAGACGCAGACCCGTCCTTTCGCACCTTTGATGGCGTCTAAATTGGTCTCCAAAAAGGACAGGTTTACTGGTTTTGACACGTTTCATCTCCCACTATTTAGGCATAGTCCTACCTCGCGCGATGACCCTTGACCAGATAGCAGTTTTCCCAGTCTGCCAATTCCTCTAAAGTCACAGAAAAATAGGACTTGGGGGATTCTTGGACGGTGAGTAAATTCGACAGATATATACTGTCGCAGCTCCTGACTATGTTCGGCTTTTTCGCTCTTGTTCTGGTGTCAGTCTACTGGGTCAATCGCGCAGTTGTGTTATTTGACCAACTGATAGCTAGTGGCCAAACTGCGTCCGTTTTTCTCGAATTGACTATCCTGAGCCTACCCAACTTGATCCGACTGGTGCTGCCTATGGCCGTATTTGCAGCGACAATCTATGTTATTAACAGGCTCAACAGTGAAAGCGAATTAACCGTTATGCAGGCAACTGGCATCAGCCCATGGCGGCTAGCCCGCCCTGTGTTTTATTTTGGAATGCTAGTTGCCCTTATGATGACAGCGCTGACACACTTTCTTGTCCCTGCCAGCCTTGTGCAACTGTCAGAACGAAAAAAAGAAATAACCGAAAACGTCACTGCGCGACTGCTTACCGAGGGCACTTTCTTGCATCCAGCGTCAGGCATCACTTTCTATATTCGCGAAATCACCCCAGCAGGTGTTCTCAAGGATGTATTTCTTTCGGACAAACGCTCCAAAAGTAAAACCACATCTTACACAGCCGCGGAGGCTTTCCTTGTCCAAGACGAAACCGGTGCCAAACTGGTCATGTTGGACGGGTTGGCACAAACACTTGACAATCGCGACAACCGATTGATAACCACCAATTTTTCAGACTTTTCTTACGATATCAGCGCCCTAATGGAAAAAGATGGATCAAGGAAAAAAGAAATTAAACACCTGAACACGATCCCCCTCATGTTCAAGAGTCACTTGGTGTCTGAGGACACAGGGATCGATAGGGGACGTATATTATATGAAGCTCATGGCCGAGTGTCACAGGCATTTACATGCATTGTCTTTTCACTCGTAGGATTTTCTGTATTACTTTTAGGCGGTTACAGCCGTTTCGGTGTGTGGCGGCAAATCATAATAGGCTTTGTCCTTCTCATATTTCTCGAAATGATGAAAAGCGCATTTGTTGATCCGGTACGCGATGATGCCACTCTTTGGCCTCTTGTCTACGTACCGGCATTAGCTGGGGCCCTGCTTGTCACGGGGATGCTTTGTTTTGCGGCGAACCCATTTAACCAACCTCGCCAAGTAGACCCCTTATGACGATACACTTCTATATCGCACGCAAGTTCACCTGGATTTTTTTAGGTCTTCTTACAATATTTTTCATCCTGATGGCGCTAATCAACCTAATGGAGGAGTTGCGCCGATTTGATATCGACGAGGTTGGCTTTGCTTCAATCATTTTACTCACGTTACTGAAGGCCCCAGAAGGTCTTTACCAGTTACTTCCACTAATTATAGTTTTGTCCACAGTTGCCCTTTTCGTTGGATTGGCGAGAACATCGGAATTGGTTGTTACGCGGGCGGCTGGCCGCTCTGCATTATTATCCCTGCTCTCCCCTACTGCTGTGGCATTACTGATTGGTGTCTTTGCCGTAACGACATTAAATCCAGTCGTTGCAACGACATCCGTGCGATACGATCAAATGTCAGACAACTTGCGGTCTGACGGCCTGAACGTCCTTTCTCTAACTGACGAGGGTCTTTGGCTGCGTCAGGGCGGCTCAGAAGGGCAAGCAGTTATTCACGCGGTTCGAACCAATGCGGATGCAACTGTGTTCTACGACGTCTCAATCTTGGCATATTACAAGGGTGGAGGTCCAAAGTCGCGCATCAAGGCCAAATCTGCAAATCTTATCGAAGGAGCTTGGGAGTTACACAGCGTTAAGAGCTGGCCTCTTATCCAGGGCATTAATTCAGAGGAGCGCTCGACTGAACAAGACGTGATGATCTTTTCTAGCACGCTTACCCCAGACCGAATTCGAGATCGGTTTGGAACACCCGCCGCTATTCCAATCTGGAAACTTCCAAAGTTCATTCAGGACTTAAAAATTTCTGGTTTCTCAGCAAGACGCCACATGGTTTGGCTGAACATGGAAATTGCTCAACCCGTGTTTCTTGTGGCCATGGTTCTTATCGCCTCTGCGTTCACAATGCGTCACACAAGATTCGGCAATACGGGCGTCGCTGTGCTTTCATCAATTTTGTTAGGATTTGCGCTCTACTTTGTCAGGAACTTTGCTCAAATTCTTGGGGAAAACGGGCAAATTCCTGTGCTTTTAGCAGCTTGGGCGCCACCAATCGCAAGTGTCATGTTGGCCTTAGGTTTTCTTTTACATATGGAGGACGGATGAACGCTGCCAAACGTCTTCTGTCCGGCATTCTGCTGTCGGTTACTTTGACCTCTTCTTCTCTTGCACAGGAAGTTCCTGAAAACGAAAATGTTGTGTTGATTGCGGACCATGTCTTCATCGATGGTCAGTCGCAACTGACTGCAGAGGGTCATGTTGAAGCGCTGATGGGCAACTCGCGACTGCTTGCTGAGAAAATCACTTATGACAGCAGGATAGATAAAGTCGTTGTTTATGGACCTATTCGCATTTTACAAGGGAGTGAAGTCACCATTCTGGCTTCATCTGCAGAGCTAGACAGCAAGTTTAGCAACGGACTGATGCACAGCGCGCGCCTTGTTCTGAAACAGCAAGTTCAACTTGCAGCGAACCAGTTAGACCGCGTTGATGGGCGTTACAATATTTTAACGAAAGCGTCGGTGTCATCATGTATTGTATGTCTGGATGAAAAAGCGCCTCTGTGGCAAATTCGTGCACAGCGCGTCGTTCATGATGACCTCAAGCGACAAATCTACTTCGATAATGCGACATTTTTAATCCGCAATGTACCTGTTGCGTACTTCCCAACACTGCGGCTACCAGATCCAAGACTTGACCGTGTAACAGGGTTTCTTGTTCCGACGATTCGCAACACAACGCAGTTAGGGTGGGGAGTTAAAATCCCTTATTTTATAACGCTGGGAAATTATCGCGATTTGACGTTAACTCCCTATGTCTCCTCCGAAACCCGGACATTGGAGCTTCGTTATCGACAGGTTTTCAGTAACGGTTTCGTCAACATCAATACTGCATTCACTGATGACACGATCAAACCAAACAAAACCCGTGCATACCTCTTCGCTGACGGAGCTTTTGATCTACCAAGCGACTACAAACTAGACTTTAACATCCAGTCGACGAGCGACGACAGTTATTTGATCGATTACGATTATTCAGACGAAGACCGTCTTGAAAGCAACCTCACACTGCAGCAAACATATAGAAATAAAAACACTCGGTTTGCCATTTTTCATTATCAGACGTTGCGCCCCGGAGAGGAATACAACACACTTCCAACATTCGTGGCGCTCGCTGAAACGCAACGCCGTTATTACCCTTCCTCCATCGGTGGAGAACTGCGCACCAACCTCGAGGCTCATATCCACTATCGCCACTCAGACCTTGATGTAGATGGTCCTGATGACGATAACATTGTCGATGGCCGTGACGTTGGGCGATTGAATGCCTCAGTTCTTTGGCGGCGCAATTGGAATCTAAAAAATGGTCTGCGAGTAGGTGTCACAGGCGAATTTGCATTAGACGCCTATCACACACAGAATGATGCGGCAGTAAAGTCCTATCAAAGTCAGTTCACGCCGACGATCGCGGCACAAATGCGCTACCCTATGAGCAAAGTTGGCAATGATGGTAATACCTACCTACTAGAACCTGTCGCGCAGATCGGCTGGACTGGGGGTAGCAATCTGGATGTCGCTAACGACGAAAGTACTCGGGTCGAGTTTGACGAAGGCAACTTATTGGCTTTGTCGCGATTCCCGTCCTACGATCGTCGAGAGCGCGGTATCACAGGAGCAATCGGTTTAAACTGGGCACGCTATTCCAAAGATAGGTGGCGGGGCAACTTCACGATAGGTCAGGTTTATCATCAGGACGTACAACCAGATTTCTCGCATACCTCGGGACTGTCGACCTCTGAGACAGATTTTCTTGTTGCTGGTCAATACAAAACTTCCAAAGGCTTTGATCTAGCGACACGTACATTGTTCAGCCTAGACGACGGCATTAACAAGGCCTCTGCACGCATAGGTTGGACGAATGAAAAACTTTGGCTAGATGCAAGCTATATTTGGTTGGGCGCGGATTCAGCAGAGGATCGAGATAAAACACTCGCAGAATGGGCGCTAGACAGTCGCTATCGGTTAAGTCGTCACTGGACCAGCCTATTTGACTGGCGGTTCGATGCTGGAAACAATGAGACCGCAGAGGCAGGAGTAGGACTCGAATATCGCAACGAATGCGTTAAGTTTGAACTTACGGTCTCGCGCCGCTTCTCCACATCCACTACAGTGCTTCCTAGCACTGATATTGGATTTTCCGTCGGCCTCCTTGGTTTTTCGGTTAATTCGAAAGATAAGAGTTATTCTCGTAAATGCGGCAGATCTTAAAATGAGCAGAAAGAACGTAATATGATGTCACGCTCCCTTTTCAGTGTCATAGCCATTTTGATGACTATTTTGATCTCAACGGTAGCCGTTGCCCAAAGTGCCTTTTCACCAGCGATCATTGTGAATGACCGCGCAGTTTCATTTTATGAAATAGAACAGCGCGCCCTTCTCTTAGCTATTATGAACGCGCCGGGCGATGTGCGCAAACTTGCGCGCGAACAGTTGCTAGAAGACCGCCTCAAGCTCGAAGCTGCCGAGATTTCTGGTGTTCAACCAAGTGAAGACGGGCTCCAGGCTGGTCTGGTTCAATTCGCCCAAAGGGCTAATGTAAAACCCGAGGAAATCCTCAAAGCTTTAGCAGCCGAGGGTGTGGACGAGCAAACAATCCGAGCGTTTATTTACGCCGGTATCGCTTGGAGCGGCGTAACTCAAACGCGTTTTGGATCACGTGTGCAAATCACTGAAAAAGAAATCGACCGAGCCATTGCCGCAAATAGCGGTGCGGGTGGTGTGCGCGTTTTGCTTTCAGAAATTGTCATCCCAGTTACGCCACAAACACAAGAACAGGTTATGGGACTTGCATCGCAACTCTCGGAGATCACAACTTATATCGATTTTGAGGCCGCAGCCCGCACGTACTCCGCATCGTCGACAAAAGATCAAGGTGGAAAAATTGATTGGATGTCGATCACCAACCTGCCACCTGAACTACGTCCCCTCATCAGTGCATTGGGTCGTGCCGAGGTCAGCGATCCTGTGCAATTGCCCAACGCGGTTGCTTTATTTCAAATGCGTGGCATACAGGAAACCGGCAAACGGCCAACAGCTTACTCCGCAATCGATTACGCTATGGTCTATCTGCCAGGTGGGCGCACAGCTGATAATCTCGCTGAAGCAGGTACCATTCGAGACAAATTTGACCGCTGTGATGACCTGTACGGATATGCTCTGGAAAAACCTTTAGGCACACTTGCTCGCGAAACTAAATCACCCGGAGAAATTCCGCGCGATATTGCTCTTGAGCTAGCCAAACTTGACGATAATGAAGCATCAACCAACCTGACTACAGCCAACAATCAGGCATTAGTTTATCTTATGCTGTGCGGACGTACCGCAAAGCTAGACGAGGAATTATCTCGTGAAGATGTTGCTGCCGCGTTGCGGCGGCAAAGGCTCGAATCTTTTGCTAACAGCTATCTTGAGCAGCTGCGGGCTGAAGCCATCATCGTTGAAAATTGATGCTAGCTCCAATTGCCTACACTTGTGGCGAACCCGCAGGGATTGGACTTGAACTTGCCGAAAAAGCTTGGAAACATTTAAAGGCGGACGTCCCGTTTTTTCTGATTGCTGATCCGGAACATTTGCCAGGCAGGGTCCCATTTTCGATAATACAGGAGCCGGCGGAGGCTATATCAATTTCCGCGAACGCGCTCCCAGTTCTGCCACATCCTTTTTTTGGAGTTGAAAAGCCGGGCCTACCAGATCCTGAAAATTCTGAAAGTGTCATTGAGGTAATTTCGCGCGGCACAGATTTAGCGATATCTGGCGCAGCTTCCGCACTTTGTACCGCACCAATAAACAAAAAAGTATTGAAGGATGGTGCCAATTTTCCTTGGCCAGGACATACCGAATATCTCGCATATTTAAGCGATGTTGGGCGAGTAGTGATGATGTTGGCGTCAGATCAATTACGTGTTGTCCCGGCCACTATTCATATCCCGCTCAGCGATGTACCCAAAGCTCTGACCGCTGATCTTTTGCGTGATACGATACGCATCGCACACACTGGTCTCATTCAACAGTTTGGTATCGACAAGCCGCGCATTGCGGTAGCCGGATTAAACCCACATGCAGGCGAAGGCGGCGTTATGGGGCATGAAGACTTCACAACTATCGCGCCAGTAATCGCCGAGTTGCAAGGCATCGGACTAGACATCACTGGACCTTGGTCTGCTGATACAATGTTTCATGCGAGCGCCCGCGACACCTACGATGTAGCGATCTGCGCCTACCACGACCAAGCCCTAATCCCAGTTAAAACATTGGATTTCGACAACAGTGTCAACGTTACGCTTGGGTTACCGTTTATTCGCACATCGCCTGATCATGGCACAGCTTTCAACATTGCGGGAAAAGGTATCGCAAACCCGTCAAGCACAATCGCGGCATTGCAGCTTGCGTTTCGCATGTCGAAGGCGCGTTAAGACATGAAAAATGCAATCGACACTCTGCCCCCACTTCGTGAAGTAATCGCCACGCACGAGTTGTCTGCTCGCAAATCTCTCGGACAAAACTTTTTGCTCGACCTTAACCTCACAGCTAAAATTGCTCGACAGGTCGGAGACCTGCAAGGTTCCGATATTCTTGAGATCGGCCCCGGTCCGGGTGGATTAACACGCGGTTTACTAGCTGAGGGTGCGCGACACGTTTTGGCGATCGAAAAGGACACGCGGTGTTTGCCTGCATTGGAAGAAATAGCAAATGCTTATCCAGGTCAGCTCATGGTAGTTAATGACGATGCACTTGACGTCAATCCACTGAAATTTCTAACTCCTCCAATCCGCATCGCCGCAAATTTACCCTACAACATAGGAACGGAACTGCTGGTGCGATGGCTAACACCGCCGAAGTGGCCTCCATTTTGGCAGAGCCTCACGCTAATGTTTCAGCGCGAGGTTGCAGACCGTATTGTCGCCAAACCGGGCAGTAAAGCCTACGGACGATTGGCGCTTCTAGCCCAGTGGAGATCTGACGCAAAGATTGTGATGACATTGCCCCCAAATGCTTTCACACCGCCACCGAAGGTAAACTCTGCCGTAGTTCACCTAACCGCATTGAGCAGGCCGAGGTTTCCAGCAAACCCCGCAACACTAAACCGTGTTGTCGCTGCCGCATTCAACCAACGACGCAAAATGTTACGAGCCTCTTTGAAAGGGCAGGCCCCTAATATAGAGGACTTATTGCTTGCAGCAGGAATTGCGCCCACTGACCGGGCAGAACAGATCACTTTGGAACAGTTTTGTGCCCTCGCTCGCGTACTGGAGCGACGATAAGCGTACGATTATCAGATTTAATCTACCAGTGCGCCAAGC
>ENA-UZWW01002409-UZWW01002409.1-metagenome-genome-assembly--contig:-Day-5--50m-contig-2409_pt1 | contig 66301 bp, 58 predicted proteins | sample MGYA00260348_ERZ794908 | MGnify/ENA metagenome assembly ERZ794908
ACTCTTCCAACGGGTCTTAGTATCATTAAGATAAGTACCAACCTTGATTGTCAAGGAGTGATAGAAAGAGAGATCTTTATATCGGAGGATATACATTACTATCCTAATCCAACCGATCAGGATGTTAGTGTACATGTGTCTGGTCAGGATACAACGGTTCAAGTAAGTGTATTTAGTGAGAAGGGTGATTTGATTTACACTCAAAGACAACAAATACAAGACTTCTCAAGAAAAACAAAGATTGATTTATCCAGACAAATCACAGGAACCTACATTGTAGTGATGGATGGTAAAACTGTAAGAAAAACATTTAAAATTGTTAAAAGATGAAAAGTACATTAAAGTTTTTTAGCTTCCTTTTTACCCTAACCCTGCTAATTAGCTGTGGTGGTGGTGGTGGAGATGACTCCGGCGGAGGCGGAGGAGGCGGAGGCGGAGGCGGAACTCCCACTCCTCCAGGCAAAGCTACTTTAACAGCTCCTGCTAATAATAAGACTTGTGAAACAGGAACAAGTGTATCTGATACCAAGAGTGAGGTAACTTTTACTTGGAGTGCATCGGCAAATACCAATACATATGATCTGAAGATTACTAATTTAAATACAAGTACCATTACAAATAAAACAGGTCTTACTTCCATTACTACTAAAGTAACCTTAGACAAAGGAGTTCCTTATTCTTGGAGTATAACCTCTAAAAGCACTTCTTCTACTAGTACTACTGCTAGTGATACTTGGAAGTTTTATTTAGCGGGTACAGGAATTACTAATTACGCTCCTTTCCCAGCAGACTTAAAGTCTCCTAAATCGGGATCTACTGTTTCTAGAGATGGAGATGGGAAAGTAACTTTTACTTGGGATGGTAGTGATCCAGATACTGGAGATACACTTCAATATACATTATATGTAGATAAAACAGATGGTAAACAAACACCGCCATCCGCACAGAGTAATCTAACAGCCAAAACATTAGCTGTTGCATTAGATGCAGCTACAACGTATTATTGGAGGGTGAAAACATCAGATGGAACTCATAGTAGTTACTCTATTATTTACTCATTTAAAACAGATTAAATTTTAAATTTAAAAGGGTGGGCAATGCCCCTTTTTTTTATATTTGCAAAAATTTATTTGTGAAAGAGATAACAATTACTCTTATAGATAGAAAAGGCAAAAGACATTTATTAAAAGCCCCAGCTGATGTAAGTATGAATTTAATGGAGCTTTGTAAAAGTTATGAATTTCCTATACAAGGTATTTGTGGTGGTATGACAATGTGTGCTTCATGCCAAATATATATACATTCTGAAAATTCAATAAAAGAAATAAATGATGATGAAAGAGCAATGCTATCCGAAGCTTTTTTTGTAAAGGAAAACTCTAGACTTTGCTGTCAAATACAGATTAACAAAGAACTAGATGGATTGGTTTTTGAACTCGCCCCAGAATAAATTATGTTTTGTTTTTTTTGATAAGGTTTAAAGCAGAACCTTTTTTGTACCATTCTATTTGTTGAGTATTGTAGGTGTGATTAGCTAAAATAATATCTTTAGAGCCATCTTTATGTTTGATTTCAATAGCGAGTTGCTTTCCAGGACTAAATTTTTCTAAATCAATAAAGTCAAAAAGATCATCCTCTTGAATTAAATCATAATCATTTTCATTATCAAAAGTGACGCCTAGCATACCTTGCTTTTTTAGATTCGTTTCATGAATTCTAGCGAATGATTTAACGATTACTACTTTCACTCCTAAATGTCTAGGTTCCATAGCTGCATGTTCTCTTGAAGAACCCTCTCCATAATTATGATCTCCAACAACTACAGTATCAATACCATTTTCTTTATAAATTCTTTGAACATCAGGAACTCCTTGGTATTCTCCATTTAGTTGATTTTTTACAAAATTTGTTTTTTCATTGAATGCATTTACAGCTCCAATTAAACAGTTATTTGAAATATTGTCTAGATGCCCCCTGTATCTTAACCATGGGCCAGCCATTGAAATGTGATCTGTAGTGCACTTTCCTAAAGCTTTTATTAATAACTTGGCATCTAAAATATTTTTACCATCCCAAGGACTAAATGGTTCTAAAAGTTGTAGTCTTTCAGATGTTTTACTTATTTTAATTTCAATATTTGATCCATCTTCTGAAGGTGCTAAATAACCTGCATCTTCAACTTCAAAACCTTTTGGTGGAAGTTCCCATCCAGTAGGTTCATCCAATTTAACTTTTTCACCTTTTGAATTAATTAATAAATCTGTTATAGGGTTAAAGTCTAATCTTCCAGAAATAGCAATTGCAGCAACCATCTCAGGTGAGGCTACAAAGGCATGCGTGTTTGGATTTCCATCATTTCTTTTAGCAAAATTCCTGTTAAAAGAATGAACTATCGTATTCTTTTCTTGTAGGTCTGCATCTTTTCTAGCCCACTGCCCAATACAAGGTCCACAAGCATTTGTAAATATTTTCGCATTTAAATTTTCAAATATATCCAAGAATCCATCTCTGTCTGCAGTGAATCTTACTTGTTCAGAGCCAGGATTGATTCCTAATTCAGATTTAGTCTCAAGGCCTTTGTCAATAGCCTGTTGGGCTATAGAAGCAGCTCTAGATAAATCTTCATAAGATGAGTTAGTACAAGATCCAATTAATCCCCATTCAACTTTTAACGGCCAATCATTTTTTTTTGATTTTTCAGCCATTTCATTTACTGGAGTTGCAATATCTGGAGAAAATGGACCATTTATATGAGGCATTAATTCTGATAAGTTTATCTCTATAACTTGATCAAAATACTTTTCAGGATTTTGGTATACTTCAGGGTCCGCAGTTAAATAATCCTTTACTTTATTGGCAGCATCTGCAATATCGCTTCTTCCAGTAGATCTTAGGTATCTTTCCATCGATTCATCATATCCAAATGTAGATGTAGTAGCACCAACTTCAGCTCCCATATTACATATTGTTCCTTTTCCAGTACATGACATGGATTTAGCGCCAGGTCCAAAATATTCTATAATAGCTCCTGTTCCTCCTTTAACAGTTAAAATACCAGCTACTTTTAATATCACATCTTTAGGAGATGTCCATCCTGAGCATTTTCCAGTCAATTTAACTCCAATTAACTTAGGGAATTTTAATTCCCAAGGCATTCCTGCCATAACATCCACCGCATCAGCTCCACCCACACCAATAGCGATCATTCCTAATCCTCCAGCATTTACAGTATGTGAATCGGTCCCTATCATCATTCCACCAGGAAATGCATAGTTTTCCAAAACTACTTGATGAATTATTCCAGCACCAGGTTTCCAAAATCCTATTCCATATTTATTTGAAACGGATTCTAAAAAATTAAATACTTCATTACTGCTATTTAGTGCTGACTGAAGATCTTTAGTCGCTCCAATAGATGCTTGAATTAAGTGATCACAATGTACGGTTGTTGGAACGGCTACCTTATTTTTTCCAGCTTGCATAAATTGCAATAATGCCATTTGAGCGGTTGCATCTTGACAAGTTATTCTATCGGGAGCAAAATCTACATAGTCAATTCCCCTTTTATATGGGGTTTTTAATTCAGAATCCCACAAATGGGCATAAAGTATTTTTTCAGAGAGAGTTAATGGAGTTTGTTTTATAGTTCGAGCTTTATCAACTTTTGATTGAATTTTTTGATAAACCTCTAAAATCATTTCAATATTAAATGCCATTTAACCCTAATTTAGATTGCAAAAATAATGTTTATTGGTTAAAGTTCAATCTTATTAGAGATTTTATAATATAATAAGAATCGAAGATAGGACTAGCATTATAAAAGCTGGTAGAGATTTTATTAAAGGATCGTTTATTTTAACATGAAATCCTATTGCTCCAATCATAAGGCATCCAATTAAAAAGGCGCTAATATCAATTAAATTCGGAAACCATATTCCTGTAATTAATAGTGATGCTAGTGATAATTTTAATAATCCAATTAATTTCATGAACCAATTATTAAAACCATATGCTGTAAATTCTTCAGTCATATTTTGTGAATTTCCTCCTCTATATTTAGAAGGTTTTTTGAAATTCAATAACCATACGTTGAAAATTCCAATCGCAATTACAATTTGAATAATAAGCTTAATATTTTCCATCAATTATAATTTTATGTTAATTTAACCATTTAATTTAAAACTAGACAAAATGACTACCTTATTTAGGCATTCAGGAGCTATAGAAATCTTTAAAAGAACAGGTTCATTAACCAAGCTACAAAAAGCTATGTTCAGGACTTGTTTAGAAACGTATTGTTTCTTCTATATTTGCCTCTAATTTATTCAATAAAGTTTTATCTACTATTATGTTGCAATATTTCAGTCAAGATATTGATCAAATTAAAATTTCTAAAGTTCAATATTTTTCAATAGCGATTTGTTTCTTAATGAATGTTTTAGACGGAATGGATGTTCTTGTTGTTTCGTATTGTGCTCCTGCAATTGCCCAAGCTTTAAAACTTGGACCTAAAACACTTGGGATTGTGTTTAGTGCAGGGTTAGTAGGAATGGCTATTGGGGCTATATTCTTAGCTCCGTATGCTGACAAGTTTGGTCGTAAAAAACTAATCTTAGCTAGTGCTTTTATAATGGGTTTTAGTGTTTTTTTAACAGCTTTAAGTGAAAACATTTTACAGTTGGTAATTATGAGATTAATTAGTGGTCTTGGAATTGGTTGTATGCTCGCTACTACGGCGACTTTAACTTCAGAAAATGTATTAAACAACTCAAAAGATTTCTGGGTTAGCCTTGTTATTTCAGGTTATCCTGTAGGGGCAGTGATCTCAGGGTATATTGCTGCTACTGTTATACCTTCTTACGGCTGGGAAAGCATGTTTATTTTCGCGGGGTTAACAACCCTTCTTACTATTCCATTAACATATTTCTTCTTAACTGAGTCCCCTCAATTTTATTTAAAAAAACAACCCTTTGGTGCGCTAGAAAAAGTAAATAAGCTTTTTATTAAAATGAACCTTAGGCCTTTGGATAATCTTCCAGAGTTTAGGTTAAATTTAAAGAATAAGCCTCTGGTTTCTCAACTGTTTTCTAACAAGTATAAGCTGTCAACATTACAGTTGTGGGCTGCCCTGTTTTTTGCGTTTGGTTGTTTGTATTTCTTAATTAGCTGGATACCTAAACTAGCAACTGATGCCGGTTTATCAATTGAATTAGCTATTTATGCAGGGACTATTTTTAATGTTGGTGCTTTTTTTGGAATAGTTTTACAGGGTTATTTCTCTTCAAAGATTGGTCTTAAAAAAACTATATCAATATTTCTATTATTAACTTTTGTGTTAATGGCTTCGTTTAAAGTTTTTATAGGAACAGACTTTTTATTAATCGTTTATTTTTTACTAGGCTTTAGTTTGCAGGGTGGATTTGTGGGGCTATATGCGGTGGCCGCAAGACTATATCCTACTGAATTCAAAACCACTGGAGTCGGCTGGGCTATAGGCGTGGGCAGGCTCGGTGGAATATTAGCTCCAGTAATTGGGGGGTTGTTTATAGCAATGGGGTTAACCCTGTCAGCTAATTTTTTAATTTTTTCAATTCCGGCTTTATTTGCTTCAATTCTTACCTACTACATATCGTCTAAGGACATAACTTAAGTAAAATATAAGAGGAAAACATACTTATGGTTTAGCTATTTTAAACTTACAATTTAAAATAATTGTTGAATCCAATCTGAAACTATTCTGTCTTGGTTTATATACAGTAATGTAACTCCTATTGTATCGTAAAAGCCATGTATTAATATTGGTGATATTAGATTATTCTTGTTTTTAAAGAATATAATTGAAATACATAAATGCCATAATGTAACGGCAATAATACCTGTAACTCCTTGATATGCGTGTGAAACTCCAAAGTAAACTGAAACTACTATAGCAGAAATTAACCATGCTTTATTTGTATTTCCAAATAGTTTGGCCAACTCCTTCATATAATAACCACGATATATAAATTCCTCTCCAAACGCAGCAAAAATCCAAACAATAATCATTAAGATTATATATTGTTCCAGGTTTCCACGGACATTATCAAATGTAGAAACGTCAATCTTACCGAAATACATTTCAAGTATTGATTCAAAAATATAGAAACCAATGGCAAGGAGTAACGTAATTAAAAGACTTTTTAAGACTGTTTTAAATGTCATTCTTTTTCCAAGGCTAAATCTTGACCAATTGAAATTACTTCCCCAAAGTATTAATAAAGCTACAGTTAAACCTGTAAAGAAGTTGAAGTTCCTATCAATAGAAAGGGATAGTAAAACACCTGTAATCATTGTCAAAACCACTATATATGGTTTTGTTAAAAAATTGAAAATTTTAATTTTCATATTTTGAATATTCTTTTTAAAGTTTAAACCACACAAAAAAAGAGTCACTATTTCTAATGACTCTAGTAGTAGCGGGAGCAGGACTCGAACCTGCGACCTTCGGGTTATGAGCCCGACGAGCTACCTACTGCTCTATCCCGCGATGTGAGGGGCGAATTTACAACTTTTTTAAAATATAGAGAAAAGTAATATCAATTATAATTAAGGTATTACCTTTGATTTATGGTTCATAAATCTGGATTTATAAATATTATTGGCAACCCAAATGTTGGTAAATCAACATTAACAAATCTTTTTGTTGGTAAAAAATTATCTATTATTACACCTAAAGCTCAAACAACTAGACATCGAATTTTAGGAATTGTAAACTCTGATAATTATCAAATGATAATTTCAGATACTCCAGGAATAATAAAACCTGCTCATAAACTTCACGAGTCTATGATGGATTTTGTTAATATGACTTTTGAGGATGCTGATATATTACTTTATTTGGTTGAGTATAAAGACTATAACCTTAAAGATTCTACACTTTTAAAAAAAATAAAATCTTCTAAGATTCCTTTAATGTTGGTTATTAATAAAATAGATAATATTGATCAGATAAAACTAGAAAGCGAAATAGATTATTGGAAGGAAGTTTTACCCAATGCTGAGATATGGCCAATTTCTGCGATTGAAAAGTTTAATATTGAGGAATTAAAAAATAGAATTATTGATATTTTACCTAATGGACCTGCGTATTTCCCTAAAGATCAATTAACTGACAAATCTGAGAGATTTTTTGTAAATGAAATTATAAGGGAGAAGATATTAATTAATTTTAGAAAGGAAATCCCATATTCTGTAGAAGTTGTTACCGAATCATTTGAAGAAGAACCTCAAATCATCAAAATTAGATCTATTATAATGGTAGAAAGAAGTAGTCAGAAAGGAATTATTATTGGTCACAAAGGAGAAGCAATTAAAAATATTGGAACTCAAGCTCGTATTGATATGGAAGTGTTTTTTGATAAAAAGATATTTTTAGACCTTCAAGTAAAGGTTAATAAGAATTGGAGGTCAAGTGAGAAACAACTTAAAAGATTTGGATATAATCAAAAATGATTTTATAACAGATAAAAGTTTAGATTTGTACCCCTTTAATATATGATATGAGTTCTGTAGTAGCAATTGTAGGTCGTCCTAATGTTGGAAAATCAACACTTTTTAATCGGTTAATTCAAAAAAGAGAGGCGATAGTTGATTCTCAAAGTGGAGTAACTAGAGATAGGCATTATGGTTTTTCTTATTGGAATGGTAAAGATTTTACTGTTATTGATACAGGTGGATATATGTTAGGAGGCAGTGATAATTTTGAAAAAGAAATAAATGATCAAGTGATGATCGCTATAGAGGAGTCAGATGTAATTATTTTTGTCGTTGATGTTGATGGCGGTCTTAATTCAATGGACAGTGAAATAGCAAGACTTCTTCATAAATCTAATAAGGATGTGGTTCTTGCTGTAAATAAAGTCGATAACCATAAAAGGATATTAGAGACTAATGAGTTTCACAGTTTAGGTTTTAAAATATTTAATATTTCTGCTATTAGCGGAAGTGGAACAGGAGAATTATTAGATGAATTAGTTGGGTTTTTACCTGATGAAAGTACTATTATAAAAGAGGATGTTCCTGGTTTTGCTGTTGTTGGTAGGCCTAATTCTGGTAAGTCTTCATTTATAAATGCTTTACTTGGTAATGATAGATATGTGGTTAAGGATGAAGCAGGAACCACTAGAGACAGTATAGATACTCATTTTAATAGATTTGGATTTGATTTTAAATTAATTGATACAGCAGGAATTAGAAAAAAATCAAAAATCAGTGATGATATAGAATTCTATTCTGTTGTTAGATCTATAAGGACGATTGAAAATTCAGATGTATGTTTGATTTTATTTGATGCTACTAGATCATTTGATGCTCAGGTTGTAAATATTTTCTGGCTTGCTGCTAGAAATAATAAAGGAATAGTCATTTTAGTTAATAAATGGGATCTAGTAGATAAAAAAACCAATACTATTAAATTAATTGAAGAACAAATAAGAAAAGAAATTGAACCTTTTGTTGATGTGCCAATTGTATTTATTTCAAGCTTAACTAAACAAAGAATATTTAAAGCAATAGAAACTGCTATGTTAGTTTATAAGAACAGAAAACAAAACATTATTACTAGAAAATTTAATAATTCTTTATTGCCAATTATTAATAAAAACCCCCCTCCGGCTTATAAGGGAAAATATGTAAAAATAAAATTCTGTACTCAATTGCCATCATCTTATCCTCAGTTTGCTTTTTTTTGTAATCTTCCCCAATATATAAAGGATCCTTATAAAAGGTTTTTAGAAAATAAGATTCGTGAAATATATGATTTTACTGGAGTACCTATTAGGATATTTTTTAGAAAAAAATAGTTTTTATTAAAGTTCTTCTTTAATATTTGTAAGCGTTGCTTTGATTTTTTCTAAATTCTTAATTACTTCAAAGTTCTTGTTTAGAATTTTTAATTGCTCTTTTGCACCCTCAAGAGTATAGCCTTTTTCTTTAACCAGATGATGAATAGTTTGAAAATTTTCTACATCAATTGAAGAATATCTTCGTGTACCCTTACTATTTTTTTTAGGTTTTAAGATGTCAAATTCTTTTTCCCAAAATCTAATTAATGATGTATTTACATCAAATGCTTTGGAAATTTCTCCTATAGTATAATATAACTTTTCAGGTAGGTTGACATGCATTAATCTAGAGATTGGTTTTCTTGACTAGCAATCTTTAATAATTCATCAAATTCATCAGGAGTTAAATTGCCATAGTAAAAATTAATTGGATTAACTCTTCTTTTATCTTTTCGAACTTCATAATGAAGGTGAGGGGCTTGTGATCTTCCAGTATTTCCAACATACCCAATTATATCACCTTTTTTTACTTTTTGATTTCTTCTTACATTGTATTTGTCAAGATGAGCATATAAAGTCACATATCCAAAACCATGATCAATTCGTATATGTTTACCAAAACCTGATGATTTTGAGTCAGCTCTAATTACTTTACCATCACTTGCAGCATAAATAGGTGTATTTCTTGGTGCAGTAAAATCCATTCCATAGTGCATTCTTCTAGATTTGTTAAATGGATCAGTTCTGTACCCAAATCCTGATGATAATCTGGTTAAATCGCTATTTTTTATTGGTTGAATAGAAGGAATAGCCGAAAGAAGTTTTTCTTTATCACTAACTAATCTCTCAATTTCATCTAAAGATTTTGATTGAATAACTATTTGTTTTGTTAGTATCTCCATCTTTTTAGTGGTTTCTATTACTAAATCTGAATTTTCAAATCCTTCTAAATTTTCATATCTGTTTATCCCACCAAATCCAGCTTTTCTAACTTCATTTGGAATAGGATTAGTTTCAAATAAAACACGATAAATATTATTGTCTCTTTGTTCGATATCTTCAAGGACTATATTAAGTTGAGATATTTTTTTGTTTAGCAAATCAAATTGAAGTTTAAAGTTTGAAAGCTCTCTAGCTTGAGTTAATTCTGTTGGAGTGTTTAATAATGGAGAGTTTAATAATACAAGTAACGCTATAATTCCAAAAAACATTGAACTTACAAGAAAAGCTAAAATATTTCTAAATTGAGTAGATCTATTAATTTCAACCTTTCTATAGGAAAGAGTTTTTTGGTCGTAATAATATTTGGTACTAAACATTAACTAAATTATAGTATTTTTACAGATGATTTATAATGAATTTTACATTAAAACTTAAGCAAAGATATAAAATTGTTTTTTTTGTAAAAGATCTAATAAAAATTACTTTATATGAAGTCCAATAAAGTTCGTTCTGAATTTTTAAGTTTTTTTAAAAAGAAAAATCATAAAGTGGTTAAATCTGCACCAATGGTTATTAAAAATGATCCAACATTGATGTTCACTAATGCTGGTATGAATCAGTTTAAAGATAATTTTTTAGGGAATGTCATTAGTGATAATAAAAGAATAGTAGATACACAAAAATGTTTAAGAGTTTCAGGCAAACACAATGACCTTGATGAGGTAGGTATTGATACATATCATCATACTATGTTTGAAATGTTAGGTAATTGGAGTTTTGGAGATTATTTTAAAAAAGAAGCAATAAACTGGGCGTGGGAACTTTTAACAGAAATATATAAAATTGATAAAGAGTCGTTATATATAACCATTTTTGAAGGTTCAAAAAAAGATGACACATCAAAAGACCTAGATGCGTATAATATATGGAAAGAAATTATTGATGAAAGCAGAATTATTTTAGGAAATAAAGATGATAATTTTTGGGAGATGGGAGATCATGGGCCATGTGGACCTTGTTCTGAAATACATATTGACATTAGGTCAGAAAAAGAAAAATCAAAAACCTCAGGAAGAGATTTGGTGAATAAAGACCATCCTGAAGTAATTGAGATATGGAATTTAGTTTTTATAGAGTTTAATAGAAAAATGAATGGTTCTTTAGAAAAACTTCCTCTTAAACATATTGATACTGGAATGGGTTTTGAGAGGTTATGCATGGTTTTACAGGGAGTTAAATCTAATTATGATACAGATATTTTTCAGCCATTGATTAAAGAGCTAGAGTTAGTTACTAAAATTAAATATGGGTTTGACAAAGAAAAGGACATTGCTATTCGAGTGATTGTAGATCATTTAAGAGCGGTTTCATTTTCAATTGCAGATGGTCAATTACCATCTAATAATGGGGCAGGTTATGTTATAAGAAGAATATTAAGAAGGGCAATTAGATATGGTTATACTTTTTTAGATCAAAAATCACCATTTATTTATAAACTAGTAAAAAAACTCTCTTTTCAACTTTCTGAAGCATATCCAGAACTTGAAAGTCAAATTCAAATTATTGAAAACGTAATTAAAAAGGAAGAGTCCTCATTCTTAATAACTTTAGAAAAGGGTATGATAAAACTAAATGAGATTATTTTAAATAGTAAAACAAAAAAAATATCGGGTTCAAATGCATTTGAACTTTATGATACTTTTGGTTTTCCAATTGATTTAACTTCATTAATTTTAAGAGAAAATGGGATGTCTTTTGATTCCAAAGAATTTAATTCTCTAATGAGTATTCAAAAAAATAGATCTAAATCTGCTTCTCATTCTTCTAATGAAGAATGGGTTAAAATTCATGAGTCTGAACAAACTAAATTTATAGGTTATGATGAATTAAATTCTAATTCTAAAATTCTAAGATATAGAAAAACAAAAAACAAAAAAAATAAAGAAATTTATCAAGTTGTATTTGATAGAACACCTTTTTATCCTGAAGGAGGAGGTCAAGTTGGGGATACTGGTTTTTTGGAAATGGGTTCAGGTCAGAAGATAAAAATTTTAAATACGATTAAGGAAAATGATTCTATAATTCATCTAATGGACTCCCTTCCTAAGAAATTTGATAAAAATTTTAATATAAGAGTTGATAAAAACAAAAGGTTTGCAAGTTCTAGTAATCATACAGCTACACATTTACTTCATCAAGCTTTAAGAAATATTTTAGGAGACCATGTTCAGCAGAAAGGTTCTATGGTTTCTGATAAATATTTGAGATTTGATTTTTCTCATTTTTCAAGATTAAATAGAAAGGAATTAGAAGAGGTTCAAAACTTTGTAAATCAAAGAATAATAGATGAATTAGAATTAGAAGAAAACAGAAATTCCTCTCTTAAGGAATGTATAGATAATGGAGTAATTGCTCTTTTTGGAGAAAAATATGGAGATGTAGTTAGATCTGTTAAATTTGGTAAATCCTATGAATTATGTGGAGGAACACATGTTAAAAATACAAGCCAAATTAGGAGTTTTATTATAACATCTGAATCTGCTATTTCAACTGGAATTAGAAGAATTGAAGCACTAAGCGGTATAAAAGCAATAAATTTCTTAATGAATCAAACAAAAACTTTAAAAGAAATCAATTCTATTCTTTTAAATGATAAGAATCCTGTAGATGCCTTAAATAAAATTAAAAATCAAAATGTTTCTTCTAATAAGAAATTAGAAAGAACTAATAATGAATTAATTGGATATTACATTAAGGATTTGCATCAAAATTTAGAATTAATAAACAATCTAAATTTTTGTGCTATTGAATTTTCTTGTGACCCTAATGTTTTAAAAAATTTAGCTTTTAAAGCTGGAAAGGAAATAGAAAATTTGTTTTTAGTTTTATGTTCTAATTTTGAAGGAAAGGCATATGTTATGTGTTATATTTCTAAAAACTTAACCAAATCCCATAACCTTAATGCACAAAATATAGTTCAAAAACTTGGAGATTTTATTGGAGGTACAGGAGGAGGTCAATCATTTTTTGCAACTGCTACAGGAAATGATATTTCAGGAATAAAAAATGTAATTAATAAATCTAGAGAATTTATTAATTAACTGAAACTTCTTCTTGTGGTGGGTATACCGATAAAATTTTATTAACGTAACCTTCAACTAATTCATCTCTATTCATTCTATTGGAAGATAGAAATCCTATCCCTTTACCTTGCCAAACTAACTGCTTTGATTTAGTATCAATAATGTCAATGTATAAAACTCCTTCAGAAGTTGTGTGAGCTACTCTTCTGTAATTTCTTCCATAATAGGGATACCATCCAGAATAGTATGGGCTATAATATGAGTTGTCAATGTATATATTTTCAGATGATTTTGTGGAAATATTAATCAATAAATCAGGGGTTTCACTTATAGACATTCCTTTTTGTGTAAGATTTTCTTCTATCGATTTAAGAATTCTTTTTTTATCTATGTCCGAAATTTCGACTTTATCAACACCTGTTTTATAAAAAGCAAATGATTGATAACTGCTAAAGTCAATTTCTGAATCGAAATCAGAATAAACTCGGATTGAATTACAACTGACTAAAGAAAGTCCTAGAATAAAAAGAAATAAAACATATTGGTTAAATATTTTCATAATATAATTTTTATAATTTAAGATCAATAACTGTGCCTAAAATATTTTTTTTAGTTTCAAGATATTACTTTTGTAAATTTAAATAATATAAATTAAATTTTTTATTTCGTAGATATTATTTTTATAAATCAAGAAACTAATTTATCTAAAAAGGATGTATAACTATAAACCATTAATATTTATTTTTTTATTTTTTCTTAGTTCCTGTGGATCTAAAAAGCTTTCATATAATAAAAAGAATCCAAAAAATATAGAAAACAAATCATTAAAATCAGTGAATCGTTTTTTTAAATCGATGACTAATGAACAAAGAGCACATTGGTATGTAAACACATATTCAAAAACTGCTATAAATGAAATGAAAAAATATGGAATTCCTGCAAGTATAACTATGGCTCAAGGAATATTGGAATCTAATTCTGGCAAAGGAGGACTTGCTTTAAAATCTAATAATCATTTTGGAATTAAGTGTCATTCAGGTTGGAAAGGTAAAAAAGTATATCATGATGATGATAAAAAAGGAGAATGTTTTAGAAAATATAAAAATCCAGAAAAATCTTATCGTGACCATTCTATTTTTTTAGTTTCAAGAGATAGGTATGATTTTTTGTTTAGATTAAGAAAAGATAATTATGTGAAATGGGCTTTAGGTTTAAGAAAGGCGGGATATGCTACAGATCCATCCTATGCTGAGAAATTAATTTCAATTATTGAGAGATATGAGTTATGGAAATTAGATGGATCAAAAAAACCTTTAAACGCTAAAAAAGAGAAAAAGAATAAAAAATCTAAAATTATAGATAATAAAAGGAATAAAAATAACTCTAAACAATATATAGTAAAAAAAGGAGATACTTTGTATTCTGTTTCTAAACACTTAAAAGTGAGTGTTTCAGATTTAATAAATATTAATAATTTATCGGGGAATAAGATAAGTATTGGACAAGTTTTGAAATTAGAATAGATGATCTATAAGAGAAGGGATTTATTTATCTCCATGCCCATTTGAAAAATATTTTTTAAATAATGCTTTATCTTATCAATATTGACTTCACTTTAAATGCATTAAAAAAAGTTTGCTAATCTGTTTTAAATAGATTTTCCAGTTAGAATTCTATTTATTTTGATAGCAGCTGTCTCAAGGTGCATTTTACTCATTGTATCAGAATTTTTTTTCATAGATCTTTTAATCTCTTTTTCCAATTCTGATAATTGGCCAATAGCAATTGTTCTTATATCAGATTGACTAACCTTTACAGTGGTTACACGGCCACGAAAAAATGCAGGAACTGTTGCTTGTTCTTCAGTCATTATATAGTTAATTCTATCTAAATAGGCTAATTGCAAATTTCTTCTATAAACATCAATTGGTTGATTAGTATAAATTTCTCTCCAGATTCCTTTTTTTAAATCAGACATCATTTCTAGTAAGGTATAAGCTTTTGGACCATTAATTGCTTCATTTTCAATCATTCTAGCCATCCTTCCAAAATCTAAAATATTATTCAATATTCTGGTTTGAGTACTTCGAATTCTATTAGTATTTCCTGCAAATTCAATTTTATTTAAGATATTCTTATCGATCATCCATTTAGGAGTTTTAAATAGCTCATTTTGTAAGAAATTCATACAATTTTTTTGATGAAATTTATCTACATGAGTATAAACAGCACCAGATTGGTCATAAGTTTTGTAATACTGATAAATTCCACCAATATTGGATGTCACGTGACCCATATATCTATTAAATTGTGATAAAACTTGACCGTACATTGTATTTAAATCTCTATAGTCTTTTCCTTTCTCAGCCGTCCAATCAATTAGTTTAGGCACAATTCTTTTTAAATTTAGAATTCCGTATTCACTAGCTTTAACAGCATTATCTCCAAGATCTTCAGTTTGTGAACTAGGATCAATTCCTGCACTTCCAAATCTATGCATCATACTATCTTGATTATCTAAAATCCATTGATCTAAAATATCCTTTTCATCTTTTGAATTCTTTGCTTCAGGAATTGGTCTATATCCCCATTTTACAGCATGTTTATCGTATACTCCAATATTAGGCATTAAAGCCACTCCTTTATCTCCAGGTTGTGCTATGTAATTAAATCTTGCATAATCCATAATAGATGGTGCTGTACCATACTTTTTTGTAAATGTTGCAGATCTTAATGAATCAACTGGGTATGCACTGCTACTACCCATATTATGAGGCAACCCTATTGTATGACCAACTTCATGAGCCGAAACAAATCGAATTAATCTACCCATTACTTCGTCTTTGAATGCCACTCCTCTAGCTTCATCATTAATTGCTGCAGTCTGTACAAAAAACCAGTTTCTTAGGAGCGTCATTACATTGTGATACCAGTTTATATCAGATTCTAAAATTTCACCTGATCTAGGATCACTAACGTGAGGACCATTTGCATTAGGTATGGGAGAAGCTAAATACCTTACTACAGAATATCTTACATCTTCTGGACTCCAATCTGGATCTTCTTCTTTAGAAGGAGGGTCTTTAGCAATTATAGCATTTTTGAACCCAGCTTCTTCAAATGCAACTTGCCAATCTTCAATTCCTTGTTTTATATATTTTCTCCATTTTTCTGGAGTTGCTCTGTCAATATAGTAGACAATTTGTTTTTTAGGAATAACAAGTTCTCCTTTTTCAAATTTTTCTAAATCTTCTTCTTTAACTTCTAATCTCCATCTGTCTAGATACTTTAAAGATTTGCTTTCTTGAACATCTAAGCCGTAGTCTACTTGACTTCTAGCAAACCAACCAACTCTTTGATCAAAATATCTTCTTTTCATAGGAACCTTTGGAAGTAAAATCATAGAATTATTAATTTCTAATGATACTGCTCCTGTACTAGAACTTAATGATGGACCCATACTAGGACCGGGTGATTGTGATAAATTATAAGTTTTTACATGTCTAGATTCAATATTTATTGGATAACTTTTTAATGATTCAATAAAAGATCTCTTAGAATCAAGATTAGAAATTTTATAACTTTTTCTTCTAGATTGAGGCAATCCTAAAGGCTTTACATCATCTGTAAATAATTTTGTCACATCAATTACTGTTGATGTAGAATCTTTACTAACAGTAGCTATTTTAAAGTTATATAAGACTGGTTCAAAATTTGAATTTACTACAGCTTCGTTTATTGGTAATGAATCATTAGCTACAACATTGTGTGACACTACTCTTAATAAAATATTTTGATCTTTTTTTTGCCATCTAAGTACTTGAGTGTTTTGTTTCCCTCCACCAAAACCAAGTCCAGCAGCAGTTTTTGCAATTCTTGTTACCATTAACATTTCTCTTCCTAATAAGGAATTGTCTATTTCATAGTAATATTTGTCTTTAACTTTATGTACATCAAAAAGCCCTTTGTCAGTTTTAGCCTCTTTTGTAATTATTTCTTCATATGACTTTGGTTTACTCGATTCTTTACTATCTTCTTTTTTTTCTTTGCTTTTAGTGGGAGGTTGAGAAGGTCTTTGAGAAGGCCTTTGAGCATTAAGTTGAAAAGAAAGTAATAAGATGAATATTAATGAATATGCTAATGAATTTTTCATAATGAAATTTTTGGGACTTTAATATATTAAATTATTATCAATAAAATAATATATATCTTGATTTTAATTGAACCATTTTTTTACTTCTTCTAATTGAAGAGCATCAAAAGTTAATTTGTTTTTCTTTCTGTAACCATTAAGTTTTTGATGAATTTGAGTAGGTTTATGTGAAAGTAAATTTTCAGTGCTAGAATATAATTCCATAATATAGTCTATCCATTTTTCTTGAACACCTATTTTAATAAAATCTTCTTTTTTTGACTTTGGTTTAGATAATTCTGGCTTCATTTGAGGAAAAAAAATAACCTCTTGAATTGACTTATTGTCTGTAAGCAACATAACTAAACGGTCAATTCCAATTCCAATTCCCGAAGTTGGTGGCATTCCATATTCAAGTGCTCTTACATAATCATTATCTATGAACATTGCTTCATCATCTCCTTTTTCAGAAAGTTTAAGTTGTTCTTCGAATCTTGATAATTGATCAATAGGATCGTTTAATTCCGAGTATGCATTTGCTAATTCTTTTCCATCAACTAAAAGTTCAAACCTTTCAGTAAGTTTAGGATTATCACGATGTTCTTTGGTTAATGGACTCATCTCTTTTGGATAGTCAGTAATAAATGTAGGCTGTATATAATGCTGTTCACATTTTTCTCCAAATATTTCATCAATTAATTTTCCTATGCCCATGGTTTTATCAACATCAATACCCATATTCTTTGCAGCTTCAAACATCTCTTTTTCATTAAAATTTGAAATATCCATTCCAGTATGTTCTTTTATTGAATCTAAAATGCTAATTCTTTTAAATGGAGTTTTAAAATTAATTGTTTTATCTCCCAATTTTACTTTAGAAGATCCATTTAAATCAATTGCAATTTTTTCAAGAAGATTTTCCGTTGTCTCCATCATCCAGAAATAATCTTTGTAGGCGACATAAAGTTCAACCATTGTAAATTCTGGATTATGAGTTCTATCCATTCCTTCATTTCGGAATGCTTTGGCAAATTCATATACTCCTTCAAACCCACCAACAATTAGCCTTTTAAGATATAATTCATTGGCAATTCTTAAATATAATGGAATGTTTAATGCATTATGATGAGTGACAAAAGGTCTGGCTGATGCTCCTCCTGGAATAGATTGAAGAATAGGCGTTTCAACTTCAAGATATTTTTTTTCATTAAAAAAGGATCTCATGATATTCATAACCTGTGTTCTTTTTAAAAATGTATCTCTAACATGAGAATTGACAATCAAGTCAACATACCTTTGCCTATATCTTAATTCCGGATCTTTGAATTCATCATAATTTTTTCCTTCTGAATCAGTTTTAGGCAAGGGAAGTGGTCTTAGTGATTTACTTAAAACAGTGAATTTTTTTACTAAAATTGTTTTTTCCCCAACTTGTGTTGTAAATAGTTTTCCTTCAATTCCAATAATATCTCCTATATCAAGAAATTTTTTATAAACATCATTATACATTGATTTATCTCCATTTGGACAAATTTCATCCCTGTTGAAGTATAATTGAATTTTCCCTACACTATCTTGAATTTCCGCAAAGCTTGCTTTACCCTGTATTCTTCTAGACATTAATCTGCCTGCAATTGAAACAGATTTATTTTCTTTAAAATCTGAAATAATTTTTATTGTATTTGTAGAAATTTCAAATAAAGCAGCTGGATAAGGATTTATACCATATTCACGAAGTTTACTTAATTTTTCTCTTCTTATTATCTCTTGCTCCGACAGCATAATTAAAATTATTATTTTATTCAAAGATAATGAATAGAACAGAAGGTACAACTAAGATGTTTTATTTCATGTAGTTATATATATCTTAGCATTAAAAATTTATAGCTTGAGTTTTTGGAGAGTTTTACTGTCAATAATTTTTCCTCCCTTTTCAGTTTTAGATAAAGGTTGTGGCTCTGTTTTAATAGTTTTTATTTTAACCCTATGTGGTTGGGTTCCTGGTGTTATTGCTGCTTTAGTAATTTTAAATAATTCTGAAAGTCAATTAAAATGAAGAATAATATTATAATTCATGATTTGGGACTAATGGAATATGAAGAGGCATTAGAATACCAATTAAATTTATTTAATGAAATAATAGATAATAAGCTCAGTAATAGAAAAAAAAATACCAAAATTCAAACTAAAAATCATCTAGTTTTTGTTGAACATAATCATGTTTATACTTTAGGAAAAAGTGGAAAAATAAATAATTTATTAATAGATAAAGACATTTTAGAACAAAAAAAAATAAAATTTTTTAAAACAAATAGAGGAGGAGATATTACATATCATGGTCCTGGCCAGATTGTTTGTTATCCAATTATAGATTTAGACAATTTTTTTACTGATATTCATAAATATTTAAGATTTTTAGAAGAGACGATTATTTTAACTTTAAAAGATTATGGAATCCAAGGTGAAAGAAGTGAGAATGAAACTGGAGTATGGATTAATCCATACTCAATTGATGCTAGAAAAATTTGTGCTTTAGGAGTTAAAGCTAGTAGATGGGTAACTATGCATGGATTAGCTTTAAATGTTAATACTGATTTGAATTATTTTAAAAATATAATTCCATGTGGAATTCAAAATAAATCTATTACTTCAATCTCAGTTGAATCTAAAAAAAATATTAAAATGGAATTAGTTAAGAAAAAAATTATTAATAATTTTTTGAATGTTTTTTCAGCTAAATTGAATTAATCCAAGTAATAAGTTAAAATTTCATTTTCATCACCGCAAACGGTAATTAATTTGTTTTTTTTATTATTTATGGTGACATCAATAATACTATTACCAAAAATGGGAAAATGATCAATAGAGTCTCCATTTGTATCAAATAAATAAACTTTGCTTTCATCAAAATTAGTAACTGAAACAAATTCATTATTAAATAATTTAGGCTTAGAATAATTTCCGTACTTAATTTCAATATTTTTATTATTAATATTTAAAATATTTTCAGATATATAAATAGTGTTTTTATTATTACTTGTAATTGAATATTTTGATTCTAGTGGAAGAGGTTTTTTAGAAATTTTTCCATTTAAATTAATTCTAATTAGATTGTTGTCATTATCAATAGTTAATATTGAATTTTTATTAATATAAATTTCATTTCCAGAAACATTCAAATTTTCAGGAACTTTAATTCTAATATTTCCTCTTCTATCTGTAATATATAATTTTTTCTCAGTATTTATTATTAAATAATCTTTAGAACCAATTGTAAAATGCTTAGGTGAATTAGTTATTTTATGTTTTATATTATTTTTATTAAAACCTCTAACTATTTTCATTTTGGAGTCTAGCATTTTAATTTGATCATCATAACAAATTAAAAAACGATAATTTTTATTTTTATCATAATCAAAAACTGAAAGGCCAAGAACTTTTGCATTTTTTTTATGATCAATCTTCTTGACTTCTTTTCCGTTTTTATCTAGTATCATGAAACTTTTTTCAGTATTAAAAGCATACTGTAGTCTCCCATTTTTATAAAGATCTATTTGGGTAATTTCACCAATAATTTTACTTTTTAAATTCTTTTTCCAAATAATTTCTCCAAGACTTGATATTAGATATAAGTTATTTTTATTGTCTTGTGTTATTAATTCCTTTTTCTTGGTAACATAATTTTTCATCCATTTTGGTTTTAAAAATATGCCATCATTTAATTTTAAATTAAAAAGAATTTTTGGCCCCAATACATTAATCTCTTTTTCTGATTTTGCTATACTATGTGTTATATAAATAATATTTTTTTCGATAGATAAGTGATTAATCCAAAAACTATAATTTTCTTGTTTTAAATTATAATCTTTAAATAAAACAGTGTCAAAATGAGATAAATTATAAACATTTAATAAATTACTTTTTTGAGGAATATTATCGTAATTTTTTTTAAACCTTGAAGATTTATTTAATGTAGAATTATTATTGAAATTTAATATAATATTTTCAATTGAATTTTCATTATTAGATAGTATCAAAATATTTTCTATTAATGTTCCATAATTTTTTTTAGAAATTTCAAAGTCTTCAAATGGAATTTTAGTTTTGAATAATTTGTTATTGAATTCATGAATTTTATTATTTCTATAAATATAGCTTGCATTTGAATTATTCTGAATTAGGGACTCTAATAATTCATTGCTTTTAACACTTATTGTAGAAATGGTGTCATTTTCAAAAAATATTTTACCAATTTCATTTATATCATATAATAATGAATCATTCATTACTTTTTTAAGCTCATTTATAGAAATTTTATTTTCTAGGTTTGAAATTATCTTTGAATGATTATATGCGATTCTTTTAAATTGTTTAAAATTAGATGGAATTATTTTGTTTATAATGGATAAAGAAGGATTTATATCTTTTAAAACATTGATTTTTTTAAAAATCGAATCTCGTTGAAACCCTATTCCGTTTAGCGTAATTTTATTTTGATTTAATTCAATGTCAAATTGGATCCAATCTGAAATAGCAGAAGTTTGAAATAACTTACTAATAGTGGAATTTTTTAAATATTTTGAAAAATTGTTTGAAATCAATAAAGAAATATTTGAACTAGAAATATTATATAATTTTTTTAAATCACCACTTTTTTCAGTATAGATATGATTAGAATTTCTTAATGAATTTTCAATTAATAATTTGCTTTTTGATTCTATGTAAATTCCATTTTTAATCGTATTATAATATTCATTGTGTTCATTAACGATTCTTTTAATCGTGAATCCGTTGTATTTTACAGAATCTTTAATATTAATATTATTAATTACATTTTTTTGTTCTGAATAAATGATAGATTGAATTTCATTTTTTCCAATCTTATGGTAACTAATAAGTACCGGTTTATCTAAAAATTTTTTAGAAATGGAATCAGATTTATAATTCAATAGGGAACTAAAATTTTTATGAAAAATTTCAGCGTCAATTTCTTTTGTTGAATTGTATTTAACTAATAATACAGGGTTTGTAGGAACTAAATCAATTAAATTTATTTCTTTTTTATAACCATTATCACAGTTAGTAATTAATAATAGTAAAAGAAACAGAGATATTTTTTTCATTTCAATTATACATGTAAAAGTAATGAACTAATAATTCAATTTATATTAATTTGAAACTTTTTCTATGATGCTTGGTTATGCCATTTTTTAATATTGCCATTTTGTGTTCCTTAGTAGGATAACCCTTATTTTTAGCCCAATTATATTCTGGATAATCTTCAGATAATTTAATCATATATTCATCTCTGGCAGTTTTTGCCAGAATAGATGCAGCAGCTATACTTGTATATTTTGAATCTCCTTTAACTATACATTTATATGGAATTTTGTTTTTTGACATAAAATAGTTTCCATCTACTATAATAAATTTTGGTTTTGTTTTTAATTGATTTATAGCTTGATTCATAGCTAATAGAGATGCATTTAAAATGTTTATTTTTTCAATAATTCTAACGGATACATTTGAAATTGCATAATCAATAGCATTATTTTGAATAATCTTTTTTAATAAATTCCTTTTTTTTATTGAAAGTAATTTAGAGTCATTTAACAAAATATGATTAAAATTTTTAGGTAGAATTACAGCTGCAGCTGTAACTGGTCCAGCTAGACAACCTCTTCCTGCTTCATCTGTCCCACATTCAATATAATTTGAAAAGTACTGTTTTAACATTATTTTAATTTTAAAATAGGCTATTAATAAAACATTAATAAAAGGAAATATATAACTTTACCACAAAGTAAATTAATGAAATTTTATTCTTTTTTTATAATAATATTTTTTAGCTCATTATCATTTTTATATAGTCAGGAAAATGATTCTAATCAAGATCCTTTATTGATTGAAGATGAAGTTGAAAAAAAAAATATTCTATTAAATATTTTTAAAAAGAAAAAAGACACTTTAAATTCTATATTACCTAACATTAGAAAGTATGTAATAATTAATGCTAATCGAGATTCAACATATCTTGATACTACTCTCACGATAAAAAAACATTATAAATTTAATTACTTAAGAAAAGATAATTTTGAACTTTTGAAATATTCCAATATTGGACAAACGTATAATGAATTAACACACAATTTTGATTTTTTATCTTTTTTGCCAAAGTTTAGTTTTTCATCAAAAAATCATGCGTATTTAAAATCAAAGGAGATAAAATATTTTCAAGTTCCTACTCCTTTGACTGAATTGCTATTCAAGACAGTCATGAAACAAGGTCAGCATACAGATGCTTTTTTTTCATCTAATATTTCAGAAAAATTTAATTTTTCTATTGCTTTTAAAGGATTAAGGTCATTAGGTAATTATCAAAATATTCTTTCTGGATCAAAACAGTTTAGATTTACAACTAAATATAATTCTTCAAACAATCGATATAATTTTAGACTTCATTTTGTAAGTCAAGGTTTTGAAAATCAAGAAAATGGAGGTTTAACAGATGAATCAATTACAAATTTTGAATCTGAAGATCCATTATTTAATGAAAGGTCAAAGCTTTCTGCTAAATTTGAGGATGCTGTAAATTATTTTTCAAGCAAAAGATATTATTTAGATCATCAATTTCTTTTAACAAAAAAGAAAGATTCTACGCAAAAAAACAGTTTTTCAATTGGACACAGATTTGAATATGAAACCATAAACAATACTTACGAACAAGATCAAGCATCTGAATTTTATGGGATTATTAATTCAGGGTTAAATGGAATAAGTGATAAATCTGAAATTAAAACAACGCTAAATGAATTTTATACTGATTTGAATTCTAATTTTTTAGGAAAAATTCAGGTTATTTACACCAATTATAATTACAGATATAAATCCAATTCTTTATCTAACGAATTTGATGGTTTTAATCAGAATGAAAATGCACTATCTTTTAAGTTTAATAGAAATATTTTTGGACATCATTTAAAAGCCACAGTAAGTAATAGTCTTTTTGGAGATAGGTTAGGTAATTTGATCAATGCAACCATTGTTTCCAATAAACAAAAAAAATTCAAATATGAATTTGGTTTGAATATTTCTAGTAAACATCCTGGATTTTACTATGAATTATATAAAAGCGGATACACTGATATTAATTGGAAGAAAGATATAAATAAAACTCAAATTGAAAATATTTTTTTAAAATTTAAATCTATTAAATTTGGAGATTTAAGATTTGATTTCAGATTAATTGATAACTACACTTATTTCTCATTAATTTCTCAAAACAAAACTTTGAAACCAGTAGTTAATCAATTGGGTTCTAGTATTGATTATTTAAAGATAAAATGGAATAAAGAATTTAAGTTTGGAAAATTTGCCTTAGATAATTCATTAGTTTATCAAAAGGTTAATCAAGATGGAGACTATTTAAACATTCCTGTGTTATTATCTAGAAACACTATTTATTATTCTAATACTATTCTAAAAGGAGCAATGTTTTTTCAAACAGGTATAAGTATCAAGTATTTTTCTAAATATTATTCTAATGAATATAACCCCATAATTAGTTCATTTCATATTCAAAACGAAAAAAAGATAGGAGGATTTCCACTTGTAGATTTATTTGTAAATGCAAAAATAAAACAGACTAGACTATTTTTGAAAGCAGAGCATTTTAATTCTACCTTTACAGGAAATAATTTTTATTCTTCACCATCTTATCCATACAGAGATTTTATTATAAGATTTGGATTAGTCTGGAATTTTTTCAATTAACGATATTATCTTACTGTCGGAAGATCTCCTTTTTCTTTAGATTCTAAATGAGATTTACCCATTAAAAACTTATCTACTTGAACTGCAGCTTCTCTTCCTTCGGAAATTGCCCAAACAATTAAAGATTGTCCTCTTCTCATATCACCCGCTGAAAAAATATGAGGAATACTAGTTTGGTAGTTTTTTGATATTATCTGATTTCTTTCATCAGTATTAATGCCTAATTGCTCAACTAAACTTTTTTCATGACCAGTAAAACCTAACGCTAACAAAACTAAATCACATGGCCATAATTTTTCACTACCCTTAATTTCTTTTAAGTAAGATTTCTCCCCTTCTTTTTTTATCCACTCTATTTCGATAGTCTTTAAGCCTATAACATTTCCATTTTTATCACCTGTAAATTCTTTAGTTAAGATATTCCATTGTCTTTTAATTCCTTCTTCATGAGAGGTTGTTATTTTTAGCTTGAATGGCCAATAAGGCCATGGGTTTTCTTTAGTTCTTTCAGGAGAAGGCTCAGGCATCATTTCAAAGTTAGTAACAGATTTAGCTCTTTGTCTATTTGATGTTCCGATGCAATCTGATCCTGTATCTCCTCCTCCAATTACGATTACATTTTTGCCACTAGCATTTAGTTCATTTAAAGGTTTTTTTATGCCATCAACTACCTGATTTTGAAATTTTAAAAAATCCATTGCCTGCTTTATACCATTTAATTCCGCACCTTTAATTGGAAGTTTTCTTCTAATTGTTGCACCACCACACAATACAACAGAATGATAATTGGTCAATTTATTAATTGAAAAATTTTTACCAACTTCTGTATTCGTTTTAAATATTATCCCTTCTTTTTTAAGAATATTGATTCTTCTATCTATAACATGCTTTTCCATTTTAAAATCTGGAATACCATATCTTAAGAGACCTCCAACTTTAGCATCTCTTTCAAAAACTTCAACAGAATGACCTGCTTTATTTAGTTGTTGAGCTACAGCTAATCCAGCAGGACCTGAACCAATTACAGCAATTTTTTTACCAGTTCTTTTTGTGGGACTCATTGGCTTAATCCATCCCTTTTGAAAACCTCTTTCAACAATATATTTTTCTATCATCTCAATTGAAACAGGAGGGTTAATAATTCCAAGAACACATGCAGCTTCACATGGGGCAGGACATAATCTTCCAGTAAATTCAGGAAAATTGTTGGTTGAGTGTAAAATAGATAATGCTTTTTCCCATTCATTATTATATACTGCATCGTTAAAATCAGGAATTAAATTTCCTAATGGACAACCGCTATGGCAAAATGGAACTCCACAGTCCATACACCTTCCACCTTGTTTTATTAATTTTGATTCGGAGGGCTTTATAGTAAACTCTTTGTAATGTTTTATTCTTTTCCTTACTGGGATATGCTTTTCCTCAACTCTATTATATTCAATAAATCCTTTTAATTTTCCCACTTAGTTAATGATTTCTGATATTTTTTCTTTTGCCATTTTTTCTAAAGCCAATTTAAATTCTATGGGCATTATCTTTATAAAGTTTTTAGATTCGTTTTTCCAATTATTTAAAAAACTTTCAGCTAATTTACTTGAGGTATAACTAAAGTGATTTTCAATTAATTTTCTAATAAAGTCTATGTCTTGATTATTTGGATTCTCAAATTCTATCATTTCAGAATTAAAATTTCTCTTATCAAATTTTTCAGCCTTGTATATAAATGCTATACCTCCACTCATTCCAGCAGCAAAGTTTCGTCCTGTTTCTCCTAAAATTAATGCAATTCCACCAGTCATGTATTCACATCCATGATCTCCAACTCCTTCCACTACTGCAGTAGCTCCAGAATTTCTAACACAAAATCTTTCGCCAGCTATTCCATTTATATAAGCTTCACCAGAAGTTGCTCCATATAGTGCAACATTTCCAGTTATAATATTTTTATGAGAAATAAAAGTTGAATCTTTAGGGGTTTTTATAATAATTTTAGCGCCTGAAAGTCCTTTTCCAAAATAATCATTTGTATTACCATCAATTTTCATAGTAAGCCCTTTTGTACTAAAAGCACCAAAACTTTGACCAGCTGATCCTTTAAAATTAAGCTTTAATGTATCATTTGGAAGTCCTTTAGCTCCATATAGCTTAGAAATTTCGTTACTTAAAATTGCACCAACTGTTCTATCTGTATTCTTGATTTTATATGATAAGCTCATTTTTATCTTTTTTTCAATGGCTAATTTGGACTCAGATAATATTTTGAAATCTATAACTTTTTCTAGATTGTGATTCTGTTTGGAGTTGTTTTTTATTGATACACTTTTAAGCACGTTAGGCCTGTACAAAATTTTTGAGAGGTTAATTCCTTTAGTTTTATAGTTTTTTATTGCATCCTCCATATTGATTTTTTGACTTTGACCAATCATTTCATTTATACTTCTAAAGCCAAGGTTTGCCATTATTTCTCTTAACTCTTCAGCAACAAAATACATGAAGTTGATAACATGTTCAGGCTTTCCTTTGAAATTTTTTCTTAGTTCTGGGTCTTGAGTTGCAATTCCTACTGGACAAGTATTCAAATGACATGCTCGCATCATTATACATCCAGAAGCGACTAGTGGTGCTGTTGAAAACCCAAATTCTTCTGCACCTAAAAGACATGCTATTGCGACATCTCTTCCTGTTTTTAACTGACCGTCGCATTCTAATACAATTCTCCCTCTTAAATCATTCATTACTAATGTTTGTTGAGCTTCTGCAATTCCAAGTTCCCAGGGTAAACCAGCATGTCTTAGCGAAGTTAATGGGGAGGCACCTGTTCCGCCATCAAATCCAGAAATCAGTATCACATCAGCTTTAGCTTTAGCTACACCTGCAGCAATTGTACCTACCCCTACTTCTGAAACTAGCTTAACATTAATTCTAGCTTGCCTATTAGCATTCTTTAAATCATAAATTAGTTGTGATAAATCTTCAATTGAATATATATCATGATGGGGTGGAGGTGAAATTAATCCAACATATGGAGTAGAGTTTCTCACCTTAGCAATCATTGGATTAACTTTTGGACCAGGCAATTGACCTCCTTCTCCTGGTTTGGCTCCTTGAGCCATTTTTATTTGAATTTCTGTAGCATTAGTTAAGTAATGAGAGCTAACACCAAATCTACCAGATGCGACTTGTTTTATAGAACTGTTTTTCCAAATACCATTATTTTCTTTTTTAAACCTTTTAGGATCTTCTCCACCTTCTCCAGAATTACTTTTTCCTCCAATTCTATTCATGGCTATTGCTAAATTTTCATGAGCTTCCTTACTTATAGACCCATACGACATTGCTCCTGTTTTAAATCTTTTTACAATTTCTGTCCAGGGCTCTACTTCATCCATAGGAATAGGATCATAATTAATAAATTTGAACATTCCTCTGATAGTCATTAATTGTTTGTTTTGTTTATTTATTAAATCAGAATAAACTTTGTATGTGTCAAATTTATCTTCTCTAACAGATTGCTGTAATTTTGATATTGTAGAGGGGTTAAGTAAGTGAGCCTCTCCATTTCTTCTCCATCTATAGTTTCCTCCAATTTCAAGACTCATAAAAGAATTTTGTTTTGAAAAAGCTTCCAAGTGTCTTTTAGAATATTCTTTTTCTAAACTATAAAGTCCAATTCCTTCAATTCTTGTTGGTGTATTTGAAAAATATTTTTCTGTAAAACTTTTTCTTAACCCTAAAGCTTCAAAAATTTGAGAGCCTCTATATGAGTTAAGTGTTGAAATGCCAATTTTATTCATCACTTTTAAAATACCTTTAGCTATAGCCTTATTAAAGTTTTCAATACTAACTTTTAAATTTTGATTTCTAAAAGATCCTTTTTTATGATGGAATTCAATAATTTCATTAACTAAATATGGATTTATTGCACTTGCTCCATATCCAAATAACATAGAGAAGTGATGTGGCTCTCTAGGTTCAGATGATTCAATTACAATTCCAAATTTAGATCTTTTATTAAGTTTCATTAAACAATGATGAATGTTTGAGCATGCTAATAATATAGGAATAGCTCCAAGTTTTTTGCTTACTCCACGATCACTTATTATTATAATATTATAACCCTGATCAACTTTTTTACTAACCTCAATAACCATTTTATCTAATGCTTCTTCTATTCCATTATGACCTTTGCTTAAATCATACAAAGCATTTATTGATACAGCTTTAAAATCATTGCTTTCAATAAACTTAATTTTATCTAAATCTTCATTTGAGATAATAGGATTTTTTATTTTTAGTTTTTTGGCATGATCTGGGATAATATTATAAATATTAAAATCATTTCCAATACCTAGACTTGTATCAGTTACTATTTCTTCTCTTATACCATCTAATGGGGGGTTAGTTACTTGAGCAAAAAGTTGTTTAAAATAGTTAAATAGTAACTGAGTTTTAGTTGATAGTACTGCTAATGGCGTATCTGTTCCCATTGATCCAATACTTTCTTTTCCAGATATACACATTGGTAGAATGATTGTTTTTAAGTCTTCTTCAGTATATCCAAAAACTCTAAGTCTTGTTTCAAAATCTAGTTTTTCTAATGGGGTTTTATTTCCAGTATAAGGAACTTTTATTAATGGAAGAGAGTTTTCTTTAATCCATTTCCTATATGGATGTTTTGAAACAATTAGATTTTTAATTTCTTCATCTTCAATGATTCTACCTTTATTCATATCAACAAGAAACATTTTTCCAGGCTCCAGTCTGCCATGTTTTTTAATGTTGCTAGGCTCTATTTCAACAACACCGGTTTCAGATGACATAATTACATAACCATCTTTTGTTACACTATATCTAGAAGGTCTTAGTCCATTTCTGTCAAGTAAAGCTCCAATATATTTTCCATCTGTAAAAGGAATAGAAGCTGGCCCATCCCATGGCTCCATAATACAAGAGTTATATTCATAAAAAGCTTTCTTTTTATCTGACATAGAGTGATGTTTTTCCCAAGCTTCAGGAACTAATATCATCATTACTTCAGGCAAAGATCTACCGGTTGTTAATAGTAGTTCAACTACCATATCCATTTGGGCTGAATCTGATTTTCCTTCAAGAATAATTGGAAAAACTTTAGATAAATCTGAGCCAATAAGCTCAGATTTCATTAATTCTTCTCTAGCATTCATTCTAGTAACATTCCCTTTTCTGGTATTAATTTCTCCATTGTGACACATATATCTAAAAGGTTGAGCTAGATCCCATGTTGGAAAAGTATTGGTTGAATACCTTTGGTGAACTAATGCTAATTTTGTAACTAAGTCAGGGTTGGATAGATCCAAATAAAATCGATCAATATCTTCAGGAATTAATAATCCTTTGTAAATTAAAGTTCTATTATGAAGACTTGAAAAATAGAAATATTGTTTTTGTGATAGAGGAGAGTTATAAATTTCATTTTCAGCAATTTTTCTTGCTACAAATAATTTAGTATTAAACTCAGATTCAGATAATTTGTTACCATTTATTCCTATAAAAACTTGTTTAATAGTTGGTTGTGTTTCTGCAGCAATGCTTCCCACAACTTTTGAGTTTATAGGCACTTCTCTCCATCCTAAAATGGATAGATTTTGTTTTGATATTTCTTTTTCGAAAATATTAATACAGTATTTAGATTGATTATCTTTTTTTGGCAGAAATACCATACCAACTGCATATTCATGAGGGTCAGGTAATTGAAATTCACATTCTTTTCTAAAAAAAATATCAGGAATTTCTATTAATATTCCTGCACCATCTCCAGTTTTTCCATCAGAACTTACTGCTCCTCTATGCTCTAAGCATGTAAGAATATTTAAAGCTTTATGAATTATATCATTTGTTTTTTCACCTTTTAGACTACATATAAATCCAGCTCCACAATTATCGTGTTCAAATTCAGGGGAGTATAATCCTTGTTTTTTTGGAAGCATAAGTTTAATTGGAATTTATAAAAGTAAAGAATATACATCCCTTTATAAAGCAATTTGACTATAAATCAATAATTAATATAAAGTTGATAATTTAAAGCTTCAATATTATCTATATCATATTTTTAATATAATTTTTATGATGTTTTTTATTGATTTAGTAATGGTAGATTCTATTTTTTTTTAATATGTTTACCATTCATTTTATTATTCAATGGAATTAGTAATTATTTCAGTTTTTGTATTAGGTTATTTTTTAATAACGATTGAACATTCAATTAAGATTGATAAATTAATTCCTGCACTAGCAATGATGGCAATTATGTGGGCAATAATTGCACTAAATCATTTACAATTATTTCATATAAATCTCGATTTGCTCCAGTTGGAAGATGCACATTTAGATGAAACTCTTCTTCATCATTTAGGTAAGACAGCAGAGATATTAATTTTCTTGCTTGGCGCAATGACTATAGTTGAGATAATAGATTTTTTTAGAGGTTTTTTAGGTATAAAGAGATTAGTTAAAACAAGAAGTAAAGTTAAAATTTTATGGATTTTTGGTTTTTTGGCATTTTTTCTTTCTGCAATAATTGACAATTTAACTGCAACAATTGTTTTAATTACTTTACTTCAAAAGATAGTAGAAGATAAAAACTTGAAATTGTGGTATTCAGGATTAATAATTATTGCAGCTAATGCTGGTGGTGCATGGTCTCCAATTGGAGATATAACAACTACTATGTTATGGATTGCAGATAAAGTCACCGTTTTTGATTTAATAAAGTATTTAATAATACCATCTCTAGTGTGTATGGTAGTTCCATTTTTTATTGCTTCACGTTTTAAAATTTTTAAAGGTGAATTTGAAATGCCAGAAAAAGTAAAAGATTTAGAAGAAAATAAATATGGAAATAAAATATTATTTATAGGATTAAGTTCTATAATTTTTGTTCCAATTTTTAAAGTAGTTACTCATTTACCACCTTACGTAGGTATGATGTTATCTTTAGCATTTGTTGCTACCGTAGCGGAGATATACAGTAATAAAAGGTTTAGTTTGACAAAAGTAGATGAGGATCATGAGGATGAGGCAGATCATAGCCCTATTCATGCTTCACTTACTAAAATTGAACTACCTAGTATATTGTTTTTCCTAGGAATATTAATGGCAGTAGGAGCTTTAGAGTCCTTGGGTATTCTCTTTAATTTTGCTAATTGGATTAATGAAGTTATTCCAAATTCAGATCTAGTAATTATTTTGCTGGGGCACTTATCAGCACTAATTGATAATGTTCCTCTAGTTGCTGCATCAATTGGTATGTTCCCAAATCCTATTGATGATCCGCTTTGGCATGGAATTGCATTTTCTGCTGGGACTGGAGGAAGTATGTTAATTATCGGTTCAGCTGCAGGAGTAGTTGCTATGGGTATGGAAAAAATTGATTTCTTCTGGTATTTAAAGAAAATAGCAATTTTAGCAATGGTTGGATTTTGGGCTGGTTATGGTACTTTTATGCTTCTTCGAGATTTTGTTTTATAAAATAAATGAATTATACAGAAACTGTTGATTGGCTTTATAATCAATTGCCTATTTATCAACGAGATGGATTTATTAAATATAAACTTGACTTAAATTCAATTAAATCAGTTTGTAATTTTCTTCAAAATCCACAAGATAATTTTAAATCAATACATGTAGCAGGAACAAATGGAAAAGGTTCTACTAGCCATATGTTAGCCTCGATTTTTCATGAGGGAGGTTATAAAGTAGGACTATATACTTCTCCACATTTAATTGATTTTAGAGAAAGAATTAAATTAAATGGAAAAAAGATTCCAGAATCTAATGTTGTAGATTTCGTAAAAAAATATCAAGATTATTTTAAAAAAAATAAAATTTCTTTTTTTGAAATGACAGTTGCGATGGCTTTCTACTATTTTTCGAAATCAAAGGTAGATATAGCTATAATTGAAACTGGGTTAGGAGGAAGGTTAGATGCTACTAATATTATAAATCCTATTATAAGTATTATAACAAATGTAGGTTTAGATCATCAAGAATTTTTAGGAGAAAATATTAAACAAATTGCTAGAGAAAAGGCAGGTATTATAAAGAGTTGTAAACCAGTGATAATTAGTGAATATCAATCTTCAATACACAAAATTTTTATTGATAAAGCAAATGAAAAAAACTCAGATATATATTTGGCCAACGATATAGATATTTCGGATTTTTCTACTGATTTACAAGGTTCTTTTCAAAAAAAGAATATTAAGGGTGTTATTAAGTCTCTATCACTAATGGATGATTTGAGTATTTCAACAAAAAATATTAAAAAAGGACTTTTAAACGTCATTAATAATACTGGATTAAGAGGAAGGTGGGAAATTATAAATCAAAGCCCTAAAACAATCCTTGATGTTGGACATAATTTAGAGGCTTTTAAAGAAACTATTAAAGCATTTGATGAAATTACTTTTGGAGAATTAAGAATTGTAATTGGATTTGTTAAGGGTAAAAATTTTGAAAAAATATTACGATCTTTACCTAAAGACGCATATTATTACTTTTGTCAACCAGATATAAATAGGGCTTTAAAGGTTAAAGAGATTTTTAATTATTCTAAGAAGATAGGAATAAAAGGAAAATCTTTTTTAAATGTTAAAAGTGCATATCAATGTTGTTGTGATGAATCAAGAAAAGAAGATCTAATTTTTATTGGAGGAAGTAATTTTATTGTTTCAGACATAATTAAACTTGTATAAAAGATGAGAAAAATAACAACCTTTTTATTATTATTTATAGCATTTTCTTGTTCTACTAATAATGAGATTAGAGGAATTTCATTGAAAGCACCTCTTTCTGAAAACATTGACAATTTTTTAAAATTTACTTCTAAAGTCTTAGCTCCAGATGGTGTTAATACAATTATATTTAATATTGGATGGAACTATGAATTTAAATCATTTCCAGAACTTACTGGCCCTGATGCTCTTTCAGAATCTGATATAAAAAAGATAGTTAAACATTGTAAATCTTTGGGAATTGAAATTATTCCCAAAGTTAGTATGCTAGGCCACCAATCCACTCTAATTAGAGATAATAAAGGAATAGCTGTAGAAACCAAAATGCATCCATTGCTCGAAAATTATCCAGAATTTGACGAGAATCCTGAAGTTATATTACCAGAAATATATGAGTGGCCAAATAAAGATGGTTTATATACTAAAAGTTATTGTCCTTTACACCCAAAAGTTCATGAGGTTATATTACCAATATTAGATGAAATAGTAGATGTTTTTGAAGCTAAAACACTTCACGCAGGAATGGATGAAGTATTTTATATTGGAAATGATAATTGTATTAGATGCTCAGGTAAAAGTAAATCAGAGCTTTATGCTAATGAAGTAAATTTAATTTATTCTTTTTTAAAAAAGAGAAATGTTGAACTTATGATTTGGGGAGATAGAATGATTGATGGAAAAGAAACTGGATTAGGGATGTGGGAAGCTAGTGAAAATGATACTTATGGCTCAATTGATTTAATAAATAAAGATGTTATAATAGCTGATTGGCACTATAGAAGAGCAACTAAAACACACGATTATTTTATTGAAAAAGGATTTAGACTACTTACTTGTCCTCATAATAATAAAGAAGTTGCTAAAACTCAATATGATCAATACATAAATCATAAAAGCAAAAATTATTTAGGGATGGTACAAACAATATGGTTAACTAATCAAGAATTTATTGATTTTTATTACGGAAAAATTAAAATTGAGTCAGGAAAAAAGGGATCATTAGAAACCTATAGGGAATTAGTTAGTCTTTGGAAAAAATAATAACCTCCAAATTATTCATAGCAGATAGTGGTCAACTTAAAAAATAAATTATATTTGCTGATCAAATTTATGTATTATGGAAATTGATAATAAAAGAAAAAGAGAATTTACTATAATGGAAAAATCAATTGCAATTGGTGTTGTTGGTGGTATTATTATAGGTGTTTTAACTGACAATATAGGATTGTGGCTTCCTGTAGGAATAGCTTTAGGAGCTGGAATTGGAACTACACAAAAAAAATCCAGATAGTTTTTGATTTAATTCATCAATAGTCAGTTCGTAAGGGCGCTTAGCTCAGTTGGTTCAGAGCACTTGGTTTACACCCAAGGGGTCGGGGGTTCGAATCCCTCAGCGCCCACATTTTTAACCTCAACATTATGTTGGGGTTTTTTATTTATAATTTAAAATATAATGATCTTCTCTTTCTTTTTTTAGCATTCCTATAGTTTCATCCATGAACTTATTTCTCTCAATTCTTGTTTTAAACACCCATATACAAATTGTGTCCCTACTATGATAAATTGCTTTTAGTTCATCATCAATTTCACATATTTCTTTAGGAATATTAGTTTTTATACAAATCATGCTATTATAACTTTAAGTTCTATTCCTTATAATAAAAAAATAGATAAATAAAATTAAGATTTTAAAAGTGGATTAAAAATCAAAATAGATTAATAAATTTTATTTTATGATTTTAAAGACAATTCTATCATTCTTAATATCAATTGTTTTTCCAGTTGAGATTTAATATTACTTGTACCCTTTTTTATTCTTGCTTCATAAGTCAAAAGAAATTCCAAATCTTTTTTATAAAGCAAAAAATGACCTTTTACTAAAAACTGTACTTAAACTGTACATATATTCCTTTTAGTACATTTTCAATTCCACCAGAATTTTCCATATTCTCCATATAGAAAAATTGACCAATTAAACTTGCATCAAGTGATGAATTAATATCATAGGATATATTTGGGGAGAAGAAAAAGAAATTAATTCCCTCTCCATATAAAAAAGTTAAAGATGAGTTTATTGCAGGGGTAATAAATGCTGAAGTCTGAATTAAAAAAGTGTTTTTAGAAGGCATTAAATTTTTTGGGGAAAGCACATTCTGGGTTACAGATTGTAGACTAAACTCTTCTGGTTCTGAGAAACCATTAGAATTATACAGATGAGATCCTAAAACATAAAAGCCATTTTTAAATGAATAATCTATCGAAGTAGATAAACTTGTAGAGTTACTTTGTGCAGATTTTTTTGAAATAAAATAAGTTACTTCTCCTTTAAATCCCGCATTTTTTATATTTCCAGCCCATCCACCTCCTAAAGCTACGTCATCATAATAATTTGCTGTTAAAAACTGAAAATCATAGCCCATTGTATTTATTCTATACAGTGCTGCAATTACTGAACTATTATCTATGGTAGATGGTTTATATACGATATCTAAGCTGGATAAATCATCTCCAGTATATTGGAATCGAACTACATCTGAACCAGGTCTTTCTATATAATCAAAATCGATAAAATTATATGCATTAAACAGGTCGTTTGAGTTCCATATAGTGTTTATTCCCCAATTAACTCTTTGCCTGCCTATACTTATTTCAATTTTTTCTTTTTGGTATTTAACCCACATTCTATCAATCATAGAATGCATTTTAAATTTTGGATTATTAACAAAAAAATGAGATAAGTCAACATAACCATAAGGTTCAGGAACTCTTACTTCATCTCCAAAAAACATTCGATTTCTTAATTCTAAACCTATTGAAAAATTATCTCCAAGATAACCTCTAAAATTAATTCTGTTATGAATTAAATGATTTGTTTGAGACTCTTCATAATCTGATTGGTTGTATTTTAGGTAAGAAGGCAGGTATTTAATATATCCTGTTAATGTGAAATCTGTTTTTTTCTCTTGACCCTGTAATTCAATACAGAATATTATAAAGAGAAAAAGTAGAAAAAAATTATTTTTTCTTATCAGTAATAATTTTCCCATCTTCTAAAGTTATAACTCTTCTAGCTCTATCAATAACTCTTTGGTCATGAGAAGAGAATATAAATGTGATATTTTCTTGTTTATTTAATCTAGACATAATGTCGAGTAATTTTGCTGTAGATATTGAGTCTAAATTTGCTGTTGGCTCATCTGCTAATATAAATTTTGGTTTTGAAGCCAGGGCTCTTGCTACGGCTACTCTTTGCTGCTGACCACCGGACAATTGTGCAGGTCTTCTTTTAGACATATTCCCCATGCCTACTTCATTTAGTAAATCATTTGATCTTTGTTCTCTTTCTTGCTTGTCATAGCCTTGCATTAACATAATCATTTCTATATTTTCTTTTGCTGAAAGTACAGGAATAAGATTATAAGCTTGGAATACAAAACCAATATTATTTAATCTAAACTTAATCATTTTATTTGATGGATAAGAAGAAATTACTTCTCCATCAATAGTTACTTTACCATTTGTTGGTTTGTCTAAGCCACCAATACAATTCAATAAGGTAGTTTTTCCTGAACCAGAAGGTCCTACAATAGCGGTAAATTCACCATCAGAAATTTTTAAGTTTACATTATTTACGGCTTTTACTTTTAATTTACCTTGCTTATATATTTTATTTAATTTTTCTGTTTGTATCATAATTAAAATTTATATTGATTTTGTTGCTTCCACGGGATTAATCTTCATAGCTCTTATTGCAGGAAATATAGATGAAATAAATGAAATTAAAATTACTAATAAGCCTAGATTAAAATAATATTCACTGGGAAGTTTTAAATACAGTACTGTACCTATACCAAAGTTTTCAAGACCAGATTCTACAATGCTTAAGTCTATCCCTTGAACACTGAAATAATCAACAGTAATATAGGAAATGAGTATGCCAAATGGTATAGCAACCAAAGAAAGAAAGATAGTCTCAAAACATATCATTAAGAATATATACCATTTTGTCATCCCTATAGACATAAGCATCCCTATCTCTTTTTTTCTTTCAAGAATTGCCATAAGCATGGTATTAATAATACCAAAAGATAAACCACAAAGTACTATTAACATAAATATATATAAGAATGAACTTATCATTTTGTTTGCATAGGCTAGTTCAACAGCAATGTCATCCCAGGATTTAACATCAAGAGAATTACTGATATTTTGTAAATCTGATTTTAATACTTCAGTTAGATTACTATTTGTAGTTAAAATGGGAATTTCATGATACCCTTTTAGATCAGGTAGATTAGAAAAAATAGAATTATTTTTTACAAAGACATTATTATCATCAAACATTGAGTTTCCGGATTTAAAAACACCTTCTACTCTAAATAATAAAGAGGTAATATCTCCATTTATGTCTTGAAAGGCTATTACCACTTTAGATCGTATCTGTAGGTTTAATTTATCTGCTAATTTTTTACCAACTATCATTGTGTTTGGCCTTTTGGATGTAAAATAGTCTCCTTCAATAATTTTGTTGTATACACTAGTTACCTTTATCTCATTTTCTGGATTTATTCCAAGAACATTAACACCATATGAGCCAGTAGCATTTGATAGCATTCCATTTATTACTGTCCTTTTAGAATAAGATTTTACTCTTTTATCACTTTTTAATTTTTCCTCTATTGATTGAATATTATAAATGGTATCCTTAAGAGAATATTCTTCTGAGAATTTTTTATCATGTATTTGAATATCTGCTAAATAAGTCTTTATAGCTGTATTCATCCTTTGATCATTCAAGGTAATCATTAAAGATGCTATAATTAATCCTCCATAAAGCCCTAATATTATAGAAAAAATCACTACTAGACTTCTTTTTCTGCTTCTCCAAATATTTCTCCACCCAATTTTTATTAATGTAATTAGATTCATTGCTTCATAGATTTTATAGGGTTTAAAGAAAAAATTCTAATAGCTGGATAAATTGATATAAGAATGGAAACACAAAATATAAAAATTGCATGGGAAATTGGTATATCCCAATTTATAGAAAAAGGAATTATTGGATCAAAACCAAATTCACCCATAGCATCACTTAAGCCTTCCCCAAAACTATCCATATGGATAGGATTTTTGTTAAAATATAGAGAGATAGGCCTTGTTAATATTATTCCAATTATTACCCCTATAGATGAAAGCATAATAGTTTCTAATAAAATTATGAGATATAATTTTATCTTACTCATTCCAATAGATAATAGAACTCCAAATTCGTATTTTCTTTCTTCTGTCATCATTAAAACGGTTCCAAACATTCCAAAACATACAATCACATATAATATAAATGCCATTATTAAACCACCAACATTATCTGCTGTAATCATCTGATCTAATTCAGGAAGAATCTCTTTCCAGGTCATAACTTCATAATCATCAGAAATAACGTTGCTTATATTCTCCGCTATTTTTTTCTCATTATAATATTTTTCTTTATCAATAATTAAGTGTGTAGCAATATCATCAGAGGATATATAATCTTGTGCCGATTTTATATCCATGAAAATGGTCATTTTATTTAAGCCTGGATTTTTTAAATCAATTATCCCATTGGCCACATATTTCCCTGCAGCCATCATTCCTTGATAGCCTTGTCCAAAAAGCACTAATGTGTCTCCAATTTTAGTATTAAAATATTCTGCTATACCCTTACTTAAAACAATTTGATCTGTAGAATCGAAATACTGGGAGCCTTCTATTATTTTTTTATTCCAGTCAGTTATTAATTGTTCTTTTTCAATTTCAACTCCATTAATTATTGCTCCTTTAGATTTCTCTCCTTTAGAAACAAGAGCAAAAGTTTGAAGACGATTGGTGAGATTTTTAACCCCATCTACAGAATTAATTTTATTAATTAGGTCATCATCTATCTCCATTGCATTATTGAGGCTTTGTTTTTCCCAATATCCATTGGAATGAACTTGTATGTAACCAGAATAGGATTGTACAATGCTATGAATAATATTATCATAGAAGCCAAATTGCATGCTCCTCATAAGAATTATAAGAAATAAAGCTGCAGAAACTGAAAGAGTAGTTATTAAGGTTCTTTTCTTATTTCTCCCAATATTACGCCAGGCTATTTTAAATATCATCTTAAATTTTTCATATTGTTGGGCATGAAGAATCGACTATTTATATCGATATCAAATTTCCAGACTATCCTTTCTACAATAGTTTTATTACCCTTCTTATCCAATGGAATAAATTCAATAATTGAAGGTAGTTTTTTCCCATCAAAAGTTTTTATAGATTTTCCATGCATAATACTCACAAGTTCATCATATTCATCGAAGAATTGTGTTTTTAATTGCATATAATCTTTCTTATCTATCCAAATCATTAATTTTCCCCAAACTACAGCAGCATCCTCGTTTGGGTTTAATTCTATAACCCAGCAATCTAAACCTTCTATTTCTTCTTCCTTAATTATAGTATTAGAATAATCATTTATGATAGAAGATCTTTGGACAAGATCATCATTTGTAAAGTCTGTTCCCATCCAGTTTTGCATCATCATTGATGGAGGCAGCTTTACAGTTCTCTCTATAGAAGGAATATAATTCCAAACCTCATTTTCTCTTTTTAAAAAAACAATGCCTTTTTCCTTTGCAGGAGATAGTACCACTGAAGCAAAATAATCTTCTCCAATGGACCAGCCTTTCATTTTCATCTCTTTGCTCCATTTGGGGCGAACAATTTTTATACTCATTTCTTGGTATGAAGATTTTATTCCCCTTATTTTTTCTTCTGATTTTTTTAGTATTTCATTTGCTTCTTGGGAAAGGCATGTAAAAAAAGGAAAAAGAAAAATTATAAAAACTAATTTTTTCATAGAACAGGTCTTAATTCATTTAGTAGTGAAATTAAGAATTAAAAAAAAACCTCACTTATAAAGTGAGGTTTTTTTTATTACTAAATGAGCAACTTTAAGGAAGCTCAAATAAGTTCTCTACTTTGCAATTTAAAGTTTTCGCAATTTTTAAAGCTAAAACTGTTGAAGGAACATAAACTCCATTTTCAATAGCATTTATACTTTTTCTTGAAACTTCTGCATCAATAGAAAGTTCTTGCTGAGTTAAACCAGCTGATTTTCTTAGTTCTTCAAGATTATTGAAGAGTTTTTTATGGTTTTTACCCACAATTATTTCTTTTCAAATTCTTCAACAGCATTGGTTAGTTCTTTTTCAGTATTTGGGTAGAGATAACCAGCTATCATGGTTCCAATACCTATTACACCAACTAAAGCTCCAACCCCTTTTAATATACTTCCGAGTGCTAAATAACCAAGGAGATAGAGACCAATACCAACAAAAATTGTTATAACTCCATTTCTACGATAATCTATTGGCTCTTTTCTTCTTTCATCAAAAATCCTTAACAATTCTTGTAATTTAGAAGGGTCATCTAGTTGTTTAGATATCTCTAATATAGTTTCCCTCTTTCCTTTGCCTTCGTGGTAAAGCCATATAAATACAGCTATAGGGATAGCTATTCCTGAAAGTATTCCAAATATTGGTATTAAAATTTCCATAATTATATTTTTTTTATTATTAATGTAACGCAAAGGTAACATTTTTTGTGTGAGAAGCAAACGTTACATAATAAATTTTTTTATAATATTACCTTTCACAAAAAATAAACCCACTTATTGAGTGATAAAATTCTTATAACTTAAGAATATCTGCAAAAACTCCTGAAGCCGTTACACTTGATCCAGCTCCAGCACCTTTAATAACTAATGGTTGATTTCCATACCTCTCTGTATAAAATAAAATTATATTGTCTTTCTCTTCCAAGTTATAGAATTCATGATTTTCGTCAATTTCTTTTAGTGATACACTTCCCTTTCCATTATAAAATTCTCCTACATGTTTTAATTTTTTTCCATTTCTTTTTGCATTTTCAAGCAATTTGTTAAAATGATTTTTGTTTTTCTTTAGTGATGAAAATAAATCTTTATAAGAATTTGAAACTAAGCATTTATCAGGTAAAAATGATTCTATTTTAATATTTTCAAGTTCATTTTTATAACCAATTTCTCTGGAGAGAATTAATAATTTTCTAGCAACATCAATTCCAGAAAGATCAATTTTCGGATCAGGCTCAGTAAATCCTAGAACTTTTGCTTTGTCAACTATTTTATGAAATGAATCCGCTTCCAAAAAATTGTTAAAAATATAATTTATACTTCCAGATAAAACAGCTTGAATCGAATGGATTTTATCTCCTGAATCAATTAAGTTTTTTAAAGTATTAATTACTGGTAATCCTGCTCCAACATTTGTTTCATATAAGAAAGGTGTTTTATGTTTTTTCGAAATTCTTTTAAGGTTATTATAAACTTTATATTTATCTGAGCAAGCTATTTTATTGCATGTAACTACTGCTATTCCCTTTTTTAAATAAGATGAATATTCTGAAGAAACAATTATTGAGGCTGTGTTATCAATAAAGACACTGTTTTCAAGCCATAAATTTATTGTTTTATTTACAAATTTATCTCTGTTGTTTTCTAATCCTTGACTTAATTTTGATTTCCATTTTTTTAAACATATGCCATCTAAATCAAAAAGCATTTTTTTTGTATTGGATAGAGCTATAACTTTTATTTTTAGATCAAAATTCTTTTTTAGAAATTTTTTTTGAGTATGAATTTGATTTAATAATTCACTGCCAACATTACCCACACCTGTTATAAATAAATTTATTTCTTTCATTAATATTAAACTTTAAAAATTGGAGATAATAATTCAGTTAGTTTTTTAAACTCAATCAAAAAGGCATCATGACCATGTTCTGATTTGATTTGATAATAATGGACGTTGTTTTTTTGTTCTCGAATTTTTTTATAAGTTTTTTTGATTTCAAAATCAGAAAAAAGTATATCTGAATTAATCCCAACTAAATGAATTGAACTTGAAATTGAATCAATTAATTTTTCAAAATTTAAGTTATTACCATGAGTTATATCAACAGTTGATAAGAGTCTATTCATGTGAATATATGATTCTAATGAAAACCTTTTTTTTAATTTTTCTCCATGAAATTCTAACCAATTAACAACTTCTCTTTTGTTTGATATTTTATCTTTCTTAAATCTAAATTTATTATTTAGTGATATAGGATTTCTGTATGTTAACATTGCATGAATCCTTGCGTCATTGATTGGATTTTTTGAATTTTTAAGAATTAAATTTTGAAGATGTGTATTAGCAATTAACCAATCAGAAGATTTCCAATTAGCAGCTATCGAAATTAAATTATCATAATAGTTTGGTTCTAATGTACCCATTTCCCATACCAATCCCCCTCCTACAGATCCACCAATTAAAGCATGTACACTAGTAATACCAAGTTGATTTAATGCCAAATTGAATATTTTGGCAATATCTCCTAAAACAAAATCGTCTATAAAATCATTATTTTCCCTACCATAACCATTTCCTGGAATATTAAATGAAATAACAGAAAATTTATTAGTATCTATTAGTTTTTCATCACCAACTAACTTGCTCCACCAACCATTTTTACCAGCTATATTGGAATTTCCTGTTAGAGAATGATTTACAACAACAACAGGATAATCATGATAATTTCTTCCATAAACTTGGAAGGAAAGATTTACATTTACTTTCCTTCCAGTTTTAATCTCAACATTATTGACAGTAATATATATTAAATTGTCTGTCATCAATTAATCTACAAGAATCTTATTATCAATTTTTGAAAAAGCTAGTTCTAAATCAGATTTAAGATCATCTAAATCTTCCAATCCAACGGAAAGTCTTATTAAATCTTTAGTTACACCTGTAGTCAATTGTTGATCATCACTTAATTGTTGATGAGTTGTGCTGGCAGGATGTATAATCAAAGACTTTGAGTCACCAATATTAGCTAACAAAGAAAATATTTTTGTTTTATCAGCAATAGTTTTAGCATTCTCATAACCACCTTTAACGCCAAAAGTAACAACTCCACTTTGACCATCAGGCAAATATTTATTAGCTAATTTGTTGTATTTACTGGTTTTTAATCCAGGATAATTAACCCAGGAAACTTGTGGTTGAGATTCTAACCATTCAGCTAAGCCTTGTGCATTTTCTGAATGCCTTTTTATTCTTACATCTAAAGTTTCAAGACCTTGAAGGATTTGAAAAGCATTAAATGGACTTAAAGCAGCACCAAGATCTCTTAGACCTTCAATTCTTGCCTTTGCAATAAAAGAAGCTTCAGCTAAAACTTCATGATAAATAAGACCATGGTATCCAGGTGATGGTTCGGTAAATTCAGGAAATTTCCCGTTTGACCAATCAAAGTTACCAGCATCAATGATAACACCGCCTAATGCAGTTCCGTTTCCATTGATATATTTTGTTAGAGAATGAATTACAATATCAGCACCATGTTCTATTGGTCTAAGTAAAGCAGGCGTTGCAACAGTATTATCAACTATAAAAGGAACTTTAGCAGCTTTTGCTCTTTTAGAAATCTCTTTAAGATCTAAAACATCTAGTTTTGGATTTCCTAAAGATTCAGCAAAAATTGCTCTTGTATTCTCTTGAACTGCATTAGCAAAATTTTCTGGATCTGAAGGATCAACAAAAGTTGTAGTAATTCCAAATCTAGGCAAAGTTACATTCAATAGATTATATGTACCACCATATAAACTATTTGAGGCAACTATATGGTCGCCAGATTTTAAAAGAGTTAGAAAAGTTGTAGAAATAGCAGCTGTTCCTCCAGCTGTAACAACCGCACCAATCCCTCCTTCAAGAGCAGCAAGTCTTTGTTCTAAAACATCATTTGTTGGATTATTTAATCTAGTGTAAATATAACCTGGCTCAGCAAGTGCAAAAAGATTTGCTGCATGATCAGAATTATTGAAAACATAAGAAGTTGATTGATAAAGTGGAACTGCCCTAGTTCCTTGAGTTAAATTTGTGTCATGTCCAGCATGAAGAGCTTTTGTAGATATTTTTTGATTTTCCATAATAAATAATTATTAATTAGTTATAGGAAAGATTTGACTAAATATCTTTGTGAAAGCTACTGCTTTAGCACTTTTTTAAAGAGGTTGCAATCAGTCAAATCGTTCCTCAAATTAAATTTCGAATAGCAAATATAAAACAGTTGTTATTTAATAAAAAATTTTATAGTAAGAATTTTAATTATTTTTTTAATTTTTAATGTTTACTAGTCGATGAATAAAGATCGCAGTTCTTGAAATTAAAGCTTCCATTGTTTTAAGGTTAACGGTTTCATTAGGTGTATGCGCTCCACTACCCATTGTGCCTAGACCATCTAAAGCATCAACATAATCTGCAACAAAAGATACATCTGCAGCACCTCTTTTTCCAGGATCATATGGAAATACTTCACCTTGTTTAAGAGAAAGACTTACATCACTTAATAGTTTTAAAAGTTTGCTATTTCCTTCAGAAGGTTGCATTGCAGGATAACTATCAGTAAAAGATATAGTTGCTGTTGTATAGGGGAGTGATTCTTGTACAATTAATCTCATTTTATTTCTAGCACGTTCTTTTTGTTCTTCAGAAATAAAACGTAGACCTCCATTCACTTTTGCAATTTGAGGTATAACATTAGTTTTTCCAAAGATTACTCCTTCAGCTTTATTTTCATCGTAATTAACAAAAGTCCCCCCCATTAAATTTCCAGGATTAAAAGTTAATAATTCTTCACCGCGAACTTCTTCATAAAATTTATGGAGAATTCGTCCCATTTCAAAAATAGCTCCTGCACCAATTGAATCTCTAAAAATTCCTGATGAATGAGCTCTTACTCCGGTAGTTGTAACGCTCCAACCTGAGGATCCTCTTCTTGCAATAGTGGCATTATTATATCCAGTTGAATTTTCAAAACCTAGTGCAATATCACTATTCTTAGCAGCTTCAATTAAATCTTTTCTTGATATACTTAATGGTTTGCCAGTACTTTCTTCGTCTCCAGTCAATGCAACTGTTATAGTAGATTTATTTAATAAATTTAAATCATCTAAAGCTTTAAGAGCATAAAGCATGACTACATTTCCACCCTTCATGTCATTACCTCCAGGGGCATAAGCAATACTATCTCTTCTTTCAAAAGTCTGAAAAGGGCTGTTTTCTTCAAAGACTGTATCTAAATGTCCAATAAGAAGAAGTTTTTTCCCTTTAGAACCTTTTTTATATGCAAATAGATGACCAGCCCTATTCATTTCTTCAGGCATTTCCATCCATTGAGTAGAAAAATTGATATCGTCAAAAGCATTTCTAAATACATCTCCCACCATTCTAACCCCTTTTTTATTTAAAGTTCCACTGTTAATATTCACAACTTTTTCTAGAAAAATAATTGCATTTTCTTGATTTAAACTTACCTGTTTCAATATTTTTTTTTCTAGTCTAGATAGTTTAGTTTGACCATAACAGTTTAATTGAGTAATTACAACTAAAAAAAATAAGAGATTTTTGAATAACATTTCTGAGTTTTAGATATTTTCCTAAATCTATGAAAAAAAAAATCTTTTTTTAGAAAATATTTACTTTTGTAAAATGCAGGGTTGTAACAATTCAACATTAACGTTATATGTTCCTTCAAGTGAAAATCCTTGGGATATTTCAAAAATTAGATTTATTTATAGAAGGCTAGGTTTTGGTATTTCTAATGAAAAAGCAAAGGCTTTATTAACTAAATCACCTGAAGAATTAATAGATGAGATAATTAATTCTGCCAAAATGATGCCTTTAACACCAGCTCCTGAGTGGGGTTTTTGGAACAATGATGAAATTAACAATTCAGGAAATAATCAAGGATACTATAAAACTCTATGGCAAAAACAGGCTTTTTCTAATTTCTTATCTGATGGATTTAGAGAAAGACTTACTTTATTTTGGAGTAACCACTTTGTAACCGAATACTATGATTACAATCGATCTCAATATTTATATCAGTATCATTCTAGACTTCAACAATATTCACTTGGAAATTTCAAAGAATTTCTAAGTGCTATTGGCTTGGAACCAGCTATGCTTCTTTATCTAAATGGTTATTCTAATAAGAAAAAAGCTCCTAATGAAAATTATGCAAGAGAACTTTATGAATTATTTACTTTGGGTGAAGGTAATGGATATGATTCTTCAGATATTACAGAAACATCAAGAGCACTAACGGGATATAATAAATACTCAAATGGAAATGGGAGCGCTATTATTTTTAGTGAGAATAACTTTGATGCTGGAGAGAAAACAATTTTCGGAAAAACAGGTAATTGGGGTTATCAAGATGTAGTAGATATTTTGTTTCAAGAGAAAAAAGAATTAATTGCAAATTTTATTTGTGAAAAGCTATATAAATATTTTGTTAGTCCAATTTTAAATAAAAAAATTACTTCTGAATTAGCATCAACTTTTATTTCAAATAATTTTGAGTTAGTTCCAGTTTACCAACAATTGTTTAAAAGTGAACATTTTTTTGATTTAAATTCTTCTAATGTTTTAATTAAAAGTCCAATCGATTTATTTGTTTTCATTCAAAATGATTTTGAGTTTGTATTTGGTCAGACCTTTCAAGAAAAACATATTAATTATATGAAAGCAAGATGTGTTGAAATGGGACAAGAAATCTTTAAACCAATTGATGTTGCTGGATGGCAAGAAAATCACGATTGGATTAGTACAGGAACCATACCTATGAGATGGGAATTTATAGAATATATTTTAAATAGACATTGGGCGGGAAATAAGGAACAGTTTAGAACTTTTATTATTTCTCTAGTTGGACAAGATGAGAAAGATCCAAAAGTAATAGTTGATAAATTAAAAGATTATATGTTTTGCAAATATGATATTAAGGAAGAAGAACAAACGGATGCTATCAACATTTTTAAAGGAGATATTCCTGATAATTATTTTCAGGATGGAACATGGACATTAAATTATGAATCTGTACCAACTCAAGTTTATAATTTGATGTTGTTTTTTATATCATTACCAGAGTTTCAATTAAAGTAATAAATGAAAAAGAATTATTTAAATTCAAAAAAACATAAAGCAGAACACTCTAAATGGGGTAGAAGAGGTTTTTTGAAAACTTTAGGGATTGCTGGTGCAGGTGCAATATCTTTTGGTAATAATTCTTTATCCGTTTTAAATTCTAATTTTTTAACTAATGCATTGACAAACGCGCCATCGGACAGATCTTTAATACTAATAAGACTGAAAGGAGGTAATGATGGCTTAAATACAATTGTTCCTTTATATGATTTTGACACTTATGTTAATAAAAGACCTAATATTCATATTCCTAAGTCTAATTTGATTAAGCTAAATAATGATTTTGCAATACCTAACCATATGAATAATATGGAAACTTTATGGAAAGATGGAAAAATGAAAGTTGTAAATGGAGTAGGGTATGAAAACCCAAACGGATCACATTTTAAATCATCAGATATTTGGGCTAGTGCTACAAGAAATACTGAAATTTCTACAGGATGGCTTGGAAGGTATTACGATGAAAAATACCTAGACTATCTTACGAATCCTCCAGAAAAACCTGTAGCAATTCAAATTGGTAGTAGGGGAAATTTAATTTTTAATGGAAGTAAAACAACATATGCTTTTGCTGTTTCTAGTCCAGAAAGATTAAAAAAAGTTGCTGAAAATGGAACCTTATTTGATACAAAAAATTTACCTGATTGTACTCATGGAGATCAAATCGAGTTTCTTAGAAGAATATCTAATGCAACTTTTAATTATGCTTCTGTTATACACAAAGCTTATAGTGAATCTGAGGACTTTAATCAATATGATGCTGAGAATAATTTAGACACTCAACTCAGTTTGGTTTCTAGACTTATAAAAGGTGGTTTAGGCTCTAAAATATATATGGTTTCATTAGGAGGATTTGATACCCATGGTAATCAGCCTGAAAGACACCAAAAGCTATTGACTACTTTATCAAATTCTATTAAAGTGTTTTATGATGATTTAAAATATTATGGACTTGATAACAAAGTCCTTTCATTGACTTTTTCAGAATTTGGAAGGAGAGTTGCTGAAAATGGATCTGAAGGAACAGATCACGGAGCCGCTGCTCCTGTAATGTTATTTGGACCTGCTTTAAAAGGAAATGGTATTATAGGTGATCATCCAAGTTTAAGTGATCTAAATAAAAGAGGAAATTTAAAACATAAATTAGATTTTAGATCTATCTACACTACAATACTTACTGATTGGTTGTGCGGTGACAAGAATTTTATTAATAAAGCGATGTTAGGAAATGAATATTCTCTTTTAGGGCTTGGGATAAACTGTAATGATGATGTAATAAATTATGATGATATTATTCCTTATCATGCTGCAATATATGGATCGACTAAGGTTGATTTAAACTTGAGAATTAATCAAGATCACCATATCAAAATATATATTTACGATATTTTAGGGCGTAATCATGGATTGATCTATGATAATCTATTGAGAAGAGGAACACATACTTTTCCACTATCAATAAACTCTAATAAAAAATTAGCCTCAGGACAATATTTTTATAATATCAAAGTATTAGGAGGTAAAGATTTAAATAAATCTTTTATAGTAAAATAGTTTATAAACTTGTAAAAAGTTTTTCCATCTTTTTACTTTCCTCATCCGCCAATAATTTATCAACTAAAATTCTACCACTATGTTCATCTGTGATAAGCTTTTTTCTTGATGCAATATCTAATTGAACCTGAGGAGGTATAGTAAAAAAAGATCCAGCAGAAGCACCTCTTTCAACAGCAACAACAGCAAGCCCATTTCTAACACTAGATCTAATCTTTTTATAAGAAATAAGCAAAGATTCATCAATTTTTGATTGAAATTTTTTGGATTTTTTTAAAAGACCATTTTCTTCTTTTTCAGTTTCTTTTAAAATACCATCCAGTTCATTTTTTTTATGAGCTAAATGCTCTTTCCTTTCATTAAGTTTTTCGTTATTTTGATCAATATTCTCTTTTTTTAATTCTATTTGAGCAGTTAACTCTTTAATTTGCTTAGTACAAAGTTCAATTTCAAGAACTTGAAATTCAATTTCTTTACTTAAAGATTCAAAAGCTCTGTTATTTCTAACATTTTTTTGTTGATCATTATATTTTTTAATCATTGATTTAGCATGTTCAGTAGTATTCTGTTTTGATTTGATTTCTTCTGAACATTGATCTAGTTCTTCATGTATTTTAGATACTCTAAGTTCAAGTCCAGCCACTTCATCTTCTAAATCTTCTACTTCAAGAGGAAGCTCTCCTCTAACACTCCTTATTTTGTCAACTCTAGAATCGATTAATTGTAAGTCATAAAGTGCTCTAAGTTTGTCTTCTACTGAAAATTCTACTTTTTTAGCCATAATTAAAAATAATTAACAGGGTTTGTATTGGATTTTGATATAATGCACGCAAACTTAGGAATTTTTTTCATAAGAAAATTTAAAATTAACTCTTTTGTAAACTGTTCACTTTCAAAGTGCCCTATATCTAACAATAATATTTTGTTTTCAGCTTTAAAATAATCATGATATTTAAGATCAGAAGTTATTAGACAATCAGCTTTAGAATTAATTGCATCATCAATTGCAAAACTTCCAGATCCTCCTAAAACTGCAACATTATTAATTTTTTTATCTATAAGTGGAGAATGTTTAATTGTTTTAACTTTCATTTTTTTCTTCACATATTTTAAAAATTCTTTTTCAGAAAAGGATTCTTTAAGTTTTCCAATCATTCCCATTCCTCCTTTAAACCCTGTTTTAGGGATAAGTATTTTAGTATTTATTAAGCTTAATTTTTTTGAAATTTGAAAATTTACTCCCTTAGGATGATTATCTAAATTTGTATGTATAGCATAAATATTGATACTATTTTTTATTGCTTTACTAACAACCCTTTCTACATATGTTTCTTTAGTAATTTTTTTTAAACCTGAAAAAATTATAGGATGAAAACTAATAATTAAATTACACTTTTTTTCAATGGCTTCATCCACCACATTTTCTAAGGAATCAATGGTTATTAAAGCTTTTGTAATGATTGCAGATTTATTACCAACAATTAATCCAACATTATCAAAATCTTCGGCTGATTCTAATGGAGCCCAATCTTCAATTATATTTATGATTTCTTTTAATTTCACAATTTTTTTATTGCAAAGTTATAAATTCTGTAATCATCAATAATTTAGATTTTAATTTATACTTTAGTTTTATGTTTTGGATTAGAAAAATTCTGTATCCTATTTCTGCAATTTATTTTATTATAACAAGTTTTAGAAATATTCTTTTTAATTGTAAAATTTTAAAATCTAAAAAATTTCCTATCCCATTAATTGGTATAGGTAATTTAAGCACAGGAGGAACAGGAAAAACTCCAATGGCAGAATATATTTTTGAAAATTTTAGTCAAAAATTTAATTTGGCTTTATTAAGTAGGGGTTATAAAAGATCTAGTTTAGGTTACATTAAAGCTTCTTCAACATCATCTCCAAAATTAATTGGAGATGAGCCTTATCAAATATTTAAAAAGTTTAAAAATATTCAGGTTGCTGTTGATGAAAAAAGGGTTAGAGGAGTTAATAATTTAATTAGAGAAAACAAAAATTTGCGTGGTATAGTTTTAGATGATTGTTTTCAACACAGAAGTATTTCTCTTCGATTAAATATTTTACTTACTACTTATAATAAACCATTTTTTAATGATTATATTTTACCTTCAGGAAATTTAAGAGAGTCTTTAAATAGTTATAAACGAGCAGACATAATTATTGTAACAAAATGTCCAGATAATTTAAAAGAGTCTGAAATGAAGGTCTTTTGTAATTCAATTAATTTAATGAAGCATCAAAATTTGTTTTTTACATCTATATCTTATAATAATACTCTTTTTGGAACATCAAATATTGAAATTGAAGAATTAAAAAAATCAAAAGTTTTGTTAGTAACAGGTATATCCAATATTAGCCCTTTAATAAAATATTTGAATAATAAAAATGTTCAATTTGATCACATTACATTTTCAGACCATCACAATTATTCATCTAAAGATATTTCTAGAATTGAAAAAGAATTTGGAGATAGAATTGTTGTTACAACGGAAAAGGACTATAAAAAAATTAAGAATTTAAATTTAAATAACAAACTATTTTATTTAGAAATAAAAACTACATTTTTAAAAGATGAGGGCGCTTTTAAATCTCTAATTTATGATGCTCTTAATTAAGAAATATGTTTTTGAGCTTTATAAGATGACCTTACTAACGGTCCACTTTCAACATGTCTAAAACCTAAATTCTTAGCAAATTTTTCATAAACTTTGAATTGTGTGGGCTTAATGAATTCTTTGACTGGTAAATGTTTTTTTGAAGGTTGTAGATATTGTCCAAGAGTTACAATATCTACATTGTTTTCCTTTAAATCTATAAGTGTTTGAAATACCTCATTTTCTTTTTCACCTAATCCTAGCATAACTCCTGATTTAGTTCTTTTTATTCCTTTTCTTTTTAAATATTTAAGTACTTTAAGGCTTCTTTCATATTTTGCTTGGATTCTCACTTCTCTAGTTAATCTTCGAACTGTTTCCATATTATGAGATACAACCTCAGGATTAACTTCTACAATTTTATTTAAATGCTTTTCAATTCCTTGAAAATCTGGTATAAGAGTTTCAAGGGTTATTTTAGGGTTTAACCTTCTTATACTTTTAACTGTTTCAGTCCATATAAAAGAACCCATATCTTTTAAATCATCCCTGTCTACCGAAGTTATAACAGCATGTTTGATTTTCATTACTTTTATAGAATTAGCTACTTTTTCCGGTTCAGCCCAATCTATATTTTCTGGTTTACCTGTTTTAACACCACAAAACCCACAAGACCTTGTGCATATATTTCCTAAAATCATAAAAGTAGCAGTTCCCTCTCCCCAACACTCACCCATATTAGGACAACTTCCAGACGAACAAATTGTATTTAAATTGTATTTATCTACTAACCTTCTTAATTCTGTATATTTTTTTCCAGAAGGAAGTTTTACTCTAATCCATTTGGGTTTTTTTACTATTTTTTTGTTTGAAGAAATATGACTTAGAGTTGACATAAAAAATATAATACGGAGTAAAGTTACAAACTATTGATTAATTTTTTATAAAATAGTCAAATACCATATTGTAAAGCATGTTAAAAAAATTAATCCCATTATACTTAGGATATTTATCCCTTTTGATGGTCTAAATTCTTTTGGTGTGTATTTGCTATTAATTAATCTAAAATTTACAAATGCATAAAATGGTGCAGTTATAAATGAAAGTATAGTAGCTATTTTTACTAGTAAACCCATTTCAGACATAAAAAATACAAAAATTGATAATGTACCGATAGCTAAAGTTATAATCCAAAGATTATAGCTTGCAATCTTCTTTATTCCCAATAAACTAAAAGTTTTCTCCATTGTTCTTGGTGAGGCATCAAGACATGTAATAGTTGTACTAAACATGGTTGTAAATGCTGCAATAGCAATTATTATAAAGACTCCATTTCCAATAGAATCTGTATATAAATTAATTAATTGTTTGGCAAATTCACCTCCTTGATTAGAAAATGATTCTCCACTTCCATACATTACAAATGCTCCAAGAGCAATAAAACAAATTCCTAAAATGATTGTAGTTAAATATCCAATATTAAAATCAAGAATTATATCATTATCATTTATATTTTTTTCTTTTTTCTTTTTTTCTAAAGTCCATATAGACTGCCATACTGAAACATCTAGTGGAGCAGGCATCCAACCCATAAATGCAACTAAAAACGCAATTTCTATGGTTTCTTTTGGAAATACTTGCGTTAATTCAAATGAGTTGGTTGTGTCGAATCCAGCAAAGAAAACAGCTAATAAAGTACTTACAGCTAGTATTATTATCACAAATTTCATTAGATTATCTAAGAGTTTATATTTTCCAATTAGAAGAACTAACAAACAAATTGCAATTATTATACATGCCCATACAGTTATGTTGGATGTAATTCCAAAAAGTTCAATTGCCAATCCTGCTGTGACAATTGTTACAGCGCTCTGGATTGTAAACATAGTAATTAGAGATAAAAATAGATATATCAATAAAACATATTTACCTAATTTGTAGTAACCATCTAAAAGACTTTCATTAGTGGCTAATGAATATTTAGGTCCAAATAAAAAAAAAGGATATTTAAACAGATTAGAAAGTATTAGAGCCCATAATAATCCAAAACCAAAATCAGCACCTGCTCTTGTGGATTGAACAAGATGAGAAACTCCAATTGCTGCACCAGCAAAAAGTAATCCAGGCCCTAATTTTCGTATTATAGATATCATGATTTTTCAATCATTTCAGCTAAAATTCTTTTAGCTCTCATTATTCTAACTTTCACATTATTTATTGGTTGTTTAAGTTTTTTAGAAATTTCCTTATAACTTAATTCATTAAAATATCTTTGTTCAATTACTTTTTTATAACTAGGCTTTAATTTACTTATTTTATGTTTGAGTGATTTTAATTTTTGTTCATTTATAAGATCATCTTCAGGACTAGGAGAGCTTTCTACAACTTCCTTAAAATCATTGGATTCAATTACATTTAATTTTTTTTTATTTTTTCTTACTTGATCAATATGAAGATTTTTTGAAATAGTAATAAGCCATGTTTTAAAAAGATATTTATCGTTATAAGTATTTATTTTTTCAAATGCTTTGCTAAAGCTTTCAATGGTAATATCCTCAGCATTTGATTCATTTTTTATCCTTTTTAATTGAAAATTATAAACATCGTCCCAATATTTATTTAATAAATAACTAAATGCATTTTGATTATTTTCTTTTGCAAGATTAATTTGATTTCTAATAATTTTGTTTTCTGCCAAACTATTAATTCAAATTCATTTTAGGCTCTTTACAGTCAGTTTCATTGGGAAGTTTGCCACAAATTCCACAAGGCTCATTTTTTTTATTTAGAAAAGGGTTAGCACTAGCACAAGTTCCTGAAAATTTTCCATTTTTTTTTAAAATAATTTTAATGGAAATTCCAGCAAAAGCTAACCCTAACAATAAAAATGTGATTATATATAACATATTATTTATCAATTATATTAACCTCCTCCTCTAGCAATATATTAAATTTTCTTAAAACATCGTTTTTAATTTTTTGAGAAAATTCAAAAATTTCATATCCTGAAGCATTTCCGTAGTTAACAATTATTAGTGCATGTTTATCATGAGTTCCAGTATTACCATCTCTTATCCCCTTATATCCACATTTTTCAATTAGCCAGGCAGCAGGAATTTTTATTTTATTTTCTGAAGTTTTATAAAATGGAACATTTTTTTCCTTTTCACATAATTTTTTGTAATCAATTTTATCTATAATTGGATTTTTAAAAAAACTACCACAATTACCAATCAATTTGGGGTCTGGTAATTTGCTTGATCTAATTTTGTTAACTGATTCTGAAATATCCTTAATAGTAGGATTAAAAATATGATTATTTTTTATAATCTCTTCTAAAGGTTTATAAGAAAAATTTATTTGATGATTTTTTTTAGAAAGTTTAAAAGTAACATTAGAAATAATATACTTATTTCTAAGTTTTTCTTTAAAAATAGAGCTTCTATATGAAAATTTACATTCAGTATTATTAAATATTCTTAATAATCCAGTTTCTACTGAAATAGCTCTACAATTTTCAAAAGTGTCTTTTAATTCAGCTCCATATGCACCTATATTTTGAATTGGAGCACTTCCTACATTTCCAGGAATTAAAGTTAAATTTTCCAAGCCACCATAATCATTATTTATAGTCCAATTAACAAAATCATTCCATACTTCTCCAGCTCCAACAGAAACAATTACGTAATCTTCTGTTTCATTTATTAATTCAATTCCTTTAATTTGAATTTTTAGAATATTTCGATCAATATTATTTTTAAAAAGAATATTAGTTCCTCCACCCAAAATTATTGGCTCATCAATATTATTTTTTTTAATAAAATCAATTATTTCTTGTTCTGAATTTGCAATGTTGAAATTAGAGGAAATTACATCTACTCCAAAACTGTTATAGTTCTTAAGAGATATTTTGTTTTTTTTTTGCAATTTTTATCTATTTAATAAATAGACAAATTTTATTTGTCTTCTTCTTCTTCTTCTTCTTCTGGCTCTGGTAGGACTTCACCCTTAATCCTTAAAATAACATTTGGTGTTTTAGCATTAGAATTCACTGTAATTGCTTTTTGGAACAACCCCGTCCTTTTAGTATCATATTCAACTTCAATTGAACCAGATTCACCTGGAAGAATTGGTTTTTCGGGTTTTTTAGGAATAGTACAACCACAAGAAGAAAAGATTCTAGAAAAGATTAGAGGAGCGTTACCAATGTTTTTAAACTCAAAAGTTCTTTTCCCATCTTCACCATTTTCAATAGTTCCATAATCAATAATAGTTTCCTTAAATGAAATTTCAGCTGATTTTTCTTGAGAAAGTAAAGGAAATGTGCAAAGTACTAAACATATAATTAGTGAAATTTTTTTCATGTCATGAATTTTAATTAAAACTATGACTTTTTATACATACTTACAAAAAATCAACTTACCTTTTAAATTACTTTTTAGTTGACTACTTTTGTCATCATAATTAATGAAAATAATAGATGGGTATAGCTAAGAGCTTTGATGCAAAAAAAATAGAGTCAAAGTGGTATCAATTTTGGAATGAAAACAAGTATTTTAACTCAAAACCAAATGATAAACTTCCTTATACTATTGTAATTCCTCCCCCTAATGTTACAGGAATACTACATATGGGTCATATGCTAAACAACACTATTCAAGATATTTTAATTAGAAAGGCACGTCTTCAGGGTTTTAATGCTTGTTGGGTTCCAGGAACAGACCATGCTTCAATTGCAACTGAAGCTAAAGTTGTAGAGAAATTAAAGAATGACGGAATTGATAAAAAAGATATAACGAGAGATGAGTTTATAAATTATGCTTGGGATTGGACAGAGAAGCACGGTGGCTTAATTTTAGAACAATTAAAAAAGTTAGGGTGTTCTTGTGATTGGGATAGAACTAAGTTCACTTTAGATAAAGAAATGACAGAATCTGTGATAAAGGTTTTTGTTAATTTATATGAAAAAGGCTTGATTTATAGGGGACATAGAATGGTAAATTGGGATCCTCAAGCTAAAACTACATTATCTAATGAAGAGGTAATTTATGAAGAAGAACAAACTAAAATTTTCTATATTAAATACAAAATTTCTAATTCTTCCAAAACAATTAGCGTGGCAACAACTAGACCTGAAACAATTTTTGGGGATACTGCAATAGCTGTAAATCCTGATGATGATAGATATTTAAATTTAAAGGGAAAGAAAGCTATTATTCCAATTATAAATAAAGAAATTCCAATTATAACAGATCAATATGTTGACCCTGAATTTGGGACAGGATGTTTAAAAGTTACCCCAGCACATAGTGAAAATGATAAGATAATTGGCGACAAACACAAACTAGAAATTGTAGATATTCTAAACGATGATGGAACGCTAAACGAATTTGCGCTTCATTATAATGGAAAAGATAGATTTTTAGTTAGAATTGAGATTTTGGAAGAATTAAGACAATTAGGATCTTTTATAAAAGAGGAAATATATTTAACTAAGATTGGAAAATCTGAAAGAACAAAGTGTGTAATTGAACCTAAACTATCAGATCAATGGTTTTTAAAAATGGAAAAAATCTCAAAGCCAGCCTTAAAAGCGGTTATAGATGATAAGGTTAAGTTTTTTCCGAAGAAATTTAAAAACACATATAAAAATTGGATGGAGAACATTAGGGATTGGAATATTTCCAGACAATTATGGTGGGGGCATCAAATACCGGTATATTATTATAGTTCTGATAAAAAAGATTTTGTTGTAGCAGAGAATATAGAGAAAGCTGTAATAAAAGCTCGAAAAAAAAGTGGAGATTATAAATTAGACCAAAAAGACTTAATTCAAGAAAGTGATGTTTTAGATACATGGTTTTCGTCATGGCTATGGCCAATTAGTGTTTTTGATGGAATTAATAATCCTGATAATGAAGATTTTAATTATTATTATCCAACAAATGATTTGGTTACTGGTCCGGATATATTATTTTTTTGGGTAGCAAGAATGATTGTTTCAGGTTACGAATTTAAAAATAAAGAGCCATTTACTTCAGTGTATTTTACTGGCTTAGTAAGAGATAAAACGGGAAGAAAAATGTCTAAACAACTTGGAAATTCACCTGATGCCCTAAAGTTAATAGAGGATTTTGGAGCTGATAGTGTTAGAGTAGGACTTTTACTTAGTGCTCCTGCAGGCAATGACCTTTTATTTGATGAATCTTTATGTCAACAGGGAAAAAATTTTTCAAATAAAATATGGAATTCATATAGATTGGTTAAATCTTGGGATGTTAAAGATTCTAAAGATCAAAATTTAGCATCTATTGCTGCAATTGAATGGTTTGAAAGCAAGCTAAGTTCTAAATTAATTGAAATAGATGATCATTTTAAAAAATATAGAATCTCAGATGCTTTAATGACTATTTATAAACTTGTTTGGGAGGACTATTGTTCTTGGTATTTAGAAATTGTAAAACCAAGTTTTGGAAAGCCAATAGATATTAAAACTTTTAATCAAACTTTACTATTTCTTGAAAAATGTTTAACAATTTTGCATCCTTTTATGCCTTTTATTTCTGAAGAAATTTGGAGTGGTATAAAAAAAGAAGGAGACAAACCATTAATAATTAAAAATTGGCCAAAACATAATAAAGTAGATGATTCCGTATTAAACAATTTTGATCATATTTCTAAACTAATTACAAATATTAGAAAGTATAGAAATGAAAAAGGGATCTCCTATAAAGAAAAAATAGAATTGTCTTCTGAAAAAAATCAATTAAAAAGTGAGCTTAAAAGTGTAGTATTTAAACTAGCTAATTCAGAATTAATAGATGACATTTTACAAATTAATAAAAATGCAGAATCATTGATAATTGATAGTAAAGAGTACTTTATTAATAACCTATTAGGTCAAAAAAATGATTTAAAAAAAATTGAAGAGGATTTAAAATATAATAAAGGGTTTTTAAAATCTATCCAATCTAAACTTAATAATAAAAAATTTATGGACAATGCTCCAAAAATTGTTGTAGAAAATGAAAAGAAGAAAGAAGAGGACACTAGGGCTAAAATTAAAATACTAGAAATAAAATTGAAAAAGTAAATTTTTTATTTTTCAGCAATTTCATCAACTCCTCCCTTTACAACTTGGTCTATTTTAACTTTAATTTTTGAATTTAATGGAAGAAATAAATCAACCCTTGATCCAAATTTTATAAACCCAGCATCATTTCCTTGTATAACAGTTTCTCCAATTTTTGCATAATTTACTATTCTTCTTGCAATTGCTCCTGCTATCTGACGATATAATATTTCTCCAAATGTTTTGTTTTCAACTACGACTGTTGTCCTTTCATTTAGTTCAGAGGACTTTGGGTGCCATGCAACCAGATATTTCCCAGGATGGTATTTACTAAATTTAATAATGCCACTTATTGCATATCTTGTTACATGAACATTTATAGGAGACATAAAAATAGATACTTGAACTCTATCATTTTTAAAATATTCTTTTTCATAAACCTTTTCAATAGCTACTACTTTTCCATCTACAGGAGAAATAATTAATGAATCATTAATTTGAGTAACCCTTTTAGGGTTTCTGAAAAATTGTAAAACCATAATAAAAATGACAATACTAAATATTCCTATAATTTTAGATATTAGAGGTTTAGCTATAAATATGTTTGTAAAAAGATTAATTATTGCTACGATTATAAAGGATATAATAATAATTAAATGCCCTTCCTTATGAAACATTAAGAAATATTTTAATAGTTAAATAAATAAATGGTCCTGCAAATATAATACTATCCATACGATCATATAGACCTCCATGACCTGGAAGCCAATTTCCACTGTCTTTAACCCCTGCTTCTCTTTTAAACTGAGATTGAACTAGATCTCCAAGTGCTCCAGCACTTGGAACTAATAACCCTAGAATAACCCACTGCACTATACTAAAACCTAAGTTTAAATAATTATAAAAGATTATGGAAAGCATTATAGAAAAAATAATTCCACCAATAAAACCTTCAATGCTTTTTTTAGGAGAGACAGATTTTAATAAAGGTCTTTTTCCGAAATTGACACCAAATACATATGCAGCAGAATCAGAAACCCATATTAAACTTAAAAAACAAAAAACATAATTTGGATTATATATTTCGGAAATTGTTGGCATTGAAAACAAAATAACAAGAGAACCAACCAAGTAAAAATGCCCAATAAAACGATTTTTAAGAATTGAAAAGGAAAATAATTTTTTCTTTAAAAGTGAGACACCTAACAATATATTTGTAATTATAATTATTATTAAAAAAAATAGTTGAAAAACCCAATTGTAGGACAATAAGAAAAGAGAAATATATAAAGGAAAAGTCAAATAAAGAATAAGATTAGATTTTCCTGTATCAGATGATAAAAATTTATGATTATAATTTGCAATCAGTTTAATAAATTCAAAAACAAGTATTAAACTGCATACGAATCCTACAAAATAAAAAAAATATTCATTAATAAATAAGGAAAACAATAAAACAGTTGCATAAGCAATAGCTGTTAATGACCTTGTGTAAAATTCTTTCATTTTATAAATCTTCTAGTAGAAGAAGATACAGGTTTTTAGCTGCACTCCCATAAGTCAGGAAATTAGTATTTTCTTTTTCTTGACTATTGAAATTCTTAATAGTTGTTATGTTTGTTGGCAAGTTATTAGGATAATTACTTTTAATTCCATTTAAACCTCCACTCAAAGTTTCAGTAAATTGACTAATTTTTGCAAATACAATAAAGTTTTGTGGAAGGTCATTTACTTTGTGTGATTTAATCTGTTCAGCACATATTAGTAAACTACCATCCTTAGCAACCAAAAATTCACATCTAGTTAAAAAAAATCTGGAGTTTAAATTTGTTTTAGAAACATTGAGTTTATCCTTTTCAGAAAAAAAGTCTAGTAAAGAATCATCATAACATAATATTTCAACATCATTCCATTCATTTTCTTCAATTATTTGAGAAAAGAATGCATCACATTCAGATTTGGTTTCACAGTATAAAAACTTTCCTCCATTTTCAGTAAAATTAAAAGTAAATCTCTCTTCAATTGGAGCCTTTGCTTCAGGCATGTACTTCCCATCTTCATTTTTTTCAGAGTCTTCTTTTTCGCTTTTATTAAAAAAAGATTTAATAAATTTTTTCAATTTAATGTTTTAACCCTCTAAAGATAAAAAAACTTAATATTTTCAGAAGAATGTTACCAATTTTAAACAAAACTATTATTAAGATTTAGACTCTTTTATGACTGTTTTAATATCAAAGGGTCTTTCCCCATAAATTCTAACAAGATCTTCTTTAAAAATAACTTCTTTTTCAAGAAGAAAATTTGCTAATTCTATTAATTTACTTTTATGCTTTTTAAGCAACTTAATAGCTCTTTGATATTGTGTTTCAATAATGTTTGAAATTTCTTTATCTATTATTTCAGCTGTTACATCACTATATGGTTTTGTAAAACTATAATCGTTTTGTCCACTAGAATCATAATAAGTTAAATTACCAATTTTATCATTTAATCCATAAACTGTAACCATTGATCTTGCTTGCTTTGTTACTTTTTCTAAGTCACTTAACGCACCTGTGGAGATATTGTTAAACATCACTTTCTCTGCAGCCCTTCCACCTAGTGCAGCACACATTTCATCAAGTATTTGTTCAGTTTTAACTATCTGCCTTTCTTCTGGCAAATACCATGCTGCTCCTAGTGATTGACCTCTTGGAACTATTGTTACTTTTACAAGTGGAGCTGCGTGTTCTAACATCCAACTAACTGTTGCATGCCCAGCTTCATGAAATGCAATTGTTTTCTTTTCTATTTCAGTTATTATTTTATTCTTTTTCTCTAAACCTCCAACAATTCTATCAACTGCATCTAAAAAGTCTTGTTTATTTACAGATTTTTTTAATTTTCTTGCAGCAATTAGGGCTGCTTCATTACATACATTTGCAATATCAGCACCTGAGAATCCAGGTGTTTGCTTTGCCAAAAAATCAGTATCAAGATTTTTAGAAATTTTAATAGGCTTAAGGTGAACATTAAAAATTTGTTTTCTTTCTCTTACATCAGGCAAATCCACATATATTTGCCTATCAAATCTTCCTGCTCTCATTAATGCTTTATCCAAAACATCAGCTCTATTAGTAGCTGCAATTACAATAACATTTGTGTTGGTTCCAAAACCGTCCATTTCAGTTAATAGTTGATTTAAAGTATTTTCTCTTTCATCATTTCCTCCAGTCATATTACTTTTTCCTCTAGCTCTACCAATAGCATCTATTTCATCAATAAATATTATAGATGGAGATTTTTCTTTTGCTTGCTTAAAAAGATCTCTAACTCTAGATGCTCCTACACCAACAAACATTTCAACAAAATCAGATCCAGATAGGGAAAAGAAAGGAACTTTTGCTTCCCCTGCTACTGCTTTAGCTAGTAAAGTTTTTCCAGTTCCTGGTAGTCCAATTAATAATGCACCTTTAGGTATTTTACCACCTAACTTAGTGTATTTCAAAGGATTTTTAAGAAAATCTACAATTTCTTGAACTTCTTCTTTGGCACCTTCTAAACCAGCAACATCTTTGAAAGTTGTTTTGATATCACTTTTTTCATCAAACAATTTAGCTTTGGATTTTCCAATACTAAAAATTTGTGAACCACCACCACTGCCACCTGACATTCTTCTCATAAAAAAGAACCATAATCCTATTAATATTATTAAAGGAAGAAATCCTAAAATATAATCTAATAACTTATTTTCTATTGTTTTAAAATCATAATTAAATTGAATTCCTTTTTTTTCAGCTTCTTCAAGTTTATTCTGAAATAATTCAAGGTTTCCAATTTCAAAAACATAGTGAGGCCCGTTTAAATTTTTCTGACCTAAAAAATTTGTTGAATTAGCGCTTTTATGATCAGGACTATTTAGCGCATCTCTGTTAAGAGTTACTTGAGCAATATTTTTATTAACTACAGTAACTCCCTTTACCTCTCCTTTATTTAAAAATCGTTCAAAACTTGAAATATTAATTTTATTAGCGGAATTAGAAGTTTCATTTCCTCCGATAAAATAAGTGCTGGCAAAAAATAATACTATCATGGCATAAATCCAATATGTATTAAATTTTGGAGTCTTCATTGTATTTTTCTTCTTATTCATTTTTAATATTTAGTTTCAATTAGGGTTGAATTAGATTCTCCCCAAAATTCTTCAATCTTATAATAATCTCTCGTTTCTTCATCAAAAACATGAACTACCACATCAAAATAATCCATTAAAACCCATTTACAATTCTCTAATCCTTCTACATGCCAAGGTTTTTCACCTAAATCTTTACTAACACATTTTTTAATTGAACCTGTAATAGCATTTACTTGAGTTCTAGAGCTTCCAGAACAAATAATAAAATACTTACAGATTGCATTTTCAATAACTCTTAAATCTAGAATATTAATATTAATCCCCTTTACATTTTCAATACCCTCTATTATACATGTAATTAAATTATCTGTATTCAAATTAGCTATTTAAAATGTAAATTTAGGATAATTAATACTACTATTTTAGTTTTATAATAATTTAGTTACAAATGAATATAATCAAACTTGATGCCATTGAATCTACAAATGACTATTTAAAAAATAGTAAAATAGATGAGATTCAAATTGCTTATACTTATAATCAAACTAAAGGCAAGGGACAAAGAGGAAACCAATGGCTTAGTAAACCAGGAAAGAATTTAGCATTTTCCATAAAAATATTTCCTGAAGATTTTCAAGTTCATGATCAATTTAGAATTAATATTATCTTTTCTATGTTCATTTTTAATACACTAAAATCGTTAAATATCCCTGATATAAAAATTAAATGGCCAAACGACATAATGTCAGGAGATAAAAAAATATGTGGGATTCTAAATGAATTAAAAATAAAAGGAAATCATATTGAAAATATTATTATTGGATTTGGATTAAATGTTAATCAAGAAAATTTTGATAATTTACCTAATGCTTCATCTTTAAAATTAATTACCTCTATAAATTATTTATTAGATCAAATTGTAAACCTGTTTATTCAAAATTTAAATAAATACAATTATTTAGAAAAACTAGTCAATTCTAATGTTAACAACAACGATTTATTTTACGCATATAATTATAATTTATATGGTTTAAATTCTGTTTTAAAATTTACAAATGACAAATCAAGATTTGAAGGTGAAATTTTATCTGTAAATTCAAAAGGTAGTATTAGAATTAGAAATAATGATAATTCAATAGATAACTACAATATTCATGAAATTAAAATGATTTATTAAATGGAATCATTTGTTGAATGGGGTTATTTAGGTCTATTTCTCTCAAGCTTTTTAGCTGCTACAATAATTCCTCTTAGTTCTGAAATAGTTCTTAGTGTTTTAATTATTAAAGGATATGATTTTGGATTTAGTTTATTTGTTGCCACAATTGGGAATTGGCTTGGAGGGCTAAGCAGTTATTATCTAGGCAGATTGGGTAAATGGGGAACTTTAGAAAGATATTTTAATTTAAGAAAAGAAAAGATTTATAATTTCAAAATAAAAGTTGATAAATGGGGGAGTGCATTAGCTTTTTTTTCGTGGTTGCCAGTACTGGGTGATCCCATTGCAGTAAGCTTAGGATTTTTTAGAACAAATTATATTTTAGTAGCTGTTTGGATGTTGTTTGGAAAAATTTTTAGATATATAGTTTGGGCAATTATAACATATTGGGGATTATCTTATTTTTAATAATTATTTATTGAATCTGCCTGGCGCTATAAATGAGCTAAGGATTTTAAAAACTGATTGGGGGACAGAACTTATTAAAAAAGCTATTATTTTCCATGTTTTTGTAGGCACACAAATTGCCTTTCCCTTTAGCATTGCATTTACTCCTTCAATTGCAATTCTTTTAGCAGATTTTTTTAAGAATTTAGGAACCCTATCCATTTCATCTTGTACTCCACTAGCTGTATGAAAATTTGTAACTGTATAACCTGGGCAAATAGCAGTTGAAGAAATTCCATTTTTATTATAATTTAAATTTACTGCCTCACTAAATCTGTTTACAAAAGTCTTTGTAGGACCATATAAGGATTGAATTGCAGAAGGAGGGGCAAATGCAGCAATTGATGAAACTATCATAATTTTTCCTCCTCCTTTTTCCATCATTATAGGAATAAATAATTTTGTTAAGGCTATAACGGAAATACTTAAAACTCTTATGCATTTTTCTTCATCTTCCATTGAAGATTCATGTAAAGGAGCTACAATCCCATAACCTGCATTATTTATTAATATTTCAACAAAATAATTTTTAGAATTGCAATATTCAAATATTTCATTTGGAGCTTCTTTCTTACTTAAGTCACTTGAAATAAAATCTACTTTTACCTTATATTTTGATGAAATATCTTTTGAAATATTTTTTAATAAACCATCTCTTCTTGCCGTCAAAATTAAGTTGAATCCTTTTTCTGCTAAATAATATGCTATTTCCAAACCAATTCCAGATGATGATCCTGTGATAAGAGCATACGATTCGTTCATTTAACTTAAGTTTTTAATATTTTCTGAAAGATCATTAATAAAAGATTGTAATGGATTTTTTACCATCATTTGTAGCATAGAATTGAGATTTCCATCAAATTCCAAATGAAATGAAGATATTTGATCATCAGATTTAGATATAAATCCAGTAAGAGAAAAATCTATTTTAGAATCTAATGATTTTAAAATAATTTTTGAAGGCATGTTTTTCTCAGAAATTTTCAATTTTATCGCTGGCATTCCTTTTATAGAAAAAACAAAAGACTCTTCATCAATAATTTCAAATTTAGAAACATTTTCAGGCATAATTTTTTTATAATTTTCTATTAAACAAAGCCTATCAAATAAAACTTTATCAATTAAATTTATTTGTGAAATTTTACTAATTAGTTTCATAGATTAATTATTAGGATTCCAGTCCTGTGGACTTTCTTTCCATTTGGAAAGAATTTTAAATTCATTATCATTTATATAATTTGATAAAAGAGCTTGTTTTAAAAGAATATCATAGGAACTTAATGTATTTAATGTTACTTTTTTCTTTTCAAAATTTTCATATGAAATTGGAAATCCATAAGTAAATATACTTATCATTCCTTTCACTTGTAGTTTTGCTTCTCTCAATGCATCAACGGCAACTAAACTACTATTACCTGTGCTAATTAAATCTTCAATCACCACAACATTTTGGTTATTTTCATAACTTCCTTCAATTTGATTCTTCCTACCATGCTTTTTAGAATTAGGTCTAACATATATAAATGGTAAATTCATTATATCTGCAACCAACATGCCTATTCCTATTGCACCAGTAGCAACACCTGCAATTAAATCAGGTTTACCATATAATTTATCTATTTGCTTTGAAATTTCTT